>Ga0272441_10001733_pt1 | contig 45939 bp, 38 predicted proteins | sample SSMProp6N_FD_193582 | JGI IMG/M metagenome (GOLD analysis project Ga0272441, IMG submission 193582) | Marine sediment archaeal communities from Little Sippewissett salt marsh, Falmouth, MA, United States - SSM-Prop-6N | ecosystem: Environmental > Aquatic > Marine > Wetlands > Sediment ... | reverse complement strand
AGTACGTTGACTCCGAAGCATACCTGCTTTTCCGGCCCGCCATCCTTTCTCGCCCAGATTAATGATCCGTCCGGTGAATATCGGGCAAGGAAGATGTCGCTGTTGCCCTCAACATCCAGCGTGATCTCTCCAGGTTCGCCTAATGCGAATGTGGCAGGTTTGTAAAGAACACCACTCATGATCATCGAGTTATCTGACAGTACTTCAAGCCCCTGAAGGCTGATTGATGGGGTCAGTATGGGTTTAGCCCATTCAAATGAACCATCGGAACCGTATTTTACGATGAAATGGTTGAGGTGCGGGGTGCCTAAATGAAGGGTTACCTCATTAGCCTCGCCCTCACCAAATGTAACCGGGTCATGAAATGTTCCCGCAATCACGGTCGACTCGTCGGATAGTGACACAATCTGGTGTCCTCCGTCGGTGCCGTAACCATATCCGGTTTTTACCCACAGGAAGTTATCGTTATCGGGTGTGGAACAGACGACATCCACTTCGCCAACCATGTATGCCGGGGTTGCTCCCAGATTCGGATCATCAGCAATCGACGAGGCGGTAATAAGTAATGGATATGTGCCGGGAATCGTGCTGAACTCGTTAATTAGATACCCTGTATATTCCCACGTGTCGGAATCGGTCTGTGCGCTGTAATCAAGCTGAATTTCCCCGCTGAAAAGTTCCGGGCATTCGACCAATACAGTGCTGATTGTTGCCTGTCCCTGATGATCGCTGACATCGACAGAAATTAATGCCGTGCTGCCGGATGCATTGGTTATTTCATCGACATCGAAAACGAGTTTGTAGGGTTCGAGGCAGTTTGCCTCCGGCGGAAAATCGTTGATCGGGTCCACAACACCATCGACTGGAATCCATGAGATATCGACAGCGTAGCTGAATTCGAGCGGAATATCGGGAAACTGGATCTGGATTGTACGATATTCAAGACTGCCAGCTTCGAAAATCCTCCGCTGGTTATCGATACCGTAAGCTGTGAACGAGTTTAAATTAGCGAATGGATAATCGAACGTCATGAATTTCCCTGGCTGATATGTAAGGAGATCGTCTTCGACGCCTGGCTGATTAAAGTAATCATGCGGATTGAAAAGGGCTGTGTATCCATCGGGGGAAAGAAGCATTGGCTCGGTACCCAGATAAGAAACCCTCCTATTGCTGCAGGGAAACTTGAGATCGGAGTTTGTCATGAGGATCGCGCGGACATCGAAGCCCGAAAGCCCGGGATGCCCCGGATACGGATGCTCGATTCCCACATCGAGCTGGATTATTTCGTCCGATATCATAACCGGGTTTGTAACCGTCAGGCAGTGATCGCATGGGGAAACTTCGAGCAGCTTCAGAGCGTTGAAATGCATCGCGGCATCGCGGTTGGGGATTATCTCGGCAAGCTGTTCGGCGGGATCGATCTTAACGTCCCATAATCCAATCACGCTGCGATTCGACACCTGCCTTCCCTGGGGAACTTCTGTAGAGCAGAGGTCCGGGGCAGCGGGATTCCGGTTGCCTGAGCATCCTGCAACGCAGATGAGTATTCCAATGACTGGAATTAGTGTAGTGATGCGCATGACGGTACCTCCAATTAAAAACGTATAGGTGGATAAGGACAAATCAATAAGAGGAAACACTACTCCGTTACTTATAATTTACCACATACCTGTACGATACGGGATATGGTTTGAAATAAAAAGAGGGAGCGAAATGCCGTACATATGAAATACAAATTGTGAATCAGGAGGAAAACTGGTCGGGGTGGTGAGATTCGAACTCACGACCTCTTGCTCCCGAAGCAAGCACTCTAAACCTGGCTGAGCTACACCCCGACGAAATGGGTCATTCGAGCCAAACAATAACTATATCACACCGGAATCAGGTTTTCACTATCAAATATCGCACCTTTACGGTCGAAATTTATCTTAATCGATAAAACTGATTAAAAAAAATAAAATCGGTTATATCAGGCCTAAATACTTGCGTAATGGCTCGTCTATGGGTAAATTGCCTTTCTACGGAGCTGTACCCCTTCAGGCGTGACGCATTAAAGGGATCATTAACTATGAAGCAAGGCATGTATCGTTCGCTTATCCTGATCTGTGTACTGTTTATCATCACAGCGATTCCAATAACAGGATCCGCCCAGGTTTACCTGATTGACTTCGACGAACCCGGCGCGGAATTACTTATGCTGCAGGCGATAAACACGATCCGGTACCAGAACGACCTTCCCCTTATCGGCGTTGATGACAACCTCAATCGGGCCGCAAGACGTCACGCGCTCGATATGACAGTTCGCGATTACTTCGATCATTTCTCTCCGGATGGTAACGGTCCATGCGAACGGACCCAGCGTGAAGGCGTTCTCGACCCGGTGCTTGAAAATATCGGCATCATAAGAACATTCGGACGCGACCAGTCGGACGTGGTTGAATCTCTGATGGATAACTTCATGGCGAGTCCGAACCACAGGGTGAATATTCTCGATCCCGATGTGACGCATGTGGGCATCGGATTCTGCCAGGATATTGATGGCAGGAATCACAGAATTGAAGGTAACGAGGACCCCGACCTTTTATACCAGGGTTACGGGACAATAATCGTCGTACAGGATTTCTGCAGGCGTGATGTGACGCTGCTTGAGCCGGATCCATACAGTGGTACTGCCCGTCCGGGCGAATTTGTAACCATGAGGTTCAATTTCAGGGATCAGCCCGATGAAGCTTTTCTGCGAATTATGAAGAAGGATGATCCCGCGAAATGGTACGATGTGCCCATGAACGGTATGGGCGGGACTTTCCGTGCACGGTTTGCTATTGACTCGGAAGGGGATTTTACGATAGGCATTTTCGCAAACAGTCATGATTATGGCTGGTTCTTTGGTGACCGTGGAAGACTTGATCTGAATGTCAGTTCGAATTGATACAAATTGAGATTTTATATCGTCTCTGGTAAAATCGATCGCGCTGACTTGTTTGATAGCAATTAATACCTTATAAACAACGTGAGAGGGGATCTCGATGAAATTTCGCATATTCCTCATTCTTTTAGTAATTCTCGTTCCGCTGCTTACCGGATGCCCCGGTAACCGTACGGTGGACAAGGAAGCCCGTACGAAGCTTGGCGAATGGATCGACCAGCAGGATGCCGCTGTCTGGACGATCACCGGGTTCGAGGGAACAGCCTACACGGGAGTAGTCACAACCTATGAGTTCCGCTATTCCATCCTTGATATTGCGATTAACAGCGAGGCGATGAACCCGGTTCACCAGAGGAACTGGATGGAAGGGATTGCGCGAAAATGGCGTGAATTCTATCCGGCCAACAAACGTCCAAGGTTCAATCTGAAGGTTGTTCTTTACGACAAGGAAATTAACAATGACTTTGAGCTCGGTTGGGTGGAAATTGATCAGGAAGGAAACCTGGACACGCATCATGCGCGAACCCAGGACACGATATAATGTACTGTTGCAGGTTGCTCTTTAGTGAGTTAAAGCCTGACAAGCCCTGAGGTGATTTCATGCGTCCAAGAATAAGCTTACTGATACTTGCAGTCCTCGTGTTACTCACAGCCGGATGTCGCTCGGGTGAGTTTAAAGATCTCGATATGCCCATCTATCAGAGAATGCCCGATCTTCTTGCGGCCAACGAGTTTGTATACGACCACGTTGAGAAGAACGAGGACGGGAGTGTAAAGGTCAATTTTGAAAAGGGCCGGATGTTCCTGTGGCTTCGCACGGGCAGCGACATGGACGAAGTTGCGCGGCAGGAGACGATTTCGGAAGCACTCGAACTTTTCCATGACCAGTATGTGGACAATCCCGAAAACCTGAAAAAGGACGGGTCGTTTAAAAGGGAAGTCATATTTATTAACGGATACGTCGAGGAGACGGAGCTATATATCCTCGAATGGAATCTGAACGAGGAAAACCCGAACATCCTGAATAACAGGTCGGGTAACTATTTCTGATACGAACGTATCCGGCCGTGGCCGGAGATTCGGATATGGCATGAATAAAAGCCAGGATAAAATTGCTCCCGGCTTCCGGTACGTACTGGAGGCCTCTTTATTTTTTGGTTTCATTGCCGGCCTTGCCGACTCCAGTTACATCTTTACGCGTAATCCTGACCTGATCGCAGACATAACCGGGGGGCTTCGCCTGGTCATCGCCGGTATCGTTCTCAATGCTCTCGCTTATATTCTGTATCTTACGGTTTGCTGGATTGTCCTCTTAATATTCGCTCGCGTTCGGAAATGGCCCATGAAGACCACGCTTACATGGCTTCTGGGACTTGCCGTACTTCCCGCAGGTGCGATCCTTGCACGTAACTACGCAACTTTTGTCGCATCGGAGAGCATCCTCGTGGCCGAGGTGAAAGTTCTTTTCTATTTCCTGAAATACCTTTTCATCCTGATTCCCGTAAGCTGGGCGGTCGGAATGTGGCTTGCGGATCTTCGTACTAAATCCGAATTTCGCATTCTTTACGGAAAGCTTTCCGGCATTGCTCTCGCCGCGTCATTTTTCATGATTGCAACCCCCGCATGGCTCCAGAGATACTTCGTTTCCGAAGCCGGGGCGTCATCGCAGGTGGCAGCAAACACGGAAAGCCTTGTCATGGCGGTCGTATTTTTCGCAATCGCGCTTGTTCTTCTCCCGGTTCTAATGTGGTTCATCGGGAAAATCGGGAAGGTACGGTATGGATTACTACTATCAGCATGCTGGATCCTTGCTTTTGTAATACCGTACATTCCACCCCTCCTTAGTCCTCCGAGCACCGAAGGAACCGGCAGCGCGGGACCCGAGCTTGCGGGAAAACCATCGAATGTCATTCTTGTGTCGCTCGACACTACAAGGTTCGATGATCTTGGATTCAACGGAAGCGAGATTGTCGAGACACCGAACCTTGACGCACTTGCGGGGGAATCGGTTAACTTCACAAATGCTGTCACACCCATGCCGATGACCGGGCCCGCGCACATGAGCATGCTGACCGGTCTGCAACCCGATTCAGAAAATGGTCATGGTGTAAAGTCCAACGGGATATCGCTTCCGGAAGACATACCAACACTGGCAACGATTCTTGACGAGCATGGATACAACACCGGGGCCGTGGTCGCGGGATTTCCCCTGTCGCGGCAGGCATCCGGGCTTCAGCGCGGTTTCCGCCATTATCATGATGTCTTCGATGAAGGCTTCAGGGCGCGGTTTCTTCCGGACCAGGTATGGTACCTCACGCCCATGAAGATTCTGCGCAGGTTCTTTTCGATAGAGGAAGGGCTTCCGCACGGGCGTGTGAAGTCGGCGGATGTTGTTACAGACCAGTCTATCGAATGGCTCGAGGAGAACAGTGACGATCCTTTCTTCATGTTTGTACATTATTTCGATCCCCACTACCTCTATGCTCCACCACCCCCGTTCGACACGATGTACATGCCGGATTACGATGGCCCGTACAAATTACGATCGGTATTCCTTATCGATCTGCTTAGGCAGCTTCCCGGTTTTACGGAGGACGATTTCGAGTATTACAGGTCGCTCTATCGTGGTGAGATAAGCTTCATGGACCGTGAATTTGGGCGTCTTATCGACTGGGGTGAAGAGAATGGAATCTGGGATAACACACTTCTGATAGTTCTCGCGGATCATGGGGAGAGTTTCGAGCACGATTACTACTTCAGCCATACCGACCGTGTGTACGAACAGCTTGTTCATGTGCCGTTTATGATCCGAAGCCCGGAAACGGTTCATACACTGCATGCAGGCAGTGAAAACGACACCTTGATAAATGTGAGTGATATTTTCTTCACGGTGCTCGGTTACCTCAATATTGACCCGCCTGATTCGGCGGACACAATTCATGAAGGTGTTCTCGGCGACTATTCCGGCTGGGATCATGACCTTACGGGATTAACTTCGGATACCGATTCTACGGATGGTCCCCGGGGATGGCTGTTTATTCCATGCCAGTCATACTCGTTCGTCGCGGAAGGTGCAATGTCGATGGGGCGGTTCTTCTGTTTCAGGTTCGAAGATAATAAATTGATCTACAGCCCGGATGCAGGCGGGGCGATCCCGGAGTTCCAGTTCTTTGATCTTGAAACAGACCCCGATGAGATCGAAGATATTTTCGACGAAATACTCGAAAACGACCCCGGACTTCCCGAGGTTATGGAGATGCTTGCGCTCTGGGCCTCCACTCAGTCTGCGGCGGATCTTTCAGAACTCGATCCGCAGGTGCGCGCACAAATTGAAGCACTTGGCTATGCCAACGTTCATTAGGAGATTTCTGTTATCCGGAAGACCAGTAAGGATAAATTCTCCGGGCTCAGTATAGCGTCAGTCGCTGAAGCCAGTCTGATTGTCGGAATATTTGCGGGCATCACCGATGCCGGCTCGATAATCGGCTCCCAGACGACACTGTCCGGAAATATCCTTCGCGCACTCCATTTCGTATCAGCATCGATCATTCTCAATGCAGCTTCACTCGCACTGGCCCTTTTCGTGGTATGGATCCTGCTGACAGGAGTATCCCGGTTTTTTAAAATTAACAGCCATGCGGGAAAAGTGATTCTGTATTTCGTGGCCCTGCTGCTTGTCTCTTTCCCGATCGGATGGAACCTGTCATCGCCCGCGGGTGGAGGGGACGGAGCAGTCCCGTCAGGGCAGATGATATTCAGCCTGGTTCGATATATGGGCCTTTTGACCCTTATTGCACTGGCGGTATCGTCCGGAATATGCAGATTAAGATCATCGGTTTCAGATTCGGTGTTCTGGGGACTTGCCGGAGCGGTTGCAGCGTGTTACGGCCTTTTTAATGTGCTGTTTCCGGGAATTACATCCGGACTTGATCCGGCTGATGCCGCACATAAAGTCGAACTCATCATTATTCTCCTGGCCGGTGGTGTTTTAATTCTTATTTCCGGATTTCTCGTTTATTGGTTATCCGGATTTCTTTACAGGGCAAAGAGGGGATTTCCGCTTGCAGTTGTCTGGGGAATATTTCTTATCGCACCGGTATTACTCTCATTATCACTTGATGATGTAACCACCGGGACCGAACCATCCGGCAACCAGCTTGGCGGGCGAAACGCAAACGTTGTTCTTATCTCGGTGGACACGCTGAGGTCGGACGATCTTGGCTGTTTTGGCGGAACGATAACTTCCACCCCGTCAATTGATGAATTAGCCGGTAGCTCGAGTGTTTTCACGAACGCTGTTACCCCTATACCTGTGACCGGTCCCGCCCATATCTCGATGCTGACAGGGCTTCAGCCAGACAGGACATACGGACATGGTGTCGAGACAAACGGCGTGGTTCTGGGTAGTGACGTGGATACGCTCGCATCAGTTCTTGACGGTCATGGTTACAGAACAGCGGGAATAATCGGAGGTTCGCCTCTTGCGCGGGAAGCGTGCGGTCTCCAGCGGGGATTTCATTATTACAACGATACATTTGAAACAGGACTGCTTTCGAGGATTTTTCCGCAGTATTGCTGGTCGCTCCAGGTAAGTCGTGTATGGAGAAAGTTGTTTGCGGGTGGTGGTGTAGGTGTAAACTGGCTTAAAAAACCGGCTGAAGATGTAACCGACCAGGCAATAGAATGGCTGGAGGAGAACTCGGATCAGCCTTTTTTCCTTTTTACCCATTACTACGATCCGCATAAACCGCTTGATCCCGCCGATGAGTTTGAGAGCCTGTACTCGCAGGAGGCTTCGGGCAATCCGGATGAGTACCGCGATCGGCATCCCGTTTCTAATGAATGGGAGTCAGAACCGGTAAGGTACACGGATGAAGCACTCGCTCGTGCAAGGGCCCTATACAGGGGGGAAGTTTCTTACGCCGATGCGAACATCGGACGGCTCCTTTCATGGCTCCGGGAAAATAACCTCTGGAACGATACGCTGGTGATTTTCGTTGCAGATCATGGAGAAGCGTTCGGTTCCCGTTACGTCGGGCATGTCAACAGGCTCTATGAATCGATCGTGCATGTACCGCTGGTGATCCATAATCCAGGGACAAACATGTCAGTGGCTGGCCCGGCTGAAATCGATGACCTGGTCTGTATAAGCGATATTTTTTACACAGCGCTTGATTACCTGGAAATCGATCCTCCCGTACAACCTGAAACTGTCCACGATTCTGTTCCCGGATCAATCGACCTGTGGGACCACAGCCTGCTTGGACTGATCGATTCCTATGAAGAACCGGTCCCGGTGTTCTTTGATGAAGGGTATCAGGAGGAAGCTGGCAACGCCGGATGGGATTACATTCCGATGCGAACGCATGGAGTTGCGACCGAGAGCGCGGTCGAGGTCGGGAGGATGTACGGATTCAGATACGCGGATTCAGTTCTGATATATTCACCTGAAGCAACAGGCTATTATCCTCTTTACCAGTATTTTGATATCGAAGGTGATCCTCTCCAGAGAATTGACCTCTTCCCGTCAATTGACTGGTCAGTAATGGAATATCCCGATGCGGTATCAGAACTGGCCATGTGGGCAAATATTCGCGCCGCGAACAATAAATCCTACCGAATAGACCCGCGAATAACGGAACAGCTCAGGGCTCTTGGATATGTGCAGTGATTCTCTTTATCTGCTAATCTGGTACTAGAACCGAGAAGGATTATGTCACTCGAACCTTACATAGTTCCGGCGAGGTTTTTCGAACCGCATGAGTCCGGAAAGATCAGGTGCACACTCTGCCCGATGCGATGCCTTATCGCGGAGGGTGAGGATGGATTCTGCGGGACGAGACGCGTAAGAAACGGGATCCTTGAAGCTGTCAACTGGGGGCTTGTCGTATCCGCTGCAGTCGATCCGATTGAAAAAAAACCGCTCTACCACTTTCATCCCGGTTCTGCAGTACTCTCGTTTGGCGGACTGGGATGCAACATGAAGTGTATTCACTGCCAGAATGCGTCCATTTCGACCCCGATGATCACGAGGATGGCATCGGGCCTGTCCGGTGACGGGCCATTGACACCCGGGGAAGCGGTCAGAGCAGCGGTTGATCGAAGGGCTGACGGTATCGCGTTCACGTACAACGAGCCGACGGTATGGCATGAATGGGCGCTTGAGACTGCAAAGCTCGCGAAGGATAAAGGCCTTTACACCGTCTATGTTACAAACGCGTACATTAACGAGGCCCCGCTCGATGAACTCGGGCCGTACATTGACGCATATGCGGCCGATCTCAAGGGGTGGGGGGAGGAATTCTATCTTAAGTTTTCGAAGGTTCCCAACTGGGAGAGCGTTCTGCACGCGATCGACAGGGCTAAGAATGTTCACGGCATGCACGTCGAGGTTACGACAAATATAGTACCGGGATGGAACGATGACGACGAGACGCTCAAGTCGATCGCTGGATGGATCATGGATACACTGGGGCCTTTGACAGTGTGGCATGTATCGAGGTTTATTCCGCATCACGAGTTGAATCATCTGAATCCGACACCGGTTGAAACGATACTCAGGGCACGCGGAATAGGCATTGACGCCGGGCTGAAGCACATTTTTCCGGGCAACATGCATGGCATGGAGGGAATTGAGAACAGTTGCTGTCCGTCATGCGGTAAAACGGTCATAGAGAGAACGGGGTACAGTACCCGAATAACGTCACTTGATGGCATGAAATGTTCTTCATGCAGTGCCGAGACCGGAATAGTACGCTGATCATGCAGAAATGAATAAAAGCAGCAGTTTTCGGGAACATGTTGTTATAATAATCATGTTTCCTGAAATGTTGCTTGTATATTAAAGGCCTTTTTGATAGAATCTCCCCTTTGTGGTTGTAAGTCACGTGGAGGTCTAACGTGAGAATTTACGAAATAATCTACGTAATCAGGCCCGACCTGACCGATCAGGATGTCGGAACGGTAAGGGCAGAAGTGAAGAACAAAATCGAAACGCTTGACGGGTCAATCGAAAAAGACGAGTCATGGGGTAAGCGTCAGCTGGCTTTCGAGATTAAGGATTTCACAGAGGGAGTCTATAACCAGATAGACTGCAAGCTGCCACCTGAGACACCATCGAAGATCAGGGACCAGTTGAAAATTGATGAACGGATAATCCGGTTCATGATAACTCTGAAGTCGGGCCAGTAATTTTTTTTGCGGTAAGCGGAGTTAATCCGTCGGAGGGTAATTTTCTGCGGGTTGGTGAAGTATGAACAGGATAGTATTGGTTGGACGGCTGGAGTCGACTCCGGATCTCAGGCACACATCGACGGGAATACCGGTAGCGAACTTTTCACTCTCGGTAAGAAGAAGTATTCCGAACGGACAGGGAAGGTATGAAAGGGATATTTTTCGGATCGTCACGTGGCGTAAGCTGGCCGAGACTTGCTGCAGGTTCCTCGAGCGCGGAAGAATGATCGCGGTCGATGGAAAGCTCCAGAACCGTGTTCTTCAGTCGCCGAATGGTGACAGGCGAATTATCGTTGAGATTCATGCCGACGACGTAAGGTTCCTTGAGGGAGCCAAGCCCAGGAGCGAGAACAACGATAAGCAGCATAAGGAAGACGAACCGCGTGAAACTGAATCTGCTTCCGGTACTGCCATGGATGAAGTCGGCAGTTCCGAAGACAAGGAAAGCAACGATGATGATGGATTCAGTCTTGAGCTCAGCAGCGTGACCGAGGTATCGGAAGAAGCGAATAAGAGTGATGAGAACTGGTTTACGGACGAGGACGCGGGTACGCCGATTGATCTTTGAATGAAAATACCTGCCGGATTAACGGCAGAATAGTACTAAACTGACAGGAGACGAATAAGACCATGGGAAGACGCAAAGGCGGATCTTTCCGCTCCACAAGGAAAAGACGTGGTTTCCGTCCAAGACGGCGGAAAGTGTGTTACTTCTGTACCAATCCCGGCGTCGCAATCGACTACAAGGATGTCGATCTTATGAGGAAGTTCATAAGCGATCGTGGGAAAATTATGCCCCGGCGACGTACTGGATCGTGCCCGAAGCATCAGCGTGAGATCGCACGTCAGATAAAGAAGTCACGCGAGATAGCACTTATCCCTTATGCAGCTGACTGATTAACCAGGTTGGGGTTCCTGATACCGGATGCAGTCTGTGTGTCCATCGATCAGGTGCCATGATAATGATCTGCTGCACAGACGGAAAAGAGGTTTAACGATGAAAGTCATACTGCTTGAAAACGTATCAAATCTTGGCGAAGCCGGAGATGTTGTCGATGTGAAGTCCGGTTATTGCAGGAATTATCTCGTTCCGAGAGGGATGGCCGAGGTCCTTTCGACCAAGGCTCTTGCGGAGGTCGAGGAGCTTAAGAAGGTTGCAATCAGGCGCGCGGAGCGTGAACTTGCCAAAGCAAGGGAAATAGCCGGTAAACTTGAAGGTCATACCGTAAAGATAGCCGGAAAAACGGGTGCGAGGGGAGCCAGGCTTTATGGTTCAGTCACCACGCAGGCAATCGCAACCGCTATTGCTTCATTTACGGGAAGCGAGACCGATAAAAGAAAGATATCACTTCCCGAACCTGTTAAGATGCTTGGCCTTCACAAGTATGTCTATAAGATTCATCCTGAAGTCACAATCGAAGGGCAGCTTGAGGTTGTGAAACAGGAAAACCAGTAAGTTTTATAACAATGCAAACAAAAAAGCGGATCCGCAGGGACCCGCTTTTTTTTTTACGTGCAGAATACACCCTACTTCGTGAAGATCTGCACAACCTTTTTATTGCCATCCTCAACTTCAATCAGGTTGTTCTGGCCTGAATCCTCGAGGGTTTTCAGTATCCCGTTCAGGTCAAGTTCGACTCCCTGAGCCTTCATCTCGGCATGGGCATGCTTGGGGATGAACTTGTTCGCGAACTTGGCGAGGGCGATCGGGATCCTGATATTGACATTCTTACCCTTTTCATCGTCCTGGACCTTGATGTAGAGCCATCTCGGCTTCTTACCCGATCCCTCCGTCGCTTCCTCGGACTCGTCTGATGCCATGAATCCCATGAGCGGTTCCTGCTTTGATCCGACCGCGTTAAGAAGTTCAAGGCCCTCGTCCGGTGTAATCGTACCATCCTTGATCATTTCAAGGATTCTGAGTTTCTCGTCACTCATCTTCGTCGCTCCTTTTGTTTTCGTCATCGTCTTTGTCTTCGTGTTCAATTGTCTCTCCGCGCATAAGGCCTGCAGCTTCCTTCGCGCTTATTTCACCCGCCTTCAGGCGGTCCAGAATTTTTGCTCTTTCATCCGGGCCGACCTCGTTCGTGGCTTCACGGTCGGAAATTCCCATTAGCATGCTGGATTTACCTCCAAGAATTTCGTTGATTTTGGCTAACCGTGCCTTGACAGTCGGGTAACTTATACCCATGACGCGCTCCACGTCCTTCATGTTTCCCTCGGTCTGAATGAATATGAGGGCAAAAAGGCGCTCTTCATCGCTGAGCCTGCAGAACGGACATCCGGAGAACTCACCGGTTACCGAAGTTCCGCAGTAGGGGCACTCATATCGGGTAATTTTTAATCTTGTAGCACATCGGGGACATTTGTTTAGCTGATTTTTCATTTTATTCTGCCTTGTCTGTTTCGTTTTAGCTTGTACGCACATAATAAGGCAGAAAGTTAACATTGTCAAGTCTAAAATTAACTATTTTAAGTAAAACCTTGAAAATTTCTTATAATAGTGCGGTTATAATTTATAATTTACAGTGCGGATGTGGGGATTGTTGTACTATTGCCACTATTTTCCACAAAATAGCGGGGGAATTTTGTGGAAAGTATCTCAACAAAAATATAGAATGTCACTGGAAAATTACACGGCAGTGCGTTATAACGTTTTGCCAGAAGGAAGCGGGTACATGACAGTCGATTTCCCCGGAGCAAAGTCCGACAGCGTACGGATTCCTCCTCATCATATCGAGGCGGAGCGATCCGTTCTGGGTTGCTGTCTTCTTGACAGGGCAGCAATGCTGTCTATCCTGATGTTCCTGCAACCCGATGACTTCTTTCACCCACCTCACAGGCATATATTCGATGCCGTAAAGAAGCTCCACGAGGACTCGGTCGAGCCGGATTATATCACGCTCACAAACATGCTGATTTCAAGAGGCAATCTTGAAGCGGCAGGCGGGGCTGAATATATCGCCGGGCTCACTAACGTGGTGCCGTCGGTAAGGAGCGCGGAGCATTACTCCCAGATCGTATCTGACAAAGCCTCCCTGAGGCAGCTTGAGCGTCTCGGTAAGGAGATGGCGGCGTTTGCGGGTGAGGGGAAGCGTCCGCTCAGGGAAATTCTCGACTGGTGCTCGAACAGGTTCCTCGAGATACTGAACCTTCGGGAACGTAAGGGTTACGCGGAACTTGGGGATACCGCAAACGCATTCCTCGAACACTACGAGAAGACGTACGATCAGAAGGAGCCTCCCGGGATCAAGTCGGGATATCCAGATCTGGACCGCATGCTTCTTGGATTCCAGCCCGGCAACCTGATTATTCTCGCAGCGAGGCCGTCGCAGGGTAAAACCGCCCTTGCGCTCGATATAGCCAGAAATGTCGCACGGGAGAAAAAGAAGGTCGCGTTTATCTCCCTTGAGATGAGCAAGGAAGAGCTTGTCATGAGGCTTCTCTGCTCAACCGCCCAGATTGACTCGTACGCGCTCCGCAGGAAGAAACTCAGCAGGAAACAGGATTCGGTCACCGGTCTGTCGGACTGGGACAGGCTCACGGAAGCGATGAGCCGGATGAACTCGATGGAGTTCTTCATTGACGATTCATCCGCTCTGACGATAAGCAGCCTGAGGGCGAAGGTAAAATCGATTGCGCTCGAACAGGGCGGCCTTGATGTGGTTATAGTCGATTATCTTCAGCTGATCGACGGCGAACTCGGTTCGGGCGATATGCGCGTGCAGGAAGTGTCAAAGATATCCAGAAACCTGAAGGCTCTGGCCCGTGAATTAGGCGTACCGGTAATCGCTCTAAGCCAGTTATCAAGGCATATTGAAAGACGCGAAGGGCACAAGAAGGTCCCACAACTTTCGGATCTCAGGGAGTCCGGGGCAATCGAGCAGGACGCGGATGTCGTTCTGTTCATTCACAGGGACGTATCAGAAGAAGATGAAAAGGAAGGAAGGCAGTACGAACCTGACAACGAACAGGAAACCCAGCTCATTATCGCGAAGAATCGTAACGGCGCGGTCGGCAAGGTATTCCTCCTGTTCCTGAGGAATTACACGACGTTCGTACAATTGGATCAGCCCCCTGTAACTTTCCGTAATATTTAAATCCGGGCGGCCATCCCCGGTCAGTTTAACCAATCCGACAAGCTCCTCTTCCCCTCTGACCACGGCCGCCCGATACTTTTTTTCGCATCCTTACTAATCAACATTATTTTTCGCTGGCTCTTTGAACGCTTGATGTATACAATGTGTCTTCTGTAGCGGGTGGGCTATATATGGAATCGAGGTACACCTGGAAAAATCAGCTCCTGATGGGGCTGCGTAACTTCGCGTTTGCAGGAGGAATCATCGTCCTTCTTGTCTACCTTATCCTTGTCAGTGGTGAGGCGGCACGCAAGGAACTCGAGGACCTCCTGGTTGAAGAGAAGGACACGGTGACTACTATCGAGGAACCAATTGCTTACGGATATGAGGACGGGGCCAAGATATGGGAACTCAGGAGCCAGGTAGCGGAGCAGGAAGCCGAAACTGAATCGAGCGAACTGACAAGAATTTATGAGCTGATACTCTTCAAGGGCGGAGAGGAAAATGTACTGATCCGTGGTGATCGCGGTGACTGGGATAAACCACGTGAGAAACTGACACTCACCGGCAACGTCGTTGTCGAATCAGGTGACGGCACCACTCTTCTGGCAACAGAGAGACTGATCTGGGAGGAGAGAACGAAAGTTCTTTCATGCCCGGAATTTGTGGATTTCTGGGTGGAGGATAACCACATCCTCGCAAATTCGCTGTACTCGGATGATGACCTTGCGTCGATAGATTTTGTCGGTGAGGTAATCATGTTTGTGATCGGTCTGGAGGGAGAGAATTTCGTAACGCGTGAAGGGGATTTTCCGGTTGAAGATATTGACGAAGAGGATAAGGGCGATGGAATGAACATCCTCGCCGAGTACGTGCATTACGACAAGGGTGATCGTATCTGCCGCTGTTTTCCGTTTATCCCCCTGAGGGTTCAGAACCTTCATGGTCTTGATTCCGACGGTAACTATATCGAGGAGGAAACCGAGACCATCTACCAGATGAGCGAGAGGCTTCTCGATCCCGAGTACATCGAGGCTCTCCAGCAGAGTGTGTCACAAATGGACCTGACGCAGGAGGAGATCGACTTTCTTGAGGGTAGAAGAGATTCGCTTCCGGTAGAAGCTCCACAGCCCACAGGCCCGGTAACGGGAGTACCCACGGATGCACCCGAATTCGATATATCTGCCGGGCAGACTGACATAAGCTCCGGGCCGTCCGCCGGGTCTCCGCCTGTAATGGGTGGACGGACAAGTCCGATGGGAATCTCAGGTCCCGAAGGACTTTCCGGGGGCAGACTTTCGCTTGGCGACGACCTGACGACCGGGGAGATCAGCGGTCCTGTTGCATCGAGGGAACCTACCCCGATTGACCTTCCCGAGTTACGGGTTTCAGATCCCGAAATAATACTTTCCGCACCCGACTACTCGGATATTACGGACTGGGAGATATCGGAAGACCTGTACGCTGAGAAATACGAAGCTGACGCGGACTTCGACCCGTTCGCAGAAGAGCGTGAGGGGCTTGTATTCTGCTACAAGGGCGAAAAGAAGTTCTGGTGTGAGGAACTATATATCGACCTTGCGGATCATCGCCTGGAGGCGCTCAGGCAGGCCGATGCGAGGTTCAGGGATTTAAAGCGCGGAAGTGACGAACCCGCCGAGGGACGTGCGGCCCGTGCTATCCAGGAATCCCCGACCCAGTTTATAGGTAATTACCTCATTCATAACTGGGAGACGGACATAACAGAGGGTTATGGGCGGGTTCTTGTAATTCAGCCGCAGAAGGATGTCGAGGCGGAGAGTGTCATATATTACGAGGAAGCCGACGTTGTACATGCGTGGGGCGATGTTATAGTCCACCAGTTCAGCGGGGAGTGGTGGGAGACATCAGGGGCGATAGAAGATATCGAGAGCGAACGTGCGCGTGAATCTGTAAGGAATCCTACGGTAGTAACCACCGACGCGCTTCTTTCATACAACAACCGTATTCACTGGGGATTCGGAAACGTTGTGTTCAGACAGGAGGAACAGACGGTAAAGGGTGAACGTGTACAGTACGAGGAAGAGACCGAAATCCTCGTGATGGCCGGTAATGTGGAATATCAGAACGAAGACGGGGAACAGCTTTACTGCCAGTTACTGACGATGGACATGTTCCTTGACGAGTATATAGCCGAGGGTGCGGCGGTCGCGCGAAATATCGTACCCGAGGAATATCGCGAAAACCTCGCCGAATTCCAGGATGATGAGGATACAAAACCGGAGGACGATGCGCGTACGCGCCTCCTGGAAAACCGGACGGCTGCCGGACTTGGAGACTGGTCGGACGAGATTGCGCATCCGCCACCCCCGCCGATCGAGGTTCTTCCGCAGATTGGCGGAAACGAAGAAGCCGGTGAGCGTCTCGGTCCGGAGATTCCATCGGGCGGATTTTCATCGTCGGAAGAAACTGATATGGAAACGGTTCTTACTGCACCTGGCGGTGAAATGTCCGTGGGAGATATCCCCCTGATGGAGGAGTCAAATACCGGCAATGTGGTTCCGGGGGACATACCGGTGACCGGCACGGGCATGATGCCACCGTCGGAGGATGAGCCATCAGTCGATTCTTCGGTTTATGAACCCGATCTTACGGGGACCGAAGCATCGGGTGAGGAAGAGATAACATCTGATGATGATTCAACCGGGGAAGAAGAGAATGAGGATGAATCGGAAGAGGAAGAAGAAGGTTCAGAAGATAGCGAAGACGATGAAAGCTCCGAAGAGGAGAACGATCATACAGACGGGACAGGTGTTACCGAAGACGTAACCCAACTATAAAGGACAGCGGACTAATTCGACCTGGATGAATTCTGGTAATTCCATAAGCAGGCTTTTTTCGATCATCGGTGAGGCGTCATCGGTGAAGCTGGCGTTTGTATGTCTTGTGCTGGCTTTCTGTATCAGTGCGATACCGTATAACGTGCATGCACAGGAAGGTACCGATGTAACTACAACGGATGAGCAGACGGAGTCATTCGAAGGTTCGTCGGGCCAGGGAGAGGATGCAGTTCAGCCAAGCGGGATGGAAAAAGAGGGAATTACCGGTGATGAATCATACGAACTGAGTCCCGGAGTCGTTGAGGATATCGAGCAGGGGATGGAAAACCTTCTCGGGATAACCGGTGACGAGACGGTGGAACCATTCGATCTGTCAGTAGATGACGGCGAAGGTTTCGATCTTTCGACATCCGAGGGTGAACCGTTCGAACTTTCGGGATATGAACCGGAGCCGTTCGAGCTGTCGGTATCGGATGAAGAGTTCGAGCTCCCGGCGATCGAGATCCCGGATTTCGATTCTGTAGATGTAAGTGCCGGCGAAGAAGAGCGGACGATTTTTAATACAAGACCGTGGAACGAGTACTATGCCGAGGTTATCTCGGGGGCACCGAGTCCGGACATCACAAGGCTGGGGCCGCTTCCGGAGATTCTTGAAGAAGGAATCGACTTCACCGATATCGCTGCGGACTGGATATATCACCAGAAAAGTGCGGGACTTACCGAGCTTAACGGGCATGTGATGATTGTCTACGACACGACAATCATCTCATGCGACGAGGCTGTTCTCGATGAGGAATCGGAGGTCTATCACTTTTTTGGTGAGGGCAGGGTGTTCGTGGACGATGCGGATTTCAATCTGGAATGCGATGAGCTTGAGATTCACGACGCCGAGGGCGAGAAGATGATCTACATCCTCGGCCAGAGCACCCTGGTTGTCTATGCCGACGAGGATGCCGTGGAGCCCGGACCGGATGCATCCAGGCGTGAACGTCTTGAATATGCTCTCAAGCAGGAAGACACGACGATAACATTCACCGATGCCGAGTATGATTACGAGAATGACGTATTCGATGCGCATAACGGTGTAAGGTTCGAGCAGCCGGACAAGTATGCGGAGGGTGACGAGTTTCACGGGGAGAACGAGTCGGAATACATGCACTTCACCGGGAACTGTGAATTCTGGCAGGTCGATGGTCAGTGGCTGTACGAACACAGGCTTGTGGAGGATCAGGAGGACCCGCCATCGAAGGGCGACAGGGTCACGCGAGCGCTTTTAAGTGTTCCGACGACGATAACATGCGATGAAGCCGAGGCAAGCGGGGAAATCGGCTGGGTCGAGATGAGAAGTTACGGTGAGAACGTCGTTTATTTCCACCAGGACGACAAGCATGCCGAGTGCACTACGTTTACGCTCTGGCATTCTGATGAGGAGGAATCCGCAACTGACTCCGATGGTGGGGATGCTGAATTTGAGGAACTTGATCCCGATACTCGTGTGAAACCGCCGGGATTCGGTGCGCTTACGCTGGCAAGTGAAATCCCCGATGATTACTTCCCATGGGAGCATGTCACTGTTGCTGAAGAAGATATGGAATATTCGATTTTTGACGGGGATTTAACAATCGGACTGGATGAAGACGGAGAACTGCCTGTTGAGGAAGAAGTAATCGACGGTGAACCCGGTGAAGAGATTTCAGCAGATGAACCTGAAACTACATCAGAAGAAGATCAGGGCGGATTGACATCCGAGCAGGAGGAACAGTTGGAGGGAGTTATTGACGGACTTTCGGATTCAGGCATTCTCGAAGAAGCAGGAATCGAGGAAGAAGTAGTTGAAGAGGTTATCGAGGAGTTTTTACAAGGCGATGAAGGTATTGAGCTTCCGGGAGTGAACATGGAAGGTCTGGAAAACCTCGAATTTCTTCCGTTCGGTGACCTCGGGATAGATATTCCGGGTGTGGTTGATGAACCAGAGGTATCTGAAGATGAAACCGGTCCTGTTGGAAGCCTGTCCGATCTCACCGGAGAAGATCAGGAACTTGTTACCGGTGAAGCTGCCGAAGAGGAACCCGAGGGTCCGCGAAACGAAATAATAATGGACGGAAACGTATTTTTCAGGCAGGAGAACGGTGACTGGCTGTTTGAATACAATGTATTCGAGGAAGGGGAGCTTGAGGAGGAGGACGAGGAACAGTACCGGAAATGGGCCAACGGCCAGTGCGATTATTTTCATGTATGGACGAAGAAGGAACTCATCGAGGCGACGGGGAACGTTCATGGTGAGCAGGAAAACCAGGATTTCTCCTCGGACTTTCTCAGGTACCTCGGTGAACTTGACATGCTCTACGTCCGCGGGAACGTGATCGCGCACCGTGAAGGTAAGCATGAGATCCTGACTAACGAGGGCTTCCTGTTCTTTTCGACGAAGGTTTTCGAGGCGCTCGGGGCCGTGCAGACGACTGTAACGGTTGATGTTGAGGAGCAGAGGCAACAGGCACAGACAGAGGACGAAGGCGAAGTGGAAGAGTAGGTCGCGATGCCTCTTTCAACTTATTTTAAAATCCTTAATGGTGAACTTATTTCAGCTTTCAGGATATCTGCGGGAATTCCGGTCGGTCTCGATCGTGGTGGCACCCAAATCCTCTCCCTGAATGAGCTTCTCGCGATCGACAAGAACCTGTCATCCGGATTCTACGAAACCCACAATCCCGAAATTCCGGAATATTTCCCACGGAATGAAATCTCGCTTCTCGAACTGAAATCGATTATTGCGCGAAGGATGCTCGCCGAATGCGCGATATGCGAAAACAGGTGTGGGGTTAACAGGTTTGATGGCCAGCGCGGGAAATGCAGGGTCGGGGCCGATAGTTATTATGCAAGCGAGTTCATTCATGTCGGCGAGGAACACGAGCTGGTCCCGTCGCACACTGTATTTTTCACCGGATGCACATTTGGTTGCATTTTCTGTCAGAACTGGGATATCGCGCATGGAAAACTTGCGGAGCTTGATGGAGGTACGCGTGTCGATGATGATCTTGTGAAGCGGATCATGAAGCGGGAGAAGGCCTCCCGAAATCTGAACCTTGTCGGGGGAAATCCGGACCAGCACCTGGCAGCAATCCTTGAAATGCTCGTAAAACTCGAGAACAGGGGTTATTCAAAGCCGATTGTATGGAATTCTAACCTGTACATGACACCCGAAGCGCTCCAGCTTCTTACGGGTGTAGCCGATGTCCATCTCGCGGATTTTAAATATGGAACGAACGAATGTGGCTCGGAGTTATCGAAAGTGAACCGTTACTACGACGTGATCACGAGGAATCTACTCGCGGTCAGGCCAGTCTCCGATATTCTCATCAGGCACCTTGTACTGCCCGGACATGTGGACTGCTGCACATCGAAGATAGTCGAGTGGACGAGGGATAATCTTCCCGATGCGCGCTTCAACCTGATGTTCCAGTATCACCCGGACTATATGGCGGAGTCGCATCCGGTACTCTCAAGGTACCTCAGTTACGAGGAAAGGGCGGAAGCTACCCGCCTTGCGTACTCAGCGGGTCTGATTGAATCTGATCGGTAGATGAATCCCTGCGGGGCAGGTAGACGAACATCATGTGTTCGTATCCAAGCGGACGGCTTGAGTTGAGAATAGTCCCTATATCGGCGCTCGCAGCCAGTTCGTAATTTTCCAGAATCGCTCTCTCCATCTCTTCGGTCCACCTGTTGAATCCGGCGGTTTCGAGGTCGGGAGCCGGAATCTCGGTGTTGTAGGGATCCTCAAGGTTGACCCTGAGGAGAATTGCGGAGTACTCGCGGTTCCGTATGGTATTAACGAAATCTGTCTGGTCCCACTTTCCGGTTCTCTGAAGAAGGCTCATGATGTAGGGTTGAAATACAACGTCTTTTCCCGCGGCGAACGTAATGCTCGCATCCTCTGAAAGAATTTGCCCGGGTGTGGCATTGGCGAGTCGAATAAGCTCGATGCCTCTCGACAGCCTTTCCGGGGTCATCCTGTGGACCTGGAACGCCGAGGATTCAATAAGCGGGTTTAGAAATCTCCCGACTATCAGCACTACCAGAATGATTCCATATCCGATAGTTTTACCTGTCGGAAGAGTTTTCGTATCTGCGAGGCTGGAACCTTCAGCGATAAGGTAGTTGAGCAGTAATCCCGAAAGAAGGGCAGTTGATAGTATTGGTTCGATGTAATAGTTGGTGTCCGATCCCTCGAAACCGTACGCGATAAGGGTCAGGTGAGTGAACATGTAATATAAAGTAAAAAGCCGTTTCTGCCCCGATGTGACTCCCGGGGTGATCATAGCGGCGATTGCCATGAACTGGAGAATCCACGTTGATTTGACATACTCGGCGAAACCCATTGTAAACCGATCCATGAACCATGCATTCGCGGTGTATTCGAACAGGTGCCTGAATATCCCGCCACCTGTAATTAAACCCGCAATGATATACGGTAGAGCGATCATACCTATCACTACCGGTATTCTTGTCAAGGCTCTTGAATCTCTTGTAAGAAGTGCATAGATAATGCATGCTGCGGGTGCCGAGAGCAGGGAATGCTTGGTCAGTGCCGCGAGCCCGAATAGTACCGATGCTATTATCCCGTCACGGATGTTCCCGGACCGCATCCAGAAGTAAATTCCCGCAAGCGCGAGAAAAATCCCGAATGTGTCGACCCTGACCACGACCGACCATCGAAGCACCCATGGAAATACAAGAAGAACCCCCGGAATAATAAGCGCCACTGACAGACTTGTTTTCATCCTCCGCAGAAGCATGAATGACATCAGCAGAATTCCCATCAGTGAAATTGAGGAAATAAACCTGCCCGGTATCATACTCGGTCCGGTTATGCTGGTGATAAGGCCTGTAACAAGCGGGTACAGCGGGGGATATGAATTAACGATATAAGGCGCTTCGTCGATAGGTCCATACACATCGTTACCCTTAACAAGCTCCAGCGACATGTTCGCGAGATAACCTTCGCCGAAGTCCAGTCCGTAAGGAATGCTGAAAACGTCCAGCGCGGACCATATCATCATGAAAAGTGCGATGAATACCCCGATAAGGCAGAGAGATTCGAGGATTTTTCCGGGTGTATCCCTTACATGAGATTCTTTTGGGGATTCATCAGTCATGGAATCGATATTATAGCCTTCCCGGACGTATAACTTCCATCAGTCGATTTTGAACCATTCCGGAGGAGGGTCATCGTCGGTACCTTCCGGGTGCTCATCCGGATCGGGTGGTTTTTTAAATACAATTTTAAAGTTGGGTTGATTCCTGGATTTTCCGGTTCGGCCTGAAGTGAAACCGGGCGTACTGGTAGTGGCACCATGATGCCAGTTATGAGCGGTTTTATGCCCCCTGGACCTTATCAGGAGCAGCATCCAGACGGCTGCCGCTGCGGCACCGCCGAGATGTGCCCAGTGATCGACTCCCTGCATGGCTCCGAGCAGAATAAACAGGGTTTCAAGGACTATAAACCCGACAACCGCCTTCCATGCCTTAACCGGGAAGGCGAAGAACAGGAGAAGTATGTCGTTGGCAAACAGGAAACCATATGCAACCAGCATTCCGAAGATTGCCGCGGATGCACCCAGCGACGGGATATCGGTGTCGCCTGTCATGAGACGCATCAGGAGGGAAACAATGCTCCCTGCAACCCCGCACACAAGATAGAACGCGAGGTAACGCTTCGAACCGAATGTCCTCTCGACACGGGGTCCGAATATCCAGAGAAGATACATGTTGAAGAAAAGATGAAGGATATTCTGAAGGTCATGCATGAAGACGGAGGTTACAAGCTGGTAGACGCGGTACTTTTCCATAACGTTGTCAGGGGTCAGCGCCAGCGCGTCATACATTTTAAGGAGGAACATCATTCCTTGAGGTTTGGACCCACCGTTGATGGTCCAGAGGACAATCATGACAAGCCATATAAGGCAGTTAAGGGCAATAAGCCCGATCGTGACGGGTGCACCGAATCCCCAGACTTTTGAGAAAGGAGTGATGAACCTTCTTTGCGGGGCGTCATCAGTCTGTTGTGTGTATCTATACCATGGACGCATGTAGAAGAACCGATATTACAAGGTGTTACATCAATATTATTCTGAAAATTAGCAGAAAATATCCCGCCAATATTAACACATCCCCGGAAATATTGACGAATCTAAGAGTGAGGGCATAAATGGTCAGATTTTCCTCTCCTTAGTAAATAGGCGGGGAAGACAGACAGAGTGCACGGTCGGGAAGGGATCATGTCGGGTATACAAAAGCCGACATTATAATGGTGCCACAGGCACAGAACGGGCGTTGATTAAAGCTATCAGATCAGTACCTGGTACATACCAGAGGATAGAGTTAATGAAGGCAGAATATATAAACCCGTTTATTGAAGCAGTAAATGAACTCTTTACAACCATGTTGAGCAGCAAGGCCGAACGCGGAGATGTAGGAGTTTACTTCGAAGCCCCCCCGAGCAGCGATATAGTTGCGATTATCGAACTGAGCGGGTCGACCAGCGGGACTGTCGCGATCTCGTTTCCGGTCGCGACTGCACTCGGGATAGTCGGCAGGATGCTTGGATCCGATGTAAGGGTTGTGGACGAGACGGTACGGGATGGGGTTGCGGAAGTTGTAAATATTGTAGCCGGTGCGGCTAAAGGGAAACTCCACCAGGTAAATGGGAATCCCGTCCAACTAAGTCTGCCGACTGTTGTGAGAGGAACCGATTACCAGGTCGCGTATCCAACCAGGACCGCCTGGCTGGAAGTGCCATTCGAGAGCGATCTCGGATCATTTAGTCTCAGGGTGAGGTTCGAGGAAAACGGTAATAATGGAGGAGCTTCGGATGAAGGTGCTGATAGTTGACGATTCCGCGGTTATGCGGAAGATGCTCATGGATGCCCTGTTAAAGGCAGGTATTACCAATATCGGTCAGGCTCCCGATGGCAGGGAAGCGGTTGATGCCGTGCTTGAGGACAAATATGACCTGGTTTTGATGGACTGGAACATGCCTCGTATGACAGGTATTGAAGCGCTTCGCGAGATTCGAAGCAAGGGGATATACGTTCCGGTTATCATGGTCAGCACGGAAAGTGAAAAAAGCAGAATCCTTGAAGCCCTTAAAGCGGGGGCTAACAACTACATAGTAAAACCTTTTACAGCGGAAATAATTGCCGAGAAAATAAAAGACACCATGTCATCCGGTGCCAGGAAAAAATTCTCCGATATTCCATCGGAGTAGTACCTAAAAGACAGATTCATCCCTGTATAAGGCCCTGAGCGCGTCGTAGTCAGGATCGAACATGGTAAAGCCATAGTCGAAAAGTTTCTCCGCCTGTCCCCATTGTTCGTCCCGACCACATCCCAGCACTACAGCTATAAGAGTTTTCTCGCGATAGGCAGCACTTGCAACAACGCAGAAACCGGCAAGATTTGTGAAGCCTGTTTTTATTCCATTACATAATGGATAATCTTCCAGCAGGTGATTCGTGTTCTCGAATATAACGTCTTCACGATCTCCGAAAACCGGAAATTCGATGCTTGTCTGGTCCACGTAGGACATGATGTCGTCATGCTTCAGAATTTCCGATGCAAGGAGTGCGAGATCGAACGCTGTTGAATAATGATCTTCGTCCGGGAGCCCGTTGGGATTGACGAAATTCGTGTCCACCATGCCAAGCTCATCTGCACGCTGGTTCATGAGTTCACAGAACGAATCCACGCTTCCCGCGATATGCTCGGCGATAGCCACCGCGGAATCATTCCCGCTTCTGACCATCATGGCGAATGTAAGGTCCCCGAGGGGTATCTGTTCGCCCTCCGTGATACCAAGGCTCGAACCACCCTCACGGTCGGCGTTGTAGCTGATGGTCACGATATCATCGGGATTTCCCATCTCCGAGGCCAGCAGGGCGGTCATCATCTTGGTTGTGCTCGCGGGAGCGCGAACGGCGTGGATGTCGCGTCCGTATATCACACGACCAGAGTCAGGATCAAGCAGAACGTAAGACGGTGAATCGAGGACCGGAGGCTGTGGTCCCGTTATCACCGGAAGTGACAACAGTATACTGATCAGGCTGATTGAGTATATGGCCGTGCAGCGTCTACGCAGGCCTTTGATGAATACCTTCTTGAACATCTGCAGTCTGCTCTGTCAATCCAAAATCAACAGGTTTTACTTTCTCCGCTTCCACTGTTTCATCGGCTTTTTCGGCAGGTTCGGATTTCGTAATTTTGCCGAATCCCTCGCCTTCGAACTCAAGCGGCGGAAGCTCATCCACGTTGCCAAGTCCGAAATGAGTGAGAAACTTTTCGGTGGTTCCATAGAGAAAGGGATTCCCGAGGGTCTCCTTCTGGCCGACCACCTTGATCATTTCCGCGGCGATGAGGGTCTGGATGGTGCCCGAGGTACCGACGCCACGAACAGATTCCACGTCCGCACGGGTGATCGGCTGGTTGTATGCGATCACGGCGAGTGTTTCAAGCGCCTGACGCGACAGCCTTCGCCTTCTCTGCAGGTTGAAGAAATTCTCTATTTCACCTGTAAGCGCGGGATCAGTCGTAAGCTGCCATCCTCCCGAAACAAACCTGAGTTTCAGTGATCGGTCAGAATACTCCGCCTGTAACGCATCGAGAGCCGCGGCCACCTCTTCCTTCGTGTGGGGAAGGGAGTCGGTCATGTGTTTTAATGAAAGCGGCTCCTGTGCAAGGAACAGGAGGTTCTCGACAAGGTCCTTTACGCTTCTGTGCTGATTAGTCGAGTCCAAATACGTTACACCTCACTATTAATTTCCATTATATCCAATTAAACCTGACCGAAGCTACCTCAATCTCTCAATAGAGAGATTTTCATAAGGATCGGGCTGGTTTAACCTGATTCGTCCGCCCTTCGCGAGTTCAAGAAGGGCAAGGAACGTCATGACAACTTCATGGAGCGAGTACTTCTCGGGAAGCAGGGATCGGAAAAACTTGACTGCTCCCCTTGGAAGCCACCTGGAAAGTATCTCGCGGATGACTTCGCTCAGCCTGAGATGCTTTACCTGTATCTCCATCGGCTTGCGTTTCTCGCGCAGGATGAAGACCCTGCGGTACATGTCCAGAAGGTCGTATATACTCAGTTCGCCAAGATCGTAAGTTGGCTCACGTTCTTCCTCTTCAAGGTCAACATTGCGCGTATGAGTTCCCAACCCGATCTCCTCGCGCCTGCGAAATTCCGGAATGGAGTTACGGATCGCCACAAGCCTTTCGCGATCGATCAGCTCTCGAATAAGCTGTGAGCGCGGGTCTTCAACGTCGTCCCAGTAACTCTCCGTACCGGGTGCTTCATCCAGTCCGCGTCCGGGAAGCAGCGTACAGCTTTTTATGTAAATCAGCCGGGCTGCCATAGCGAGCCATTCGCTCGTGAGTGCAAGGTCTATCTCCTCGCATGCGCGCAGGAACTCCAGGTAATCGTGACAGATTGGGGCTATGGGAAGGCTCCGGATATCCAGTTCCCTGGTCCGGACAAAGTGAAGGAGAAGGTCAAGCGGTCCTTCGAAAGACGGTAATTGTAAAATGTAATCTCTCACCCGTCGATCACTTTACACGCTTCGACCAACCCGAATTTTTAATACTCCTCGACTCCTGTATCAATGATATATCGACGCCTTTGCAGGGTCAAGCGGTAAACACACACAATCGCTTTTTATTCGGGATTATTCGAGCCCGAGAAGCTCAAGATCGACGTCCGGATGGGTTCTCAGGTATTCTTCGTAATCACATTCGAACAGGAATGTAAGCTCGTCGTCATAAACAACCTTAAGACCGCCCGACTGGACCAGCTCCTGGAAATCCCTAACGAATGCGTACTGGGCAAGCCTTTCTGGATCGGTCAGGATCTCAAGCCTGCTCGCTGTGTAGTATCGAATTCCGTCAACAGTTTCGGTCTGGTACTGCTCTTTTGAAATCTCCCTTAAGAGCCAGTCCTCACGGAAATGCCTGCTTCTCGGTGATCTCATGGGATTCCCGATGACGTTAAACCATAATTCCTGGAGGAGGAAATGCACCTTGTCCTCTTCGGGATGCTCTTCGAGATACTCAACGAGTTCCTCGGGAGATGCGCCGGGAATGTCCCACCTTGTCTCACTCACGCCATCGTACAGATGGACAATGTTGTAATACATCAGTGCTTTCAAACCGACATCGTCGCCGAGAAGAACATGCGTAAATCCGCCTTTGTACCAGATAGCTACATTCTCCTCGGGAGTTGTCGGGACAGTCTCCTCACCGAGGCCGAACCATGTCACCCAGTCCGCCTTCAGGCGGTAGAGCCTTGGTTCCAGCGCGAGAACCTTCATGTTCTCCCAGTCCATCTGGTTGTTAATATGGAGAATTGCGCCATAGTTACGAGGTGACATCGCGTTCATGTAGGCGTCCTCGTATTCGAGGTTGAGGACAACTTTCCATCGTTTTTCAAGTTCGGTAGTATCCTCTTTCCGGATATCCCGCACAGCCGATCCGACGAGCAGAACGAGAATCAGTGAGGTAGCCAGCAGCCTTGCCGGGTCTGGCTTTTTCGTAAGCATAAGGCCGATGAGCGCGGCGGCAACAAGGTAATAAACGAGCAGTGTAAGCGCTTCGTCAACGCGTATGAGTCCGATGAAGAGGATAGCGACAGCAGTTCCTGCGAAAAGAAGCAGCATAGGGAGTTTGCTTCCCGGAGACGAAAAGAAAACCGCCAGCAGCATTCCGAAGGTGAGCGAAAGTGGCGCGATAAAAGGCAGGTGATAGCGCGTTTCGATAGGGAACAGGACGTAGATCGCCAGAACCGACAGTAGTGACAGAACGGCGACGATCCGCCCGTCGTTTTTCAGTTTCGGTATAAGGATAACCAGGGGAAAAAGTACGGGAAGTGCCATTGAATAATTTCGTCCTAGCGCAGCGCCGACACTACCGTCAAAACCGAGATGAAGCCAGTATGTTATCAGTCCGAGTATGGAACGGTGGTAGTCGGGACGAATCCAGCTTGCGGAAGTGAATGGAGGCTGTGGTGGTGTTGGGAGGCCGAGGATTCCGAACGGATAGAACGGATTTCCGGTCAGGACAATGCTCCGGATGTACCAGGGAAGAACCACCGCGAGTGAAATGGCTCCGAAAATCAGGATGTAGCCCCATTTTCCGGACGTGCTGAATTTATTTTTCCCGGTCGTGAACAAAATCCATGCAAGGATAATGAAGGCCGCGGGATATAAAATCAGCCCGAGGTGTTTGGTCGCGAGTACAGCCCCGCAGAAGAGGGCTGATCCAACCAGCACCGGGAATCGCGGATTCTGTCTTAATTCCAGCAGAAGATCGATCGTAAGAATGGCCCAGCATGCAAGCGGGAGATCGACATACCCTCCAGAGGTTTGAACACCGACGCCGGGAAACATTGTAAAGAGAACCGCAGCGGAAAGACCTGCGAAACGGCCGATATTGTCGGGCTGTCCGGAGTTTCTGAAAAGAATTGACGCATGTCTTGTGCATATACCAATCAGAACAAGGATTGAAAGCAGTCCGTAGAGCCAGCCGTACAGGTTGGAAAGGTAATCGGTCCCTAGTGCCATCGCTCCGCCCATTCCAAGCTCGACAAGGGATGGGTAGTAAGAGAAAATCACGCTCGGAAGGTCGCTTACCCGTCCGGATTCGAGCCAGACTGACGGAACGAGGTAGTGATGGCTGGTCGCGTCCCATGAAATATTCGGGGCAAGCGCATTGAATCCTCGTACTGTGAGGAAGGCTATCAGAATCAGGAGGATTATCAGCTCAATTATGTGAAGTGTGCGGAGTGATCCCCACACATTTTTCGAGAAGAAAGATCGCAGATCATTCCACCAGTACTTTGCAAACAAAAGCACCGGGATTGCGGTTATTACTGCGGCGACGGTTGGCGTGAAAAGACCGATGAAACCAAGGACAGTCATAAGGATTCCATGAACGAGTAAACCGAAACCAAGTGCACGACCTGCACGTCCGGCGGAGAAAGGGGCCTTTCCAAGAAGTAACCCTCTCACGAACTCGCCGGTACCGTAAAGCGCGAGAAAGAAGATCGGGAATGTGATAACCGCCTTCAGCACAATTAGTCACCTTCAATGATGCCATCGTCCAGCCTGAAAATCGCGCCGATTTTGTCGTCAGTGTAGACCTGCGTCATGTAATCGCGGTAGAGAGCTTCAAGCTGGAATATCGATTTTACATCGAAGTCCATTATCTCGAAACCGTCTGCGGGCTGTATTCTTGCGTAACCTTCTTCATCCAGGTATAAAACCGATTCCGCGTAGGATGCCCTTTTGAAAACCCAGCTCGGGATTTCCGGCGTCGGGAAATCAAGCGTGTAGTTAATCGCAGATTCCTTCCTGAGCGCATCGCGTATCGCTATCGCGCGATAATTGGGACCGTATGAAATAACGACATGCTCTACATTCAGATCGATCCAGGATGTGATGAGTTCGTTCGTGTTGTTAAGGTCGTCCCAGCCCTCGGTAACGGGTGTGTGGAACGGGTACCAGATAGTGTACGGTTTTTGAATGTAGAAAACCCGCGGGTCCACCATTATCACACTTGATTCCTCATCGGTTTCCTCGTTGACAAATTTTACTATCGGCCAGATGTCGAGTGATTTTTCGAAGTATTCCTCCACGCCTGCTGCACCGATAATTGTTGGCAGCCTGTTGTTGACCTCACGCGTACGGTCGACAAGCGAGAAACAAATCGGGAGAAGAAGAAGGATTGGAAGAATGTAAATTGTAACCCATCGGAATTTCTTCAGGAAAACGAGCAGTCCCCATGCTCCGAGACCTGCGTAAAGGCCCCATGCGGCGAGCATGTAGCGCGGTTCACCGGGTGCAAGAAGATAAATAAATAGAATCATCAGCCATGTCAGAAGCCCGATCGTACGCGATATGGCATTTTTGAAACTCCAGAAAATAGCAAATGGCAGAAGCGGCAGGAAGTACCAGGACAGCAGACGAAAATCGAACTGCGTGAGCGACTCATCCCATGTGAGACGCGGGATATACCAGAGGAATCCGAGAGCCGAACGGTTCACGTTGGGATTCGACCAGTACATGATCTCAGGTACATCCTGCTTTTTAAGGATGATCTCCGAGATGAACGGCCATGCCATGTCGCCCGTGTGAAGGTAACTTTTCAGGTACCACGGAAGGGGGATGATGACTGCAATCACTACCGCAAGCAGTAAGTTAAGGTATTGTTTCGAGTTTCCGTTCGTACCAATCAGGGTGAGCAGGATCAGCAGTACCGGCGCATTCAGCAGGATCGATGTATGCTTTGCCGCGAGAAGCCCGCCGGCAAGAAGTCCGATGATTGCCAGAATAGAATGATTACGGTTGCGTCTGAACTCGATCAGGCAGATGAGCATTACAATTGAGAAGAACACGAGGAAGTTCTCGATATAACCGCCCTCCATCTCCTCGACGAAAGTTATCGGAAGACTCAGAAATGCCAGTGCCGCGATCAGGCCGGGCGTCCATGCGTCCCATGTGGAATTAAACGTTTTAACGGATGATCCGAGTTTGCGCGAGATTGATACAAGCGAGAGAACCGCGAACACGCCGGTGAGCCATGTCATGTGGTTCGCGACAAGATGCCCGACACCTATGTTGCTTTCGTCGAGTCCGCCAAGTCCGAATCCGAAAAGGAAAATCATTTCCGAACCGCAGGGAAGTTCCGAGTAGCAGTTTCCGGGGACCGGGATGAATCCGCCCGTTTTCAGCCAGATCGAGGGCAGGGGATAGTGATAGGTCAGAGAATCCCATGCGGTTGTCGGGACCATCGTCAGGACGAAATCCATGACCAGCGTAACGGCCAGTATGACGAGAAGAATCCTGTTGATTGCCGGAGTCGAAGATGATCTGACAAAACCGGTCAGTGCGCGACATGAATTACCAATTGTGCTTCGTCCGAACAATCCCGTTGAGACCAGAAGAGCGATCAGGATCAGCCAGAATATCCATGACATGTAAATGTGAAGATGACCAAGGATACTCATCAGGAATCCGATAAATATGTATCCACCTGCCAGCCTGAGAAGAAAAGCGTCGAGGGGATCGGAGAGGATATCTTCCTTTGCGAAGATACGCAAAACTAATCGTCCTGCTTCATGAATGGCCAGGATAAGGAGAATGGCAAGCGGTATTGAAAGGAAATTTCCGGGCATTTACTAATTCATCATTGACCAAATTTCTGAAATCTCACCTGACGCGATCTCATCAGGAGTGCGAATTCTGTAGATAACATGTTTTAATCCGTTGAAACGCTCATCCACATATATTCGTTCAAGCTCTACAGGTGGTGGTGATTCAGTATCGAAAAGAAACTCGATTTCCGGACGTCTGTTAGCCCTGAGAACATAAAACTCATCAAGTGACAGAATCTCGATATCGTACTTCCGGGCTATTGAAATTACCGATTCAAGATCGGCATCAGGGACAAGTATACTCTGTGCCCCGCAGTAAAAACTCACGGAGTGGCCGTATTCCATGATTCTCCCGGGGCTGTAATCATGGCTCATAAGCCAGCTGGCAGCGATCTTCCTCGGATTATATGAGACCATCGGGTCCGACCACTTAGTAATTTTCCATGTGAGTTTCGGTACCGCCAGCAGGATAAACACAGCTACCACAATCACAATAGCCGGCCGGAACGCAGGCCGTGAATATCTCGCGAAAAACTTCGGGAACCTGACAACAAGCAGTGCGGCAATTTCTTCGATACCTCTCGCCATGAAGGGTATCAGTAGCGGTATCAGCGGGATGAAGTAGCGCACCTCCACAAATATAAGCGGTATCCCAAAAACGAACGGACAGATCCAGTAAAGAAGGAAGCGGTCGGAATCGCGATCCTTCCACCGACCGGGGCCGGAGAACAGCCCGATACCCAGAAGCATTGCAGGGAACAGGTATAGAAGAAGCACATTGTTTGGATACGTCGGAGTGAATGGAAAATCCTGGTATATCCTTACAAGTTTCTGGGCGTACTTTTTAACGTAATTAACCGCGAACTCGATTCCCGTAAGCTTCTCAAACGGATACTGGTCCTGGTTGATTGCGAAGTCAGAGCCATCGTCGGTAAGTATCCCAGCGTATCTCGGATCGATGTGTTCTTCGGTAAGGTTTCTCGCGTGGATTCTCGACTCCTGCCCGGTTCCCTTGCCATCGATCGTCCAGTCGCCGGTAGCCGAATGAAGCATCACCCAGTATGGTACGGCAAGAATCAGAAATGCGATAAGTGCCATGAGGGCATGTTTGATGCCTGGAACTTTCGATTTTCCACCTCTCGAAAACAGGTAACCAAGAAGGAGAAATGGAAGAAGGAAAATTCCGAAAGTCTTTGTGAGAAACGCGAGAGCCGAGAAAAGGCCGGAGAGAAACGAATCAAGGACCGTTCCTTTGCCGGAATAAGCCCTGATGACAAACAGCATCATTGACAGCACGAATGTAACGAACAGAAGTTCGGTCAGGATCACAACGGAGTAATCGACGAGAATCGGTGTGAAAGAACCGATCAGGATCGCTATATTGGCTGTTGTCTGGTTGAACAGACGTTTAGTCAGGTAGTATAGGGGAACGAGAAGGGCCGTACCGGCAACGATCGACGCAATGTGTCCCGACCATTCGAGGCTGAATCCGAGAAGCCGGAAAATTGCGATCAGTAACGGGAATGTCGGGGGAAGGATCCATGTGCCGCCTGTTGTGTTCCATGTTTCAAATCCGCGGCCATGCGCGATGTTGTCGCCCATGAGTATGTAATGGACGCTGTCGACACCGACCTCAGTTTCGAATAACGCCAGGATTATCCTTAATAAAAGGGCAACAACGAGGACAATAACCAGTTTTCCAGCTTCACCTGGCCCCTTATTTTTAACGTTCGCCGCCAATCTATTAACGAGTTTATCAACTGAAGGGCTTTAACTGCAACAAAAATCAGCACTATACGGATATCACAGATGAACTTGCCCTTGATTCGAACATATCTTATTATCAAATACGAATACAACAGAAGGATGGAACTCGATGATCGGGATAAGCCTGAAACCATCATTACTGGTTTTTACACTAGTAATGGCCCTTTTAATAAGTACTCCTGCTGATGCACAGGGAACGGGCGAGGTTACTCACCAGATGGTCGTCGACCTCCTTAAATCTCTCGCTCAATCCGAATGGGTTTATATGGATGCTAACTACGAGTTCGGGTCGATCGACGATCTGACCAGATCCGGTGCATTTATAATCGATGGCTCCTATATTCAGGTTAAGGAAAACTGGCAGCTTGAGTTGTACTTCGACGAAATGAAAAATCAATTCGCTATCGTGGCCACCTCGCGGGATGAATCGCGTGAACACTTATTTTACGTGGATACTTCCGGTACCCCGATGATTCTTGAGATTGGAAATTCAGTGACAACCAACGACCCCTGGATGAACGAAGTGATAGACAGCATGAGGGAGTACGGATCAGAAGATCAGGCATATGATTTTATTTCCGCAGGTTCTGGTGTCTGTCTGCTTCTTAATTCTGAGTCTGATAAATTCCTTATCCAGCATTCTCTTGTTTTCAGTTACAGTGGATGCACTATAGATGCATACCTTTCAGAATATGATACTCTCTGCCCGGGTGTTGATTATAAGAATTACTTCAGGCTCGGTGAGGAGAGTATCATGAAGACCCGCATGATACTTGATATTGAGAGCAGTCTTTCGCAGCTCGGATGTTTCATGAGTTACATCGCAGATGAGAAGGATGGAATATATCCACTTCCTGATGAAGTCACGGCGTATATCGGAATTTAGGATGAATCATGGGACTGGAACGAGTTCATCGGTGGTTACGATATCGAATGGCTCTACGACCGCAACCGTACGGGTTTTGTGATACTAGCAATTCCCGACGAGACCTGTGTGTTCACTGAAATTTACACTGTCGATGCGTGCGGGGAGATTATGCAGTGGGACATAGCGATGGTCGAGTTCATGGGAGAGTCGTGGTTTGCGGCGATCGAGCAGCAGGAGAATCGATTCGAGGATTACGGCGAATATGGTTATCCTGTAATACCGGAGACAGACGTGTACCTCAATCTTGCGCGAGACAGGTACCTGATGCTGATAACACCGGACGGGGCCCCGGGAGCTGTATACGCGTACTGGTCGGAAACGGGAATGTACTATATTATCAATTGAGTCAGATATAACCGCCAAGTTCGAGTGGTACTCCGATAAGCACAAACAGCCATACCCAGAAGTAAAGAGCTATATAGGTCGCGAGCATGTGGATGATAATCTGCCACCATGACATTCTGTAAAGCCCCGCAATCATCCATCCAAGCAGCCAGCCGATTATCAAAGCGATCCCTATGATGATGTATATCCGGTACTGGCCCATCATCTTCCAGCCAGCGTAGACATCGACGATGTACTGGTCAAACGCGATTCCCTCGGGACCGACGAGGTAAACGCCAAGAGCGATAAGGTTGAAGATAATTCCAAAAATAAGGAACCAGATCATAAGCGCTGAAGTAGCCCGCACGGTGCGCTTGAAAATACCTTTGGTGCCGAGAATAATCGCCACGCCATGTATCAGGAGATTTGTTAAATAGACAATCAGAGGTACAAGGAAAATATAGACGAGGAAACATAAAATAAACGGAACAATGGCCCTTGTTGTGTCATCGCCTTCGAGCCATAACTCGGGACGATTGAGGGGAAGTGTCAGAACAAAAATCGATGCGAATACCCCGGGATAGAGATATGGCTGTAATGTGCCGCCGGACGTCGGATACGGCAGCATAAGGGCAAAAAGCCTGGGTTTGAAGATAATCTGAAAAAAGGATTTCAGTACGTGTGAGATATAGTTATCGCTTTCTCCAACCGAGGGCAGTTTCTCACCGCATGAGGGACAGAGCGTGCCGGGTGAAATGGGAACGCCGCACCTCAGACATCTTAGTCCCTGCCTTTCGTCCTCTTCGTCATACCCGGTCTCCGAGTACGAATCGACAAGTTCGACAGGTTCAGCCTGGCTGATTTCGGGACGCCTGACAATCCTGTCCGCCCATCCGACCGAAGCATCTTTTTCCGACTCAAGCTGGTTGACAAGTTCCCGAAGGGGATAACCGCAGTCCGGGCAGAATCGCTCGGAATCGGTGGATTCACGGCCGCAGTCGGGGCAGAACAACCGCTCAGTCCTCCTCCTTCTCTACTTCCAGCACCATGTACGTAACGTCGGAAAATGTGATCTCTTCACCGGCCTGGACCCTGATCCGTGTATGAGATGAAACCGGTTTGTTATTTATAAAGCTTCCGTTCGATGAGCCGAGATCGGTTAGATATAGGAAAAATAGACCGGAGGGAGTCTGCTCTACCGAGAGTATCGCATGCTCGCGTGCAACAAACGGGCTGTCTTCAATCGTGATCGTGTTAAGCGGTAGTCGTCCAACCGTATTCTCTCCGGGCCGCAGCCTGTGACGGGTACCATCCGGAGCAACAAGATAAAGCCCCGGGCTGTCCTCTCCATCCTTCTCTATTCCCCTGAACTCGACCTTGATTGCGCTGTCTCCGGCGGATATGACATCCCCGTCCGACAGCAGGTAGCGCTTTCCGGGGGGAATCTTGACGCCGTTCAGGAGTGTTCCGTTTGAGCTTCTAAGGTCTTCAACGTACAGCCCGGCATTTTCGGCAACGAGTGCGAAGTGAATCCTGCTGACGTTCAGGTCCTCGGCCAGCAGAATATCGCCGAACTCACGTCCGATAACCGTTCTGGATTTTCTTAAAGCGACAAGTCCTCGCTCGGGAAGTACAATAAACGGCCTGTAATCAAGGATCTCCTCGATCCCGATTTCGATTTCCTCCGCAGCGCCCTCTTTCTGCTGTGAGAGGAGCCAGCCGCACTCGACACACCAGTCCTCGGATTCCGAATTGTCATGTTTGCAGACAGGGCATGTGATCATTCACCATCACCCCCATCTTCTTCTTTCTCCTGGATTTCCGGATAATCATCCGTTTCCCTGCGACCACGTTCGAGCGAGAAGGAAGACTGGGCGAGTGTTTTCTCGGCATCCATGTCCTGACCGGCAGCAAGCTGCTGAATCGCCTCTCCAAGCTCCCTGGCTTCCTTGGTGTTTCCGGAGAGGATAAGTGTGCGCTGGTAATCTCTTAACTGGTGCTGTGCTTCATCCTTGCTGAGAACGCGTGTCCTGATTCCCCTGATGGTGGATATCAGATCACTTTTCACGTTTCTCCTGAGAAGGGCCTTATCGACTCTCGGGTTCTTACCACGTTTAATTATTGTGGGATCATCGACAAATCGTACCGCTGTCCATCCGGGGAGCTTCCCTTCGACACCGGTTCCTACATGGTAATAACTCGCATCGATATCGACCACCCTGAAAATCCCAGGTGGATGAGGCTCGTACTGGACAGTACAAAGTACAGTCTGCTCTGTGAATTTCTCTAGGTCCGGGAGCTTTACAACATATTTACCGCCTTCGAACCTGTGCGGAAGACCGAAAATTTCCTTGATCTTTACCCACTTCCGGGGGGTTATGGTCAGCTCCATCGCCCTGTGACTCACATTAAGAAAATGGGCGATCTCCTTCTTGAATATTTTTTTGATTTCACGGGCACGTGCCGAATGATAGAAACCTCCGCCCGACAACCGTGCTACCGAACTTAACAGGTCCTCGTTGTAGTCAAGCCCGACACCTACCGCACTGACTGAACCGCCATGTTCACGAATTGTTTCAGACAGCATGAAAAATGCTTCACTTTCGGTTTTGCCGTGTGTCGGACGTCCGTCGGTGAGAAGCACAATCTTGTTGATCGAATTCTCGGACCCAAGCTCCCTCATCTCCCTGAATCCGGCCTTTAAGGCCGCATGTAAATCCGTCGACCCACCGGCGACCTCGATATCCGAGAGCCGTCGCTTCGCCTCCTCCTTGTTCATGACCCTCTTGCTTGAAAGGATCAACTTTGCCTGGTCATCAAACGCGATGACAGTCAGGCTGTCACGTCCGGTAAGCTGATCGATTACGACTCTTGCGGCTTTTATAACCTCTGTTATCGGGCCACCGAACATCGAGTGGGAGCGGTCGATCAGGAGGACGAGATTCAGCGGCGATTCGCGTCCCGCTCGGGGTTTTTCTCTCGACAGAAGTTCAACAAGTAAAAAGCTCTCGCCCGCCGACTGGTGAAGGATAAAGCTGTTGAACATCGCGACGGTCATTTCGAGCGCGTGCACGTCGCGCTTGTAGATATAATCCCGTTGAAGGTACCGGTCGTACATCTCTGATGTTGAAACCGGTTTTGGGACTTCTATTTCTTCAAGTGGAGTCATATGTTATTTCCGTGAGATCAGCCAAGCTTCGCCCCGCAGTACTGGCATCTTACGTACCTGAGGGCATTTGTTGAGCCGCATGATCTGCATATAACTTCCTCGATTTCGCCTCCGAGGAAGTGCCCGCATTCAAAACAGAACCTTGCGTTTCCGCGGGGCGGGGTACCGCATCGCGGACATTGTGCATGGCCTTCCGGAATTCCGGTCGGAGATGGCGCCGAAAGGGGTCCGGTTACCGGCTCGGGGTTTTCATTCTCCTGGCTGGTTCCACACCATGGGCAGTACTGCTGGCCTTCGACGAGATCACCGCCGCATTTGATGCACTTGCCGGATTGTTTCACAGGTGGTGCGGGTGATGGCTTTTTAGCCAGAACCGGGGCACCGCACCGGTTGCAGAATCGGGCTCCCTTATGAAGCTCCGCGCCACATTTCTGACAAAGGTCCTGCGGATTCGGGTCGTAGCCGCATTCAAGGCAGTGCGTGGCGCCTTCCGGAATATATGCATTACAAGATGGGCACCGCATAGTAGGTATATTATATGAACAGACGGGACGTGTCGAGGTTCGAAAAATTCAGTACTAAACCAGTTGTTTCAGAAGAAATGATTGAATCCCACTAAAACCTCGTCACCTGTATCGCTTTTACCATAGTCGATTCTGACCAGCAGATTATACGGAATGAATGTCTTCGTGTAGACCCTGATTCCGGCGCCATAGCCTATCTCAAGGTCCGAGAAGCTGAACTCGTGACCGTCCCAGCTTCGACCCATGTCGAGGAACAGAACTCCCTGGAAAATATCCGGTTCGGCAATGAACCTGTACTCGAAACTCATCGCGAGAAGACTTTTACCGCGATGCGTTGTGCCGTCATATCCACGAACCTGCCAGTCGAACGGAAGGAGTTCGTAGTCGGGTGGGTCACCGGACAGGTAAGAATAGGTAAATCGTCCGCACAGTACATTGCGTCTTTCATAAAGATCGTGGAAGTATGCAGCGGTTACGCTGTGACGCGAGAAGTCAAAGTCACTGAAGGTGTAACTGCCGGAAAGTTCGTTATAAAGATTCCAGTAGTACCCGGTAGTGGGAAAGTAATAGCTGTCCATGTTCCCGCTTCCGAGCGACAGACTCAGGGTGCCTACATTTCCGTCCTCGATTGATCTTCCAGAAAAGAAGAACGTGTCCTCATCGCCGAAGTCCTGGAACCTGTCTGCGTATTTGTCGGTTTCTACCTCGTCCCATCTGTAACCGACCCCGACGGAGATATTGTCGTTCCATGTTGTCCCGTAATTGAAGCCGAAACCGGTTTTGTCTATCAGGTAACCTTCACCCGTCGAGAAGATGTCATCGGTTCTGATTGAGTAACTCGAATCCACAAGGTGCCCCTCGACACCGAAAGTGTTATGGCCTCCAAGGAACTGTGGATCGCTCCACGATGCGGAGTAGTAGTAATTGTCATCGGCGATGAACGCCCCGACGCGAACCATGTCGGCTGATCCGAGGAAATTCCTGTCGCCTATGAAACCACCCGCCTGGGTAGGTGATACAAACCAAGTCCTGCGAGATTCAAGATAGACAGTTACAACGATGTGGCCATCCTCTTCCGCAGGTTCCCACGTGATTTCGGCTTCCCAGTAGATCGCATTAAGGCTTAAAAGGCTTCTTCTGCACAGGCTGATTTCGTAGGGTGATATCTCGTCCCCGACCTCGAAAGTCATCTGATCGTAAACAGCCGATCGTGAGGTGACGATATCGCCGGTCAGGATGATCTCATCCACAATGCCGATCGGTGTCATGTCCTCGGTAAGCTCAACCTGCTCGATCTCCTCCTCTTCGGCTCCAGCCTGAGTAGCGGTTGCCTGGCCCTCACGGATCGCGCTGCTTTCCGATTCCTGGGCGTAAGCGACAGTCTGAAAACAGAACAAGGAAATAACAATAAGAAACGGGAAAATCAGTAATCCTGCCGGGGCTCGGTTCATTACACGTGTCTCCATTCAATCCCGCACCATATTTGATACTGCCCGCATTATATCAGGGTTTTAAATCTCATAATACCTCTGGAATTTCAATGTGAAATTTTTTTTGGATTTAATAGGATTAAATTTTTAAAATTTAAAAGAAATCCAGTGAAAACTGCATCAATGTAAGTACAAGGTTAAAAAATGGCCTTGTATCGGAGCAAAGCAATGAAACTTCCCAAACCGCTGAAATGCTCCGAGGTCAGCAACAGTAAGCTTCTCTTATCGCTGCTTCGTCGGGAGCTTGATGAGGAATACGAAGACAGATTGCTTGCTCATCTCAGGAGTTGCCCCAGGTGCCTTTCGAGGCTCGCGATACTCATAAGCGAAAATAACTACGCTGAACTAAACGCCCCTCGATAGGGGCTTTTCCGATTTTTATCACAGGTTTAGAAGTGGAAATCGTCCGACTGAAACTGCCCCGACTCATCTATCAGCACTATCGCGCTTGCTATCGACCTCGCGCCATTAACAAGGCCGGACTCGGTAGCGTTATATCCAAGCGCAATTCCCGAAGACGACCCTCCGTCCAGGTTGATCGCCCATGTTGCCCCGAGATCGAGCATGGTCCACGCGAGCTCCTCGAGCGTTGAACCGATGCTCCTGCCTTTCCGGCTGCCCTCCACAACTACAAGGAAGATCCTGTTGTAGTCGTCGATACCTATCGCCGTTCGCGCAGACCTGCCATTGGCGATGTCATTTCCGATATCGTCCTCTTCGGATGTAACATCAACGACACCATTTTTAACAAGGAACGGACCTCCCTGCATCGCATCCGTAATATTTCCAATGGAGTCATCAATGTACAGCTCGATCTCGATCTCTTCACCTGCAGAAAGAAACGAAAGCGATTGAGTTATGCGCCTTGACCACAGAATGTACCTGTTCGAGAAATCCTCCACCTCACCGAATGTAACAGCTTCCACGACGCTGTCATTTATTATCGCGACCTGTCCGGTCATCTCATCCCTGAGCCTTGAAGGGTGCCCGGGTGTCAGAAGTGCCATCTGACCGTACGTCGGACTCTGGTTAACCACATCGACATCCCACTCCAGACCGGATGAAGATTCCACGTGAGCCTTTACCGGCGGGTAATCCATGATATATTGCCCGTCCTCAAGCACCATGAATGCGGGCCTGTGAAGCTGCGGGGGAGATATTATCGCTCCGTGCTGGACAACCAGGGAAAGGCTTATTCCGGGCCACATGAAATAGCCACCGTTAATTCCGGCGACCGATCTCGATTCCTCCACCAGCGTGTTCAGGGAGGCCAGGTTACGGGGCAGGATATCTGATGTAAGCAGCATGCCGGGCCTGAGCCTGCTTATTTCGGGATTTGAAATGATGGCGTGCACGTAGCGTTGTCCGTTCGTCTGGACATAACGCCTTGCTATGTACTGTGTACCGTCATCGATGCCGAACTGCTCGACAGTCTGCCTGAACCTTGTCAGGACATTGATGTCCAGGTGGCTGTCCATACGGTCGGACGTTATCTCCCAGTAAAGGGGATAATCGGATTCAAGAACAATCCGGGTACGTTCCGGAGAGCACGAAACCCTGAGCTGTCTGAGGATGCTCCACGACTCGAAATCGTACGCGTCCTGCGTTGCTGTTTCCTCCGAACAGGTCAATGAATCGATGTCGATGACAATTCTGTCGGGAGTTTCGAGAGTATAGAGTTCGTACGAGCCGGCGGTAATTCCGTTAAGCCTGATCAGGATGTTGTCATCGGTCCACGTAGCCGTAACCCATGGGAAGTCATCGAATGAAATGGCCCCCTCGTAAGCATGTGATGTACCTGGTGAGTACAAAAAAAGAATAATCGCCATTGCGATTAAAAATATGGGACCTTTACCAACACGGGTCAGGTGAAGCGAATTACAAATTTTTTCACTCATGTAATGGTCTATTTAAAAACCCTTGCCTCTTTGTGATTTATCCTGTTCGGTGAATGCCCGGTAATCCTGGCACCGACGTTTGTAAGTTTTTCGACAGGATCCTCGTATCCGCGGTTCAGGTGGACAAGCCCACTGATCCTGGTGGAACCCTCGGCCCACAGGGCGGCAATTACAAGCGCTGCAGCAGCACGGATATCGGGTGCGGTAACCTCGCAGGCCTTAAGCTTCTGACCGCCGTTAACGAGAGCGCAGTTTTCGAGAACCCTAATATCTGAACCCATTCGCTTCAGTTCATCTGCAGCGAGGAATCTTCTCTCGAATATCTTTTCAACGAAAAGGCTCTGTCCGGGAGCTTTCGTCATCAGGGCCATGAACTGTGGCTGAATATCGGTAGCGAATCCCGGATAGGGCAGGGTGCGGATATCGGTCGGACGAATGATGTCGGGAGATTCCACGGTAATTCGATCGATGTCGGTTGTTACGGAGCATCCGGCCCTTGTGAGATGCTCAACCGTCGCGGTCATATGATCCGGGCATACATCAAGGAGCGTAATCTTCCCGCCTGTCATAGCGCCAGCGACCATGTAGGTTCCGGCCTCGATACGATCGGGGATAACCCTGTGATCCGCGGGACGGAGTTCGGGAGTGCCGATAATGGTGATTACATATTCCCCGGCCCCGACAACCTTTGCGCCCATCGATGTGAGGATATGTGCGAGATCCATTATCTCAGGCTCGCGGGCGGCGTTTCTGATTGTTGTGGTGCCTTCCGCAAGCGAAGCCGCCATCATGATGTTCTCGGTGGCTCCCACGGACGGGAATCGAAGCTCCATTTCGTTTCCCTGGACACGACCCGCCTTCGTGTTCTTCACAACCACGTTATTGCAGTTTTCAATTATGGTTCCGCCAAGGGCTTCCATTCCAAAGAGGTGCAGGTCGATCGGGCGTTTTCCGAGGCTGCACCCGCCGGGCATCGGGATCATCGCCTGTCCGAACCTTGCGAACAGTGGACCCATCACGAGGACGCTTGCCCTCATTTTATTTACAAGTTCGGGGTCCGGTTCCAGGCATGTGACATCGGTCGTGTCGATCTCAAGGCTGTGGTCACCGGTCCATCTGACCTTTGCTCCAAGCGATTTAAGGACTTCCGCGAGTGTGAAGACATCACTTAATCGGGGTACGTTTTCTATATGGCTCGCACCCCTGGCGAGAAGGGTGGCCGCCATTATCGGAAGGCAGGCGTTTTTAGCACCGTAGATGGGTATTTCCCCATTTAAACGGTGACCTCCCTCGATGTCCAGGTAACTTTGTGTGTCAGGCATGATACTTAATTTCGGACAGGTCGACATAGTACCACATCCAGATGCCCCTGAAAGCCCATTTTTGTCCCTCAGAAGCTTATTTAAGCTGAAAAAACAGCTCTGCTTTTAAATGTTCATTTCTCGTGCCATATGGGCACAAAATTTTGTTCCCCATTATTAACTTCCTGCAAAATTAAGTTTGATTAAACTTAATTAAGCCTGATTTCAGGAAAAATCATCAAACTCAGCGGGTAGTGACCTGCCAGTCAGCACGCAATGAAATGAAAGAATTAGAAAAACCTCCGGAATCCGGAGGCTGTGGAATATTTTTTTCTTAATTGAAATGGATTACCAGCTTCCGTCACCGAAGTTTCTCATTAGAAAAGCATCATCGGCACCTTCGGATGCATGGTTGTCCGGTTCGGTTTCCGGTGAAAAGTTAACCGTGTCGTTGAAATATCCTATCGTGAACGTATCAGTCCATTCCCCACCAGAGACAGCCAGCGCTTCATCCGAGAACGGACCACCCCATGTGTAGGTGGAGTAGTAACTGCCATCTACCTGGAAGCTTGAAATGAAGCAGTCCATTTCGCCATTAGAGCTATAGGAATTGGAATCAATTGTCGGGTCGAAGTCGACAGTACCACTGAAGGCGCCCACGACGAACGGATTTCCCCAGAGGTCACTGTCAATATCCTTCACCCAGTCGAAACCGGGTCCACCCCAGTTGAAACCGTAGACGAATTCGTCTTCGAGAACTTCGAACCCAACGATAAAGGCGTCGTAAAGGCCATAATAGTTGCTCCAGTGCTCGTTCGTGGAAGGATCGAAGTCAACGACACCGGAGATATAACCTCCCACGGCCCAGCCATTGATGAAATCAGCGATTACACCCGTTGCACAGTCGGCATCGCCGGCACCCCATGTATAGGTCAGCTCATGCTGAGCGGTATCACCATCAAATTTGGATACAAACGCATCGGTCTGTCCCCACGAGGTCCTGATACATTCTCCGGTTCCGGGGTCGAAGTCAATTCCTGACGAATCCGCGTTGTTGGTGAAGTAGCCACAAACATACAGGCGTTCCTCACCGTAATCCCAGTCGTGGACGTAGCAAACATCTGTTGCCGAATCGTCTCGATCGCCACCCCATGTGGCAGACCAGATGTTATCCCCGGCGACAGGATCCAGACGGATAACGTAGGCATCGCTGAGCCCGTTTGATTCGCTTGCGGTTCCCCCGCTTCCGAAATCAGTTGATCCCTGGAAATTGCCCGCTACATAAAGCCTGTCATTATTGAATGAAATCCCGTTCGCGTCGTCTTCACCCGTTCCACCCCATTTCTTCGCCCAGTGCCAGTTACCTGTGAAATCAAACATGGTCAGATAAGCGTCCGTTGTTCCGTTAGCGCCCTGATATGAGAATTCATCGGATGGATCGAAATCTACCGTTCCTCCGAAACTCCCGACGACATAGATTTCTCCGTCGCTCGTGATTGCCAGATCGTTAACGTAATCCGGATGCTCTCCGCCCCATGTCTGTACCCATTTGAATTTACCTGTCTCGTCGTACTTGCAGAGGAAGCAGTCCGTGTGACCGTTTGATGTTCGAACGACTACATCGTCATATCCCGGATGAAAGTCGACGGCATTTTCAAAGGTTCCGCCAACGTAGACATTGCCATACATATCGGCCTGTACTGCTGTCCCCCTGTCATTGTCAGTATATCCCCAGGTCTGCGCCCAGCCGTAGTTCTCGATGTAATCGGCTACTTCAATCTCAAAAAGTTCGTAATATGTGAGGTCGAGATGATCCGGAGAACCCTGGTTCAGTGCATCCTCAACACTGACAAGTATGCGATAAGTACCCTCTTCATGTGCAAGCTGGTTTTTTATCTCGGCATACCAAACCGGAACAAACCCTCCCTCGTAACCGGAAAACTTGGCGGTTACTAGATCGTGACAGATATCTGGAGCTTCGATGACAGGGGCAAGGTGACTCACATCTGAATCATGTTCGTAAACCTTGATTTTGAGTATTACAGAGCCGCCATAGCTGTCCATACCGCCTCCGACATTCATCTTGCTTATGACAATGTCATAAGGTTCCGGGCAGTTCGCCTCGGGAGGAAAATCAGACAGGTCTTCACCGGTACCGGCAGGCGGGGCGTAGGATGCATCGACAGCGTAACCTAGCCGCCAGACAGTCGGAAAATCCGGTGGGAACTGAATTTCCAGTGTGTTGGTGACAGAATCACCTGCGAGGAAAGCGTTTCGCGTGTTATCTGTGAAATCAGATTCATAACGAACGAATCCGTTGAGATCGGAGCCGGGGTAGTATTCCGTAGCCCAGTTACCTGCCTGGTAACCCTGAAGTCCCATCGGACCCATGCCCTCGGTCCATGACTGGTACAAACAGGTCATGCCATCCGCGTTAATTAGCTCGGGATTACCACTTGCAAGGTTTGACATGTAAATTTCGGAGTACTCCCAGTGCCAGGTAGCACGGAATATAAGGACCATCCTTACATCGAAACCTGTGAACCTGGGATCATCAAAAGGGTGAGTGATCCGGATATCGAAAGCCCAGCCGGGAACCGACCCAAGCTCCTCGGTATTTGTTATCTGGATACAGTTAAAGCAGGGTCCATTTTCCAGAAAAGTCAGGATATTGTAATGGATTTGAGAATCTCTTGCCGGGATGAGCTCAATTTGGCCAGTATCGGTGTTGAATTCAGCCTCACCTAGTGCCCATAGGTATCTGTCGTTCTCCGACAGGTTGTACTGTGATGCGGTGTTCGCAGGACCTTCAATATATGTGTCCGGTAATACCGGAGAGTCACTTCCCGAGCATCCGTACATACAGAAGATACCCGTGATGACCATGATCATCAGGATCAGGTTGGTTCGTTTCATGGCTGGCCTCCTTACGGAAATTTTAACATGTGATTGGTTTTAAAGCCGGTTATTGTACCGGTTGTCACTATTAAGACACTTTAAGTGCCATTTTCGAATTACATGGAGGGAAGCAATTTCGAATCTGCCTGACAGGCTTTAAATAGCTGATTTGAGGGGATTAACTTTTATGAACGGATGTCTTAAAGGATGGCGTATGTACCAACTATAAAAAAAAATCTCTCACAATGAGAGCGACAGATCCTCTTCAGGATGTTTAATGTGAGTTAGTTTTTCTTGTCAGATGGAGGTGGAGGGAAAATGTCGCATGTTTTCGCGGCCTTGATACGGTTCAGCGCCCTGCGATATGAAGCACGGGCTCTTTC
>Ga0272441_10001732_pt1 | contig 45943 bp, 3 predicted proteins | sample SSMProp6N_FD_193582 | JGI IMG/M metagenome (GOLD analysis project Ga0272441, IMG submission 193582) | Marine sediment archaeal communities from Little Sippewissett salt marsh, Falmouth, MA, United States - SSM-Prop-6N | ecosystem: Environmental > Aquatic > Marine > Wetlands > Sediment ... | reverse complement strand
AAGAGGCGCGAGGAGGACCGGGAAAGGCAACAAGAGAGGCGGGAAGAGGACAGGCGGGACCGGCGGGACAAGACCAAACCGCAGGATGAGGAGTCCAGGAAGAAGCGCCAGGAAGAGCGGGATGAGCGCCGGCGGCAGGAAGACCGGGATATAGAGCGCAAGAGGCGGGAAGAGGACCGCCGGAGAGAAGAACAGCGCCGTAGTCAGGACCAGGCGAAGCAGGACCAGAGGCGCGAGGAAGACCGCGCTCGGGAGGACCAGAGAAAGCAGAATGACCGTCAGGAACAGGACCGCCGGCGTAGAGAAGATGCCCGACAGCGGCAGGAACAGGCGCCGACGGAAGAGGAAAAGAGCAGGCAGGAACAGGCCGCGCAACAGGAACAGCAGCGCCGGGAAGAGGAGCGCCGGAAAGATGACCAGAGAAGCCGGGAAGACCGGCAAAAACAGGACCGGAGAAGGCAGGAGGACCGTCAGGCCGACGAGAAGAGGCGGGAGGAAGACCGTCAGCGCGAGGAAAAGAGGCGCGAGGAGGACCGGGAAAGGCAACAAGAGAGGCGGGAAGAGGACAGGCGGGACCGGCGGGACAAGACCAAACCGCAGGATGAGGAGTCCAGGAAGAAGCGCCAGGAAGAGCGGGATGAGCGCCGGCGGCAGGAAGACCGGGATATAGAGCGCAAGAGGAGGGAAGAGGACCGCCGGAGAGAAGAACAGCGCCGTAGTCAGGACCAGGCGAAGCAGGACCAGAGGCGCGAGGAAGACGCTCAACAGAGGCAGGAACAGGCCCCGAAAGAGGAAAAGGAAGGGTCGCAGAAAGACGGACCCCGGGAGCCTCAAAAGCAGGATAGCCCGCGGCAAAAAGGCGGAGAACCTGAAAAGACCCGGGACAAGCCGGGAGAGATGAACGAGCTGGTGGCGAAAAAGATAATAGACGCTTACTGGAACGGAGAAGCTCCTCAGCACATAATACGGCAGGAAAGATCGCCTCACAAAAAGGATATTGAAAAAGACTGGTAAAAACTCAAAGCATGCGTTGTAACTTATTTAAACATATATGGATATAACGAGGGGAAACGTCCCCATAATTATTATTTTAGCTGCTTTCGTGTTTTTTGCGATGCCCGCGGCGTGCGCTGAAGAGGATATAAGGGAGCATATCTTCATCGAGGTGGAAGTGCCTTCCGAGGCGCGAGTAAGCGAAGAAGTGCCGGTGCAGGTGAGGTTCTACACAGACTGGCTGGATGTGGAGGACCTCAAGGTGTGGGACGGGCCCAGCGATGCTTACATCGCGGGGGATTTTGTGACCGGCGGCACGGAGATGGCCGTCAGGGGAGGCACGAAATACGCCGTTCTCCTATTCAGCAAAAAGCTTGTTTTCCCATCGGCGGGGGACCATGATTACGGCCCCGTAAAAGCCAGTTGTGTGGTCACGAAGCCAAAAGCCCAGCTTTTGAACGACAACCGTGAGTTCTACGATGAATACCTGGGGCGGAGAAAGAGCAGGGGCCTGGCCATAGAGTCTGAAACATACTCTATACATGTACTGCAGGCCCTTCAAACTGAAATGCCCCCGGAAGAGGAGGCTGTAGAACCTGAAGAAGCTGTAAAAGAAGAGGGGAAGAAGTTACCCCTTGAGATGATAGGCATCAAGATATCTCCCGGAAAGCTCGAGGCGCCCGACCCGTTCTTTTACAGGTCACGGATATTGCTGTACGCGGAACTGCTCCCGCTGATAGCGCTTCTTGCCTCTGTACTGGTCGAAAGAAGGCTCCGAAAACTCCGCGGTGATACGCCTTATACGAGATGGCTGCGAGCTTCGAGGGCGGCCGAAAAGGACGTTAAAAAAGCGCGAGCCCTGATGAAAAGGAAAGACAATAAACGTTTCTATGAGCAGGTTTTCAGGGCTATGCAGAGATATCTGGGGGTTAGGTTCTCCGTGCTCCCGGAGGGCATAACGGAGGAGTTGGTCGAGGCAAGGGTCGCCGCCGCGCTCGGGAACGACGATCTTACAGGAGCCATAAAGGGCATTTTCCATCAATGTTACCTCGCGAGATATTCCCCCTTTAAGGAGGGGGGGGAAGAGATGGTGAATACCCTGGACGAATTGGACTCGGTCCTTGAACGGTTGAACTCGATAAAAGAAATATGAATTTACGCCTGATTTTTTTCATAACGGCCATGTTATTAACAGCCGCCGCGGCTGTGACAGCCGATGACGCTTCCATAAGCGATGCGGAACGTTTATTTTCTGAAGGCAACAGTTTATACGAGGCTGGTGAATACGGGAAGGCCGTGGAAAAATACAGTCTTATACTCAAAGAGGGGCTGGCAAGCGGGGAGCTTTTTTATAATCTCGGCAACGCTTACCTGAAGACAGGGGATCTGGGGCGGGCGGCCCTCAACTATGAGAGGGCCGGAATATATATGCCCGGTGACAGTGACCTCTTGTCCAATCGCCGTTTCGCCGCGGGTCTCATGAAGCAGCAGGATATGGTTGAAAAGCGGCACATGGCGCTCAGGTGGCTTGACATGGCGATGTCTTCCCTTACACTGAAAAGTTCGATCCTATTGGTAAGCGCGCTTTATTATTTGTTGATAAGTATGATCATAGTAACAAAAGTATTCGGGGTGTTCCGCAAGCGCTCAACGGCCTTGATAGTGATCGTCTTTTTCGCTGTTATGGTCCTTACGTTTCCCGTGATCCATAAAATACGCGATCTTGAGTCGGGAGCTGTAGTAGTGGCCGGGGTGACGGACGCTGTCCTTGAGCCCGTAAAGGACGCCCCGGTGAATTTTCCCTTATTTTCGGGGATGAAGGTCTTCGTGCTAAGGGAAAAATGGGGCTGGACCCGTATCATGAGGCCGGACGGCAAGATCGGATGGGTCAACAGCGACGCTATAAGGCGCATAACCCCAGTTAGTATTTAAAAAATCTAGCTCTAAACACTATTCTTCCTATATATATATGATATACTAATACTGTGGGAAAAACACATATTCATTGGATAGATTCCATCCGGCATCATGGATAGAAGGGTGGAGTATATCTATAAGTGTAGCTATGAAAGATAGTTTTAAAAATAGCTGAAAGGAGGAGTACAGGTATATTTTTTTGCCAAGTTATTAAAGATGTTAAATAAGTTACTGGAAAAGGTGTCTTTATGGACATGATGTTCAATAATTCAAAAGGACTCAGCGGGATATATTTATCCTGCCTTAAAAAACCTTTAAGAGGATGGATTAAGGCCATTTCTCTTGTGGTGGCCTGCGTCTTTATCTTCCAGCAGTTATCATATGGCGAGATAACCCCACAGGCGGCGCCGCCGCTTTTGAACGGCCGCATAACGATCAATCAGGTATCGATCCCAAGGGACCTTGCTATTACCAAGGAGATGAACGGCACTGAAAGCAAGGAACTCATAATAAATATAAAAGACGTGCACGACAACTACGGTGCGCAGATATCGATAGTAGAGGTGCTTGAGAACCTTGCTGTGAACTATGACGTTCAGTATGTGGGGGTCGAGGGGTCTGAGGGATATATTGATATGAGCGTTATCTCGGCATTTCCGGACGAGGACGCCAAAAAACGGACCGCCGATTACCTGATGCGCAAGGGAAAAATATCGGCCGGCGAGTTCTTCGCCTCTGTCTCTGATACGCCTGTGAAACTATACGGAATAGACAGCGCTGACCTTTACATGAGGAATTACAAAGCCTTCATGAACGTGATGGAGGAGAACAAGCGCAACGAAAAGCGCGTGGAAGCGATAAGGCGGGCACTGTACGCTCTCGAGGACCACATATTTTCGGAAGAGCTGAAACAGCTTAACAGGAATTCGGTTCTCAACAGCGGCGCGAGAAAAGGATTCACCGGACGCTGGTATTTTATCGAGGAGATCGGCAGGAAGCACGGAATAAGCTGCGACGGCTACCCGAACGTCAATTCATTGATAAAAGCTGTCGAGATGGAAAAGACCATAGACTACGACGCGACCAACAGGCAGAGGGATACGCTTCTTGATATGCTGACAAGGCGGCTCGAAAGGGACCGCCTGGAAGAGCTCATATTCAAAAGCCTTTCTTTCAAGCTCGGCAAGACCACCAAGAGCCAGTTCTATTCGCATATACTGCTCCTGGCGAAAGCCGAGGGCATCGCCCGCTCGGAGTATAAGGACCTCGAAAAGTTCTGCGGATACGTCAACCTTTACGAGTCCATTGACATAGGCGAGCTGATGGACGAGATAGACGATTACGAGTGCAGGATAAAGGAAAAGCTTTTCAGGAACGCCGACGAGAAGGAGCTGACCGGCCTCATGAAGGACCTGGAGGTCCTGCGCAACGTCTTTTCGGTTAAACTGACCAGCGGCCAGCTTCGCTATTTCAGGAGCAACATGGAGGGTTTCCGCTGGGCGAGGTTCCTGGATTTCATAAAGTCCAGGTACAAAAAGTTCAATATCCCGCTTCCCGCTGACCTTCACGAGGCCTCGGAGCTTTTCGAACAGCTTCCCGAAGCCGTGAACTTTTATGAGGCCGCTACGATGAGGAACCGCGCCATGGTGGAGAACACCATCGAGCAGATGAGGGCCAGCGGCGTCAGCGTCGGGGCCATTATAACCGGCGGCTTTCATACCAGGGGGATAACCGATATACTGAGGTCCGACAGGATATCGTACATAATACTTCTGCCCCGTTTCAATCCCAGGTCAGGCAAAAGGCCGTACATAACTGTCCTGACGAACAAGGCCAACGAGTATAAGAAGTACGCGGAATCCTCGGGATACCTGGCGGTAATGTCAAGTTTCGCCCGTATACGAGGTCTTATGGAGTCTGCGGGCATGAGGGACACTGCTTTCAGGACCAGGCTTGAGGCCGTGGCGGTGCTGCTGGCGAGCACGGTGCTCAGGTACGTCGAGAAAGGCGTGATAAGCAGCGAGATATGGGACAGGATGAAGGACCGTTATCTCAGGGAATACATAAGGGAGCAGGAGCGGCTGAAGGAACAGGGGATAATAACCGAGGAGCAGTACCTGGAGTCTTCGGAGTTCATGTCGGACCTTCTTGACAACGTTCTTATAGAAGGAACGAAGGACGAAGCGACAGTGACCTTCGCGACGGGGGTCGAGGGGAACTTCAGGTATGCGGTCAAACTTACGGACGCGGAGAAGGAGGAGGACCGAGAGGTGCTTCTTTCGGCGTTCGACAGGGTGCCCGCGAATGTGATCGAACAGATGAAGCTGGAGCAGTCCCTCCTGTGGGCGGAAATGGCCGGCGCGGAAGCCGTGGCCAGGGGGGAAGCCCTGCTGGGCCGCGTCCGGGATATGAAGAGGGAAGAGCTCATGAAGAGGGTGGACATGTACCTGCGGGATAACGCCGGCAGGTACGACCGGGAAAAGCTGTGGAGGGGGGTGGAAAGGATAGCGGGACGCCTGGGAATATCCGATCAGGTAGAGGGCGAGGAAGTGCGCGCCCAGCTGGAAAAAAAGATCGCCGTCGCCATGAGCGCTTCCGGGCTTGAAGCGGAGAAGGCCGGGCGGAGGGAGGAAGCGCGGGCGGCCGAGCAAAAGGCCGCGGCGGAAGCTGGCCCATCAGCAGAAGAGCGTGGCGAGTTCGGCCGGGCGCAGAGCGAAGCGCGGGTGGAAAGAGAAGTGCCCGCCTACCGCGGCAGGTTCAACAGGTTCATGAGGAGAATAATAGGCATACCGGTCCTGGGAAACTTGGTCAATAATCTTCCGGTTCTCGCCATAGGCTCGACGCTCGTCTTTTTTACGGGTTTATGGGGCATCCTGGGCAGCACGGCCGTCCTGACCTCTCTATCAAGGACAAAAGGGGAGTTCCTTGTGGGCCTTGTAGTCGGTATGGTCGCTGCTCCCTTTCTCCTCGTATCACCTGTAATAGCCGGGATCATATCTTCCTCGGTGCCGCTTGTCCTGGAAGTTATGAACATCGGGAAATTGGGAGAGGTCCTGCGGAGTAACGGCGTTCTGCCGCAAAGGGACCTTTTGACCATGATGACGCCGGAGCAATGGGAAAAAGTGATCGCCAATCTGCAGAAGGAACCCAACCTGCTGGATAAAATGCGGAGTTTTTCGGCTGGAATGATGTACCGCGCGACGGGTAATGCCGTCAGGCTCACAGTTGAGGGTTTTCTTGACAGGGCCGAGGACAGGGCTTTCAGGAGAGAGGCGGCCGAAACGCCGGGTTCTCTTGTCGAGCTGATGGGGGAGGCCGCGCTGCAGCGGCGCAGGGCAATGAAGAGGATAGGCCGGGAGCGTGAGAAGTTCACCGAAGCTGATGAGGCGGCCTTTATGAGAGAAGCGGGCAGCCCGGTAAAACGGACCGTGACTTTCATGGGCGAAAAGAAGGAGGTTGAGGTAATATACGCCGACCTGAGAGGCGAAGCGGGCGCGTATCGCATGGAAGCCGACGGTAAGCGCGTATACGTTGTAGACAGCAGCTTTCAGGGGACAAAAAAAGAAGAAGAAGCTCTTTACCATGAGTATTGCGAGGATCACTGGATAGCCCTCGGAAGATCGGAAGTGGACGCGCATCGCCTCGCTTCGGCCATGCAGGTATTGGAGTTCAGCGTGAACGGCGAGCTTACCCCTTATCACCTTTCACAGATAACGCAGGACCTTAACGCCGTTGAGCTGCGGGCGATCCTGGAAGAAGGTGACAGGAGCGCTATACACGAAATGGTCGAGCGCGAGCTCGGCGCTGAATTCGGCCCTGAGTTCGGCGCCGGGGCCAGAGCCGCCGTGGAGGCGTATGAAAGAAAGGTAACAGCCGAGGCGAGGCGCCAGCTGGCGGAGGAGACGGCCGCCCTGGAGTTCCTGAGTTCTGAAGAGGGGACATTCTGGCTTTCCAACGACGGTTCCGGCAGATTTTACCAGGGCACCTACAACAGCGCCGTCAGGAACAGCCTGCTGAAATTCGACATGTATTACTGGAGTAAGGTCATGAAACAGCTCATGCGGAACCCGCAGGCGAAAAGCTCAGCCGCGTGGGTCGAGGCGCTGCGGCAGGATTACGCGGTTATGTCCGAGAATATGCTGGGCGAAAGACGCGATCTTATCGAGGACCTCAAGCAATATCCCCAGGCCTGGGATAATCTGACATCTACCGACGGCAGCAGCCTCAGCGGGAGGCTGAAGAGGATATTTAAAGAAGGCGCCGGCCTTGACCTCGACGATTACCGGCTGCGGCAGGCGGCAAAGGGCGAATTCACCCCGCTGGTAGCCAGAGCGGTCATGGCGAGGCGCGTACTGAAATCGCCTACCTTAAGCGGCGATCAGAGGGGCAGGATAGAAGAAGCGAGGGAAAGAGCCCTGGCCGCGGTCGAGGCAGAGGCTGAATTAGAGGCGGCCGCGGCCGCGGCGGCGGAAGCGGATGTGAGCGCGGCGCGCGAGGCGCTGAACGAGACCGAGCGGAGGATGCAGGAAATAAGAGACCTGTTGAGCGCGGCTGGCCTTGACATCGCCCGGCTCGGGGATATCGATATCGAAAGCCTGTCCGACGAGGAACTCGCGAGGATAGACGCGGCCAGGCAGAGCGTACGCCGGCGCATCGCGGAGGAGAGCGGATTTGTGGATACAAGGGACAGGGCGGACGCCGCCGTCGCCTCGGCCGAAGCCGTTTCGGAGAAGCAGGGGGCGCTTCTCAGGGAGCGTTTAAGCGGGCTGGAAACCGAGGTCGGCGAAGTGCAGAATTTCATGGCGGAAGTGAGCATGGCCAGAAGGCTGAGGGCGATAGCGGCCATCGACGCCGCGCAGAAAGCGGTGGAGGTCCTGGGGGAGATGATGGGGCGCGGGCTTTCCCCGGAGCGGATATCCGCTGTCGAACAGGCTATAACTGAGGCCGAAGAGAAGAACGCCAGGGCCTCGGAACTCCTGGCCGCCGAGGGCATCGCGGAGAAGTTCGACGCCGTCAACAAGGAAACGCTTGGCAAGCTGAACGCAAGGCTCAGCATGCAGAAAGAGCGTATCGACCAGATAACGCTGGCGGCGATTGAGGCGTATGAAGGCGAGGCAACGGAAAAGGAAGGCGAGGAAGGCCAGGAAGCGGAAGAGGCTGAAGCCGGGCGGGAACCTGCGGCCGAGGCCGCCGCGCCCGCCGAAGCCGAGGCCGCGGCCGAAAAGGAGGTCGCGGCGGAGGCCGATAAGGCTCTGGAGGGGATAGAACGGGCCCGGGTCCGCTTTAGGGACGCCCGGAAAAAGCTGGCGGACCCAAAGCTCAAACCTGAACAGGCGGCCGAGCTGGAAGCCGAGATAAACGATATCCTCAAGTCCGTACAATTGTCCATAGACCTCGCAAGGCGGCGGCTGGAGGACGTTCCAGCCGCGAGGTCCGCCGAACTCGGAGGCATGATCGACGATCTCCAGGGCAAGACGGATTCACTCAGCGCTTCTTTCCAGTCAGTGTTCCTGGAACGCGAAGAAGCTGTAAGGGCCCGGGTGGAAGAGAACTACAGGGAAAAGAACGTGGATAACCTGATAGCCACAGCCACCGGGGAGGAAAGTTACGCCAGGGGTCTCGCCCGTTCGGCCTTAAGTCTTCTGTTGATAGAATACGGCGCGGGACTTTCCGTGGAGCTGGATGAGCTTTTGAGCACGCCGCAGGGCCGGGACACGCTGGCTCAGATCTATGTGGGAAATGAAGAGGCCCTGTCAGGCGCGAGAACGGGCGGGCGGCAATTGAGGTCCAGGCTTTCTGAACTCAACGCGGAGATGACATCGCTCGAAAAAGAGCGCAGGGAAAGGAAAATAGAGAGCGAGGAGTATAAGGACAAAAGAAGAGATCTCAGGGAGCGCATAGACGGCCTCAAGGATGAACTGAGGGAAAATGAAAAACAGGTAAAGGACCTGTCGCTTTCGGTAAAAATAATAGAAGCGGCCCTCGAGTCCTCGCTCAAGGAGGGAAAAGGCGGCGCCCTGTTCGAGGGCGCGGTCGAGGCCGTAAGAAAGATAAGCGGCGGTATTGTCTCCCGGATCGAGGATCGCCGGGAAGAGATAAAGGCCCGGCTTGAACGGATGCGGCTCCGGGGCGCGAGCAGTGAAGACGCTATAGCCCTTGAGGAACAGTCGCTGGAGGCGGTCAAGCTGGAAGCGGAGCTTGAAGCCTTCCACAGGAGCCTGGACAGCCTGGACCTCAGGCTGAAGTCGCTTGCGGAGAACCGGGAACTTTTCGACGAGTCGGGTAAGAAATACGAGTTCGCCGATCTCCAGGCCTCTTTGAGCGACGCCAGGGCTGGCGTCAGCCGGAGCCTGGGAGAGTGCCGGGACAGGGTGCGCAGCAGGCTGATAGGTCTCCGAAAGACGATACCCTGGCTGGATGTGGAGATAGCCGAGGGGCAGGAAAGCGTGGTCCTCGAGCATCAGGGAGCGTATATCCTGCTCACGCGGGCGGATATAGAACAGGGCCGGGCGCATGCAGATGACGCGAGAACGTCTCTTTTGGGGGAGATAAAAAGAAAACGCGCTAATATCGCTTCCAGGATAGAAAAGATGATGAGCATCTGGAAGCTGGCCAGCGTGGGAGAGAGGAAAAGGATAGGGGACCATATAAAGACATATCTGGGCCAGTGGGTGGACATACTGAGGTGGTCCGGCGTGCCGGCATCAGAGCTCGAGAGGGTCAAGACCATGCTCGAGGACTTCAGCCTGAGCAACGCCCTTGATATATACGACGCTCTCCAGGGCATTACAATGTCATATCTCGAGGCCGGCCTCAACTTCGACAGGCTGGAGTTCATCTCAAGGCATGTGGATACCGTGGTTTTCGAGATGGAAAAACCTCTTATACCGGGAACTGTTTCGGATATGGTCGGGGATGTGACGAAGGAGGAAAAAGGCAGGGTGCAAAAAAGCGTCACGGAGAATTTCAAGGCCGTGCTCGGGGATCTCAAGGAGGAAGAGGCTCTCAGGGATAAAATAGACAAGGAAAAGCTGGACGGTCTTATGTCCACGCTCGACAGCATACTTAAAGAGATAGAGGCGGGCCGCGGCAACTCGGGGCTTGTGACGATAAGGACCGGAAGGATGATAAGGGCCCTTAAAAAGATGGCTTACGGCCGGAGCGATAAACTTCTCGTGGATATGCTCCGTCAGAAGATGGGAGACGTCGCGCTCACGGAGCAGAACGTGGGAGCGCTTTTCGAGGGCCTGGGCATAACCGGCCTTAAAAAGAAGCAAGCCGTCACGCACGTCCTGGAAAAGAAGACAAGCAGGCAAAGGTTCAAGAGGATGGCGGAAGAGATACTGTATTACCTGGTGACAGGAGGTATGGAGGAAGAGAATATCAAGACTTACTTCTCGGGCATGGAAAAGACCGACCAGATGCTGGCCGATGTCTCCGCCGGCATCGAGATGGGTAAGCTCATAAGAAGGAAGGTAAGGGGCGAGGACGGCCTCGGCAGCGAGAGCGATTTTGACTGCATTGAGAGGAGGCTGAGCGAGGATTTCGATAACGAGGGCATCAGGCACGAACTAGCCGCCTGGTACCAGCTTTCGGCCATACTGACCACGGGTAAGTCGCCTTTCGTCGAGCAGCTGTTGGCCGGTTTTAACATGGCCGACAACTATTTCGTGGATATCGCGACGGGCGCCGGGAAGACCCTGGCCTTCCCGATGCCCAACATAATGAACAAGGCGCAGGGCTTCAATAGCGTCCATCTTGTCACGGACGATTATTTCACAGAAAGGGATTTCAGGGAGACCATGCACCTCTACGAGATGATGGGATACAGCGTTACTTACATGGGAGGCGACGAGAAGAACCTTCAAGAGGCGGTCGAAAGGGTGGATAAGAACGATGTCGTCATAATGTCTTACAGCGCCCTGAGCTTTACCTGCCTTGACGCCGTGAAGGACAAGACCCAGCCGGAGAGCAGGGCCTGGTTCGACCTGCTTGCCGAGACCCGCCTTACCATGGATGAGTGCGACGTAGCGCCTTACCTTTCGGATTTCATAATAGCCGCGCAGCAGAACAAGCTCAGCGTGCGGGAATACGTCAAATACCTGATGATGATAAAGACGGCCGAGAAACTTTACAAGAAAGGGGGCCTCAAGAGGGTCTTCTCGCTACTGGAGGATAACGTGGCGGCCGCGCGCAAAGGAGCCGTGAACGAGGCCAGGGATCTGCGTAAGATGCGCGAGATGCTCGGCGTGAAAAAGGAAGGCCTGAAGCTGGAGAAAGACAGCATAACCATAATATCCAAAGAGGGCAGGCGCCAGCTCAAGAGGTCCGATCTCAGAAAACCCGTCCCCATAGACGTTAACGGGGCAAGGTTCATCGTTTCTTACGACAGGAAGGAGGGTTTCGTCGTTACCAGGACAGAGTGGACGGGGGCGGAGGTCGAAAGCGCGCGCGGCGTTATGATCGATCTTACCTCGGAAACGGCGACCTCCGATAAGGGGACCAAAAAGGTCGTTACCGGGATCATGAGGGAAGTGGCTAAAGACCTTTCGGACGTTTTCCCGGACCTTGCCGAGAACGCGCCGACGTGGGAGGAGTTCCGCGACTGCGTGAAGGCGCTCTATATCGATAAACTCGACGTCAATTACAAGCTGAATTACCGTGACGTCCTGGGGGAAAAACCGGTTTTCGTGGACGTCCGGGAAGGGGCCGTGGTTACCGAGATGGACGGCAGCGATTACAGCCCCGACTTCGGCGTTGAGGTCCAGGAAGACGGTTCCCTTAAGATAACTTCCGAGGGCAGGGAAGTCGCCCTTCTTAACGATGACTTTTTCATGACGGAAGACGGCGACGAAAAGGGCAACCAGGAAAGGGTCATCCAGGTCGGCGACAAGAGGTACATGGTCAATAAGGGGGAGAGGGGCGGATACCTCCTGCAGCAGGTGGCTATGGAGGTCATACTGATAGACGAGCAGACCAAGCGCGAGCAGGGCGGGCAGAGAAAGGACAGGTTCCACACCCTTTACGAGATGAAACACCAGCTTGTCGAAGGCGACAGGCCCGATGTCAGATCGGACAACCAGAGCACGGAATACCTGTCTTTCACAGACGTCACGGATTTTGTCCACGGGTACGGGGGCGCCAGCGGTTCCGTGGCCACAGCGGCGGACGTCATGACCGGCATATTCCTTAAGTCCGCCGGCGTGAAAAGGATGGACCCGGCTTTCTCTAAGAAAGGTTCCGAGAAAGGAGCCGTATTCGTATCCAGCAACAGGGACCAGTGGAAAAAGACGCTGAACAAGATAAGGGACACGTACACTTACTCGCCCGGGGCGAGCATGATAATCTATTTTGACGACATAAGCCAGGCCGAGGAATTCCAGAAAGAGCTTGAACAGATGATAAGGAAAACGGGGCTGGAGAGGCTCGCCGGGGGGGATATAAAGATCAACCTTTTCGCGGAAGAGGGCGCGAAGGAGGTCGCCCTTGTCGAGGAAGCCGGGAAAAAGAACACCATAACGCTTTCCGACGCCAAGCTGGGAAGGGCCACCAACGTGCGCTTGTCCGAGGAAGTCGGTTTTGTCGTCCAGAACAGCTCGGAAGCCCTCCGGGCGCTGATGAGAAGGAACGCTGTGGGCGCCGAGGAGTACACCGCGAGCTTTTACAGGAGATGGCTGGGGGATAAAAGCTCGGACGTGACGGGCCTTATAAAGAACCTGCGCGAAGCCGGGTTCGAGGACGCCGAGATAGACGAGGCGCTCGCCGCCCTCGAAAGAGGCGAGGAGCCGTCCGAGGAGTTACTTTCGGGCCTGGACGAGGCCATGGACAAGCTTTACGGGATCAAAAGCACCGTCGACGAACTTGTGGACCTGCTCGCGGGCGAAGAGGGCATATTCTTCATGGACGATTTCGGGAAGAGAGCCGATAAGAGGGAACAGATAGAAAAGCTCCTCAGGCGAGCCGGCGCCGGAGAGGGCAGCGAGGCCTGGCGCCTGGTCAAACAGAAATATTTCGACGGACTTTTCCTGGTGGACCTTTCACCTGACCTGAGCGACCAGGGCATGGTGCAGAAATTCGGCAGGAACAGGAGGCAGGGAGACGTCGGTTACGTGGACTCCTGCTATTCACTCCAGGAGGGCTCAAAGTTCTACAAGATGGTCGAGAAGATGTTCGCGGCCGAGTACAACGAGGACCTGCTGCCCGAGGAAAGAGAGGAAAGAGAGGCGCGGTTCAAGGAGTTTCTCGCTAATATAGAGGCCCTTGAGGCCCTTGAATCCAGGGTAACGGCCGAGGACGGACGTTTCAAGCCCGGCATCTCCGAGGGGGACATGGACGAATGGGTGAGGCTTCAGAATTACTTCACCGATATGCTCCGTGAGGTAAGGACGGGCCTCCAGAAAAAACGCGACGAGAACAGGATACAAAAAGCAAGAAAGGACCGTAATACCCAGGCCGTCCTCAACAGGGTAAGGGACCTGCCCGCCGTTTTCAGCGAGCAGATAAGGAAAGATCCGTCCAGAGCTTACATGTTCCTCAGGGAGAGGCTTAACCGCATCCTTGACATCTATTTATCGGACCTCGGTGAGGCGGTGGATGAGCGCGGCCTGCTGAAGCTCGAGGAATGCCTGGGAGTTATCTCGGAGCATTTCCATATAGACCTTGACCAGGACACGGTAAAAGCCCTTCAGGCCAGGCTCAGGGGAAGGAGCGCCGCCGAACTGACGGCCATAAGGGGTTTTCTGGCGGAAGGCATCATGGAGATACTGGCAGGCATGGGCAGCGTGGCCCTGGCAGACGGTAAAGGCGTGTTGGCCTCGGGAAACGTGCTTTATGAGCTGGAGACCGACCCGAGCGGCAGGCTCGTACTTAAGGGCATGCGGCAGATACAGCCCGGCGGCAAGAAGGTGGAAGTCCCGGTGGAACTGAGCGAAGACGGGACTGTGGCGTTCATCGGCGAGGAGCAGTACGCGGTCAAATACGCCCCTGACGGCAGCCTGGCCCTCAGGGACAAGTTCAACCGGGGGATGACTTTCAAGATGACTACCGCGAGGGACGAAGCGGGGGCGGAGACCACGGTAGTGGAAATGGAAGGCGCTTTCGAGTCGGCGGTCAACGGGATATACAGGGAGGGCCTGGACAGGCTCAAGATGGAAGTGATAAGGGAAGCGAGGATGACGGCCGACGGGAAGATAATCAAGACCGAGACGGGAGAAGAGGGCCTTACCGACGCGGCGATCAAGGAATCCCAGAAGAGGTTCAGGGACAAGCGCGATAAAGCGGAGGCCTATGACTCGAAAGAAGGGCTGAAGCTGATAGACCAGAAGGTGATACCTAGAATAGACAAGCGCCTGGAAGAACTTCCCGGACAGATGGAAGAGGCCGCCGATAAAGCCGCAAGGGAAAGGGAGGAGCTGAAAAAAGAAGGCAAGTTAAAGGCGACGGCGATAGAAAAAGAGGCGTCCGTGAGGCGCGGCATGACAAGGGCAGGGGAGGAAGCGGCCGTGGATATACAGGCTGCGACCGGCGTACAGGGGTTAAAGGGGGCCGAGCTGCGCGAAGAACCTGAGGCCCAGGTGGCGGCGGCGGAAGCGGCCGACACGTCGCAGAACAGGTACTCTTCATCCGTGAGCTTCGCGGACCTTGTGAGAAATATGCCGGTTGAGAGCAGGGACGAGGAAATGGCCCGGCGCATAGAAGAGGCCGGGGAGGAGGCGGCCAGGGAGGCGGAAGAGGCCGCGGATCAAGCAAAAGAAAGCGCCGAAAGCCACGAAGCCGGCATGCGCACATCGGTCGAGGGGCCGGATGTCTTTGTGGCGGTCGATAAGGCCGAAGGCGCGGTGGTAACGGACGCGGAGATGGTCCAGGGCGCCGTCAGGGGGGCCGGAGCCCCGGGATCCCCCAGGCCCGAGCCGGGGCGCCCTTCAATGGTCATCATCACTGATGCCCGTAACATAGAGGGGAGGAGCGCCGAGGAGAGAAGGCAGATAGGGGACGCGCTTTACGAGAATGTGGCGGCATTTTCAGGCGGGGAAAGGGTATACGTGTCTTTCGATTCTTTCGCTGAAGGTAAGGTCGACGAGGCAACGGGACGCGTAAGGTTTTCATTCACAGGCCTCAAGGTCATGGACCAGGCCTCATATGAAGCCCTCTCTTCCGTGAAGCAGGAGATCGAAAAGAGAGAGGAAAAGCTCACGCAGGAAAAGCTCCAGGAAGAGATCGACCTGTCATCCGAAAAAGGCGAGAGGGTCTTTGACAGGAAGGCCGGGAGCGCCAATTTCCTCGTCCACGCGGGGGATGACGGCGCCTCTTACGTCAGGTATCTTGGGGAGGAGGTCTATCCGCATACCTTGAGGGAGATAATACGCGCGCGCACTGTCGCAGAGGCGAAGGACGCTGACAGCGCCGGTGCGGGCCTGAGGGCCGAAGAGTACAGGATCGACTCCACGGGCGTTTACCGCAGCCCGGGCGGAGAGCCTAAATCGCCTCCCGTCGTGGATTTCAGCGCCATAGTCGCGAAAAATACACCCAGGGAAGAAGAGGTGGAGAGGCTTCCGCTCACCAGGGAGGAAGGTATGCCTGCGCCCGGCTGGAGGGGGGAAAGTTTTTCCGACAGGATGAAGTTCCTGGGAGGCGCCGTGAAGTCCGGGCTTAAATGGTTGAAATGGAAGGCGATAGGCTTCGGCCGGAGAATGGTAAAGCAGAAGGACTGGGTAAAAAGGCGTTACGATCTTTATAAAAGAAGCGGGTTGAACTTGAGGTCGGGATGGTGGGGCCTGAGGAGAGCGCTGCACCTTCCGGTAAGCGCCGCCGAATACATAGCCAGGGACTTTGTGAGGGATTTCGCCGGTTGGGGGCAGAAGAACAAGACTTTTTACGAGAGGGTCCTTGAGCGTTCCCAAAATAAGTGGAAAAGGAAGAGAGCATACAGCTGGCTGAGCTATCATCTTGGCGCGATAGGCGAGCAGCACAGGTTCCTTAAGGCTTTGGGCAAAGGGGCCCTGGCGACGATCGACCTCTTCACGGCAAAGGTCGACGGGACCGTTATGAGATATTCAGTCCAGGTCAGCCTTTTCAACCTGGCAAGTCTCATCGGTTACGGGCTTTTCTGGCGGTTCCCGAAATTCCTTCTCAAGCTTGTCTTTTACCATTCATGGCATTATCCCTTTTCAAAGGTAAAAGGCTGGATAGACAGGAGGAAAGACAAGAAGGAAAAGCCTCTTGAACCGGAAGATGTCCTTAACGTCAGGCTTCCGCGGAAGGTACTGTCCGGGGGCATCGCGGACGGCCAGGCTATAGCCGAGGCTGAAAGGTTGACGGGTGTCAGCCTCTCTCGCAAAGAAACGGACGGCCTCGGAAAGGCGCTCGCGGATTACGATGTGCGGACCACGCCGTTCTTCCTGCACGGTCGGTCGGACCGGGACAGGGTGCTGCAGATAGCCAGGCTTCTCAAATATATATCGGTCTCCGACCGCTACGAATCCCACCCCGCTTTTAAAGGCACGTATTCCAGGATAGCCGAAATATTGCTGAACATGGCGGAGGAATCGGAAGCGCTCGGCAGGAAGGACCGGGCGGACGCCCTTCGCCTTAACGCGCTGAATTACGCCGTTATCGCGGGTACGCTCAGGGAAAAAGACGGCCAAGCTTTCGCAATACAGGGTATCGTTGCGTATTCGCTGGGTGATAAGGAAAAGTCAGCCGTTCTCCTGGACAAAGCCCTGAAGGCCGGCGTGCCGGGCGGACGGGTAGCCGATATAGTGTACGCGCTGCGGGGGAAGATGCTCGAGCAGGACGGGGAATACAGGAAAGCGGCGGCTTTGTATAACAGGGCAAGCGGCCGGGAGGCGGTAGTCATGGGCGAGAAGACCTCATTCACGGAGGCTAAGGCCCGCTGCATGGAGAAAGCCAGGCCGGCGAAGAAAGGGAAGGAAGCGGAAAAAGAGGCCATACCCGGGAAGAAAGAGGCTCCCAAGGAGAAGAAGTTCTCCATGAAGCAGCTCTACAGCAAGAAGACCCAGGCGATCGTTCTGTCCGTCACGCTGGTCCTTGTGGCCCTGGCGCTTTTCAAGTTCGCGCCCGTTCTTATTCTGGCGGCCGCGCTGAAAAGCCTGCCTTTACTGGGAGGGGTGAGCGTGGGCGTGGAGGCCATCGCCTCCGGCATAGGCATAGGCCAGCTTGTTACTAGCCTGGCCGGGTTTAAAGCGCTTATGGGCATATACGGGAGCGTATACATGGTCGTGTCGCTTTCGTCCATATTGACCAGATTGGCGCTGAAGCCTTTGGCCGTGCTTGTATGGAGCAAGACAAGGGACGTTGTCACCGATCCTTTCAGGGTGGGCAGGATGCTGAGGAACGAGCGCGCCGCCGTAAAAAGATCCCCGGATCAAGCCGGGCCGCGTATCGAGCTCATAAAGTCTTACGATCTTCTCGGGATGCCCAAGAAAGCGCTTCGCCTCTCCAAGAGGACCGCCAAAATGGCCAGAAAAGGCAGGCTCGCCCCGGGGGAGGACCTGAAGTACATCGAGTTCCTTTTGGGCAGGGGCGAAAATGCCAGGGCCGAGGAGATCTTCAGGGCGGTATACGCGTCAGCGTCGCCGGAAGATACCGCGAGGTTCAATGAGGTCACGCTGCTGCGCGGCAGGATGGCCCTCATGGATGAGCCGTCCGACGCGGTGAGGTTAAGGGGGCAGCCGGAGGATTTTCTGGATATAGCCGTTCACTGCGCGGATCAGGTGCTGGCCGGGGATCCCGGGAACGCGGAGGCGCTTCTTATAAAGCTGGAGGCGTTAGCTAAAAAATATGACAAACGGAAAGATACGGGCGCGTTGAGGGAATACACCGTTCTTTTCGAAAGACTCGCTGACCCGGGAATGGAACTGACACCTGTCCAGCTTGAAAGGCTGGAGGCCACCAGGGCGGATCTCAAGGCAGGAGAGAGCGATGTGAGGAAAAAAGCGGCGGGGGTCAAGAAGTCCGCCGCGCCGGAAGATGTCGCTGAGGTGAGCCCGGAAGAACCGCCGTCTGAAGTAAAGGATTATTCCGGCGATGAAGCGGATAACGCGGCCAAAAAGATGCTTGTGGCCAAGCTGAAGAGAGAAAAGCGGCTCAGCGAGGGCGAAAGGCTCGAACTCGCTGGGCTTTACGCGAAAGCCGGGCAGTATACGAGGGCTTTATGGCAGCTCAGGAAAGTAAAAGGGCTTCCGCCGGAGGATATGTCAAGGGCGGCCAAATTAAAGGCATCCGTCTCGATGGGGATCCTGGAAAGGCCGCGATGGTGGCAAGCTCGCCCATTTACGAGGTTGTGGACCCTCAGGCGGGCGGTCGGCGAGCTCAAAAAAATGGGCGGGAAGGACGCGGAATGGGCCCTTTGGATATCCAGCACCTTGCCGGCGACGTTTTCAGGCATTTTAAAGGGGACCGATCCGGAAGAAGCGGCGAAGGCTTTCGCCGCCGTAGGAAGCTCTTACAGGTCGGCACCCGAAACGGTGGACGAGGAAGTGGAAAAACAGATCATCGAGTCCGGGTTGAAGAGCCTTCTGTCTTCCAGAAGAAAAAAAGACCGCGCGGCGCGGGCCGCGCTCAAGATGATGGGTCTCGGCTTTATCCCCGAGGGAACCGACCTTTACGCGACGGTTTCGGATCAGGCCGAAAAAAGGCAGGCGGTCATCGCTTCAAGGGCGCCGGGCAGGTTCTCGCTGGTGCCGCTTGTCGGGCTTCTGTCCATGGTGGATTCCGGCAGGATAAAGCGGATCGGCGAAAAACTTGACCCTGACAGCGATAAATACGAGAGTAACGGCAGGAGGAGGGCCGCGCTCGAAAGGAAAAAACGTGCGCTTGAGTCACGGAACGCCGGGCGAGCCAGGTTCATTATCTCCAGATACGCTTTGTTCATCGAGCGCAACAGGGATATGCCGGGCGTTTTATCGGGCTTAAAGGATGACGAGGAATTCATGGGATTCATGGCCGGCCTCGCTTCCAGGCCCGGAACGGACCCGGGAAGTTTCATGGCGGCTCTTGAAGGCATCGGGAAGCTGGACAAAGCGGATGCCGGAAAGGCTTTCCTGTATGTTTTGTTCACCGGCATGTGGCTCAAAGACAGACTCGAACCTGAGCCTGACTCCGAGTACGACCCGGGCGACCCGCCCCCCGATATCGCGAGGGACCGCGGGAAATTGATGGAATATTTCAGCCAGCTGTTGAAAATTTACAACGAGCCCGGCAATAGCGGCCTGAGGGATGTGATCATCCCGGTATTGCGCGACATATCCGGCTACGAACTTTATCTTTCCTGGGATGGGGAGAGGAAGATGTACAACCGTTCGTCCGTTTCTTCCGACGCCGTAGATCTGCTGGCGGGGAATCCTTTGAAGGATGAAGCCCTGGAGGGGCTCACGGACGAACTTGCCAGGGGAGCGATCGAGCGCAGGAAAGAGCTGCTGCGTCGCGCGGAACAGGCCGAGGACCCGGAGGAGAAAAGCGTCCTGGAAACGATGGCGGATAAAGAGTTGAAGAGCACGGTTGAGGTGGAGGTGCTGCGCGGACTGTTAGCTTTCTATAAAGAAAAACTTCTGGCCCCGGGCGCGGAAAGCGGGATCAGGTCGCGTTTAATAGAACAGGTCTCAGGGCTTATCGGTGAATGGTACGGCTCAGCCGCGGCGAAAGATGTAAAAGCCCTGCTGGAAAACGCCTTGTCCGGGGAAGCGGCGGAAAGCGAACTCATAGAAAAACTTGATGTTGTCCTGGCGCAGGTGGATTTCAGCGGGGACGGCCGGGCCCTGCTTGAGGGGCTGCTGGGAGAAGACAGGTTGTCCGCACGGGATAAGATGTTGCTGATCGAAAATTCCGGGGACATCCTTAAGCCGGCTGAAAGAATGAGGCTTACGGCCGATATGGCCCGCCCGGGCGTCTATTCCGGCGAAGATCATCTGCAGGCCCTCAAAGTGCTTAAGGAGGCCGTTGAAAAGGCGGGGGATGAGGACCTGACGGATCCGTTCATAAGCGAGGTGGCCTCTGAAGTGGTAAAGCCTCTGGCGGCGGATACCCCGGATATATTGTCCGCGAAAATACAGGTCATAGCGGCGTTGCTGAAAAGCGGGAAAGAGATACCTGTCCCGGAGCGGGCGGCCCTTGATGACGATTTCAAGTCGCTGAAGAAGGACCTGTCCGCCAAGATGGACGACAGGATGAGGTCGGATGAGGCCGCTGAGGTCGCCGCGGTGCTTGCCGAGGTAAGGGGTATCATGAAGGCTGCCGCCTCTTACGAGGAGGACGGCGACCTCGACAGGGCAGAAGAGGCCCTCAAGCGGGCTGTTGAACTTTCCAACGGGATTTTAGAGAAGAACATGGAACTGGCGCGCGCGCGAGAACCGCTGCTGGCGGTGAGCAGGGATTTCAAAGATACGGCCTCGGAACTGGCGGAGAGGATGACCCGGCTCCTGAAAAAGCGCGGCAAATTTTACGAGGCCGAGATGATGAGAGCGAACGGCTTCAAACTGCTGGCCGGGTATAACCTTTCCGTCGAGGGGGCGCCGGCGGGGCAATATCTGAAAAAAGCGCGCCGGTCCCTTGATAACGCCGACAGGCTTAAACCTTATCAGAAGGATGTGTACCTGGCGAAGATGGAGGTGGAAAGCCTTCCTTTCCGGAAAGCCGCGGAGGAACTGGACAGGGCAGAGGAGAATATCCGTGAAAAAGCCGCCGAGCTGGAGGAACTCGAGAAGGAGGCCCGGGACCTCAGCGACGCGATGGATCGGGCCCGGAAGAAGAGGCAGGCGGACATAGAACAGGCCAGGCTTAACCTCGCTGAGGCCGAAGTCGATGAGACGGTGCTTCGACTCCGCGAGGAAATGCTCGCGGCTGAGGAAAAAGATATAAGCGCCATGTCCTCCGAGATCGAGGCAAAGGCCGCCGCCGCGGAAAAAAAGAGAGAAGAGGTCCGGGAGCTTGAGGCCCGGAGAGAAGAGTTGCGGAAGAAGTTGAACGGGGTCATTTCCGCGGGAGCGGCCGGTATAAAGGAGGCCGTGAGGTGGGCTTTCCGGACGATCTCTGAAGGCGGTTATGACGCCAAGGACGCCTCCGTCCAAAAGGCCATGGATCTCCTCGCGCGCGTCCCGGCCCGGTTCAATAACACAATGCTTCGTCAGATCGGCATCATGACCCGGCGGGCTCTCAAACTCGAGGGCAAAGAACGGGTCGACAGGAAAGGCTTGATAGACAGCCTTCTGCTGAGGCTTTATTTCAGGGGTGACTGGAAGATGATCGCGGCCGCTCTTGAGGCTTTAAAGGCCGCGCCCGGCGAGGACACCTTGACCCTGAACATCATGGGAAGGGATTTCAAGTTCGACTCGGCCGCGCTCCTGGATCACATCGTGGAAAACGCTCCTGAAGCGGACAGGCCGGCTCTTACGGCGGGTTTATTGGAGATAATGAACGCGGCGGGAAGGGCCCGGAACCCGGTGCTGCGGGCGGCGGCGCTGGCGGGCATATACGGGCCGCTGGAACTTGAAGCGGACCCTGAACTGGCTGCCGGGGATAATTTTGAAAAGGACGGGTCCATCAAAAGCGGTCGTGTAAGGGAAAACGTCCTTATCCCGAGGGTCAAGAAGATCTTTGAGCAGAAGAAATTGCCCGGCGTGGTCGGGGCGGACGCGGATCTGCCCGGGATGCTTGTGGATCTTATGGAAGCCGTTAAAAAGCGGGGAAAGAAGTGGGAGGACCTTAAAGCCGCCGGCGAGAGGATCGAAAAGATCGAGATCGTTATAGACCTCCAGGTGGAAAGGGAAATACCTCCATCTGAGCGAAAAGCGGCCGGTGAGGAGGCCAGGTCCCGCTTTTATGCCGGCGTCATCGACCGGGCCGGCGGCGCGGATGAGAGGATAAAGGCCCTGGAGAAGCTTGGAATGTCGGAGATAGCCGGCCCCCGGCCAGATCCGGAAAAACTGGAAAACCTGTCGCGCGAACTCGCCGCGACGGATCCTGATTCCGCCACAGCCGGATATTTCGGGGCCGTGGCTCTTTATCTCGGGAAAGCGCGATCTAAAGATGAAAACGAGAAGCTTAAAAGGTTCGCCGCCATAGAGCCCATCAAAAAGTACATACAGTCTTCCAAGGAGGACGAGACCGCCCGCTCGTTGCTTGGAGACGTCTACGGCGACCTGCATATGACCCTTTACGGCTCTAATTACGGGGGCAAAGGCACTGACTTCGAGATCTCGTCGTTCTTTGACGAGCAGTCCGATCTCATGCTCAAAAGACACTATGAAGAAGCGGAGAAAGGAAGCGGCGAAAAAGCGATCAGATACCTCCTGCGGGCGGAAAGATATATTTCCAGGGCGATCGATTCCGACCCGAGAAATGCCGGCCTGCGCCTGAAAAGGGCCGAGATACTGAGAAAGCTGGGCAGGACCGAGAAAGCCAGGGAAGAAGCGGGAGGGGTGCTTGCCATGGCGGGGAGCCGGTGGAGCGGCGGCGGGTTCGGGCTCATCGTCGAAAAACAGGACGAGGTGAACGCGCGCTCCATACTTTCCGATATCGAGGCGGAAGAAGGCTTCACCGAGGTCGCTCTCAGACGCCTGCGCAGGGGTATAAGGTTCGCGTTCGGCAGCCGAGTCCTGACCAACGGGTCTCTGGCTGTCGGGCTCGCCATGGTCGCGGCGTCGGTTGTAGTGGCCTATCTTGCTCCTTTGGCGTTCAGCTTTTTGCTGTCGCTTACGGCCAAGATAGCTTTCCAGGGCATCCTTTCGCTGATAGCGGCCTCTGTTTCGGGGAATTATTACGTTATGGGGATAGTAGGCCTGTTGACGCTGGGCATACTGTCGAACCGCTTCGCGAAGGACAGGGTCCAGCCCGACGTCGCCGCCAGGATGTATATTCTGCATTCAAGGCTCGGCCATAAGATGATGGCCCGCAGGTATGAAAGATATCTGTCCAGGGTCATCGGTGACGGGGAGAAAAAAGGGGCTCCTGAGGTTCTTGAGAAAATGGCGGTCCAACTTGAAGATAGCGGTGATTACCGGGACCTTTCCGCCGCCTTGGAGATCAGGCAGGTCAGGAAAGCTTCGCCGCTTGTAGATAAAGAAACGGAAGATAAGAAGATAGCCGCGTTGCGCGTAAAACTATCTTCACTCGAGAGGCCCTGGAGATTTTTCAGGCCGGGTACCTGGAGGATCCGGTCTTCCGTGCGTGAGGCGCAGAGAAAGGAGAAACGGGAGAACCTTGAGGAAGCTAAAAAAGCTTCGCCGGGCCTTACGGGTGAAGCGAACGAAGTATTGATTAGATTGAATAACGCGGAGTTAGCCGAACTCGAACGCCGCCAGAGCCGCTTTCTGGGGCTGGGCAGGCTATGGCTTATCGGGAGGGTATTCCGGGATCACGGTCCGCGCCTGGCCGCTTTGCATGTAGATAACGCCGCGCTGCTTTTTGAGGGATTCCCGCTCGATAAAGACCCGGCCAGGAGAAGGGAAGCCGTTTCAGAGCTGGATAAGGCCAGGGAGATACCCGGGTGGGAGGTGACCGATGAGTACAGGAAAGTGTCTTCCGGGATCAATGTCAGCCTCGCCGGGGAGAAAGCGGAAGAGGGCCTTTATGATGAGGCGCTGGGGCTCTACGCGGCCGCGGTGGACGCCGATACAGGCGACCCTGAAAACGCGCGCGCTTATCTGGGCAAGGCGGAGGCTCTTTCCCGGGCCGGCGCGGATCCTCTTCAGGCGGCCTATGAGCTGGAAAAGGCTCTGGCTAAAGACGCGTCGCTCGACGGCAAGGGAATGGAGTATTCGAGAAAAGTGTTCGATATTTACGTTTCGCGGGGAGACCTGACATCCGCCCGGCAGGCGCTGAAAAGGATGGAAGCGGCTCTGCTTGCAAAGGATATCGAGGCGCTCGGGGAAGAGATCGAAGCGGCGTCGGACGGGGCGGCTGGCCTGCAGGATCTTGTTTCCATGGCGAGCAGGATAAAACTGCTTGAGGAGAAGATCGCCGGGGCCGAGGCCAGGCTGAAAGAAGCCACGGAGGGGTTGCCGGAAGATGTTATAAGCCGTCAGCCGTTATTCACGGCCGAAAGAACGGATATTGAGATCGACAGGCGAGAGCTTCAAAGAAGAAAGGCCCTTCTGGCCCAGAGAAAGACAGAGTACCTTTCGCTTATCAGGCAGAGGGATATCCTGAACCAGGTGATCGGCAACGCCAGGGGCAAACCGGCGGCCGAGGGGATAAGGGACCTGGAAGCTTTACACGGACTTCTCGATAACACCCTCAGGTCTGAAAGGAATGTGACCGTACCTGTTCGTCTCGCCCTCGCCGAACTATACCGTAAAGCCAATGATACGGATAACGCGCTTAAGAACGCGCTTGACTTGTATTCAAGTTTTCTGGAGATAAGCCCCGCCTGGTCGCCCGACGCTCAGCTTTCCCAGGAAGAACTGTTCTCGCTTGTAAAAGGCCAGCTGATCTACGCCGGTCTTCTTTTCGATAAGGGGAGAAAAGAGGACCTGGAGGAGGCTTTCCTAGCCATGAGGAGGGCTGCTGAGGGGGCCGCGGAGCTCAACGCGAGGTTCAGGGACAGCCGCGCCGATGCGGAGGCGATGGAGACGCTTAAAAAGGCGCTGAAAGCTTTAAAGAAGGCTGACCTCGAGGAGGCTGAAAGATCCGCTTTCAAAACCGATATCTTTGAGATCTTCACGGAACTGCCCGCCGGGGCAAAGGATAAGGATACGGCCGTAATAGCGGCGGAGATGGTGATAGATGACATGAACGAACAGTCGCTGGCTTTTGCCGGATCTGTGTTAACCGGCGGGGAAGAGACCGGGGCCGTGAAGGCCTCTTTCCTGCAGGCTTTCGCGGAAAGAGCTTCCTTGGATCCCGGAACGGCCTCGGGGCTCAGGGAGTTAAGGGGGGTCTTCGCCTCGCCGCGGCTTCGCGGTTCAGTCAACGGTGAAGTCAGGTCGCGGGCCGCTCTTCTCGCGGGCATCACAGAGGGCAGGGGCGCGAGGGCCCGCGCCCGTATACGTGAGGCTGTCAGGATCGACAAAAGCCTCGGGGACCTTCCCATGGTCGCGCGCGCGCTTAACGGGACTTATGCCTGGTGGGATCCGGCGGGCTGGATCCCGCGGTTACGGTCTTTTGGAGACAGGTCGGCCAGGGCAAGGAGACTCGTCGCGAAAGCAAAGAGAGCGCTGGACGCCGAAAGATACGACAGGGCTGTCCGTAATTACGAAAAAGCGGTTAAATTAGATGCGGCGCTTGGCAAAGACGAGGGTGTCGCGGGCGATCTGGTCCGGGCTTACCGGAACTACGGCGGGGGGTTAGCGCGGAGAGCGGGGAGATTATTAGGGCGGAGACTGGCAAGGAATTTAAAAGCCGCGTCCTGGAAAGTGTCAAGATTGAGAAAAGCGATGGAGGCCGCCGTTGATGAAGCTGTGAAAGCCGAGATCAGGCTGGAGACCATAGGGGCCTTGAAGGCATTACAGAACGCCTCGCTCGCTCTTGTAGAGAGGCCGGGCATCCTCGAGAGGATGATCCCCTCCAGGGGTTACAGGAAAATTGAGGAATACAGGGCGGAAGATTCACAGCGTTTCACGGATATAGGCAAACTTTACCTTGACCAGATGAGATATTCCCGGGAACGCGGAGATACCTCTGACGCCGAGCGATCTTTCGCCTCCGCCAGGCAAGCTTTCAGGCAGGCGCTTAAGCTCAACGGAAATAACAGCGAGGCCCGGGAGGCGCTTGACGGCCTCGGGGAGAAGATGCCTGTCGAGAAGACCGCCGCGGAACTGGTCCGTGAAGCTTCGCGCGAAATGGACTCGGGCCGGTCCGAGAAGGCTCTGGCGCTTATCCAGGAAGCGGTGAAGCAGGATGAGGGCGTCGATGTCAGGGGCCTCACGGAGAGGATCGACCGCATCAATGCCGCGGTCGACGCGGTGCTTGACTCTTTCGTGAAAAAGGATTTCAGGAAGAGGTACGCCGCGGCCTCGGAAGCGGAGCAGAAGGAGCGCGTAAGGGCGGATTCGATAAAAGATGTTTCAAAAAGCTCTTCTACGGCGCTGCGGCGGCGCGAAGAGATACTGGATAAATGGATGCGGTTCCGGGACGACGCGTCCGAGGCAGCCCGGGAGAGCGCGCTTGCCGGGCTTAAGGTCATGACGCTGAACAACGCCGGGAGCGACACGCCGGTCGTGGGCGAAGACTTGAGGGAGGCTTTCCTCGCGCGGTCCATGTCCATGGCGGAGAAGTTGCTTGATGAAGGCAAGCCCGCGAAGGCGAAGTATCTTCTTGAATTCCTGGATAGGTCAGGTGACGCCGATGCCGCCAGGGGGATGTCCAGGAGGATAATGCTCGCGAGGGCGGAGATAGCGCGGATGGCTTCTGACAGGAGGATATCCGTCGGCGATATAAACAAGGCCATGACCGAGCTTAAGGTCAACGCGATCCTCGGGGACAGGCGGTTAAGCAGGGAGGAGAGAGCCCGTCTCGCGCTTGACGCGGCGCAGCTGTATATCGGCGCGGCCGGCAGGATGAAGGGCTTCAGGGGGCGGGAAAGCGCTCGGCAGGCGGCCGAGGACAAGGCGGGCGTCAAGCTCAGGAAGGCGATGGAGCTGGACGCTTCGAACGGGAAGGCCCTGGCTCTCATGGTAAGGCTTTACGGAAGGGAAAGACCGGACGAACTTTTCGTTGAAAAGAACAGGGCCATGATAGCTAAGGTCGCGAACAGGCTTCTTGAAGCGAAGGCGCCGGCTGAGAAAAAGGCGGACTTGCGGGTCTTCAGCCCCTTGGTGGGAGAGGCCCTGCGCGGGGAGGTGACCTCGGAAAAGGCGGATATCGCCGGCAGGATATTGTCAAGGACGCGGAAGATGATGAATACCGATGATTTTACGGGTGAACAAGTAACGGAGTTCATGAGAAGCCTTCTGCCGAACCTCCGCACGGCGAACGCGGCTCCGGGTGACGCGGGCGCGGCCTCCGGTCTTGCCGCCATGGCCGGAAACGCGGAGGGCATAAGAGTGGTGTTCGCTTCCGACCCCGTATCCAGGTATAACACGGACCTGAGCAACTCGTGCCTTTTGGTTTCCGTGTTCCTGCTGATCTCGGCCGGGGAAGCACAGAAAGCTTCGGACCTTTTAAGGAAGATCCACCCGGTGAGGGCGCCTGACAGGGCAGAGTGGTGGTTCGCCAGTATGCGGCTGGCCCTGGCCGCGGATGACGCCGACCGGGCCGAATTCGCCCTGAGGGAGATAGCCAGGTTCGATCCGGCTGTTACGCCGACCGCGCGAATGATGATCTCGGAGTATTACCGCGGCAAGGCCGGGTCGGTTACGAGGCCTTCAGACAAATTGACCTTTCTGAAGAAGGCTGTAATGCACTGGCCGGGGTATGCCGCGGCTTTTATGGACATGGCGGCGGTTTACGACAGTTTGGGAAAAGGCTCGTTAGCGGACAGCCAGAGGAGGAGCGCTGAAAGGATCGACCGTTATAAGAGGAGATACGGCAGGGAAAAGCGGCCCGGGGAGATCACAGCCGGCAGGGCAAGTGAGTTCGTGGAACATGTTTTCAGGGCCCCTGTCGCGGAACAGAGCAAATATTTCTGGGTGCCTGTGCTCGGAGCGGCGGCGGTCCTGTTCCTGAGCTGGATCATGAGCTTGCTCCCGGCGGGCAGCATGCTGTCGGATACTTCGCTCAGGATGGCTTTTGTGGCGGCGCAGCTTTTCTTTAACCCGGCTTTCGTCAGCAGGCATATAGATAAGCAATTAACACCGGGTGTCGTCTCGATCTCAAACATGCTTATGAACTATGGCCTTCTCGCGCTTGATATCTCGCCGGTATACCATCTGCTCGCTTATTACGGGCTTTCAATAGCCATACACGCCGTGTTGAATCTGACGGTCTTCAGCGTGGACAGGATAACGGGTAGAAGGGTCCTGGGTTACGCTACTGTCGAGGAGATCGAGATCCCACCTGTGACGGCTCCCGCCCCTGAAGTTGAGGTCGCGCTGGTAGGCGTGGTCGGCGGCGAACCCGGCGAACTCGGGCGCCTGAGCTCGCTCACGCCGGGTATCAGGTTCGTGCCCGTGGAGAGGGCTTCTCGGGAGGAGATGGTATCGTACCTGGAGACGTTCGATACCGAGGAAGGACCAGTTACCCGGATGCTCGTGGATATACCGGCCGGGAAAATAGCGGAGAATATGGACTTAATAGTCAGCCGGGCCAGGATGCAGTCGTTCCTGGTAATGATGGCACCGTATCTGGCTGGACTTGAAGCAAGCGGCCTTAAGGGCCTGGAGGATACGGACCTCAGCGGGATGTTAGGGGTGATACGCGTAAGCCTGGACAGGGAGACCGGTGATGTGACCGTGGATGAGTTGCTTGAGAGGCGCTACATGGAATACGGCATGGAAGATCTGCTGGACTCCCTCACGGGGCAGTCCGACGTTCTGGCTGAGAAAATGACCATGCCGGGCATGGAACCTCCCGGGGACGCATCTGAAAGGGTCTCGACCATGGTCAATGGCCTGAAACGGTTCAGGGAAACCGCCGGCGCTGAGGAAGCCGGGGATCTTATTGACTCTTACGCGGCTTTGGCCGGGAGCTTGAAGGGTAAAAGCCCTGAACAGGTAAAAGATATGCTGCTCGCGGATGAGGGCTCCGCGATGATACAGGCCCAGATGGATGAGTCACTGAGCGTTCTAAGAGACCTTAAGGCCAAGGTCAGCGAAAGGCTTCCCGGCAAACAGACGGTCATAATTGACACGAGGGAAGGGACCGGGTACAGGCTCAAGGACATGATACCTTCCATACTGTATCTGGCGAGAGGTTCTCCCGACATGAACATATGCGTTATAAGCGAAGCCGAACGGGGCATGGCGGACATAGCGCCGGATCTGGACATTCCGGATAATGTGCTTTCCCTGCAAGCTGGGGATCTGGAGGGCGAGGAGGCGGCGAATCCGGCGGTCATAGCGCAGACAAGGTTCGGGATGAAGCCGGAGGCGATGCCTTCCGTGGCGGTATGTACGGGTCAGGACCTGCTCGACGACATAGCGGGGCACATAAAAGTCAACGGTGATAAGAGCGCCAATTTCGTCGTCGCGGGCAGGGAGATGATGGCGCCTGACGACGAGCCGACGCGGAGGATCAACCAACTTATCCCGGTAATGGCCGTCATGAGCCTCCTGAGCAGGGGGGTTGACGGCATCAACCAACCCAGCGTCGTGGCGATAGGCGAAGGTGATTTTATGGGAGATCTTAACGAGGCCCTCAAGAACCTGATGTGCCAGATAATGAGGATACAGAGAGAGGACATAGGAGCAAAGATCACCCAGCAGATAAACGCCATAACCCAGACCGCCATCGCCCTTTAATGCGTTAATTTCCCGTTAATTCAACCCGGCAGAAACCAACCTGGTTGAATTAACCGTTTGTTAACTAAGAGTTTTAAAAAGTTTGATATAAGTGCTTGCTTCCTATATATATATATGATATACTAGATATGCGTTAAGGTAACGAAAAGGTTGTAGTTTTTCGGTGCAGGAAGGTAAAACATGAAGGCCTGGCAGAGAGAAGAGGATCTCCTCCTCGGAGGGGTTAGACCCTCTGCGGGGAATGAACGCGAAAGATGTAAGTCATCTGAAGAGAAGGACTTTATTCAGGGCATGGCGCTGTGGAGACGGCGCCATGCCTTTTTCTTTAAATGCGTAAGTATAATACTGACCTTTCTTTTCCTGCACCAACAGATAGGCTGGGCCCAGGAGGGAAAACCCGTCTGGGCCCAGGCCAGGCCGGCCGGGGATGTATACAGCCAGAAGATAAACCTGAACGGGATAGAGATACCGTATGACGTAGCCAAGACGGACGAAGTGGCTATGAACGGCGGGGATGATGTGATAATCCACATACAGGACGCGCACGCCTCTCTTTCCGCGCAGTATTCGATAGCAAACCTGCTTGATTCACTTGTGACAAATTACGACCTGCGTTTTATCGCCCTCGAGGGGGCGAGCGGTTTTATTGACACCTCCATGCTCAAGACGTTCCCCGATAAGGAAATAAGGGACGATACGGCGAATTTCCTTATGAGGGAAGGCAGGATGAGCGCGGGTGAGTTCTTCCAGATCACCAATGACGGGCCGGATGTCACTCTTTACGGCGTGGAAAGCGACGCGCTTTACAGGACCAATATAGAGAGCTTCCGGAAGGTGGCCGGTGAGCGGGCGGAACACGCGGCGGATATAGAAGCCCTTTTGTACCAGCTCTCGTGCCTGGAAGACAGGATATGTTCGGAGGACCTCAGGGTACTGAACAGGAACAGCGTTCTCCACAGGGAAGGCCGCATGAGCTTCACCGACCACTGGGCATTTCTTGACGGGATGATAAAGAAGCACGGCATCGACATAAAGAATTACAGGGAGCTGGCAAAGATACTCAAGACCCTGGAGCTTGAGAAGGACATCAACTTCGCCCGGGCCAACCTGGAGAGGCGAAAGCTCATTGACACGCTGAGCGGCGAGATGTACAAGGACGAGCTGGAAGAGCTGGTCCTCAAGTCACTGGCATTCAAGCAGAACAAGCTGTCGCAGGCGGAGTTCCACAAGTACCTGGTGGATGTCGCCGAGAGGTCCGGGATACCCGCTTCGGGTTACGGGAACCTTATCAGCTTCACGAGATATGTCACCATCTACGAGTCGGTGGAGCTTGTCAGGCTTTACGCGGAGATGGAAGAGCTGGAGAACAGTCTCAGGGAGAAACTGTACCGCAACCGAGACGAGCGCGAGGTCTACCGCATAGGCAGGATGGTAAGGCTTTTAAAACAGCTTTACACGATGGAGCTGAACAACCAGGAATTCAAGTTCCTGAACGAACACTACAGCGAGCTCACCGCGGCCGAATGCGCCTCCTTTATTGGCGAGAAGTGCAGGCGCTATAACGCCCCGGTGGAAGGCGGCTATGACCTGGGCATGATATTCGGCGACGTCGAGGAGGCGCTGGAGTTCTATCTCGACGCCGAGGCCAGGAACAACGCGCTTCTTGCCAACACCGTCAAGGAGATGCAGAGAGAAGGTAAGCACGTCGCGGCTCTATTAACCGGAGGGTACCACACTGAGGGCCTGACGGACCTCATGCGCAGGAAGAAGCTGTCATACCTGGTGGTTATACCGAAGTTCGAGGCGGGAAAGGAGCGGCCCTACGTGGCCATACTCACCAACAAGAAAAAGCCGTATGAAAAACTCCTCGAGTCCGGCAGGTACCAGCTGGCCGTCGAGGCATACTTCCAGGACAGGGAGAACAAGATAGACACTATACTCCCGGGGCTTTTCCACGCGATGGGGGAAGCTGTCATACAGAACAGGGACGAGGGCGCCATCGTCAGGCTCTGGCAGAGGGCCTATGAGGAACGATATAACAGCCTCCTCAAGACGATGGGAGAGGCGGCGATGGCCGGCAAAGTAACGCCGGCGGAATTCGCAGATTTTCTGTCCAGGGTCGACGTGCAGAAGATCAACCAGGCGGCTGTCATATCCTACAGTACGGACATGGGTACTTCCTTTATAGCGCTGGCAAAGAGCGGTAACTTTTACGAGTTCGACGCCGTCTCGAGGTCGCAGAGAGAGATCTTCCTGGCGAGGGCGGACAGGGAAAAGAAAAGAAAAGCGGCGAGGGGCCTGACGGGCGAGGAAGAGTCGGCCGAGGAGTTCATGGACGCGCTTGATGAGCTGAAGACCGACGTGGCCGATATAAAGGCCATGCTCAGGACGTTCATCGCCAACAGAGAAGAGGCGCTCAAGGTACTTGACGAGGCGGCGCCGGGAATAGCCGCCGACATAGCGTCGCGCTTTACGGCCGAGGAGATAGCGGATGAAAACGCCCTGAGGGAAGAGGCCGTGTCCAAGCTGAGAGCCAAGGGCCTGCCGCAGGAGTGGCAAAGCGACGAAGGTTTCAGGGAAAGGGTCGATAAGGTCCTTACCCTGGCGCGTGAGGCGGAAAAGAAAGAGGCGGAAGAACCGGCCGCTCCCGAGGTCAAGAGACTTAAGCCCGCCGAGAGAAGGGATTTCTTCAAGACAAGGATGGACGCGGGCGCCGTGCTTACGGTGAGGCAGGCGCAGGAACTCCTTGAGAAAGAGTACGCGGAAAGGGGCAGCTTCGCTTACAACACGATATACAGGGACCTTAAGGCTCTGGCGGACGGGGGGCTGGTAAATGTCAGCAAGTTCGGTATTAGGAATTATTATTACGGCAAGGCCATGACGCTTGATGATGTCCGCGGGCAGCTGGTGGCCAAGGGAGCCATTGAGCCTGAGAAAAAAGAGGCGCCGGAACCGGTAAAAGTGGCCGCGGCCCCCGCGCCTGTCGAGGCGCCGGTGGAAGAAGTCCAGCTTCCCACTGAAGCCGAGGTGGCAGCCGCCGAGGCCGATCCCGTCGGCGCGGCCGCGATGAGGTTCGCCGCGCTTGACGAGAACATAGACAGGCTCCTCTGGAGAAGGGCCGAGGTCGCCGGCAGGCTTAGCGCGGCCGAGCGGGACCTTAAGCAGGCCGCGGAGTCTGAAGACGCGGGGGCTATTTACAAAGCAAGGGGCATCGCGGAAGAGGTCCGGGAAGAAGCGCGGAAGCTGGAGGAAGACGTGGAGGCCCGGATATCGCCCGTGGACCAGTTCTATTACGGCGTGGTCCAGGAATACGACCGTTGGCTGGCCGAGCTGCGCCTCAAGAAAACGGAGCCCACCGTCAAGGTCAAGGTGGAAAAGCTCTTCGCTGTCATGGAAAAGGACCTCGTCTACTGGATCTCAAGGGACTACGGGTTCGACAGCCTGGAAATGCTCACCGGAAAGCGCCTTGAGGCGCTGAGGGATTTCGCCCTCAAGACGATACTGGAGAGGGAAAAGGCCCCCGCCAGGCCCGAGGATATAAGAGTGATCAAGGCACTAATAGACAGCCAGCTTTCGGGGTTCTTTATGCCGGGCGCCGAGGGTCAGCGTGAGAACATGCGCCGCGTGAAAGAGCGCATGCTGCAGTACTTCGGGGATGAGCGCATGCCTTTTATCAGGGATTTCCTGGTCCTGGGGCTCCTGACAAAGCCCGACCCGCAGGTGCCGGGGGCGCGCGTGCCCTATCAGGAGGACATCAACGAGAGGTTCGCCCGCGTCGCCCCGGAAGTGACGGAACTGTCCGTCCGGATGGCCGACATTATGGCGGACCTGGCCTTCCTGGATTTCCAGGTGGAATACCTGCAGTACAGGTACGATACCGAAAAGACCGACGAGCTGAAGGAGATGCTCGCCGACGCCGAGGATGAAAGCAACGATAAGGCCGCCGACCTGAGCGCTCTGCAGAACGAGCTGATAGAGGTCCTGACAAGTGACGCCGCCTTCCCGGAGCTCAGGGACCTTCCCGATACCGTTACGCCCATGAAGAGGATGATGAGGTTCATGGGCCGCCAGATGATGTTCGCGGCCCTGGGGACGCTGCTTATCGGCGGGGCGGCGGGCTGTTCCACGACCACTCAGTATGTCCATAACCGCGCACCGGCCGTCTTGACCACCATACAGGCCGAGTTGCCGAAAGAAGAAGAAAGGGGCCCGGAGGCGGTCCAGGCCCCTGAGGAAGAGAAAGCGGCCGAACCTGAGCTTATACGCGCGCCTCCCAGGGAGCCGACGCCGCTGGACGGGCGCGTCACCATAACACGGATGGCGAGAGCGCCGCCGGGGCAAGAGGTGGAACCCTCCGGGACGGTGGAGCTGGAAAGATGGCACGGCGGGCGCACGTTCCAGCAGGCCTTCAGGGGAGGCGAGTCGCCGGGGGACGTGATAACGGATCCTTTCATGATGCTGGAGTCAAAGTCCAGCAGGGTAGTCTTTCCGAAAGCGGAAGACATGTTCGACCCGGGAGAGAAAACTGGCAGGGGCGCCTACAGGTGGCAGTTCCTCGGTGAGAGGCCCGGCGGGCTTTTTGGTTTCCTGAGATCGACGCCGGAAGTCATTTCGAGGAACGAGGCCGGTGATCTTGTCGACGGGGACGGCGCCCCCCTTACAAGGGCGCGGGTCATAGAAATGATAAGGTCCGGCGAGGTGAAAAATATCAGGGATAACCGGCGCGGAATAACATACGGCGTATCAAGGCCCGAGCTGGTCTGGGTCGGCAGGAGGGAAGCCACCGAAAAGGAAAAAGAGGAGCTCGGCGAGGACATGATACCCGCCCAGGTCTTCGGATTCGACAGCATGACCGAGTACCAGTACAGGCGCGGCGTAGCTTACATGGAGAACGGGGATCACGTAAAGGCCTTCCAGATGTTCGAGGAAGCCATGAAGCGGGCGGCCGATGTGGTCGGCGTTCCCGACGAGCAGAGGGACGCCTTCGATCAGGCCGTCAATAGCGGTGATTACAAGGAAGCGCTCGAGATCATTGAGACAAATTACGGGAAATATCCGGGTACTAAGCCCGAGTCATCCCTCGAAAGCGCCAGGGAGGCCGCGAAGACGCTCGGTCAAATGCAGTCACAGGTCGGTAAATACATGGAATTCCTCACCAGGAGATTCCAGCAGGTTAACCTCGCCGTGCCCGACGAGGAGGCCGCTAAATACATGCCTTACCTGCACGAGGCCATAGAGACGATGACCGACCTCAGGGAGGAGCTATCGTTCAACGAGATGATGAGGGCCCTGGGCGACGCCCAGGAATCGGGAAGGGCCGTGGTCCTGAGAAGAGATATACCCTACCGCAACCGCGCGATAGACCCCATGCAGACCCTTGACAAGTCGAAACTGCTGCAGGAGGGCGCGACCATATACGTCGGCGACGAGAAAGGCACCAAGGGCATTTTTGTCTCTTTTTACAGCGGCGGCATAACCGTCGGCGTCAAGTACAAGGCGCTCGTCACTGACGCTGCCGTTTTCAGCCACATAACCAGGGGCATAACCGCGCAGGACGAGGTGCCCATAGTCTTCCTTCCGACCGAAAAAGGCGGGGAGGATATGTGGGATACCCTGCGGATAACGGGCAAACATCTTCTTTTCTTCGTGCCCAACCCGGTGGTTACGCCGATAGTGACGGGGGCGGAATCCCTTTATGAGGGCACTGTGGTCCAGGGCCAGGTGGACGATGTCCTCGCCGCAATGCCCGGAGGGGACGCCCAGGCAGACAGGAACCTGCAGGTATTCGACGCCGAAGAAGAGGGCAGGGTTACGCTCTCAGGGACGGGGGAGTTCCGCTACCCGGGGTTCAGCGCCAACGCGCTCGCCACTTCCGGGATCGAACAGGCCGTGCCGGCGAGGCTTCTGGCGCAGATACAGGGCCACAGGACGCCCGTAGAGGGTCTTGAGGGTGTGCCGCTCAATACGCTCGAGGTGGAAGCGCAGGAGCGGATAGTCGACAGCCTGGCGGTAAGCATAATCGGCCACCCCATATTCGCCGAGCCGGGAGACGGCTCAGAGGTCTCGCCGGTCATAGCCGAGCAGCGCGCGAGGATAAGGGGCCTTATCGCCGGAACGGCCCCGGACGGCCGGAAGGTGGAGCCAGCCGCGGTCGAGGACGTGGTCACAGCGTTCTTCGACAGCAGGGACTGGGAGAACGCCAGTTACACGGTACTCCGCAAGGACGGCCGCCGGACGACCTACCTCATGAACAGGGTCATATGGAACGTCTTCAGGGGCAGGGGCGCGATGCCGCGCTCGGCGAAGTCGCTGGACGGGACGGACAACATGGTGATGATACCGGTATACGAGCCGGGCGACGACGTCCCGCATCATTTCAAGGCGATGATAGAGGAGCACTACGACGCGGACGGCAAACTTGAGGAAGTGAAGATACAGGAAAGTTCAGCCGAAGGCGCCGGCAGCCAGATAAGGGAGATACGCCTGCCCGGGGGCGCCGTGAGGCATGTGGTAACGACACCCGAGAGGGTGGATGCCGATGACGGCAGCTTCGTCTACAAGCAGGTCACGTTCGAGAACGGGGATTTCAGCGCGATGAGCCTGATAGAGGTCCAGCGGGGGCTTGAGGACGGCAGGACAAGGACCGTGCAGCGCCTTTTCTCGGTGGACCCCATAACGGGATTTCATTCCCTGGCCAGGGCGTATGTCACGGTCGAGAATCTCGAGGGGGAGATGGTATATTCCTATACCGTTGATCCCAGCCCGGGCCGGTTAGATGTGATCGAGGAAGAAGGCAGGCTTAGAGGCACTATATCGCTTAACCTGCCCGGGGAGTCCCAGGCCGATTCGACCTATATGGGAGAGCTGGAGATGACGCCCGACGGCGCCATTGTAGGCTCCGGAGCCATAACCGTGATGAGCTCGCTGGATATAACGGAGCCCGCCGCGCTGGAAGGGTATTCCGTGCCCTCCGGCAGCAAGATATTCATGAAGAGGTCGGAGGACGGCGAGCGCTTGACGGAACTCACCGTTACCGGGCCGGCGAGGCCAGGCATGCGCCGCGAGATGCAGGTATCCTTCGCCGCCGATGAGGGGGGGAGCATCGTTTTTGACGCGGCCGCCGGGACCGTCAGCGGGCATGATAACGTGAGGGAGCTTGTGGAGTCCATGGAGGTAAGGGGCGAGGCCCGGGTGCCCGAAGGGTCATATAACATGGCGGAAGGCTCCAGGCTCCTGAGGATAAACAGTTATGATATCGTTGAAGGAGAACGCGTACCTAAGGAACTTGAACTGGCGGTCCATAATCCCGACGGGACGCGCAACGTGACCTACCTGGTCAGGCCCGAGAACAACGAGGTGCATATCATAGAGGGCGAACAGCTCCGGGACAAACAGGTGGGGGTAGGCGATGTTAAGGTCACTGAAGGGGGCGGGGTGGAGTTCAGCGGACGCCTCCAGCAAAAGCATGAGCCGGTCAGCGGTTCCATACTTTTCGACAGGGGAGCGGCGGAGCCGGAACGGATAGACCTGCCCGGCGTCAGCGAGACGGCCAGGGACGTTTTCGCCGGTTCAAGCGTGACCTATACCTATGCCGAGGACGGCGCCACAATCGACGGCATAGCGTTTTATTCGCCGATGGACCCTGAAACAGGGAGCCCCGGGCATCTTATAGCTTCTTTCACTAGGGCCGAAGGCCGGGAGCTTGCCTTCGACGCCGAGGATATGAGCGTCACAGGTTATAACAGGGCGGTAATATCCGCGGGACACGCGGATGTGGGCGGTGATGAGGCCAAATTCCGCGGCGAGGACGTCAGGCTCACACCCGGCAGCACGATGGACACGCTCCAGGTCTACGGCGCGGACGGGACCCTGACAAGCACGGTGCGTGATATAAAGGACCCTCTGAGAGGCCGCATTATCTATACGGTCGAGGAAGACCAGCCCGGCAGGGTATTCGTCGGTTATGAGCGCGCCGGCCGGGAGCTGCCGCAGGAAGAAACCTGGGCCGGGTCCGTGGAAGGGGCCGACATAGACGGCGGACGGGTGGCCCTGGCCGAGACCATAGAAGATAATGTCTACAAGCTTTATACCAGGGACGAGAGCCTTCTCAAGAAGGCCGGGGAGAAACCGGAACTGGCGGGCAGGTGTTTTGTCAGGAATATCCTGCAGGAGGTGCCTTATCTCGAGGTAGCCGGAGTAAAAGCCGCGGGCGACGGAACGCTGGATACCTCAGGCGAGGTCACCGTCGCGAAATTCGAGATCAAGGACGGGATGATCGCCGCCAAAGACCTCGCCCAGCCCGACGAGAACGGGAATATCAGGTTCGAATACGACACGACGGCGGAGCCAGGGGAGACCATGGGCAGGATGGTCCGCATGGTCAAGACCGGCGGCGAGTCCGAAAATATCGATTATTACGGGGATTCCACTCATATAAGGTCGAAACAATACGTAAATGCCGACGGCGGGACGGAGTTGACCGCCGTTTACGCGTACACCTACGGGACCGACGAGGCAACGGGGCGCCGGACCGAGGAAATGGTCTATGAGTTCAACGACAGGATAGATGAGGTCCGAGAAGGACACTGCATAGTCTACAGGAACGACTGGGAGATACTCGGCGCCAGGAAGGGCGTCCGGATAGACAGCGCGACGGGCAGGGTGCTGGATCAGGGCACGTCCGTCAGCTTTGAAGAGTTCATAGGAGAGGACCTCGCCGGGATCGTCTTTGCCGGGCCGGTGCCGACGGAGAGCATGTCCAAAGACGCTTTTTACTCCATCCTTTACTGGATGAAGGGGCTTGCGGATCTGGATCCCCGGGCGCGCGCGTCCGTGATCGCCAACGCCATGGCGCTGAGAACGAGGGCCATAAGCGATTACGCCCTCACCCAGGCCGAGCCGGGCGAGGACATCCTGGCAAGGGATTTCAACCTCCAGACCAGGGAGGGCGGCGATATAATAGGCACTCTTCTTTACTGGGGCGGATTGCATGGAAAGGGAGACCTGGACTTCGATGAATTCTCTGAAAGGTTCTCGGAGATCGCCGAGATGCCGGGCGTCAAAAAATACCTCAGGACCGCTTCCGAGTTCGAGTGGTGGACGCCGGAGAAGAAGCTTTACAGCTTCCTCGACGTGGTCGGGCGCCTGGCGGAAAAAAGCATACGGCTGGAACTGGCGGACGAGGAGATAGAGGCCGGCATAGAGGCCCAGATACGCGTCAAAAGGGGGGAGAGGGTCGACATCGTGATGAGGGACCTGGATACAAGGATACAGAACTGGAGGCTTTTCCGGGTTATTAAAAGGGCCGCCGTAATGTCAGGCGCCGCGTTCACCGCGTTCCTGCTGCTGGCTTTCATTTTCAGGAGGATGGTATCCCGCCCCCGCCGCGAAGCCGGGGAGGAGCCCGGCGAGGTCCGCGTCCCGCGGGATTTTGTACCCCAGCAGATGCTGCTCGAGGCGCATGAGGAGGTCAACAGGGACATAGCCGCCCTGCGCAGGCAGGAAAGGTACAGGACCCTGAGCGGCGAGGAGAAAGACAGGATAGTCGGCGCGCTTGAGGCCAGGCAGGACATACCGGGCCTTGATGACAATGTGCTGCTGAACTATCTGAAGATGTTCGATATATTCTTGTATGACACCGGAGCCAGGGAAACGTTCACCACAGGCCAGACCACACACATAGGCATGAGCACGCGGTCGATACATATAACAAAGGCGGAATACGAGCGGCTCAGGCAGCTCGGGCGCGAGAGCGGCGTCCCCGGCGGCGAGGACTTATACGTCGCCGCGCGCGTGGCTCATGAGATGGCCGAGATGATCACGCTCCTGGACCATTATGACAGCGAAGCGGAAGACAGGACCGAAGATATAAGGAGCTGGATAAGGCGCCGGCTCAGGAGGCGCGCCGGGCCCGAAGGCGAGGAATACGCGACTCCCGGCCCCGCCAGAAGCCTCATACAGGCATCCGTCAACGCCCACCTCAGGGCGCTTATCCTCGAGCGCGATATTCTTCCGGAAGGACAGGCAAAGGACGATATAGAAGAAGAGATCGAGACGACCACCGCCTACCTGAGTTTCCTGGAGGACGAGGACGCGGCCATGCCGGTCCTGGCCGATATAAATATCGCCGCGGGCCTCAACGCCCCGCCCGCGGGGACGCAGGCTGAGCCTGCCGCCGCCGGACAGCGGCCGGTATACGACTTCGACGCCGCTTCCGGCAGGATGAAAAACCTGGAAGGAAATATAGAAAAGGCGTTCTGGGACGCCCATTACAAGCTGGAACCTATCTATTACGACCAGGCAAAGGGAAAGGTCAAACCCGCGAAACTTACCCGCTGGTACACCGCGCCCTCGCTAATCGCAGGGACAGGGTTTATCGCCGAGAACATCGTCAAGGTAATAGAGACAGGTATGATGATGGGGTGGGGATGGGACGTGTGGGCGTTCGGCATACTTTTTATTTTCGCGGGGCTGTATTCTTCACGCAACCTTATAAGGGACGCTCTCACCGGGAAAAAGGCCAGGCTGGCGCGGCAGCGGGAGGCGCTTGAGGTCCTTGAGCCCGCCGTCAACGGCGCGATAGAGGAGATGGAGAGGCTCATGGACGAGGGCGGGGACGGCTTCACCGGGGACCAGTGGCGAAGGATGCTGACCTTCAGCGTGCCGTCCAGGTTCGCCCATCCGGACGACGTTATCGCCCAGGCGACCATGGAGATAAACCTGTATGACTATATGAAGTATACCAGGGAATGGATAGATTTCCTTAGGCTCCCGGAGAACCAGGACGGGGATTATCTGATGTATTCCAGGTTCCACACTCCCAAGCACGACGTCCAGAGGAACCTGCCCACTTTCTTCCTCAGAGGTAAAAGTTTCACCAGCGTCCTCAGGGACAACGAATATAACAGGTTCGTCGAGCTCATGCCGGGAGAGCGGCAGCCGGTCCCGCTTGACGTGCCTTTCAACGGCCAGCGTTTTTACAGGACTTCCATGGGCAAGAGCCCCGTGCACCCGGCACCGCTCACCAACCTTACGGGCCTGGCCTTCCGCGCGGCCGACAGGATAAACGAGGTCCGCTCTTTCTTCATAGAAACGGGGGATCTTGACGATGCCCTCGGGGTGGAGAGGGTGGAAAGGTCCTACAGGATGAGGGGTTTCGTCGACCAGGCCAGGGGTTACGGCGGCGTGGGGCCCGCGCGTTCAAGTTACGCCCGCGGCGCCGAGAGGCACGGGTTCCGGCTCAAGTCCCTTGTAGCGTCATTACTGATCCTGGGGGCCCTGGCTTTCTTTCTCAGGGTCGCGTTGACGCAGCTGATACCCATACCCCAGGTCCCGGCGCTCAACGCGGGTATCTCGATATTCATTACCTTTTTCGCGGCGATGACGGGTTATATGGTAAACACGATGATAGAGAAGATGACCCTTTTCGGGCTAAGTTTCACTAAAAGGGCGGAGACCGAGACCATAACCGACAGGGATATGGCGCGGTTCATCCCCCCGGGGATCATGATGCAGGCGCTTGAGGAGATACTCGGACGCGAGGGATACAGGCGGCGCGTGGGGAACATAGTGACGGCCCTGGCCAGGGAAAGGGCCATTACCGCCGACGAGGCCGACGCGGTCCTTACAGCTGTTTCCGACAGGGAATACCAGAGGATGCCGGCCGCGGTCTCGGAGAGGCTTGTGATGGAGCTGTCGAAGGAGGTCAAAGGAAGGCGCGGCAGGCGGAGGATATGGAAAGGAGAGTTCCCGAGCAAGTGGCCGGTCAACAGGCTGCGCCTGGAATATCCCATGACCGAAGCCGTATACCTGGCTAATAAGACCGACAGGGCTTCCCTCGTCGCTGTTATCATGAACGACGGGCGCCTGTCTAACAGGTTCACCCCTGAGGAGCGCCATAAAATAATGGAATCGCTGGAAGCGCCGAGGGAGAGACGCCTCAACGACGATATACTCTCAAAACTGAACCTGGACGATATGAACTACCTGGTAGGGCAGTATGGCAGCGATCTGCTGCCCAAGGTGATACTCATGGACACGACATTCGGCCAGGGGGCCGGCAATAAGCTGGTGTCCATGATCAACAGCCTTAAGAAAGCCTATTCCCGCCCGATAGACGTGTTCCCCGTGATGGATGACAACGACAGGATGGAAGCGAAGGTCGACAGGGAAGCTTTTCTGGGGATAGTGGAAAGGCTTGCCGGAGAGGGCCGGATACAGATCGACGCGGGAAGGCTCGCCGGATACAGGTCCGACGAAAGCATCCTGGCGGAGGATATGCTGGATGAGATCGAAGAGGCCGGCGAGGGCCAGGCCATTACGGTCCTCGAAGCCTACCGCGAGGAAGAAGGGGACATAATAACAGGGTTCCTTGGCGGCGTGGACGAGATATATTTTCTCATAGGCGGTGAGATGCTCAACATGATCCCCAGGCTTGTAAGGTACGGGATAGAGCTGAGGGCCTACAGGGGAGAGATGCACGCGGCGGGCACCCTCGCCGATTACGCCGGGAACATAGAGGTGATAACAGGGGCCGATTTCATGACCAACTACGCCAAATACCAGAGAAAGCTGCGCATGAAACCCCCGATGAACGCCGAAGCCGTCAAGAAGATATCCCTTTATTACGAGCGCAAGGGCGAGAAACAGCCGGATTTCATGGAGCTGGTCGATGAGGAGGACCGCCTTACGCCGCTTCTTCTGCGCAGCAAGGCCGCCGTGTGGGAGATGAGGGAGAGGACTATCCTGGAGCAGGAGAACGGCATAGTGGACAACGAGGACGCTGAAAGGTGGCGCATAGACAGGGAAGCCGACCGCTCTAAGATCTCGGGTGAATATATGGAGGTCATCGAGAACATATGCCCGAAGGTAGGGCTGGACCCGAAAGACGGCGGGGCCCTGCGGCGTTTCGCCGCCAGGCCGGGGGAGGAGATGCGGCGCCTTATACAGCGCCGGCCGGGCCAGAGCGACGCGGACCTCGCGAAAAACAGGATGGAGTATATGCTTTGGGCCTTCCTGAGCGTCTTCCCCCCGGAAGTCGGGGATGACGGCGAGGCCCTTCCTTCCGAGAAGTTCCTGTCTTCGGAGTTCCGCATCCGCAACGTCCCGACCGTCATGCAGGCCGAGCTCAGGCAGGTGCCGGTCAAGAACCCTGACTGGGAAGACATGGGTTACATGGACTATCTTATATGGCACAGCACCATACAGGTGGGGCAGACGGTCGCCGGGTTCCTTTTCCTGGGCGGGACAGGCAACGGTTTTCTGTGGGAGATGCTGGCTTATACCAGGCCGCGCCTGGGCGAGGACGGCGAGGTGGAAGAAGACGTCCCGCTTTCGGTCAGGGCCGAGATGCAGGAGCTTATGAGGCCCCTCAGGGAAGCCATACGGACGGACGAGACCCGCCGGGAAGAAGAGGTCAAGCGGCTCGGTTTCTGGCAGAGGGTAAGGAGGAGGATCGCGCTTATGATATCGCCGGACCTCCACATAAAGGAACCGTCCGCGGCGCTCATGGCCAACATAACGAAATACAACGTGTCGGGGGCGTGGGACGCGATGAACCAGATCGAGGACGCGGAGCTCGGCAGCAGGCTGGCGCTTTACAACCTCAAGGCCACAAGGCTGGTAGGCAAATACACACAGGTCCTCGAGGACCTCCTGCCGAAAACAGGGCCCGGATGGTGGGCGCAGAGGGTGAGGTGGATAACGCTTCAGGCTTTCTGGGCGATACTATCTTACGGGCCCGCTTTCTGGATGTTCTTCGGCCAGTATGTCGGCATGGGCTCCATGTGGACCCTTATAGGCTCAAGGAACCTGATGGTCGCCTGGGGCGGCCTGGGTTCGATCGCGGGGCTGGGGCTTTCGTACCTGGGTTTCTTCGCCTCGGGCTGGGCCTTTTACCGTTTCGGTAAATTTCTTTTCAACCTCAGGACAAGAGCGGGCCTCGAGCGCAACGAGCAGTGGCAGGTTGACCCGATGAGCACGATGGGGTGGAAGAAGTTCCAGCACATGAGCCATCTTTCATCGGGGAGCCTGGCCGGGGTCTTCACCGGAATAACGCTTCTTATACCTATCATCTACATGGCCGCCCTGGTGATCGCGGGTTTCACGCCGCTCCAGCAGATGGGAGGCACGGGCCTCCTGCTTTTCTCCAGGACACACATGCTGAAAGGGCTGGTGCCGATACTGATGGGATGGCTGGTAAGCACGATGGTGGGCGTTATCGTCTTCGTGAACCCTCCTTTTATACAGAGCATGATGGGATGGATAACCACCTGGACGAAGGCCATAGAGGACGAGGAGGCCACCACCGAGGGATTGAGGATGCGGATAGAGGACGAGCAGTTCCGCAAGCTCAAGGGCCTCGGCCAGGTGCGCATAGAGGATTATACCGACGTCGATGAGATACTGCGCCTGCTTGATGAATACGAATCCGCTCTTGTCAACCTGCAGCGGATACTTGACGCGCGGGAAGGCATGGAAACCGTACGGGAAGAGATAACGCGGGGCGAGGAAAGCGGGATGCCTTTCGCGTACGCGATGTACCGCGACCTTGGGCTTCCCTCGGCCGATCCTTCCCGGGAGAACATGGAGACATTCCGCAGGGCTATCACCGAGATACGCGCCGAGGTGGAGAATATACGCAGGGACACCTCTGGAGCGATATTCATAAGGCCGGGGGTGGGTATCGCGGGCGTGCTTATGCTCGCGGGAACACTGCTCCTGTCCGTGAACGGGTGGCTGCAGGTTTGGGCGACGACGATGCTGATCATCATATCGGGGACGCTTGTGGCCCTTAAAGCGGCCGATCTGTACAGCAGGAACGCGCTCAACAGGCCGCTGTTCACCGTGGGCCGCCTTCCTCTCCACATGCTGCGATATTTCGTGCGGATACCGATAATGATCCATTATTACAACAACATGGTCATACCTTCCTTCCAGAACATGCAGAGGTCTTTCTTCCCGGGTTACAGCTCCGAGGGCTACTGGACCAGGGGCAGGACCAGCGTCGTTAAATTCCTCATAGGCCAGAAGATAACTCTCAGGGACAGGATCAGGCAGAGGTGGGCCTGGGTGAGGAACCAGGGGCCGATATTCTTATTCCTACTTGTGCTGCCCTATATCGGTATACTGGGGCTGAACTCCTTCCAGCACCTGCTCGAGAGGAAGATGGCCAGGGAACGCGCCCCGATAGAGTGGACCATCGAGGATTATGTCGACGGCAAGCTGGCCCTTACCGGCGGGGACATGGAACGCATCATAAACGAGGAGAGGAGCCGCCGGGGGGACGTCAGGGGCTACATGCGCGCGATAATGGACAGGTATGAGTACGCGTTCACGAACGGTATGGACGCCGAGGCGGCCAGGATGCTGAACCTTCTTGTCATCTATGCCGAGAACCTGAGGAACCATTACCTGGACGAAGGCGGGAGCGAGTGGGACTACGAGTATTTCACCGAATATGCGCAGCAGGCGTTCGCGCGTATGGGCAGGCTGGACGAATATTATGAACTCTTCGATATCGATGTTGAGAATGTCGTGCCCGTTTCGACCAATAACGCTTCTTTCGGGATGCAGTCCGGAGGCCCGGCGGCGGGATATACGATCCGCCCCGATGGGGCCATAGCGCTGGATGTGGACCTGCCCGGCAGGGCGATAGCGGGCGGGGCCCCCAATATGACGCAGATGTCCGTTACGATGAACGAGCCCGTCAATATGCGGGATGATCTTGAGTTCGTGTTCGAGGTGTTCCTGCCGGAAGAGGCCCGGGAAAACCTTGCCGGCCACGTGATCAATATCAGGGCCTTTGACGAGGACGGCAACCCCAAACCGCTTTTGACGCGTCCGGGTTACGAGGGCGGCCAGGAATCCAAGCTTGAGCTGGTGGACAGGAAAGAGAATCCCCAGGCCAGGGCCGCTCTTCTCGGCAAATGGGTAAGCATCAGGATAAAACCGGAGGTGCCGGCCGTTTCCAGGTTCAACCCGGAAAGGGTCAAAGTATTTCTTATCGAGGTCGACGGCGATTTGATAGGCCCGACTTCGGGCAAGGTCATCATAAGGAACATGAGGATAGCGCCGCGGCCCAGCCTGACCCTGCCGGTCGGGCAGCGGTATTTCGCCGAAAGGGTGACCCCTTTAGAGGAATTCCGCCCAGCGGTAGGCAGTAATATAAGGGGCTCTTTCCACGACGTGGGTTCCTGGGGCGGAAAGCACGACGGTTATTCCAGCCCCGCGGGCCGGGCGCGCCTTAAGGCGGAACTTACAGGAAGGGCCGAGGCCGGGGCGAGCCTTGTGAGGATACAGTCGTTTTTCGGGGACGCGCGCGCCGGCATGGTCTTCGACGCGGAAGGCGCTTTTACGCGTTTCGACGAAAAGGTGGAGGCCGACGTAAAGGCCTTCTTCGAGGTGCTTGAGGAAGTAAGGCGTGAATATCCCGGTCTGAAGGTGATGCCTGTCCTTTTCAGCTACCAGGTGGCGGACGGATCGGACATGGAAGGCGATGTGTTTATAGGTGAAAGCCCCCGGCTTTTCAGCGACCCGGTCTGGCGGGCCCGTCTTCTTGAGGAACTTGACAGGGTCTTCGGCGTATACTGGGGCAACGAGGGCGTATACGCCTGGGACCTTTTCAACGAGCCCGAAAGCTCAAGGGCCCCCGGCATACTGGAATATATAAAGGAATACGTCCG
>Ga0272441_10001731_pt1 | contig 45943 bp, 33 predicted proteins | sample SSMProp6N_FD_193582 | JGI IMG/M metagenome (GOLD analysis project Ga0272441, IMG submission 193582) | Marine sediment archaeal communities from Little Sippewissett salt marsh, Falmouth, MA, United States - SSM-Prop-6N | ecosystem: Environmental > Aquatic > Marine > Wetlands > Sediment ... | reverse complement strand
GCGCAACTGGAACGGGGTTTCTTTGGTGGGGAAACCACGAGCCGATCTATATTTACGGAGACGATGACTTCACTGTCCAGAACGGCGTCATGTCGGGAAGCGGGACGCCGGAGGATCCGTATGTTATCGAAGGGTGGCGGATCGACGCTCCGAGGGCCGACTACGGGATCTACATCGACCACACGACCCGGCACTTCGTGATTCGTGACTGCGTGATCGAGCGCGCCCGGATCGCGGGCGTGTATCTCAATTCGGCGCGGAACGGCACTGTCACGGACATGGAGATCAGCCTCTCCAATGTGGCGATCTACCTTCTGAACTCCGACCGGAACTGGATTACGAGAAGCGTCATCGCTGACTGCTGCTACGGCATCGTGATGGCCGCTGACTCGGACGGCAACACGATTAGCGAGAACAGCTTCATCGAAAACGGACTCAACGCGCTCGATCCGATGCGCGAGAACTGCTGGTACGAAGAAGGGGTGGGCAACTACTGGAGCGATTTCGTCGGGCGCGACGCAGACGGCAACGGCGTGTACGACGCACCCAACTACCGCTTCGGAGACCCGTGCCCTCTCGTCTCCCCGCCGGTCGAGCAGACCGGCGTGACCACGGCCGGCCTGACCTTCTCCGGCAACTGGGTTTCCCCCGATGGCTCGCTCGTCGTAACCTCGCAGACTCCGATTGCTCTTCAGGCCGCCGATCCGGGATCCGGACTCGCCGAGATCCACTATGCTGTCGACTGCGAAGACTGGACGGTCTACGGCGGCCCCATCTACCTGACGGGCGAGGACGGTCCGCGCAGGATCTCTTACTACAGCGTTGACTATCTCGGGAACAGGGAAGCGGAGAAGACCGTCTCGTTCATCTTAGACAACCATCCGCCAGTGACCGTCGTCGAGGTCGGCGATCCGAACTACGTGAGTGAGCAGGGGCAATGGCTAACCTCGCGAACGCCCATCACGTTGCGACGGACGCAGGAATCGACTTACGGGCGGACGATCACCTACTTCCGAGTTGACAGCCGGAATTGGCAGGTGTACTACGAGCCGTTCCTGCTCTACGCCGTTGACGGTCCGCATCAGATCTCCTACTACAGCCGAAACGCATCGGGCGTTGCCGAGGATCTCAAGACGATCATCTTGTTCAAGGATGATGCCCCGCCGACCACACGTGGCCAGCAGCACGGCTCGACGTCGATTGACGTTGTCGTCGGTGAGCCCGCGAGCGCGATCGAGCCTCCTGTCCCTTCGGTGACCGACGAGCCGACTCCGACGGCGGAGCCTGAGCCCGCCGTCGTTCCTGAGCCTGAGCTGGTCGTGAAGCCTGAACCGGAGCCTGAGCCTGAGCCCGAGACGGTCATGACGCCGGAGGCGGCGGTCGAGGGTATCGAGACTTCCGATCTCCCCGTGGAGCCTGAGCTCGACGCCGAGGAGCAGACGCCCCCCGATGTGTCGGAGCCTGCGGAGGAATCCGTCGAGGAGGTTCAGACACCGTCGGACACGACTTGAGCTTGAGGGGGTCGGCGAAGTAGGCTAGAGACATCTCCGGGGGTGTGATGCTGCGAAACGTTCGTCTGCTGTTTGGCAAGGAGCTGCTCGGTGCCGTCCGCGATCGGCGGACACTCTTTCTTACGGTCCTGTTTCCGCTCATCTTCTACCCGCTCGTTCTGTCGGTCATGAGTCGGTTCGGCGAGGCGGAGCGCACGCGAATCGAGACGCTCACTCCGGCGGTGCTCGTCGTTGATCGGGCAGCGGACGAGACCTTTGCCCGGGAGTTGGCGGGGACCGATGCGTTCAGTTCCTTCACGTACGACGGGCTCGCTGGCGCCCTCGCCGATTTGGAGGATGACGTAGGCCAGATCGTGATGACGGTCGACAAAGCCGGGAGCGGCGAAGGCCTCGGACTCGAGGTCGTCCTCTACTACGATCAGACGGACCAGTTTGCGGTCATCGCGGCAGGTCGCGTCCGGGCATTCTTCGAGGCCTACCTGAAGCGCGTCGTCAACGAGAAACTGGTGCAACTCGGGCAGCCGTCCTTCGATGAACTCACGCCGCCACTCACGGTTACGGCGAAAGATGTTGCGACGCAGGAGTCCCTTGGCCGACTGATTCTCAGCCGTCTTCTGCCGTACTTCATGGTGCTTGCGATCTTGACCGGGGCGATGGGCCTCGGCGCGGAGGTGACAGCGGGTGAGAAGGAGCGGAACACGATCGCGACGCTCCTCGTTAGCCAGCTTTCGCGAACCGAGATCGTTCTTGGGAAATTCTTCGCCATTCTGACCGTCTCCCTCGTCTCGTCTCTTCTCTCGGCGGCCGGCCTGATGATCGGGATCCGTCTCTTCGGAGGCGGTCTCGTGCCAACGGGCGGCGCGACCAGCGCCGCCTTCCAGCTTGATCTGTCCGCGTTCGGCTGGATGCTTGTCGTGCTCCTGCCGCTCGCCGTGATCCTGGCGGCGCTCGTGGTGATCGTCGGCAGTTTCGCGAGGAGCCAGAAGGAGGCCAGCACCTATCTCCTGCCGATCTATATGGTCATCGTGCTGGTAGGGATGATGTCGATGACCGGCAGCATCACGTTTGAGGGGATCCGATACCTCATTCCGATCGCCAACGCGCTCTACGCACTCCAAGCGATCATCGTCGGAGACCTTGTGGCGGCCGACATCCTGCTCACACTCGGTGCCAACATCTTCTGCGGAGCGCTGCTCATCGCCGCTGCCGTCCGTGTCTTCAAGCGCGAGGCTGTGCTGTTCCGCAGCTAGCGTAGGCTTGGCCTGAGGATCGCCGGCCTACAGAGAGAAGAGCGTCCATCCGGTACGCCGAATCGTGCCCCGTAGCATGGGTCCTCGTCCGGAAGCTCCCGGGGCGGTTGGGGCCGGCACGCCTGACGTCTCAGTGTTTAGAGCTTCCATTCGAGCCGTCCGGATCCGACTTCAGCGAGTACGTCTCTTCTCCGGCTCAGAGTGTTTTCGCCGTCGTCTCGTGCACGTGAAATTCAGCAAGTGAGGACGCGCTGCCGCAGACGAGAGTGCACCACAATCCGTGCAGAAAGACGTACTCGCTGCCCGGAGTGGCCTGCAGCGTGTGTCGACTGGGGGGAATCCTAGCCCGATCTGGCCGATCCAGGAGAGATAGCCCTCCGCCTACTCCCGGCTCTTCCTGTGCGGGGCTTCCGGCAGGCGCTCTACGGGGCGAGGGTCCCACTTGCCAAGCTGGCGGGTCTCGCACAGCTGAAGTGTCTCACCATGTGGAGCTTTCATGGCTTCCGGGCGAATCAAGGAAAGCCACAGCTTCCTCTTGCTCGCACGTTGCGTCGTAGCTTCTTGCCGTGCTCCCGATACCGCATCTTGCTGAGAATGTCTCATCCTCTCACCATCCCGCTCCAATCTAGCGGAGAACTATGCATGGAGTCAAGTCGTGGTTCGGCGGGGCCCTGGCGCTGCCGCAGGCGATGTGGAGATGTCGCATCAGAAGTGACTGCAATGCGATCGTCCCAGTCCCCTGGTCCGTGGTTTGGGAGTTCGAATTCACCGAGCCGCTGTTCAGAGCCGGTGCACCGGCCGTCACCGCTCGGATGTCCTCAGGGCGCCCGGTGGCGGTCCGATCACACCTGCTGGCCGCGAGAGAAGCGCTTGAGGGCCTCTTCGGTGCGGCGCTTCTCGTCGTCGTCGCGGAGCTTACGACGTTTGTCGTAGGCGTGGCGACCCTTGCCGAGGCCGAGTTCGACCTTGGCGTAGCCGCGTTTGAAGTAGACCTTGAGCGGGACGACCGTGTAGCCGCGCTCCTGCAGGTTGGCGGTCAGTCGGCGGAGTTCCCGCTTGTGCAGTAGAAGGCGCCGATCTCTCAGCGGTTCCTGGTTGTGGATCGAACCTTGCTTGTACGGCGCGATGTGGACGCCTTTCAGTGTCGCTTCCCCATCCCGGACGACGGCGTAGCCGTCTTGCAGGGAGCAGCGGCCGTCGCGGAGGCTCTTGACCTCCGTACCCGTGAGCACGAGGCCCGCCTCGATCGTCTCGAGGATCTCGTACTCGTGCCGCGCTTTCCGGTTCTGCGCAACCACCTTGACCGCCATGATCCGGCTAGGCTACCGCCAGCGGCGGAACGGCGCAAGGGAAGAGGGCGAACAGGCGCCAGACGAAAGGGAGCGATGAGAGTCGCTTCGCCCGCGGAGCTCAGTTGGCGCTGGACACGTCGATCTCGACGCCACCGGCGGCCGGGCGCACGACGATCTCGTGGAGGTCCTCGCCCATGTGTCGATTCGGAAGCTTGAGGAACATCGAGCGCTCCGCCGGATCCGGGAGCGTGTAGTCGAACCAGCTTGCTTGAGTTGAGCTCCAAGCGCAACCGGGAGGAGGACATCGGTCTGCCGCTGGTCGGAGCGGATCTCACTCCGACTATTGGTCGCGCGTGATCTCGACCACAAGCCCTCCCGCCGTCGGATCGACCGTCACCTGGTGCAGGTTTTCACCCATGTGCCGGTTCGGAAACTCTACAAACAGCGACTGCTCGTCGCGACTGGCGATGGTCGTATCCTTCCAGTTCTGGCTAAACTCGACGAGAGAACACACGAAGAGAACGGTCAGCTCGGTTACATCCGGTGCGACGGCCGTGAAAGCAATCCGATCGTCGAAGAGAATCCCTTGTGAGACGGGGAAGAGCGGGAGCTCATCGTCTGGGTCATCAAACGCGATGATCGACGTGTGCAGCGTGGCCTCCTTGAACGTCTGGAGAGCCAGCAGCCCGCCGCCGTCGGACGGAGTGAACTCGACGACGAACGACTCCTCGGGCTCCACGGTCGTGTCGCCGGCTGTGTCGGTCTCCCATGGCCGAAGACCGATCTGGACGGTTGTGACCTCTTTCGGCTCGACACGCACGTTCCATGCGCGTCCTCCGGTCAGCGCGAGTGGTCGTCTGTGTTGGACGTAATACGAGATGGCGTCCACCGTATAGCCATCGTCCTCCGGAACAGGGATATCTACAGAGTCTTCGCCGCCGATCGTGACCGTCGTCACGGCGTTGAAGCCTGTGCTGGCGTGCCAGACCCGGATCCTGACTTTCGTGGCATCGGCCGGGATCAGTTTCGGCGTGACAGCCGCGGAGCCAGCAACGGGGGGAGTGACGACGATTCGGATGACACCCTCATCGCCCCGATCGACGATCGTCTGTCGCGTACAGCCGACGACGCCAAGTGCGATGAAGACAAGCAACAGCACGAGTTTGCACCGCATGAGTTCCTCCTTGACTGGTGCTGTGAGCATTATACGCTGGCTTCCGTGCGTCGTGAAATGTCTCTGAACACATCTGAGGTCGAAAGCAGCGTGGAGGAATCTCGGTGCCGCCGCGCGGCCAAGCCGCCGGATTCGGCGAATAGTGACAGGGTGCGTATAGAGGAGCAGACGTGTGTCCTTCTCACGTACGCGGTCGGCGAGGAGCATCGGAGTTGCAGAGAACTGCAACCCAAGCACGCGAGAGGAGTCATACATTGAGATCAAGCTTTCGATGGGGCGTCCTGCTGGCTGCAGCAACGGTAGCTCTCTCGCTTGCCGCTCTTGCGGCACCGGAGCTCTACATCGCGGAAGAAGTGTTCGACTTCGGGGTCGTGGTTGAAGGCGACACGGTCTCCTTCACGTTCTACTTGGAGAATCGAGGAGATGAGATCCTCGTGATCGAGAAGGTCGGAGCGAGCTGCGGATGCACGACGACGGCCCTCTCCGATTCGGAGATTGAGTCCGGGCAGGTCGAGAGGCTCGGAGGTGTACTGGATACCACAGGAGACGGAGGATCGCAAGTTTCGAAGCGGGTCTTCGTCACGTCGAACGATCCTGATCGCCCTGACGTGGAGTTGCGCATCGTTGGTCGCGTAGCTGACGAGAAGCCGTTCCTCGTTGAGGCGGCGGAGCTTTCCGGCGACCTGATGATTCTCGTGGATGTTCGGGATTCCGTCTCATACGCTGAAGGGCATCTGCCCGGCGCGGTCGGGCTTCCGGAGGACCTCGCCGACATTTGGCTCGAGATTCTCCCCAAGGATGTTCGCATCGTTCTCTACGACTGGAACGGAGAAGCAGCCGCCCGGCTCGCCGAACGGATGCTCCCCCTTGGCTACCTACGGGTTGAGGTTCTTCTGGGCGGACTTGACGAGTGGATGCGACGCTACAGCGATCGGATGCTCATCACCCTCCCGCTCGTTCTCGCGCCGACAGCGGTGGCCGACTAGCGGATCGTTCTTCAAGTTCGGCCAAGGCCTCCAAGGAGGCATGCGTCGCCGACTGGCTTCGGGCGTTTCGTGTGTTCTGCTAGTTCTTTGCTCGTCCTGGCGGTGACGTTCTACCCTGTGACCGTCGGCACGGGGACAGGTGGGACCCGTTGGTGGCAGGTATGTCCGAGTAGATCAAGCACATCTCTAGCAGTCGATGTAATCCGTATCACAACCACGCTAGTGCGTGATGGAGATTACAGACAATCCGAGAGCCTCTCTCTATAATCCAAAGGCCGCTTCAGGCCCCAACGGGCAAAGCGGTAGTGAGACAAAAGGACCCAGCGCGACAGGCGCGCCAAGGAGGTGCAAGCTTCATGCAAGAACGGCCTTGGGTTCTGGCGCTCAAGCGCTGGCTACTGCAAATAGTGCAGACGAAAGGGATTGTGGATTCGCAAAGGAGGCGAGGCATGAGGAAGCCAAAGGGTCTAGTCCTTTGGGCGATCCTGCTTCTCATGACCGTGGGTGCGATTTCCCTCGCAACGTCGGGAGAGATCACGCTCGGACAAGGAGAGGCGGGAGAGGCTCAGTGGTGGTACTGCGGCGGGCACGACGAGATGCTCTGCCCCAGCTGCCCGGTGGATTTTTGCACGTACGCTGACCACTGGGGGGTCGAACTGGCGACGTACGCCGAGGACGACTGGGCGTTCGTTTCCCTCTACGTAGGGAAGAGATTCATACTTGACGATGTGGAACTCGTCACATTCGAGTACCACATGATCGATCCGCCCGGCGTGCAAACGGACAGCGGCCCGAGTGCGGCGTTCTCGTTGTCGGATCCCGTGACAGGCGACCCATATCTAGCGATTAGCGCGGGCGCGCCGCCGCAAACTAATTCGTGTGACGTGTTTGATGCCGAGCCTGTTGTATGGTGGTACGGAACGTGGGATGGCGAGGACGTCGGGACGTTTGCGCTCGTGCAGACGGCGGCGAACCTAGTAGCTCTAAAGGGCGTTGCCGGTACGGATGATGTGCAGGCGCTTCTCGTTCTGATGGGCGTCGCTGGCAGCACCAACGGGAGTGCGCTCGGCAATCCCATCATGACCGGCAAGGCCATCATCGACGATGTCGAGCTTACGTGGGACAGCGGCAATTTCGGTGGTGACTATCACATGGAGCCGGCGTGGCCAACGGTCGTCGGGTTCGACGATTGGACGCAGGCGCCACTTCCGGGACCGGAAGATCCGCCCAGAGAATACGAACGCTGGTGTAAGTGCGACCACTGCCTCGTCATCGACGATCAGAACCTCTGGAGTTTGGTCAACGAGTCGGACTTCGCAGGTCTCGGTGTTCCCTCGGGAGCCGATGACTTCCCGTCGTCGGAGTACGCCCTGTACTTCGGGAATCCCTCAACCGGGAACTACGACATGGGCGAGCGGGCGATCGGCACCATCTGCTCGCCGTGGAACGAGCTGAACCCGGCCGACCGCTACGCGAGCATCACGTTTGACTACTTCCGCGAGGTGGAACAGTACCTCACCGGAGGCTACGACTGGACGTACGTTCAGATCATGTTCGATGATTGGACCGACGTTGCGTGGGATCCGTTCGATGCGGACGGCGTGGAGACGCCCCTTGACGGTGATGGACCACCGAACCCGGGTGACGTGAAGGGCTGTGCTGGCGGGGACTGGAAAACCGTCTGGTACAAGGACTCCCGCGACGCCAACGAGGGCGCCTGGACCGAAGCCGTCATCACCCACTACTTGAACGCGGACAATGATCCGCAAACAGATGCAAGCTACAGGATTACGATTCCCCCGAATGCGACGCGGATGAAGATCCGCTTCGGGTTCAACTCGTACGATGGCTCGTCGAACGATTACTTCGGCTGGATCATCGACAACATCAAGAAGGAACACGCGCCGGATCCGCCAGGATGCCGAATCATCACCGACTACCTGCCACAGGCACACGTCGGCGAGAAGTACGGCGAAGACCAGGGCGGTGGGGACTACTACTACCAGTTGGACCCGGAGGTTGTCTCCGGCTCGACCCTTGGCCCGCGATCGTGGTCGATCACTTCGATCACCAAGGACGGAGAGCGCATGACGTCGCTACCGCGGCGGCTGGCACTCGATCCGCGCGGTCGCCTCTACGGCGAGCCGGATCCGGGAACGGAAGGAACCTACGAGATCACGTTCCTGCTGGAATGCTGGAACGGGCGCCCGGACGAGAAGATGCTCGTCCTCAACATCACCGCGCCGCAGGACCCGGCCGACGCGAAGAGCATGATCGACTTCGAGGACTTCGATGGCGTGAGTGCGTCGACGTGGACGGTCGATGGCCAAGTGTTCCCGGCTGTCACGGCCGGTTGTCCCAACCTGTGGCACGAGACGCACAACGTGAAGTACGCGCTCGACACCGCGGCGCTGCACACCGAGTACGACGGTGTCGCCTACTTCGGATGGTCCGACGACGGCATTCCGTCGAATGATCTCGACCCGAACTACAACGACGGCTGCTCCCGCGCCAAAGGGTGTCTGCTGTCGAGGATGTACGCCGTCACCGAAGACGACCACAACGGCGAGGAGCTGATCATCGGCTTCAAGTCGTGGCGTCAGGTCGAGTACTTCACTGGTGGCGAGTACGACAGAACCTGGGTCGATGTCCGCTTCGAGGGCGGGAATTGGCAGACCGTCTGGTCGAAGTCGTCCATGGACGAGTCGCTTGCGGCGTGGACGTGGCGCGAAGTGAACACGGGCTTGATCCTTCAGAAGGGAGTCAAGTTCCAGGTCCGCTTCTGCTTCGACTCGATCGACAGCTACGCGAACAGCGAAATCGGCGAGGCCTACGGTTGGCTGATTGATGAGATCGGGCTGTACGCCGGCTCGACCAACCTTGGCATCACCAGCTGCCCACGCGAGGAGACGTCGGTCGGCGACTACTACGAGGAAGAGATCCGCGCTTCCGGCGGCACGCAGGCCTTGGTGCCGGTCTGGGAGATCGGAGCGGGCCAGCTCCCGCCGGGTCTCGGACTCGTTCCTCAGGCGGACCGCCGATTCTGTCACATCGAGGGGATCCCGCGGACTCCCGGAACGTACGTCTTCACGATCCGCGTCCGGTCGGATGACTGGACGGAGTCGGCGACCCGCGAATGCACCATCGTCGTTGGTCAAGAAGTGATGCTTCTGCTCGAGGACTTCGAGGACGATCCGTCCTGGAGTCAGGGCGGACTGTGGCACTTCACCGGAGACGGCGGTGTGAACGGTGTAGACGACCTAGGCCCCGTGAATCACGCGGCGTACTACGGACAGGACGATGGCGGGAATCCGAACTACGATACCGGCGCTCGCACGAGTGGCATGCTAACACTCGTCACCCCAGTGATTGACCTGACAGCAGCCCCCGGCGGCGGCGCCGTCGAAGCGGTGAAGGTCGGATTCGACTACTGGCGCGAGGTCGAAGGGTTCGGAAGCGGCGGCTACGATACGGCCGAAGTCCAGGTCCAACTGGACGGAGGCGCTTGGGAAACGATCTGGCTGCTCGACTCATCGAACCCGTCGATGACTGACTGGATTATCGAAGATGGCATCACACCGTTCCTCACGGAGGGTGCTACGACGATGCTGCTTCGATTCGTGTTCGATTCGGTCGACAGGTGGTACAACGGCTACGTCGGCTGGCTCGTGGACAACGTCAAGGTGGAGACGGCGCCAGTAGGAGGCGCGAGTCCGCTGTCAGCAATGACGGCGGCGGGCGGCATTGAGCCGCGCGATCTCGCGTCGGAACTCTCGGTCATGAACGTTCCGAATCCGATTCGGGACGTCCACACGACGACGTTCATGATCCGAAGCATCGACGTTGACGCCATGCGGATTGAGATCTACGATCTTGCAGGAACGCTGGTGTTCGAGGAAGAGGTCGCGGGGAATGAACTCGTCTGGCACACCGATAACGACTACGGTGAGTACCTTGCCAACGGGATTTACCTCTATCGAGCCTTCGCCCTAGTCAACGGCGAATGGGTCGCAACCAAGGCAGAGAAACTCGTGATCCTTCGGTAGATTGATCACCAATGGGCCCTGGAGCTGTGTGCTCCAGGGCCTTTTTCTTGGGTTGACCGGAAGAGGAGAGACCAGAATGACTAGGCTATTCATGATAGCTCTCTGCGGTGTCCTTGTCTTCGCACTGCCGGCGTTGTCGACCGATCTTGCCGTGAGCCTGAGTGGGTTCTCGGTCTCGATGGAGCACCTCAACACGTTGATCGAGGAATTCGATCCAGATACTGAGCTTGGTCTCTCGCCTCTCCGAACGGGAGCGAGTGCCGAGGTCAGTGGCACCCTTCTGTCCCTCGGAGACATCGGATCGATTGGCTTGGGTGGAAGAGGTCTGCTCGTTCGCGAAGTCTCACGGGACGTATCGATCAATGCATCGATGATCGTCCTGTTCGCGCAGGGCGAGGTTGCCCTTGGCCGATGGGTTGCCATCATCGACGCAGGCGCGTGCTATGGAGTGTTCTCCTTTCCGGCGGCTCGACTCGCCAGTCTGAGTGGCTTTGGGATCGGACTTGTCGGTCGCGCGGGATACAGGCTACCCGTCTCCGAGCGATTCGGTTTGACCTTCGATCTGGGACTGCAGTGGCTGTCGGTTCCGGAGATGAAGGACGCAACAGGACAGAGGTACCGGGGTCGCGGGACACCCTTCATGGACTTCTCTGGGATCTCCGCTTCAATCGGGTTGACTTGGATGATTGAGGAAAGGAGCAACGAATGAGAAGGGCATTTCTTACGCTGTTGGTCGCCGGTGCGGTCTCGGTGTGCGTTGTGTCGCAGGACGTGCCGGCAGGGTTCGGTGCGGCATCTTTCGCGCGTATCGGCGTCGATGCAAGGCCTCTCGCCATGGGAGGGGCAGGCGTTGCCATCAACACGGGGATGCCCATTCCTTACTACAATCCTGCGCGACTTGCGGCGGCGGGTCCCCTTGCAGCGGGCGGTATGTACTCTGAGCCGTACGGCCAGGATCTCGGAGTCTCCTTCCAGTCGTTGAGTGCTCTGGGCCGATTCGAAATGCAGACCGGTTCGTCCACGGGCATCGGCGTGGCGCTAACGTGGATCCAGATGAAGATCGATGACATCCCAGTCTGGGATGAAGACAGTCCGGGCGAGGTCTCCCTCTTCACCGCAACGAGCTCGCTTCTTCTGGGCTCAGCGGCCTTGTCGATGGGCTCCGACGTGGCGGTCGGCGTGACCGTAAAAGCCTACCGGGAACGGATCCTCGAGGGTCAGGGGAGTGGCATTGGGTTCGATATCGGTGCGCTCGCTGCTTTCGAGGTGGTGGGCATCCCTCTCAGTTTGGGCGTCAATGCAATGGATCTGGGGAGCACCAACGTTCGTTGGCAAGGAACTACCGGTGAGCCGGACAACTTCGTTCCGTGGGTGAATAAGGTGTGGCTTTCGGCAGGGCTATTCGAAGGGATTGCACTGCTGGCTGTTGACTTCGACTGGGCGGTCGGACGTCCTGCGCGTGAGCAGAAGATTCATCTTGGGATCGAGATCAACCCGATCGGACCTCTCTTCTTGCGAGCCGGCTGGAGCGGCGACCTGGAGGGATCGGACAGCAAACTCTCCGCGGGTCTCGGGGTTGAGTTCTTCGATTCGTTCCGGTTGGACTACGCGTACGTGCCGCCGCGGGCCGTTTTCGGAACGGGCCACTTCATCTCTCTGCATGTCTCTCTACCCCCCTCCGAGGACTGGCTGGGCCAGAGATGACGCCGCTGAGTATTCGAACCACGGCCAGGGTTTCCCTTGCGCAATTCCGTCCGTGTGCCGTCTGCCCGGAGACGATCTTCCCTTTTCCGGATGACCAATAGTCCCCTTCGGAGTGACCCGCATCGATCTGCCGAGTGTGATCCACGGTACTATTCTGGGCGATGTGTGGAAAAGTACTCTAGAAAGCGGAGGAGGCTTCGCAATGCTGAGACGATCCTGCCAACTCGCATTCCTTCTACTGGGTCTCATCTGGGGGGGCTGCCTGGTCGTGCTAGGACAAGCAACGCTGGACTTCACATTCGATCCGACAGCTCCAGCGGTCGGTGAGGAGGTCTGCTTCACGGCGATCGTCGTCACCGGGGAGCCTGCGTGGTTTGTGTTGTTCGAATGGGACTACGACCAGAATGGCACCTATGATGCGACAGGACGCGACGTCTGCCACAGCTTCCCGACCGAGGGGACGAAGACGGTAACCCTCCGCGGGACGGACGATCGCGGTGGGTTCCACTTCGTTTATCACAACGTGATTGTGACGAACGAGCAGCCAACAGCGGAGTTCACGCATGAGCCGACGTTCCCGGCGGCTGGATCCTTGGTATCGTTCGACGGAAGCCCCTCATTTGACGCAGATGGAGTGATCGTCAGCTACGAGTGGGACTTCGGGAACGACAACGATCCGGGCGATCCTCCAGATGCCACAGGACTGACCGTGCGGCGTGCGTTTGCGACGGCGGGACAACACCCGGTGAAGTTGACCGTCACCGACGACGGCGGAGCCACGGGCTCGGTGCTCCACACAGTATCTGTTCAGCCTGTCTCACCGATCGCATGCTTTGAGCACGATCCGCTTGCACCGACCGTTTATGACGACATCTTGTTCATGGGGGATTGCTCCAACGATCCGGATGGAGGGGCGATCGTTCTGTACAGCTGGTCCTTCGGTGACGGCCAATTCGGAACGGGCATGCGCGTGACACACCAGTATGCCAATGGGGGAGTCTACTAGGTTTCCCTCACGGTTACCGATGACGATCAGCAGACAGATACCACGACGGAGACGATCGTGGTTGGTGGCCCGAGCGCCGCGTTCTCCTACGCGCCGCAGAGTCCGACAACCCAGGATGCGGTTCAGTTCTTCGACCAGTCGAGTGACACCACGGGCGACATCGCCTCGTGGACCTGGGATTTCGACGACGGCGGAGGGAGCAGCGTGCAGAACCCGCTGCACGTGTTCGCTGTGTCGGGACCTCACCGTGTGCGTCTAACGGTGACGAGCGAGGGCGGGGCGACCTCTTCAGTGATGAGGACGATCACAGTGCGCAATTCTCCCCCGACTGCGAACTACACGTTCGCCCCGGATACACCCGACATTGACGAGCTGGTGACCTTCTCAGCCGGCGGGTCGAGCGATCCCGACGGTACGATCGTCATCTACGAGTGGGACTTCGACGGTGACGGACTAACGGATGCGACGGGAGCGACGGTGACACACGCCTTCGCCATCGTTGGGGCGCGACCCGTGAGGCTCACGGTGACCGACAACGAAGGGGCACCGGCCTCCCTGACCAAGGTTGTCCCGGTACAAGCATCGCCGCCGACCGCCTGCTTCACGTTCACGCCGCCTGATCCGACTACCGGCGAGGCGGTCGCGTTTGAGGGTAATTGCTCGAACGATGCGGATGGAACGATCATCCTCTACGAGTGGGATTTCGACGACGATGGAGCAACGGATGCGACCGGAATGGCCGTGACGCACTCGTTCCCTGCTGCGGGTGTCTACCCAGTCACGCTGATGGTTACGGACAACGACGGTGCGGTGGACGCGGACACACAGGGCGTCCCCGTCGCTACTGGAGGGACAAGCGGCGACAATCAGCCTCCAGACCCGGATTTCTCGATTACGTTTGCCGACGGAGATGAGGCAAACATCGGCGAGGTCGTAACATTTCTCTCCGATGGCTCGAGTGATCCGGACGGCACGATCGTTTCCTACGAATGGGACTTCGACAACGACGGAGTCTACGATGCCACGGGAACCACGGCATCTCACGTCTACCACACGGGTGGGGCGAAGATTGTCACACTCCGAGCGACGGACGATGACGGCGCCTTTGGGTACAAGACGCGTGTCGTCTCGGTAGAATTCGTGCGTCCGACGGCGGACTTTACTTTTACACCGGCGCAACCGAGAAACGGAGAGGTCGTGCAGTTCGATGCGAGCCCCTCCACCGATCGCGACGGCACAGTCGAGTTTTTCGAGTGGGACTTCGATGACGACGGGCAGACGGACGCCACGGGGATGACGGTGACACACGTCTTCCCGTCTGGTGGTGCAATGCCGGTGACGCTTACGGTCATTGATGATGACGGCGTCGCGGACTTCACGACGAGAACCGTTCCCGTGGAACAGAACAGCCCACCGGTAGCGGACTTCACGTTCGAGCCGACGAACCCGATTGCGGACCAACTGGTTCAGTTCCGAAGTACTTCGACCGATGTCGACGGAACGATCGTCGCCTACCACTGGGATTTCGGAGATGACTCGCCGGTGACGACGACGCAGACACCCTCTCACAGTTTCTCGGTGCCCAGCCCGTACACGGTCACACTGACGATCACCGACGATGGTGGGGACACGAGTCAGGTCACCAAGACAGTCATTGTATATCAAGCGTCCGCTGAAGATGAAGTCGTGGTGGACTTCACATGGAGTCCACAACAGCCTGCCGTTGGGCAGCAAGTGCAATTCAGCGATGCGTCGACCGATCCTCGGGGAACGATCGACGAGTGGCTGTGGAACTTCGGAGATGGAACCACGAGCACGGCTCAGGACCCAACCCATCAATACGCCACGGGTGGATCGTATACTGTGACGCTGAGGGTCACGACGGCGGGTGGAACGCAGTATCCGGCATCTGGGCCCAAAACCTACACCGTCGTTGTGGGGGATCTCGAGTTGTACGCGTTCCCAAATCCAACTTCAGTGTCTGCGCGCATTGTCCTTGGCCTCGCGCGGGATGCCACAAACATCAGGTTGCGGATATTCGATCTGAAGGGATCCCCCGTGCTCGACGTTCTGCCATCGGATGGCGCGACGGAGTACCTCTGGAATCTGCAGGACGCTGGCGGGACCGTGGTTGGAAATGGTCTGTACTTCGTGCTGGTGACAGCGAAGGACGCGGCCGGTCGAGCGATCCGCTCGGAAATCTTCCGGCTCTTGATCGCGCGATGAGGGAGGGAAAGACCGTGAAACGCACGATGGGTTGGATGGTGGTGGCCCTCCTCGCCGGAGTGGGGCTGGGTTTGGCGGCGCAGAGCCCGACGTCGGTACTGGATATCGATCCGGGCGTCGCGGAGCTGGGGGCGGGAGGCGCAGGCGTCTCGATCGTCAACGGCGCGGAAACGCTGTACTACAATCCCGCAGGGCTCGCGGGGCTGCCCGGGATCAGCTTCAGCTCGTTCTACGCCTCGTACCTCGGGCAGGCCAACTACTCGGCCTTCGCTCTGACTTTCCGCAGCTTCGGCGTCGCCGTGATGTTGCTGAACTCCGGGAGCATTCAGGGATATGACGCGGGCGGCGCACAGACGGGCACGCTCGGCTTCGGCAACACAGGTATTGTGCTCGGTGCCGGCCTCTCGCCATCCGATCTCCCCTTTCTTCCGACGATGCCGTTCGACTTCTCGCTCGGATTGCGTGCCCGGCTGATTACGGTGCGGATCGGCGACGAACGAGGGTCAGGGTTCGGCGTCGACATGGGATTTCGGTCGACCCTCTCCGACATGAGCTTTGGATCGGTTTCGATGTCCGACATCGCGCTCGCCGTGACGCTGGTGAATGCCTTCGGCTCGGTGAGCTACGACACGGTTCAGGAAGGTCTCAGGTTGGATCTCCAGGTTGGCGCGTCGGCGCGCTTCATGGACATGGTGCGGGCCTCGCTTGATCTCCACCTCAACGGAGGGCTCCACGTCGGGCTGGCGTATTCGCCCGCGCCGACGTTCACACTGCGACTCGGCGCTATCTCTAGAGGGGGATTCTCCCTCACAGCAGGCCTTGGGGTGAACGTGGAGGGCTTCCTGATCGACTACTCGTTCGTTACACATACGCTTGGCGCGTCACATCGCGTGTCGCTGACGCTCGATTTCTCGACACTTGACATCAGCGCACTGACCAGTTCGTTGCGAAGGCTTCTTCCCTAGAGAATTCCTTCTTGTCGAAGCTTCAGGGACGGGGAGCGGCGATGCCGTTCCCCGTCCCTACTTTGGCTGGGGATCAGGATGATAGAGTAGCCTGTCGCCACTCCGCTGCGAGGGCGGCGAAGCAATCGCGCGAGATCGCCCCTCGGATCTCCCGCATCATGCGAACGAGGAAGCGAAGGTTGTGCAGCGTCGCCAGCCTGTAGAAGGAAACCTCCCCCGAGCGACAGAGATGGCGAAGGTATGCGCGTGAGTGGGTTTGGCACGTCGGGCAGTCACAGCCTGGCTCGATCGGCCGGTCGTCGGTCGCAAAACGGGCATTGCGCAGGTTGATCCGCTGACGTGGCGCGCCGCGAACGAAGACGGTTCCGTTCCTGGCCAGCCGTGTCGGCGCCGCGCAGTCGAACGTATCGACGCCCCGTTCCACGGCGGCAAAGATGTCGTCGATTTCACCGATTCCTAGCAAGTGGCGTGGTCGGTCCGGTGGAAGACACGGGACGGTCCAGTCGAGGACGCGCAACATCTCGTCCTTCGAGCGGCCGAGGGATCCGCCGATCGCGAACCCGGGAAACCCGAGGTCACGGATGAACCGCGCGCTTTGCATCCGCAGATCTCTATACGCGCCGCCCTGGACGATGCCGAAGAGCATCGCATCCGGATTCGGGAACGTCGGATCGTCTTGAAGGAGACGGAAGGCCGTGAGGGCTCGCTGAGCCCAGCGGTGAGTCCGCTCCATCGCGTGCTTCGTGTACCCCGCGTCGTGCAACGGCGACGTGCACTCGTCAAGCGGGAGGATGACGTCTGCACCGATCTTGCGCTGGATCTGGATCACGGACTCCGGTGTGAACATTTGCGGGGACCCGTCGACGATGGAGCGGAAGTTCGCTCCGACCTCACTCAGGCGGACGAGAGAGTTCCCGTGGCGGCGCTTGGAGGGCAAATGTTGTGGGTCCGGGAAGATCGATGCGATCTTCCCGACCCCTTGCTCTTTTCCCGCCCCCAGACTGAAGACCTGGAATCCCCCGGAGTCGGTCATCAGTGGCCCGGCCCAGCCGGAGAAGCGATGAAGTCCGCCGAGTGCCGCGATCGTCTCTTCCCCGGGACGTAGGTGGAGGTGATAGGTGTTTGAGATCAGGATTTGCAGGCCTATTTCCTCGAGAGCGCTCGGCTCGACCGCCTTGATCGTCGCTCGTGTGGCGACGCCGACAAACGCGGGCGTCTCGACGGTTCCGTGAGACGTCGTCAATTCTCCGGTTCGCGCGAGGCTGTCGCTTGCTTTGCCCGTGATCTTGAACATGAGATTCGATCCGTCCTCCACCTGAGAAGCTAGATCGTATCCGATTCGCCGGAAACCGGGCCAGGAGACCGAGATATGAGATGTGTGGAAAGGACGAGAGAAGAAGACAGCGCATTCTGTCGGGTCGCGTGCGGCCTAGAGAACGTTGTAGAGAGCGGTGTAGTCGCAGGCGGGATGCCAGAACAAGTACCCGTCGGCGCCGGTCTCCCTCGCAGCGCGAATCTGCTCCAGGATGTAGGTCTCGAGGGTCATGTTCTCCGGGAGCTTCATGTCAAAGGCCTGAAGGAATGGTCGGAATCGCGCCGAGACGCGCTCGGTCGCACCGAGGAGGGCGTCGCTGACCACGGCAAAAGGATTCTCCTGATAGGTTGGCTCCACGTAGTGGGACGGATAGAGCATCGGTGATACGAAGTCGAGGTGCGGGCAGATCCCCTCGAGTGACTGGCCGATCGGATCGATGAGGCGCTCGTTCCACGGCCACAGAACCCGTCCAAACAGGTCCGCGGAGAGCGCGATGCGGTCGGAGAGCCGATCATGCGCCTCGGCAAGGAATCCCTCGATCGCCTCGTACCGATCAGCGTACGCGGGAACGAGCTCTCCTCCGTCGGCGTACCGGATGTAGTCGAACTGAATCTCGTCGAAGCCGAGACTCGCGACTTCCTCGGCGAGGGCCAAGTTGTACGAGCGCGCCGTGGGATGGTCGGCGGGGATCCAATCCTCTTCCAGGCCCAGGTGCCTGGCGAGCGCCGGATCGAAGAAGACCACCTGGCGGGCGATTACGTAGAATCCTCGCCTGTGAAGCTCGGGTAGAAGCAGTGCGAAGTCGACTCTCCCCGTCGATGCGCCGATCTGACGTGCAAGAGGAACAGCGCTGGCGTAGGTGACTTCGCCGTGCATGTTCTTGACGTTGATCACCAACGCGTCCAGCTTGTCTTCGGCTCGAGCTGCCAGGAAGGCTTCCACAATCTCCGAGACCCGAAGCGCGTGCGATGTGAGATAGATGCCGACGCGGGCGCTTCCAGGGGGAGCGAGGATGCGTGGAGGTGTTTGCTCGGCCGAGATCAGCACGCCAGCGACCACGATCAGAGCGGAGAGTGCAACGAGGATGAGAGGCTTGGCGCGGCTCATAGCGTCATCGTACGAGGTCCGCCGCAATTGGCGATCTTCGGCTTCCGCACTTCGTGGGACGTCGGACACGTCGCGGGCAGACGTGAGCTGTTGCCGGGCTTCACAAGCCTGCCACACGGGATTCACCGGTGAGACATGCCGGTCCAGTAAAGTACGTGTGCGCTAGCATGTCGTGTCAGGTGGTTCGTGATGCGATTGTCGGTTGTCGGCGGCCGAACTATAATGGCCGGAAACTGTGTTCTTTAGGGTGGTGTACCGCTTGTGAATAACTCGACTCGTAGGTTATGCACGGTCTATTTCTTCGTGGCAGTGGTCGTTGCCGTCTCGCTGGCCTCTCTGGGCGAGATGCGAGGCCCGATTAAGATTCTCGGCGATTCCGACTTCACGACGGAGAACGGAGTCGTCGCGGGAAGCGGAACGGCGGAGGCGCCATACATCATTGCGGGGTGGGAGATCGAGCTTGGCGCGGATGATGCATACGGCGTACAGATCGAGAACGTGACGAAGCCGTTCGCCCTTCGAGGTCTCATGATCCGAAACGCGCTCGATGTAAACGGTGCAGCGATTCGCATCGGCTTTTCAGACGGCGGGCGGCTAGAGCAGTGCACCGTCTCCGGTGCGCTCGTGGGGATTGAGATCGTCTCCTCGACGGACATCGAGATGGTCGGCTGCGTGATCGACACGGGTGGTCTCGGGCTTCGCGTCGTGGGAGAGCGGGCGGAGGAGTATCGGCACGTGATCGACTCGACGAATCTGGTCAACGGGCTGCCGCCAATCTATGTGTACGGAGCGGACGGAGCGACGATTGAGGGTGAGAGAGCATCGCACATTACGGTGGCGGGCTCGCGGAATGTGACGATCAGCGAGAACGAAGTTGTCGACGGGGATGGCATCCTGCTCGCCTTCGTCACAGACTCCACGGTCGTTGGTAATGCAGTCTACCGAACAGCTCCGGTCTATACGGAACACGGCATTCACCTGTACCAGGCAAACGGGAACTCCATTCGCGAGAACTCGATGTGGAACAATCGCCTCGCGGGATTGCAGCTCTCGCTCGCATCCGACAATGAGATCACGGGGAACCAGTTTCTCGCCAATCACACCGGCGTGAGACTCCTCGCGTCCGATCGGAACTCGCTCATCGAGAACGTCGTGTTCTCGAACACCTCGGGTATCCTGCTTACGGGGGGGGCGAGTGACAACGAGGTGATCGGCAACGTCGTCTACCACGAGAACACGAAGGAGGGGATTACCCTCGACGTCGCCGTGCGGAACGTCATCGAGCGTAATGGGCTCAACGATTGCGAAGTTGGGATTCTCCTCGCGCCCGGGGCGAGCGAGAATCGGGTCTCGGATAACACGATCGTCGCTGGATCCTACGGCATATCGCTCTCCGGCTCGCGAAACGAGATCCAGCGGAATCTGGTGAGTCAGGAATCGCGCGGGATCATTTTTCCCGAGACCTTTGGGGGCTCGATCACGCGTGGGAACACGCTTCTCGGGAACGTGTTTGCCGACAACGCGAGTCACGTCTACACGAACCTCGATTCGACCGATAACACGTTCTCTGAGAATCTGTTCCTCGGCGAGGGGACGGGCTTGGTTCTGGATCACGGAGAGGGAAACCTGTGGTCGCTCGACGGGCGTGGCAACTACTGGGGCTCGGAGGCGGTCGTCGACGAAAATGACGACGGCATCGCTGATGAGCCGGTTGTCGTGTATACCGCGGCCGTCGAGGATGTTGGACCGCTCGCCTCGGTTGACGTGAGCAGGGCAGCGCCTGGGATCCTGGGCACGCTGCCTGCCGCGACGCTGACCATCGATCGGGGGGACGGGACGTCGATTGATCTCAGGGTTCTCGTGGCGGTAGCGGGCTATGCACGTTGGGCCGGCTTCCGAGGGTTTCCGGAGCAGCTGATGGAGGGGTTCCCCGGGATTCTGTTCGACTTTGTGGATCCGGACGAGCGAAACTTCACCATGAAGACGGTGCTGTTTGATCTCGATATCGCCTTCTTCGATGCGGAGGGACGCCTCGTCGGGGAGACGACGATGGCGGCGGACAGCGAGGACCTCTATACGGCAGAGGAGCCGTTCCAATACGCTATCGAGCTTCCTGCGGGCTCGCTCGACGAGTTGTCGATTGGGGCCGAGGCGCGGCTCCAGGTTCCGTAGCGCATGCACAGGCTTTCGGCTGTGGTTTTCGATCTTGACGGAACATTGGTTCGCTACCGTGATGTCGAGTTTGAGTCAAGCTGGGGAGCTCTCGCCGTGGCCGCCGGCGTGCGAGAAGCGTCCGAGGCGCTCCTCACAGAGTACCTACCGCGCCGCGAGGCGTATTCAGAGTGGGTGGCGAAAGATGCGGCGCTTCTCGCCGGGATTCCCGTAGCGCAGGTCGAGGATCGGCTCTTTCCGGCGCCGTACGCTACGGGCGTCCGATCGGCGATCGAGCTTCTCCGCGGGAGGTATCGCCTCGGGATCCTCTCTTCCGGCGTGGATCTCGTCGCGGACTGGGTTTGCGAGGATCTCGGTCTCGACTTCGCGCGCGCCAATCACCTGAAGGTTGTCGATGGGAAGTTCACTGGCGGGAGCGAAACGCGCGTTGAGCTCTGGGCAAAGGGCGAGGCGTTGAGGCAGCTCAGCGCCGAGTATGGTCTTCGTCCAGAGGAGGTCTGCTACGTCGGAGATCACGTGAACGACATCCCAGCGATGCAGATCGTGGGAATGTCCGTCGCCGCGAACCCGAAGGATCCGAGGCTTGCCGAGGTCTGCGATCACGTGATCGAGGACTTCTCGGAGCTGCCGTTGCTGATCGATGCGTTCGTTTCGGATTACTCCGGATCCAGGTAGTAGAAGATCTGGTAAACGAGGCGGTCGAGAACTTCTTCCTTGAACGTGATTCCCAGTCCGCGGCTCACGAAGGCCGGGAGACTCTGACGGAGGGTCTCCGAATAGTCGACCGCCAAGACGGCGTCCTCGCCGAGGGTTGCGACCGCTTGCTGGAGGAGCGTGGCTCCGATTCGTCGCAGGTCCTGGTATTGGGGATCGATGACGATGGCAGGCAGGAAGAAGATCTTCCCTTCACGAAAGTGTTTCGGGTACCGGCGCTCGAAGTAGGGCGCATTCACCCACGGGATCTTGCCGAGTTCATTGGTCAGGAGCGCCACTCCGGCGAGCTCATCTCCGGCATAGACAAGGTGCTTTCGGAAGTCCTCGTCCTGCATGATCGCCTCGAACTGTGCAACGCTGAAGCCGCCGTGATGAATCGGCGTACGCACGTTCAGCCGCTCAAACGCGTGTCGGTAGATTGACCATAGCCTGAGCCGCGCCGCTTCGTCCTCAACGGCTCGGGCCTCGACGATTCGTATTCTGTCCTCCACGGTAGCCTGCTACGTTCCGAAAATACGATCTCCGGCATCTCCGAGCCCTGGAAGGATGTAGCCCTTCTCGTTCAGCTGCCGGTCGAGTGCGGCCGTGTAGACCGGCACGTCTGGATGGGCCGCGCCGTACGCCTCGACACCTTCCGGAGCGGCGACGAGACACAAGAACTGGATGTCCTTCCCGCCTTCTCTCTTGATCGTGTCCGTTGCCGCGATGGCGCTCCCTCCGGTGGCAAGCATTGGGTCGACCAGGATGACCTGGGCGTCGGACAGATTCAGCGGGAGCTTGCAGTAGTAGTCGACCGGCTGAAGTGTGTTCGGATCGCGGTAGAGGCCGATGTGTCCGACCTTGGCCATCGGGATCAGATGTAGGACGCCACTGAGCATTCCGGTGCCGGCGCGGAGGATCGGGACGAGGACAACCGGCGTGTCGATGCCGAGACCAACGGTGGATTCCAGAGGCGTATCGATCTTGCGCTCCCGCAGCGGGTAGTCGCGCGTGATCTCGTACACCATCAGGGCGGTCAGTTCGTCGAGAAGCTGGCGGAAGTCTTCGTTGTCCGTGCGCACGTCGCGCATCCGGGTGAGTTTGCTCTGGATGAGCGGGTGATCGAGGATGTGGAGTTTGGTCATGATCCTCCTCATAGCAGATCTGGACTGGACGGAAGATACCGAATCGTCAGGGCGGCGACAACTGAGAGGAGGCGACCCTTGCGACTACCAGGAGATCTCGGCCCCGAGGGCGATGCTGTCCAGGTTCCCGGATCCTGATCGGGTGTCCATCTCCAGCCAAGCAGAGATCCACTCGAGAGGCTCGAAGCGGGCCAGGAGCATTGCGCGCGTGACGCCGCTCTCGGGCGAAGCGCCCTCCCAGAACAGCGTGATCTCTGTTTCCAGACGGCGCTCTCGCGGCAGATCCGCCTCCGCTTCCAGCGTCAGGCTCGCGGCGTACTGGTCGTCGATCCAGTCGTCGGGATTCGCGAGAACGGTCGCGTCGACGTCGACGGATGCGAGTGTGAAGTCGAAGGCAAGCTCGGTCAAGCGCAGAGCGCCGGCGAGGCCGGCGCCTTCATGAGCCTCGAGCTCGAGTTCGATGCACGTCATCTCACCGAGCGTGACGGTCGGTGAGATCTTCAGGATCTTGCCTTCCACCGTGCGCTGGACCTCCACGTCGAGCGAGAGCCACGGAAGACGAGCGAGCACCAGGTCGTCCAGTTCGAACGTCGCCGCGTCGAAGCCGTCCTCGTTGACCTCGACCTCGATTGCCGTGTCCATCTCGCAGAGCGGGAACTCGGCCTGAATCCTGGCGTCGTAGAAGACGAGCGGCTTGCACACCGTCGAACGGAGTCTGCTTCTTGCGGCGATCTCAAGCGGGCCGGGTGCCCAGGCAGCCTGCAGTGTGAGCCATTGCCTCGTGCGTGTGAGTGTGTGCTCAATCTCGATCTCGAGAGCATCGAGGGCCCAGGCGATTTCCGTCCTCCAGTCCCGGAAGCGATCCTTGTGGGGCTCGAAACGCACCCGCGATCCGATCTCGAGCGACTCGCAGTCCCGAGTGATCTCGAAGGCGAGGCCGTCCCAGATGTCTTCATCCAACGTGGTCTTCAGTGACGCCTCCCAGTCTCCGAGGGCAAGTTCTGCGGCCATCTCGGCCTCGAGATAGACGACTCTGGACAACGTATCGTAGCGGATGACAACTTCGGATGCTCCGGACAGCCGTGCGGGTTCAGCTGCAAGTGTCGGTGCCACGAGAAGTACGGGGACGATCAGTGCGAACGGGAAGCCGTGGCACAGGTCGCGACATAGGGCAAACAGAGAGTTGAACACATAGGCAAAGATAAGCGAAACACAGAAGAATGGCAAACGGCCTCGCTCCGATAGAGGGCGAGGCCGTCTTCTCTTCTCTCTTCGGTGACGCTAGGCGCCCGCGACTTGAACAGCGTCGACCAGGACATACGGGGCCGTGACGTCAAGGAAGCCCGCGGCTCGCCCTCTCTCGCGACTGATGCTCCGAATCCGCTTGAAGTCCTCGTAGATGTTTGCAGAGACCATCGTCTTCTCGAGTCGGCCGACGACGGTTCCGCCTCGGATGTGGTAGCCGATCGCTTGGACAGCGAACTGACCCTGCGGGTAGTTGCCGGAGTGGAACCCCATGCCGAAGTAGATGAGGAGACCCTCCTCAAGTCCGGCGATCATCTCGCGATACGAAATCTCCCCGGGTTCGACGCTCAGGCTGATCGGCCAAGGGCTAGGTGTCGTCTCCGTTCCGCCGTCGAATAGCTCGCGCTTCACCGCGTTGCCGGTGGAGGTCTCGCCAAGTAATGCGGCGGTGCGTCGATCGAACAAGTAGCCGCGCAGGATGCCCCTCTCGACGATGGCCCGGCGCTGACAGGGGACCCCTTCGTCGTCGAACGGTCGGGAGCTGGCTACGCCCGGCGCCAGAGGGTCATCGGTCACGATCAGCTTGTCTGAGAAGAGCGGCTGCCCCACGCGATCGACCAGGGGCGATGTCCTCTTCTCGATCGCATTCCCCTCGATACCCGCCCAAAGAGGAAGGAGGTACAGAAAGGACGCTTCCGGTGCGAAGATCACCGGTAGTCTGCCGGTGGTTGGGGTGGATGTCTTCTCCGTCCAGCCGTACCACTCGGCGAATTCGGCGACCAAGTCATCCGGACAAGAGAACGGCGAGATCGATTCAATCCCCTTGAACACGAGCATCCCGGCACCCTTGATCGGAGCGCCGAATCCGAGAGACACGGCCGTCGCCGTGGTACTCGCCTCCGCTCCCTGCGTCGTCTCGATCACCAGCTCGCTTCGCACCGCCTCCGCGTTGATGAAGAGCGGCAAATCGTCCCGCAGCGCGGTGATGCCATCCTTCACCGATTCGCAGAGGGTGACGAGATCCTGACTTGTCAGCGCTGCCGTCTTGGCACTCGAGGCGACGAGCTCAGGATACGAAGCGGCCGGTGCAAACTCGAAGGTCGCCGAATCCCCGTGCGCCGCGGCAGTCTTCGCTTGCTTGATCAGACCCTCCTGATCTGGCGATACGGCAAACGTCGATCCCATCTTGCCATCATCGATAACGCGAAGAGCGACCGAGGAGAGGTCGCTCTCGGTGATCTGCTGAAGACGGTTGTCTTCATACTGCACGGAGATCGCGTGCCCGCGCTTCCAGTACAGTTCCGCCTGATCGACCGTCTTCTTTGCGTGTCCGATCAGCCTGTGCATCAAACGCCTCCAATCGTGACCTGGTCGATCTTGATGTGTGGTGCGCCCTTCCCGGATTGGCGGTTCGATTGCCCGGCCTTGCCGCAGCCTCCACGCTCGCCGAACTCGATGTCAGAGCCGATCATCGAGATCGCTTGGAGTGTGGAGAAGAGCTCACCGGACATGTTGATGTCTCGGACCATCGGTCCCAACCGTCCGTTCTCGATCTTGTAGCCCCACTGGGCTCCGAACGTGAACTGGTCGCCCGAGGTCTGCCCCCCCTTGGCGCCGACCAGGTAGTAACCGTTCTCGATGGAAGAGACCATGTCGGCGAACGTATGCGGCCCCGCCTCGATGAAGATGTTCGACATGCGGACTACCGGCGTGTGGTGCGCGTCGACGGCGCGCATGTTTCCTGAGAGGGGTTCACCGAACTCAGCGGCGGTCTCTCGCGAGTGCATGCGTCCGGTGAGCGTGCCATCCGTGATCAGCAAGGTTCTGACTCCGCGAACCCCTTCGTCATCGACTAGATAGCTGCCCGGAAGGCCGGGCGGCGAAGGATCGTCAGCCACGTTCAGGATCGGCTTGCCGAGCTTCGCACCGAGCTGAAGCCTGGCACGGAAAGAGGGATTGTTCTGGAGGCCGTCCGCCTCGGACAGATGACCGAAAGCCTCGTGCATGAAAACGCCGGCCTCGCCCGGATCGAGGATCACAGGGAACAGACCTGCTTTCGCCGGCTCCGCGGCGGTGAGGACACGAGCGACCTCGATCCGTTTCTCGAGCTCGGCCTCTCGGTTCTGCAGACGTCCGAAGTCTTCGTTCCCGCCGAAGGCGAAGCGCACGCGTTGCAGGACGTTGCCCCTCTTGGTCACGATCCTCCCGAGGATGTTCGCGACGACGATGTCGTACTCGATCACCGACCCCTCGCTGTTCACGAACAGGCGGCGAGAGACGAATTCGTCGTAGTCGGCCTCGGTTGTGGCGACAGACGGCTCGCGGAGGATGATCTCGTTGTAGTGCGAGACGAGGTCGAGTTTATCCTTGAGCGAGATACTCCGGACGTCACGCGACGAAGAGATCGGGAAGTTCTCGGTGATCACGGGCGCCTCAGCCAGGCGAAGCGGTTTGTCGCGCTTTGTCGCAGCGATCCTTGCAGAAGCGACGACGGTCTCCGCCATCGATCCTGCGCGGGCCGGGTCGGAGAACGAGGCGATCGCCTTTCCTCCGTCCGCGAACGCCCGAACGTGCCCACCGAAGGTTTGGTACGAAGCGACCTCGACGAGGCGCTTTCCGCGGAACGAGACTCGGGTCTTTCGGTTCTCCTCATATCGCAGATCCGCGTAATCGGCGCGTAGCGCCCCGATAACGCCTGCCATCTTCTCCTTCATCGAACCACCGTCGCTTTCCGTTGGACTAGGTCGCCATTCTAGGGGTGTCGGGCTTGCACCTCAACGGGCGCACTCCCACAGAGAGCTCGCTGGTGAAGGCGAGCTTCGCGATGTACCCTGATCTACGTGAGTGAGTCGGGGGGCGAAAGGCGAGGATACGCTTGGACGTTCGCCAGTCTCTTCGTGGCGACGGCCGTCGCGTTGGTCGGCATCGGGATCATTGCCCCCATTCTGCCCCTCTATGCGAAGAGTTTCTCCGCGAGCGGGTTCGAGATCGGACTGGCGTTCGCGGCATTTCCGCTGTCGCGGGCCGCAGTGGGCCCGATCGTCGGGAGACTATCCGATCGGATCGGGCGAAGGCGCCTGATCCTCGTCGGGCTTGGCGTGTTCACGATTCTCTCGCTCCTCTATACCGTGATCGGGAGTCTCTGGCAGCTTGGCGCGCTCAGATTCGTGCAGGGCGCCGCATCCATGATGGTCACGCCGATCGCGCAGGCCTACGTCGGCGACATCACGCCCCGGGAGCGCGCGGGCCTGATGATGAACATGTTCTACTCGTCGATGTTCGTGGGTGTCTCGCTCGGGCCTCTGATCGGAGGGTGGGTCGGGGAAACATGGTCGCACGAAGCGGCCTTCGTGGCGATGAGTGTCCTGAGCGTCATTGCCTTCGTGATGGTGGCCGTCTGGGTTCCCGCCGACCATGGATCCAGGGGCGTTGCGCGACAGAAACCGCGCTCGAACGTGCGGCTGTGGGATGTCGTGAGGATTGCGCCGGTGAAGGGGATCATGCTCTATTTCGCGTCGCGCGGCTTCTGGCGACAGGGGATGAACACGTTCTACCCGCTCTACGCCGTAGCGACGTTCGGATTCGGAGAGGCAAGCATTGGCTACGTGCTCTCCGCCTACTTCTTCGGTGGCGCGGTATTGCAGATCCCGTTTGGCTATCTCGCAGACCGGTTCCGCCGTATGCCCCAGATTCTCATCGGTGGGCTGGGTGCGCCTCTGCTTCTGATTGTGGTGCCATTCGTTCACACGTTGCCGGCTGTCATGATCGTGATGTTCGCGATTGGTGCATTCTCCGCGCTCGCCAGGGCCTCGCTGCTTGCGATACGAACGGAACTCGGGAAGACACACGGGATGGGAGCACTGGCCGGCCTGCACGGATCGGCGTTCTCATCAGGCCAGGTGATCGGACCACCCATGTCCGGCTTGGTCGTCGATGCAGTGGGCCTATTCTGGGTCTTCCCGCTGTGGAGTGTCGTAGGGCTGGCGGCGGCTGCGGTCGCCTTTCGGTGGTTCCGAGCCGAGAGTCCGTCCGATCGCCCAACCATTCAGGACGCCGACCGACGGTGCGCCGAAGGCTCTGCCTAGAGCAGCGCTTCGATCATCGACTCCGTCAGGTCGAGGGTGGGATGGCCGCGAAAGCGGATCACGCCCTGGCGGTCGATCAGGAACGTGTGCGGGATCCCCACGTTTCCTCCGCCGAGCACGCCGTACAACTGCGCGATGGGCGTGTACTTCCCTCCAGGCTCCCACACACTGATGAAGTCGTCGTAGCCGTTGTCGGCGAGATAGTCGATCGACGTCTGTTCTGTGGAGTCCGTGCTGATCAGGATGGCGATCAGGCCGTCCGGGCCGTAGGCCTGCACGAGGCTGTCCAGGCGTGGCATGCTTTCCTTGCACGGCGTGCACCAGGCTCCCCAGAAGTCGAGGAGGACGACGTTCCCGCGGGTTTGCGAAAGCGTGATCTCCTCGTCATCGGTCGTGTGGGCGGTGAAGTCCGGAGCGGTTTGCCACAAGCCGGATCCGACGGGCGGACCGTCCTGGCTGACGGTGATCGGCAGCTGATCGATGTCTTGAGCTCCCTGATCGTCGGTCAGGGTGAGCCTGGCGGTGTAGGCGCCCCCCATTTCGTAGACGTGGTGGACCGCGATGTCGAGCTCTGTTCCACTGATTGGGTCGGATCCGTCGCCGAAGGTCAGGAGGTATTCCGTCGGTCGGCCTTGCGGATGCTCGGAGTAGGACAGGTTGAAGCTGACATCCAGCGGGGCCGGGCCGCTGACGACGGCGCTTGCGAGGATGGCAATCGGGCCCGATGTGCCGAAACATCCGGCGAGCGTGACGAGAAGACCCGTCGCGACTAGCGCTACTCTGAGAATCCTTCGATGCGTCATGTGTACAGGTTCGCGGATAGGTCGTCGGTCGCGCAAGAACGATTGATCACTGCTTTCCCGACACACATCCTGTCTTGGATGGTGTCGAATCTCACCTTTGCGGGCGGGGACGTACGGGAGGCTCGGTGGTCCGGGCGCCCGCATCGAGCTCGGGAGCGCCGGCTTGCGATGGACCGATGGGTTCAGAGCCTGTTGACGTTGGAAGTGGGGATCGCTATGATCCGCCTGTGATTTGCCGATGAACGCGAAGCGAGTGATGTATCGACCCCTTCTGATCTATATTCCTGTGCCCCGCTAGGGGCGCCCTCAAGAGCGACTCTTACACGTGTTGGAGTGGTGTGCATTCTGGCGGTTTTCTGTTTTCCAGCGAGCGAGGGACGAGACATGAAGCGGTATGAGAGACTGGCGAAGGATCCGGTAGCGAGGGAAGAAGCGCTGCTCAAGGTGTGGCAGGAGCACGACGTATTCGAGAAGACGCTCGAGCAGACGCAGGGCGGACCTCGGTACGTTTTCTACGAGGGGCCGCCCACAGCGAACGGCATGCCTCATCTCGGACACCTGATGCCGCGTGTCTACAAGGACCTGTTCCCCAGATACAAGACGATGCAGGGGTTCTACGTGCTGCGGAAGGGCGGCTGGGATACCCACGGCCTGCCGGTTGAGCTCGAGGTCGAGAAGGAGATCGGCGTCGACAGCAAGCCTGAGATCGAAGCGTACGGCGTCGAGCGCTTTGTCGAGAAGTGCAAGGCGTCAGTCTGGCGCTATAAGGGCGAGTGGGAGAGGATGATCGAGCGGATGGGTTTCTGGATCGATCTCGAGTCGGCCTACGTCACCTACACGGACGGGTACATCGAGTCCGTCTGGTGGGAGCTGAAGACGATATTCGATCGCGGCCTTCTCTACCAAGGACACAAGACGCTCCCGTACTGCCCACGGTGCGGAACTGGCCTCTCGAGCCACGAGGTGGCTCAGGGATATCGGGCGGTGGAGGACCTATCGGTGACGATTCGGATGCCGGTTCTCTCCGATGCCGAGGCCGCCTACGACGTGGAAGTCCCGGGAAGGACGTCGCTCCTGACGTGGACGACGACGCCGTGGACGCTGCCGGCGAACGTCGCTCTGGCGATCGCCGAGGGTGCGGTCTACGCCGAAGTGGAGACCGCGGGCGAGCGGCTGATCCTCCTCCGAAGCCTACTCGAGAAGGCGCTGGTTGGCGAAGACGTCCGGGTCGTTCGCGAGTTCCAGGGGAGAGATCTCGTTGGCCTGCGGTACGAGCCACCCTATCGATTGACCGAGGAGCCTACGGCGCACCGAGTCTACGCCGCCGACTTCGTCAACATGGAGGACGGAACCGGGATTGTTCACATCGCCAGCGCGTTCGGCGAGGACGACTACCGGCTGGGGCAGGAAGTGGGGCTCCCGTTCGTTCAGCCGGTCGATCTGGAAGGCCGCTTCACCGGGCAGTTTCCGATGTGTGCCGGAACCTTCGTCAAGGAGGCCGATCCGAAGATCGTCGAGGACCTGAAGAACCGCGGCGTCCTCTATCGATCGATCGTCTACGAGCATGACTACCCGTTCTGCTGGCGCTGCGACACGCCGCTGCTTTACTACGCGATGGATTCGTGGTACGTGCAGACAACGGCGATCAAGCAGCAGATGATCGAGAACAACGCCAAGATTCAGTGGATCCCGGCCCACGTAGGTGAGGGACGGCTGGCCGACTTTCTCGCCAATCTGAAAGACTGGGCGCTCTCCCGAGATCGCTATTGGGGAACCCCTCTTCCTCTGTGGGTCTGCGACAGCTGTGGCGAGATTTCGTGTATCGGCAGCCGTGCGGAGCTGATCGAGCGAGCGTCGAATCCGGAGATGGCGAAGGATGTGGAGTTTCATCGCCCGTACATCGATCAAGTCACGGTCCGCTGTGCTTCTTGCGGGGGGACGGCGACGCGCGTTCCCTACGTCATCGACACGTGGTTCGATTCGGGCAGCATGCACACGGCGCAGTGGCACTACCCGTTCGAGAACGAGGAGACGTTTCGCGACCAGTTTCCGGCTGACTTCATCTGCGAGGCGATGGAGCAGACGCGTGGGTGGTACTACACGCTGTTGGCGACGAGTACGATCGTTCACGGGGAGGCCGCCTATCGGACCTGCCTCAGCACGGGGCTCGGGCTCGATGAGGCGGGGCTCAAGATGTCGAAAAGCAAAGGGAACGTGCTTGATCCCTGGGACTTGATCGACCGCTATGGCGCGGACTGCATCCGATGGTACCTCTACTCGACGAGCACGCCCTGGAAGACGCGCAGGCTGTCGGAGAAGGGTGTCGCCGAGCCGCTTTATCAGTTCCTGGACACGGTGCGCAACACATACGATTTCTTCGCGCTCTACGCATCGATCGACGGGTACGATCCGGTGGTGCATGTTCCGCCGAAGCAGATCTCGTCGGCGCTCGATCGGTGGATTCAGTCGCGACTGGCTTCGACGGTGGCGGAGGCCGTCGAAGCGCTCGATCGCTACGACGTCGTCAGCACAACCGCGCTACTCGAGACGTTCGTCGACGACCTCTCGAACTGGTACGTGCGCCTGTCTCGTCGTCGCTTCTGGCGCGGCGGGATGGAAGAGGACAAGATCGCGGCCTATCACACGCTGCACACCGTCCTGATGGAGTTGTGCAAGCTGCTGGCTCCGATGGTCCCATTCTTGAGCGAATCGGTCTACCGGAATCTTCGTGTGGACGACGATCCGGAAAGCGTTCACCTCTGCGGCTATCCGGCGGTCGACGAGGCGAAAACTGATGTGCAGCTGGAGGGGGAGATGGCGTTCGCGCGCACGGTGGTTGCGCTGGGGCACCAGGCGCGGAATCAGGCACAAGTGCGCGTGAGACAGCCTCTTTCGCGCATTGTGGTCAAGAGCTCGAAGGTGCGGGAACTGTCGGAGAGCGTGTCTCGACTGATCGCGCTTGAGCTGAATGTAGAGTCGGTCGAGTCATCGGAGACGTTGGAGGCGTACTTCGGTGAGGTCCCGACTCCGAACTTCCGATCGCTCGGGCCGCGTCTGGGACCGAAAGGGCAGCGGGCTGGGGAGTGGATTCGCAAGCAGACGGCGGACGATCTGCGAGCCCTGCTGGCCACCGGGGCCACGTCGATCGAACTCGATGGGGTATCGACGGAGATTCTCTCCGAGGACGTGACCTTCGAGGCGGCGTTGGCCGACGAGTGGGTGGAGGGCGCGGAAGGAGAGTGTCAGATCCTCCTGCACGTCGCGATCGACGAGCGCCTGCGGGAGCGAGGGTTGATGCGGGAGCTGACACACCGCATCCAACTGGCCCGGAAGGAAGCCGGATTCGAGGTGACCGATCGAATCGAGCTAACGTACGAGGCGGACTCGTCGCTTCGTGAGGCCGTCGAAGCGAACCGAGACGAAATCGCCGCCGAGGTTCTCGCGGTGGCGGTAACAGAGGGTGTCTCTGCCTCTTCGGAGCACGCGGAGACGCTCGATTTCGATGGCGCTTCCATCACGATTGGACTGTCCCGCGTGGACGTGGGCGATCGAAGCTAGGGAGGACGGCATGGCGACCGCGATACTCGGATTGCAGTGGGGCGACGAGGGGAAAGGGAAGCTGACTCACCTGTTGGCGAAGGATGCCGAGATGGTCGTCCGCTTCAACGGAGGTCCGAATGCGGGCCACACCGTGATCGATCGCGGTGTCAAGTTCGGCACGCACTTGATCCCTGCTGGCGCGTTCTATCCGGGCACAGTGAACGTGCTCGCGGCCGGGATGGTCATAGATCTGGAGGTTCTCGCGGAAGAGGTCGACACGATCTCCGCGCACATCGGGAGGGCGCCGGAGCTTCGGATTGCCGAAAATGCGCACCTCATCCTACCCTACCACCGGCTTCTCGAGGAGTTGGAGGGAAGCGGTGCCCACTTTGGGACGACGCGGCGAGGGATTGCCCCGGCATACAGGGACAAGGCGGCGAAGGTCGGCGTCCGGGCTGGCGACCTGCTGCGCCCGGATGACCTCGTGAGACGGCTCGAGTGGCGGCTCGATCTGCTCAAGCGGCAATGGTCGGGAAGCGAGGAGATCAAGCAACTCGATGGGCGCGGTTTGGCGGAGAGTCTCCTGTCGCTCGCGGAACCGTTCCTCCGGTCGATCGAAGACGTGTCCGTGACGATCGCCGAGGCCCTGAGCAGGAAGCGAAACGTACTCTTCGAGGGGGCACAGGGCGCGCTGCTTGACATCGATCACGGCACGTATCCGTACGTTACGTCGTCATCGACCACGTTTGCGGGGCTCGGCAACTCGATTGGGATCCCGGCGCCCGATGTCCCACGAAGGCTTGGCGTGCTCAAAGCCTACACGACTCGTGTCGGCGAAGGCCCGTTCACGACGGAACTTGACGATGATCTTGGCCGCGCCCTTCGGGAGCGTGGGGGGGAGTTCGGCGTGACAACAGGGCGTCCGAGGCGCTGCGGCTGGCTCGACATGGTCGCGATCAAGCACACGCTGTCCATCAACAGTGTGACGGAGATCGCGCTCACCAAGCTCGACGTTCTCCGCGATCTCGAGGAGATCAGACTCTGTCACACGTATCGGATTGGTGGCCGGCCCATCGACGGATTCCCCCTGTCGGCCGATGTCCTTAGCACGTGCGAGCCTGTCTACGAGACGCTCCCTGGCTGGTCGGAGTCTTTGAGTGGAGCGGAACATCTGGAGGATCTTCCGGAGACGGCGCGAGCATACGTCGGGCGCATCGAGGAGTTGACGGCGACGCCTATCGGACTGATCTCGTATGGCCCGGCTCCGGAAGAGACGATTGATCGGGAGCTTTGAAGAGAGATCGCGCCGGGGCTCCTCGATCGGATCTCTGAAGAGTGATCACCCCTGACTGTTCCTAAAGAACGGCCGGAACTAGGAACAGCCGGCGGTGGTTCACGGTTCGTTGGTCCGTGAGAGACGACTAGATAACCGAAGTTCCTTTGAAGCGAGATCAGCCTCTGGCTATAATCGCGCCTCGACTCACGACAGGAGCTCATCATGCAGCGCACATTTGTGGCGAAGAACGAAGAGATCGGTACAGAGTGGAACCGTGAGTGGTTCCTCGTGAACGCGGACGGCAAGCGGTTGGGCCGCCTTGCGTCCGAGATCGCTGTGATCTTGCAGGGCAAGCACAAGCCGATCTACACACCCCACGTCGATACCGGCGACTACATTGTCGTCATCAACGCTGAGCGCATTGCCCTTACGGGCCACAAGTGGGACGACAAGCTGTATCAGCGGCACAGTGGGTACATGGGGGGACTGAAGGAGATCTCGTACCGTCGTCTCATCGAGCGGCGGCCGACGTTTCCACTTCGAGAAGCAGTCCGTCGGATGCTTCCCAAGAGCAAGCTCGGGCGCCGCATGTTGCGCAAACTCAAGCTTTACGCGGGCCCGAACCACCCGCACGCCGCACAGAACCCCACCGAGCTCTCGCTGTAACGCACCCGTCCGACCGGCGGCCCGTGGACAGATGTCCAGCCCCCTCTAGACAAAGACACGACGGCGCTTCGACACCCTTCCTTCCGCCTGGCAATGGGCAGAGGCTACGATCTCCCCGGCTGCAAAAGGACTCAAAACGGGTGGTGGGGAGAGATGTTGAAGCGTATCCAGAGCATCACATCGTGGACCGTTGTCGTTCTGCTGATTCTCGGAATCGGATTCGGAGCTGCCGGGCAGAAGGTCGCTGTGTTCGTTCAAGCAGCGGCACCCGTTCCGGCGGCAGACCTGGAAATCCTCAAGAATTACGCCATTCAACGCTGCGCAGTGATTGCCGGCGTTGACGTGGCGACCTCGGGCGAGCTGATGTACGCGCAGCGCCTGACGAACACGTACGTCGGCAACAGCATCACCGTCAACGGGATGCAGCGGCTTGCGCAAACGTTGGACGCCCATCACATCGTGATTCTTCGGCTCGTACGGTGGGAGAACCGGATCTCGTACAAGCCGGAGCGCTCCCTCCTGCTTCTCGGTGCAACATCGTTTCTCGATGCGTCGCTGCAGCTTCTGATCAGCCCGCTGGGCTTGCTCTTCGGGATTGACAAAGAAGCTACGGTGGCGCTGATGGTGACCGTGTTCAGTGCGGGTGGTGACGTGGAGTTCTCAACAACGGCTACGTATGCGGATCGGCCGCTTCTTTCGCTTCTGACGGCGGATCCGCTTGAGGCGGCGAAGGGCGCCGTCGATTCGGCCCTCTATCAAGTGGCCGTGGCACTGTGAAATGACGAAGAGAACGCGAAAGGAGGCACTCGTAAAGCGTAATCGGGGTTACAGACGTGAGGGGGGTCCTTCTGCTAAAGTGAAGATCCATTCCTCTTTTCGATCGATGCAAAGATGAGAATGCCAACAAAGGAGGTAGCAATGAAGGCGCGTGAGGTCAATCTGTTTGGCCTTTCCCTCCTTCTGACGGTGGTCGTTCTCCTACTTCCGGCGACGGGGTTGGCGCAAAGCGACGGCTTCTACACTGTCAGTCAAGGGGAAACGCAAGTTACGATTACGCCACTGGAGAACTCGGTAGGAGTCGTGGACTTCTACGGGTACGCCGGGAGCGTATCTTCGACAGGCTTCGAGGAGGCGAACACAGCCGTTCTGTACCTGTACAAGGACACCGGCAGTGGTGATCTCTCCTTGTTCGTGCAGCTCAGCGGTGTCGCTGGGAGTACGGCGGGGGCCGTGTCGATGCCACTGAATGGGGTTCCTACGGGAGCGGCATTCCAGGTCCAGGATGACGGCTTTGACTTCCGGGACACCTGGGACTTGACGCCTCCGACGGGGACCATCTCCTGGTCCTGGGATGAGGGACTCGGTGACGGAATGGTTCTCGGCCCGTTGGGTCAGGAGTTCCAGCTCGAGTTGTTCCCGGTTTTCGCGACGGGAATCACACGAGTCAAGTTCCTGTCTGGGACGCTTGCGTTCCCGCAGGAGACGACCCTGAACCTGCTCGATCCGATCCTCATCGAGGGGACCACAAATCGTCCGCCGACGGTTTCGTTCTTCGTCACACCGGCTATGGTTCACATCAACGAGCCGGTCACGTTCGATGCGTCGGCGACGTACGATCCCGACGGGTCGGTCTCCCTCTACGAGTGGGATCTCGACGGGGATGGCTTGTTCGAGCTTACGACCAGCGATCCGGTGGTGACACACACGTACGCGACGAGTGGCCTGAAGAGCGTCACGCTCCGCGCGACAGACGCCTTCGGCACGACGGATCGGGAGACGATCACGCTTGACGTGGGGGCACTCGCGGTCAACGTGACGCGAACCATCTCGACGATCGCAGCGCTGCCGGGCTCCACGTTCCTCGTGGTCGTTCGGTTTGAACCGCAGATGGATCTTGCTGGAGTCGGCGTCGAGGAGAACCTCCCGGTTGGCTGGAAGGTCAAGCCGCTGGAGAGCGCCGGAGCTGCCTTCAAGCGGGCGGACGTGCAGTGGGTCTTCGTCGACCAGATCAGAGCACACACGACGAAGGTCATCTCCTACGAGGTGACGGTTCCCACCAGCGACCAGCTCATTGCGACGACGCTTCCAGTCTGCTTCACGATCACGGGAACGTTCCAGGCGATGACGCCGTTCATGGAGATCTCGGTCGAGGGTGACTCGAAGATCGAGATCACGGATGCGCTGCCGCTGAAGACGGCGATTGCGCACCTCGTGCCGCGGGTCGGCATTGACACCGACGACGCGATCGATCTGCGGCTTTCGCAGAAGATCACTCCGCAGCAACTCACTCGTGCGCTCGAGATGTGGCAGTACGAAGAGGCCGTGCCGTGGACGCAAGGAAAGACGATCAACCTTGAGGAGATGAAGGAGCTCTCGGCATATGCTTACACGTGTACGCCCGTCGATCTCCCGCTCCCTGGAATGAACCCGACGAACATCACCGCGGTCCGCACGATCGCTACGCCGGTCCCGTGCAACAACATCTTGCTCAACTACTACGGCCCGGGCGGCGACAAGGCGGCGAGCACGTTCACCGTCAAGGTCGAGATCTGGGCGGACCAGGACCTCTACGGCGTGGGCCTGAAGGAGGAGCTGCCAGCGGGATGGAAGGTCATTCCGATTGACAACTCCGGATTCACGTACAAGGCGTCGCGCACGGAGTGGGTCTACCCAACCAAGCTGCCGGCGAACACCATGAAGGCGATCATCTATCAGGTCGAGGTTCCTCAGACCGAGGCGATCGAAATCGCAGCGAGTGATCCATGCTACGCGAGTTCGAACGACCTGTACGGCATCGTTGACTCCGGTCTCCCGTGCATGGAGACCATGGTGGTAGGCGACAGCGGGATTGACATCAGCGACTGCGTGTCCGTTCTCGTGGCGATCTCGCGGTGGGATGTGAACAACGACCGTCTCGACATCACGCTTTCGGACAAGATCTCGTTCCAGCAGGTCCAGCGCGCCATCGCGTTCTGGCTCGAGGACGAGATTGTTCCGTGGACGTGCGGCCAGACCGTCGGCTACCACATGCTGAAGGAGATCATCGCCTACTGGCTGACCGGAACGAACATCTGCGATCCACTCCCGAGCGTACCCGCCGGGCCTTGCGATCCGGATGAGTGGCTCTGTGATCCGTAGGCCGGCTTAGGTCGGGCCCGCACTGGGAGATGATACGAATGAGAACGACCAACCATACGGCGAGGGGGATTCCCCTCGCCGTCCTCCTCTTGTTGTTGGCATGCACGTCCTGGGCGGTGTGGGGTGAGGGGACCCTTCGTGTCGACCAGGCGATCAGCCCAAAGGAGATTTACGTTGTTGGCATGGACGAGGAACCAGAATCTGCGACCGTGACGCTTTCCGTCGCGACGTCTGGCCCGGCGGTTCGCTATCCGATCGACTGCATTTTCGTGATCGATGTGTCGGCCACTTCTGACGTTCTCAGAGCACAGGAGTTCGCCTTCGACCTGATCGACCAGCTTGGCGTGGATGACCGCGCGGGGCTCGTCTCCTACGGCAGCACGGCCGAGCTCGACATGCCGCTGACGCACAATCTAGGTGCGGTCAAGCTTGCGTTGGCCGATCTGGTTGCGAGCGGGAAATCGGCCATGGGTCTCGCGATGCAGATGGCCCGCCACGAGTTCGAACAGGTGGGTCGAGACCAGGCCATTCTGGTGGAGATCCTGATTTCCGATGGTCAGAGCAGTGTTGGCATCGAGCCGAACATGGAAGGTCAGGCCGCTGCACAGCTCGGGATCAAGATCATGTCGATCGGGCTCGGGACGCTGATCAACCGCAATATGCTAGAGGATTTCGCCGAGCAGACAGGTGGAATCTTCTTCTCGTCGCCGACGGACAGAGCCCGGACGGACATCTTCACCGGTTTGGACGTATACGTCGCCGCCGGTGACCTGACCGTCGAAAAGCGGCTTCCCGCAGGGCTTCGTTTCGTCGAAGCGACGCCGCAGGCGTCTCAAGTCGAGTTGCACGGGGACGGTACGACGACGGCTATCTGGCGTCTTGCAGACCTTGAACTCGGTGAAGGGACGACGATCGAGCTCGAGCTTGAGGCGATCGCGCGTGGCGACTGGGAGACCGATGTCGACTCGACGATCCGTTTTGTCGATTTCCGGGGCGTGCAGCAGACCGTGGAGATCCCGTCGCTTACGCTGGCGGGCATTCTTCCGAACACCGGCCCGGATGCGCACTTCACCGTGGAGTCTGACCCGCCGCTTGACACCGTGGATGCGATCCTGTTCGAAGACGACTCGATCGACGACGATGGAGAGGTTGTTGCGTGGGAGTGGGATTTCGGCGATGGAGCGACGAGCTACGATCAGAATCCGGAGCACCGTTATCAGGACACCGGCACCTTCACCGTCACGCTTGTAGCGATCGACGAGGACGGCGAGGAGTCCGAACCTTATGCGGTTGACGTTGCGGTCGAACTCGGACCGAGGGTCACTGCGACGAGAACGGTGACCACGTGTCTTCCCCACGATCAGACCATTGCCGGAGAGACTGTCGAGATCGTCCTGCTTATCGATATCCAAGGGATGCTGAACGGGCTCGCGGTCGTCGAGACGTTCCCTGACGGCTGGATGTTCGTTGAAGGTGATAACGACGCTTCGACGGCCCGCTTCTCAGGCAACTCCGCGGAGTGGCTGTTCGTGCAGAAGCTGAGCGGAGATGGGACCGACCTGCAGCGGGAGATCCGATACGGGCTTCAGGCGCCGGACTCCGTCTCCGGAATCGAGGAGGTCTCGATCCAGGGGACGATCGGAAGCTCGTCGCCCCGGTTCGGACATCCGACTCTGGGCGAAGACAAGATCACGTTGGTCGAGTTCCTGCCGGTTCCGGTGGTGATCTCCCGGTGGGACACCGACGCCGATCAGTTGAAGCTGTGCGAGGCAGATCCTGAGATCATCGACTTTGCCGAGATCCAGTATGCGGTGTCGCTCTGGTTGAGCGGTATGGCGGTTCCGCAGACTAACAACCGGACGATCGACCTGGCGATGATGCAGGACCTGATTGCCTACTGGTTGACAGGAAGATCGGTTCACGACCCGCTTCCCTAGTTTGGGAAGCGGGTTTCGGCGACCGGTCTCGCCTGAGGAGGGGGTATGAAGAAGAGAGCGTTCGGCCCGGTCGGTGCGGCCGCCGTGCTTGTCGTTTTTGCAGTTGGCGCCTTCGCGTGGAATGCCGACTTCGAGCCGTCTACGTACAACCCGGACGTTGGTGAGTCCATCACCCTTGCAGTCTGCGAACCGTGCCTGGAGTCCGGGTCATACCAGTACACGTGGGACTTCGACGGAGATGGGACGGCCGATCTTGAGACCGCGGAACCAGTCGTTGAGCACGTCTTCGAGACTTCTGGCTTTCACGCAACGCAAGTGACGCTGAAGGACGCGGACGGGCGCAGGAAGACGAAGCGGAAGGGTATCTTGGTGGGCGAGCAACCCGCGTACGCTGTCCGGGAAACCATCGAGGAGAGCAACGGAACGGTGTTCGTTCTGATCACGGTCAAGGCGAACAAGGCCGTGTCGGCCCCGGGGATCGAGGAGTCGATGCCACGCGGCTGGCAGTTCGAGGTGGTGGATGACGGCGGAGCCTTGATCGGCCGCCCGAATTCGGATACTCGCACGTACGAACAGTGCTGGGGGGACGAACTTGCTGCGGGCGATGAGCTGTCGCTCTCGTATCGACTTCACCCAACATCGAGCAGTTCGACCGCGAGCCTCTCGGGCCCCTTGAGCGGTCGCTCGGAGGGGCAGCGGTTCGTCGCTGAGATCTGCGGGGAGCTGGAGGTCAGCTCGTAGCAGAAAAGGATGGCACAAAACGTGATGGCCGGGCGGCTCATGCGTCGACCGGCCGTCTCATTGCGCTTCGTCGAGGTGCGTTGTGTTGTTCGGGCCCAGGATGCGCGCGGGCCGAGCCTTGACTGCCACTGCGGCAGCCAGGAGGATGAGCCCGAGCGCCAGGCCCATGGCGATGCCGAACGAGAGACGGATGCGAAGGACGATGGCGAGACACACAAGGCCGAGGCTCACAACCGCGAGGATAGCGGATGAGGCGACATAGCGAAGCACGATCGGGCGCCGGTCCTCTCGTGAGACTCCGTGGAGGCGGCTCGCCGCCAACGAGGCGTCCCAGCCGTGAAGCGCGGCAACTATCGCGATAGCCGGTAGCAAGATTCCGCTTCCCGCTGATGCGGCAAGCGCTGTGACGGCGATGAACGCTGAGAGGGCGGACGTCGCGCCGGAGGCGGCGCGAGATCCAAGAAACGCCGAGACGGCGGCTAGGCCGAGGGCGAGGATCCCGATGGCGGACTCGCCGCTGGCCGCCGCATGAGCGAACACCGTGAAGCCGGCGATGACGGCACACAGGATGGATGCAGCTCTCATGGTCGGCCTCTTCTTACGGACGCGGCACGGGCGTGGTGAAAAGCAACGCTGAGCGGCTCCGTGATCCGCCAATCGACGACATCGACTCCGACGCGTGCGAGGTGGCTCAACGTTGTGTTTCGATCGAGTCGGATGATCCGCTCTGCAAGGGCACCGTTCCGCCCGGACGGGAAGGCGGACCGCTCGAGTTCCGTGGTGTCTGGATAGACGAGCATGACGGAGTACCCACGCGCGACGAGCTGTGACGGAACCTCCGCGTCTTCGCGCGATCCCAGGGTGCTGAAGATGACTAGCTGTGAGCCCGTGGCGAACAGCCGAGTCGGGATGTGCTTCAGCTTGCCGAATGCAAGCCGGGTCGAAGGTTGAGCCGCGGCCAGCGCGTGAAGCAGACGCTCCATTTGGAGTCGGCCCGCTGCGGGGAAGGTCCAGTTGAGCGCATCGCCGTAGATCATGAGCCCGACGCGATTGCTCTGACGAAGGAAGTAGGAGGCCATGCTCGCTGCGGCGCGGACTACGAGATCGAACGTTCTCACGCCTTCGATCTGCAGATGCATGTGTGCTCGTGCATCGACGATGATGTTGACGTCCGTCATCTGCTCCTGCTCGAACAGGTTGATGATCAGATCGTTCTGCCGCGCGGAAGCCCGCCAGTTGATGCGGCGTATGTCGTCGCCAAGCGAGTACTCCCGGCATCCGAGGATCTCGAGGCCCGAGCCGGATCGTCGGGTTCTGACGGACCCGGCGTAGGCATGGGTTCTTCGGGGGCGAATGCTGATGTCGCGTAGGGATTCGAAAACGGGAAGAGACGAGAGGCGGGTCTCGAGTTGCAGGGAGGCCTCGCGAACCGCCAGGCCCCAAGGAGCCCAGTACGTGCCGGAGAGTCCGCGCTGCTCGTGTCTGCCGCGTGGTGCGGCAAGCGTGTAGGTACAGGTTTCCGTCCGTCCGGGCTGAAGTCGGCCTGCCAGCCGCGTGTTGCCCTCGACGACGTTGACGTGAGGAGGGATGTCGTCCTGTAGTGACAGCAGGCTGTCGGTCCGACCGACGTTGGTCACCGACAGTGCGACGTCGGTCTGCTCGTCCTCGTGAATGCGAGAGGCAGAGAAAGCGCGAGAAACGCGTAGCTGGGGAGACTTGAGCATCGCGTCTGACAAGATGAGCGTTGCGGCGAACAGAAAGAGCGGCAAGCTGAGGCCGAGGACGTCGCCTCGTCGTTGGAGCAAGCCGAAGAGAGCGACCGCGAGGCCCAGCACGAACGCGATGAGAGCGCGGCGGCGCGTTGACACGAGCTAGGACACCTTGGGAACCGGCGTTGTCTCGAGGATTCCCTCGAGCACGTCCGTTGTGGTCGTACGCCGTGCCCACAAGTCGGGGTTGAGAAGCAGCCGATGTGCCAGCGCGGGCACGGCGAGCCTCTTGACGTCGTCCGGGATCGCGAAGTCTCGCCCATCGATGGCGGCCTTGGCGCGGGCCAGCTTGACCAAGGCCAACGATCCGCGAGGACTTGCGCCGAGGTAGAGGCTCGTGTGGGTTCGCGTCCTGCGCACGATGTCGACGACGAAGCGGAGGACGTCGAGAGAGACATGGACCTCCTCGACGGCGGCCTGCATTTCGAGGACGCCGGCTGTGTCGCAGACAGCTTCGAGTGTGACCTCGTCTGCCTTCCGGTCGATCCTGCGGCGCAGAACGTCAATCTCCTCCCCCTCGTTCGGATAGCCGACACCCAGGCGGATGAGGAAGCGATCAAGCTGGGCCTCGGGCAAGGGAAACGTCCCTTCATACTCGATGGGGTTCTGGGTCGCTATCACGAGGAAAGGATTCGGGAGGGCCCGAGTCTCGCCTGCGATCGACACCTGCCCTTCCTGCATCGCTTCAAGGAGGGCGGATTGCGTCTTGGGCGTGGCGCGGTTGATTTCGTCGGCAAGAATTACGTTTGCTACGATCGGTCCGGGGGCGAGGACGAACTCGCTCTTGTTGCGGTCGTAGATGTGAGAGCCGGTGATGTCGCTCGGAAGGAGATCGGGCGTGAACTGGATGCGGCGGAAGTCCATGCCGAGGACCTGGGCGAAGCATCGTGCGATCAGCGTCTTGGCGAGTCCAGGGACATCCTCGAAGAGCACGTGCCCCTGAGCCAACACGGACGTTAGAACCAGATCAAGAACGTCCCTCTTGCCGACAATGGCCTCAGAAACGCGATCGAGGATCCGTTCCGAAAACTCACCGACTTGGGCGAGATTCACTATCTGTACCTCCTGTGAGCAGTGTTTCGATCGAGTGTTGGATGGTCTCCAATTGGGTGACGAAACGTCGCCCCGCAGGATCGGGAATGCGACGATCGCGTATCAGATCCAGAATCATCGGATCTCCGGCCCATTTGCTGTAGCGGCAAAGCCTCCGGGCGGCCGGCAGGTCAATTCCCTCGTTCAGCGCAATCACCTGCGTCGCCAGCTCGGACAGCTCGTTGATCAGAAGTGCCTGGTCGTATTCGCTCCTGTGACTCTGCTCAATTCGCTGAGCCAGCGTTCTGAACCGACCGGACCCGAGCTCCGGCACGTCCTCAACGAGCGGTACGTCCTCGACTCCCCAAGCTCGGAGTAGGAGGACCAAGAGCGCCGGGACGAAGAACAGCAGGAGCCCGGTCCACAGGGTGCGCTGATGGAACTGGACGAAGAAAGCGTACACGTTGTGCCAGTGTCCGCTGGCAATCAGGTACATCGCCACGATCAGGAAGATCACTGTCAGCGTGAAGAGGAAGGCCCTTCCTCTACCCGTCTGGTTCTTCTTTCGCCTAGCTTGCTTCATGGCTCAATCGAAGGGCCGTCAAGCATCCGTGAGCGCGTGCCGCAAGCGGAGCGTCGTCACGCCCGCCGTAGCGGACGAGTTCGAACATCTCGGTCAACGCGTCGACGCCCTCGCTGTGCAATCCCACCTCGCGCATCGCGGATGCAAATTCCCGCGGTGTTCGGAACGTAGGATTGACGCCGGACTGGTCGGAGAGGGCGCGCAGCATGCGGGTGTAGCAGCGCTGGACGACGCCGACGGGCTCTGCACCCTCTTCCAGTTCTCGAACGGCATCGCCTGCGATAGCCAAGATCTCCTCTGCCTCCTGGTCTGCCAGCGACCGTCGGCGCCTTCGGCGGAGGATCAGAAGCGTGAGCGGCGCGGCAGTCAGTCCGACCAAGACGGCGGCGAGCGCAGCGGTCGCAATGAGAGACCAACGGGACTCGCCGCGGGTTCCTTCAGGCTCCACGTAGAGCACGTCGGGACGGGTTCCAGGAGACTCGAGGATCTCAGATGAGGCTGTCTCGTCGACGGTGAGTTCCGGCTCCTCCTGTACGTGAGGCTTGAGGAGAGGGGAGACCACCATGACAAGGATGAGCACTCCGAGCGCGAAAAGGGTGAATAGCAGGTGGGAACGCACCTGCTTGTCTCGAATCGACATGAAGGCGGAGATCACGACGGCCGTGAGGCAGAGAGGAATCAGGATCTTGAAGACATCGAAGGTCGGCAGGACGAAACTCCTCGGTGTCTCGCGCTGCCAACCCTGTCCCTGACCCGAGGAGGATCCTGAGTCCGCGAGCAGCCTCCCTTGTTGAAGCTCGACGCTGTCGATGCCGCTCGTCAGCGCGATGCCGATGCAAATCACGAGGCCGAGGAGCACGCAGACGAGGATCCCGCGGCGCCTATCCATCATCCGGGCTTGATTGCCAGTGCGTCCATCTGCCCCGACGACACCGGCATCGGTGCATCGGTCAATGGGCACGCGCCCGTGGCCGTCTTCGGGAACGCAATGACGTCTCGGAGAGACGTCTCGCCGGCCATCATCATGACCAGGCGGTCCATGCCGAGTGCAAAGCCTCCGTGTGGAGGGGCTCCGAAGCCGAGTGCTCGCAGGAAGAACCCGAAGCGCTGCTCCGCTTCCTTAGGCGGGATGCGGAGCATCCGGAAGATCCGCTCCTGCAGTTCACGCGTGTGGATCCGGATGCTCCCGCTTCCGAGCTCCGTTCCGTTCAGCACGAGATCGTATGCGTTTGAGAGGACGGAGAGCGGGTCTGACTCAATCCGGTCGATGTCCCCGGTACGAGGCGACGTAAACGGATGATGGGAACTCGAGAGATGTCCTTCGTCGTCGAGCTCAAACAGCGGAAAGTCGGTGACCCAGCGAATCTGCCAGTCTCCGTCTTGGCCCAGACTCTCCTCGCGGGCGACGGCGAGGCGGAGTTCGCCGAGAGGACGTTCGATTCCCTCGCCGGCGAGCAGAAGGACCAGGTCTCCCGGTTTCGCAGCGAATGCTTCGACGATTGCCGACAACTCGATTTCAGAAAGGAACTTCGCGATCGGCGAGTCGACTGTCTCCGCGATTTTCAACCAGGCAAGCCCCTTGGCTCCCGCCGCGATGGCGATCTCCTGGAGGCGATCGAGCGTGGAGCGAGAGAAGGAAGCGCACCCTCGCGCGCAGATCCCGGCCACTTTCCCGCCCGAGGCGAGTGCCTGGGAAAAAACGCGGAAGCCGGATTCAGCGACCAGGCTTGAGACGTCGTGGATCTCCATGCCGAAACGCGCATCGGGCTTGTCGATCCCGTAGCGGGCGATCGCCTGCGCATGCGTCAAGCGTGGGAACGGCTGCGACAGCTCGACCGAGAGGACCTCGCGGAAGACGTGAACCATTGCCCCCTCAAGAATGCCGAGGACTTCGTCCACCCCTTCAGGGAATGAGATTTCGAGATCGAGCTGGGTGAATTCCGGCTGACGATCTGCGCGGAGATCCTCGTCTCGAAAGCACTTCACGAGCTGCACGTACCGGTCGATTCCGCCGACCATGAACAGCTGCTTGAACAGCTGGGGTGATTGCGGAAGCGCGTAGAACGAACCGCGATGAACGCGGCTTGGGACGAGGAAGTCCCGCGCTCCCTCCGGGGTTGACTTGGTGAGAAAAGGCGTCTCGATCTCGAGAAAGCCTGCATCGGAGAAGTAGTCGCGAGTTGCCTTAAAGATGCGGTGGCGGAGCTCGAGGTTCCTCTGCATTCGCTCCCGACGAAGGTCAATGTAGCGGAAACGAAGACGGGTCTCCTCGGTCGTGTCGGACCCGTCCCCTTCGATCAGGAATGGAGGGGTCTCGGATCGGTTCAAGATGTCCAATGACTGCGCGTGGACTTCGATCTCCCCGGTCTGCATCTCGGGATTCACATTCCCTTCGCTCCGTGGCTGTACGACCCCCGAAACGGCAACCACGTCCTCGCGATTCACATGGTGGGCTCCTTCCGTCGCGTCAGCGTCTCCGGAGAACAGAATCTGCGTAATTCCCGTGCGATCGCGAAGATCGACGAACGTGATCGCG
>Ga0272441_10001730_pt1 | contig 45966 bp, 40 predicted proteins | sample SSMProp6N_FD_193582 | JGI IMG/M metagenome (GOLD analysis project Ga0272441, IMG submission 193582) | Marine sediment archaeal communities from Little Sippewissett salt marsh, Falmouth, MA, United States - SSM-Prop-6N | ecosystem: Environmental > Aquatic > Marine > Wetlands > Sediment ... | reverse complement strand
ATACTGACGGCGTACGGCTGCCAGTTAGTGCTGTCTCTGGCAGACAGGACAATATAAAGACAGGCAGGCAGGAAGAAAATGTTGAAAAACTCCAGATTACGGAGTGAGCGCAGACGTTTGATGAGTGTTTGACGATTCATGACCGGATCCAATAGTAAAGTTTTTCTGAATAATTCTGATAAAGAGGTCAGGAAGAGCGCTCTGTGTTCAACAGCGTAATAACTTCCTCCTCACTGTCTTTCCCGTCATAGTCCCGCCCGAGACCGTAGAAGATACCTGATTTTTCATTTCTCAACAGACAGTCGATAAGCGATTCAGGACCTTCCGTTTTTATGAATGTAACAAACGCCCTGATGCGCAAGTCGAATGGAGGGCTCTGTACGTCCAAACCGCATGGGAACTCAGGGCATTCCCAGCATCCTTCTATGCCCTTCTCTATACAGCAGTTTCGCTGATAACACATGTCTGCTCTGTGGCACAACACAGCCGTGTTCCTGCAGCCGTCGCATTCTGTCCTGAGGTGGCACTTTCCGCACACCAGCCCGCAATACGCGATGCTGTCTATGAGTGACTGTTTGTCCATATACAAACGTCTCCTCCACAATACCTGATTACGTTATAAATTTAATCCGATCCTTTCCGGAAACACACTTTCTTACAGTGAAAACGGCCTCTCAGGAGAATAAATGCTGTCAAAGAAGCCCATGTAAGGAATCTCCTCTTCCAGGCACTTGATCTTATACCCCAGCTCAGCCTGCATCTCCTCATCGGGATCGTCGATATAACGTACGAAATACAGGAATTCTTCTGCCTGGATCAGGTTGATAAACAGCGGCAGGCGGGCCATCCACGCTTTGGGAAGCGTGTTCTCGCGTGTGTAGCCTTCCATTACCATTTCCATATAGTGATCCATAAAGGCTTTGCGTTCATCCAGGACCCGGAACATTGCCCTTCCGATCCCGCCTTCCCATGCCGACGCAATCTCATAAATGAACCAGAAATGGCAGCAGTCGTCAAAGTCGAACACTGTGATATCGCCATTTGTGTAGTCCACAGTGAAGTTGCCGTCGTTGAAGTCGCCGTGGATCAGGCCGTACGATTCCCGATCGCGGGGCAGCATCTTGATCTCCTCCAGCAGAGATTCAATCCGTTCGCGCACAACAGGCAGTCTCTCCGGGACAAGCTTCTCAATATTCAGCCTCGAAGCATGCAGATCGAACCAGTCCGGACGTGTTGGTTGTCCGCTCGGCGGTTCATACTGTTTTGAGAGCCCATGCATGCGCCCAAGCATTTGCCCCCAATTTCGGAAGTATTCCTCGATAGGGGCATCTTCCCGGTACCTGTAGTTGTTATCCGGCACACGTTTGCCCTCTCCTTTGATAAAGGAAACGACGTGAAGGGGCATATCTCGAACATGAAACATCTCCAGTAGTTTTCCGTCTATAGATGGTACCGGTGTGGAAACACGCATACTGTTTTCTGCCAGATAGTTCACAAAATGAAGTTCTGCCTCGATCTGCCCGGCAGTCCTGTCCGGGCGGAAGGAGATACGCAGAATCCTGGGCTGCCCCTCGTGCTCGTATTCGTAGACAAGGTTCGCACAGCCTTCGAAGCCAGGGACCAAATCCAGGGCTTGTTTCTTTGTATCGAATAACACCGCTGCTTGATCCATTACTTCGTCGCCAATGCTCAGGGTTTCTTCTCTCTGCATGCCGCCTCCATGGTCACCCCTTCTGAAGATATTGCATATTGATTTGCTGTTTAAGTAAATCGGCAGGTTCCCTATTTGTACAGGCTCTTCAGCCTATCAGCAAGCGCCGGATCATCAAACACCGTGGTCGAATCAGTGAATTGACAAACCGAACCGAAAGGGGGTCTCAGCTTCTTGAGATCGGGCTTCTGAACTGCATCCATAAGAGCATCTGCGAACCTATCAGCCATCAAAACACGGAAAGGCCGGTCGAAATACTCCCGGGTGGATGAATCCAGTTTCTCTGTCAGGCCGAGTGAATTGAATGTATCCGCAGCAATTGTATAGGCACGCCCGAGCAGCCTGTCACGCTCCTGCCAGTCTGATGTCTTGAGGACACGTTCCAACACCGGGGAAAGCTCAGCTGCGATATTCAGTTGTTTGAAGGCAGTCCCGAACCATTTGCTGTAGGGGGCATATTGTTTCTCCATCAGAAAACAGAGCCGCATGATCCGCTGGACCTGCCTGGCGGCGATGATCCTCGAGCCTGTCTCGTCTCCCACAAGACCACACCGCCCGGTGAAGGCTTCTTCCTCAGCGAGCATCTTCCACTGGGACGCCATCATCCACAACCATACATCCTGCGGGTAATAGCCAAGCATTTTCCTGGCTTTCTCCAACCCCAGGTCATCATGGAACACTCTCCCCGAAGTGATTCCCAGAAGCCTGTGCTCGGAAAACGTGAGCCACTGTGAAACGGTGATCTCCTCGAAGGGTGCCCAACCCAGGTAGCTCTCGAAGTAAGAACGCAATGTGTGATATTCAACCAGCGGGTTGACTGATCCCTCGCTGATATGTTCCCTTTGACGTACGCCGTTATCATTCCAATCTGGGGGACTGAAGTTTGTTGAGTACCCTTTGTACTCGTATGGAAAGCCGGTGGAGAAGGCAGCGCTTATCTCTGCTCTGGAACGGTCAAACCTTTCTTCGGGGAGGAAAAGCAGGAAGCGCGGCCCCCACATGTGGTCGGTGGACATCGCATCATCAAACCCGAGCACGTCTGAGCCGTATCCGATCAACCCGGCAGCATATCGCAGTGTTGGGAAGCTTTTCTTTAGAATAGGCTGGGCTATTTCCTTAAAAAATGATTCACAAAGTTCCTGCCCTTTGATAAATTCTAGCTTGGGTTTTTCCTGAAAATTGGATTCAGAGGGTTCCTGGGGCAATGGACTTTCCCGAAAATCATCCTCCAGGATAGTTTTCTGACTGTGATTAATTTGCTTCAGAACAAAATCATTTCCGTTTGGTTTTCCTGGAAAAGCATTGAACTCGTGAGGAGCATTAACATTCTCGGTTTCCTTCGTACCTAACAGCTTGATAGTCTCATCGGCCGGGTTATTGTAGTCCAGAGGGCTGCAAGGTGTTTCACTCATTTTATACTCTGCATCGGAAAGGCTTAGTGATGATTTTCCATCTCCAGCCATGTCTGCCTCAGCCTGAAACATCCGGGAAAAATCATTCAGTGACCCTAATACACTCCGGCTTGCTGTTTTTGTATATTGTATCTGTTGGTAGTGTCTGATTTCATTTTGAATAACGGCAGGATGAACACCTATCATCAGCAATAAATTTACTACACGCGCTGGAAAAAGCTTTTCCAGGTCGCTGGATTCGCGCTCTGGTATGGCCACGGTTAGAAGTGATTTCTCACTGATGCATAAAATCAGATTTCCGATACATGTTGGAACAAGATTGGCGTACCAATCTCCAAGTGCTGCTGTAGATTTCTCGGGAATTTCCACTAATTGGACACCCAGAAAATTTTGCAGCTTTTTTGTACAACGCAGTGTGATCATATTTCATTTCCTAGAGATCTATATAGAGCCGTCGTGCCATACACCCTCTAAATATACTTTCCGGAACATTTCGAAGAAACGATCCTGCCAGCGAATTCTCTCGTCATACAGGGCGATTGATACATCGAAGTTCAGCTGGGCTCGGAGTTTTTCTATCCACATGATATTCTCTTCGCCATTGATGAAGCGAATATGATCATCAATGGTCTCATCATAGGATCCGCTCCAGTAGAAGGCAAGCCAAGCATTAATGGGGCCTGCATGATCGATCAGGTCGGCATCCTGTACGACCTTCACTTCCAGGGGGTAATCATTGTCTTTGGTACGTTGATTGTGAAGGCGTATCACCTGACCGATCCGGGCAAGTTCTTCGCCGGGGAAGTAATCTGCGAGCAGTTTCTCTGTCAGATCGGCGCCGGTCTCGTTGTGCGGCTCATTGTCCTTGCAAATATCGTGAAACAGCGCTCCGGTAAAGACCACGTCTTTATCGATATCCAGGTTCAACAGACCGCAGATTTCTTCAGCGATCCTGGCTGTGCGGAGGCCGTGGTAGAAGATCCAACCGGGCTCGCGTCCCGTATGGGTTTTCTGGTTCAGCATGTGAGTGCGTGCAATCTGTTCAATAGTATCCGGATTCATCTATTTTTTCCTGCCTGGTTGTTTGGTTTGTTACAGATATCCGTTCAGGATGTAAGACAAAAAAGAATAAGGAAAAATATACGTTCAGGCTGGGTGGAGGACAGGATTGCTGCATTGTGTTCTCCCGATTTTATTCTGGAATAATATCACTTTTTTCATGCCGGAAGGTGAGATAGGAGGACCAGCCGCAGACGAGGACAAGGAGCATGGGGATCGGGATATAGATCGGGAATTGATGGTCGCTGATCGGGGGCGGGGGCTGCGTCCAGCCCAGCAGCCAGCCCACTACTTGTACTCCTGATACCAGAGCAGGGAACAAGGCGCTTACAAAACCTGCGAGGAACATGGATTTCCTTGTTGATTTCCCCTGGTAGTAATGGATGATCCGATAAAGGAAGTAGAAGCGAGGGAGGGTATAAAGGAGGGATTCCAGGAATCTGCCAGGCGTAACAAACCTGACACCTGAGAACCATGGCGCATCCATGTATTCCCAGGCCAGCGCCCGGATTTTGTCCGGCCCCGGACCGAGATCCAAACCATACCCGAACGGCAGCAGGAATACCAGGGCGGTCATTACGATGCCGATCAACGAGGTGTGAGTTTTTGTTGGGAATATTTTTTCCATTGTTTTTTATGTGGTCTGATTTCTCTACCCAGCCGTAATCGGAATAGAGTAGTTATGGCTTTTTTATACATAATCGCTTGAGTGGGAACAATAGAACTCCCTATGTTTGTTCTGAGATTTCCTATGTGATTCTAACGATAAGTTCCGAAGACTTATGATCAGATAAATCCTTGATCTAGTTTGGGAAGGCAACCATCACTATGACTGCCTTCCCACTCGCTAGTTCTATTGGGGGACTATTGTTGAATCATGAAGCGCACCATCATCAACTGCTGTACTATTGGATTTCTTTGGAACACCAACTAAAATTTCACCTGAACATGTTCCCGCGTGTCCATCGTCTACGGAAAAGTATATATGGTAAACTCGCCCATTATCAGATCCATCCCGTTCTGCTCTTACTTCAACAGTAGAGGTTCCAATACCTTGCCCGTCAGGTGCAAAAGCCCCGTCACCGGTGTCGTCAACAGATTCATCTTGGAAAATGCTGTTAATCGTAATTAAGTAGTCATCTCCTTCGGGATCTGTAATATTCAGTATTTCAATTGGTACGAATATGTGATTGGGCGGCCAGATGCTATCTATTGTTGGATCTGCATTTGAACAATCAGGTGGTTGATTGAGGACTTCAATGACAAGGTTATCAGAACCAACTCCACCATCCTTATCTTCTACCAGGAATGTTAAGTTGTATAAACCTTCCTCGGAAAAAGAAATGGTTTGGACAATTACATCACCATATCCTGAGGTCCCATTTATTATACTTCCATCCAAATCCCAGGCCCAAGCGTATGAATTATCCAGTGCTTCTGCAGGATCTGTCCAGGTGCCTGAAACAGTGATTAAATCATTTCGATACACTGTCTGATCTGCTCCGCTGTTTACCACTGGCGGGCTATTCATTATTTCTACATCTGCAGTATCACTGCTCACACTTTGACCATCCGATACTTCCACTTTGCACGTACCAGACCAGTCATCACTCCATGTATAGTTTGCAGTAGAAATTACTGACCAGTCTGTATCCCAGGTCCCATCATGGTCGAAATCCCAGCGGAATTGAAGGTCATCCCCATCAGGATCAAAGGATGCCGAAGCATCGAAAGTGATAGATGTGCCTTCACTACTGGAATATGCATCCCCCATGTCTGCTATCGGAGGCGAGTTTGATATTGAAAGCTGGATAACCTGGAATCTTCTGCCTCCGAGTTTTCCTCCAAAATATACTTCCTCTCTTTCTGAGCTGATAAAGTTTCCGCTCTCGCTGGATTGCCATACTACATCTGGATATTGATCAAGCAGGATAAAACCACTATTCTGATCAAACCCAAATATTCCACCATTAATACCTGCGATGTAAATTTCATCAATTCCATTTCCATCCAGATCACCTACTTGGACAACATTTATGGGTTCAGTGATGTTCGATGAAAGCTCACTCACATCAAAGGTTTCTCCTGATACAAGATATAGCTTTGCCCGGGTTCCATTCCAGGTTGAGAATACGATATCTGTACCTGGGTTCCCATCGATATTTCCGGCATCGTATGCCTTGATTGATTCTGCTGTTGTAACAATCGAATTGCTTGTATAGTCATTTGTTCCAGAATTTGGAGTATATTGAACTAAGTCAATAGTTTTTGATTGTGAAACCCATATCAAGCTTTCGGAGCCGTTTCCCAGAAAATCCGCAGCAATCGGATTTTGGAAAATCCAATAGTTCTCTCCACCATCTTTGACCTGAAAACCTGGATAACTCTGAGCATTTGGGTCCCATTCATGTCGCCTTAATCGTAAGGACGGATTTCCTTGATATGTAATCGTCCAGATTTCAATGTTTCCATCCTGATCAATATCACCAACTCCAGGAGCAAACCAGCCGGGCCAACCATATCGCGAAGTGATGTCTTTGTTTTCTATTAGCGACGTGTCACTATAGCGATGTGCTCTTAACCATTCCCCTGTGTTTCCACTGCGATGCTCGGAATATACGAGCCAATTCAATCCATCATTTCGTATTGGGGCAACAACGGGATTGAATGCGTTGTTTAGAGTAGGACCTTGAAGTAAGGTTCCATTATCCCAATTAGTTCCATCAAACTGGAAAACAGCTGCTCCAGCTCTGTTACTTTCAGTTCCTTTTGTGACAACCAGATCGGGATTTTCGTCATTTGTCACATCACCATAGGCTAACCATAGCTGGGAGACATTGTTTGGGAATACGGTTTCATTATCGATCACTTTAAGGATTGAAATGTTGGACATCGCTTGTGCATGTGCATCGATGGAGCCTGACAATACAATAACAAGCATAATTGTCAGTGCTAAAGCTGCAGTTCTGATTTTCATTTTCTTTATCTCCTTTTTTGATTCATACATGGATAATGGGCAATACATGAGAATTCATATAACCCTCCTTTAGAATTTTTTCTCTTGATTTAACACAACGCTGCCATACCCCTTGAGAAAATTGTTATTCGATTTACATTCTTCAGAAAGTTGCTGACTAAATATATTTCCGCCCAACACAAGGTACTTGTCTAAGGTATTTATATTTAGGGGCTTATAGCTTCAGAATTGATTTACGCACTGTTTGATAGGGTTGCATTTTCTTGCACTGTATAGAATTTAAAGGAGTAATGTTGTCCACCCATTTATTGTTCTGTTGTTTTCTTTCGTATCCCTTGAAGCTATTATGTTTACTGAGTTGTGAAACCGAGAGACGTTGAATACACAGATTTTTCCAATGTTGGTAAGGGGTTGTTATCTCCTGACTAATAGACGCGATGTACTTATATTCAGCCTGATGTCAACGTTCTCATTGATCAATTGAATCGTTTTACTACTTTCATCCTTTCATATGACTGCGAAAGAGCCAGTAGAATAACTCCTTCAGTATCTAACTGATAGGGAAACTGAGGATGGATTCGAGTTAATTTTCCCCTTAAATAATTCAACCGCTGATAATTATCAGCGGTTGGGAGAATATTATAATGTTTGCTCAGCCTGAATAATTGGCTTTTGCCCGCATATGTGTATATTTAGAATTTCATTACTGTTGTCAATTATATAGGTTTGTTATTAATTCCACAAACAAATACTTCATAGCCATACGACTGTTGTTTGTATGATACAGCTTCATAACAGTCTCTTCAAGCCGGATAGTGTTATAACGTAAGGTATATAGAATTACAGATTTTCAGATATAGGCTCTCTTTGTGAGAGGTCATTAACTCTCTGCCAGAAACCCCTCGTGGAATGTCACTATTCCCACCGGGATTGTGTCGGTAAAAGGTATAACCAAAAAGTAATCCTGGTTGATACCTTCATAAATCAACCCCGGGTTATTCCTGAACCCCAGGCGTTTGTAATACTCCGGATCTCCAACCAGTGCACAACCGCCGGCACCCATTGCTTTCAGCCTCGCCAGCCCTTCGTGTATCAGGGCTTTTCCGAAACCCTGTCTTTGGTAATCCGGCAAGACCGAAACCGGGCTGAGTCCGTACCAGCCCTCTGTGCTGTCTTCAATAGAAACAGGCGAAATGGCGATATGTCCGATGACTTTGTCGTTGATTTCAGCCACAAGTGAAATCGTGAGTGCCCGTGCTGCACGCAAAGCATGAATGATGAAGTGCTCTGTGAGCTCATCACCGGCTGGATGGTTCGTGAATGCTGCAATAGTTACGTCTGTGATATCTTCTATATCTGATGGTTTTTCGTTTCTTATGATCAATGGCGGCTCCGTTGTAATGGATTTATTCACTGAATCGCGGAGAAAGTACCGGTACTGATCGATCTGCAGCTAAGCTATAACCTCGGCAAGTGTGGTTCTTTCTCCCTCGAAAATGATCAGTTTCCGTCCGGTTTGTTCCAAATATCGCTTCTGGAACTCCTGGAATCCTATATCTTCTACCAGTCTTAATCCTCTTTCCTGGAGGAATTGCCTTAATTCTACAGATTCAAGCCCGAAAAGCCATGGTGAGCCCATTTTTTCTGCAAGCGGCAGGAACTTCTCCAGCCACTGCGGCCGGTCTGTTCCATCGATGATCCCCCGGCGAACCCAGGTGAAAACAACAGCGCTTCCTGCAACTGATTTCTGTGTGATGAATCGTAAAGTATTATCTACAGCTTCAGGAGTGAGGTACTGGGTAACGCCTTCCCAGATAAAAAATGTCTTCCGGGTTTCCCGGTATCCGGCTTTCTGCAGTACGTCTTCCAGACACTGCTGCTCGAAATCCATGCCGATCAGGGTCACATTCTCCGGAACAGCTCCCAGCACTTTCTTTACTCTGCCCCTTTTAACCCTGCTCGCACCGGGAAGGTCGATTTCGAATACCTGGGCCCGATCAACCCCTTTTATCCTGTATGGTCGGCTGTCGAAGCCTGCACCAAGAATGACGACCTGTTCTGCTCCATTTTTAAGGTGTCTCGTCAGCTCATCGTCGATAAAGCGAGCCCGGCACAGGAAACTTCCCAGCGAGCCGGGCATCCGCCGCTCCCGCAGCGAAAGTACCAGGCTTCGCAGTCCCGGCAGGAAAACAATCCTTACCAATACCTTCCACCAGAAGGGAAGGAGTTCATAAGCCAGGGGGTCGTCGATGATGCGCTGTTCTTCCGGATAATACTGTTCAACCACCTTCGCGGTTGAGGTTCCAATGCCTGCAAAACCTTCATTCATGTGTCTGACCACCCTTCACTGTATGAGAAATTAACTGGCAGCTATGTTCAAAGGTTATCCAATTGTTAATACCACCATTTCACAACACCCGTTCATCTTGCGCAGATAATCCGCTGGTCGACCCATCCAGGAATCGCCGGGTTGTGAGCGACAAATGGGATCACCCCCCAGCTGTCCGAGATTCCGGGTTCCCAGACACAACCTGTGTCCGCTTCCCAATCGACCAGGTGCAGGTCTGCGAACTGGTTGTTGTCGATCACCAGTTCGCCCAGGACATCCAGCCCCGAGATAACGTAGGCCACCTGTGCACCTTCCACATAGTTGCCCGTCATTGTCACTGTGCCGCCTGCAGGTATATGCCCCCAGGTGCGGCAGTAGGTATCCGTGCTGCATAAAGCCCCCATTGGGGCTGGTGAGGAAAGGGAACAGTCCTCGGCGATGCCGTACGTTGCAGGTGTTGGATGGCCTATGCAGCCGTTTGTCCAGGTGTGGACTCCAAGATTGATTCCCATGTGTATACCCCCGCAGGTATGATCGGCTTCGTTGATCACCTGGTTGTCGGTTACCTCGAGGCCTGTGATCAAGCCCAGGGTATTTGGATGCATGGCGATCCCGGCAAACATGCCGTAGTTTCCTTCCTCTGCCTTGATTGTGTTGCCGGAGATGGTGATGTCCCGCCCGCCGAATGAGACGATCCCGATATCGGACGGGTTCAAAATCAGGTTGTTCGTCAGTTCGTGGGATGGCCCAAGGAAAGTGATTCCGTCGGACCAGCCGGAAACAGGATCGTCAGGATCTGTCATGGTGCAGCTGGGTACATGGACATGTTCACCTGCTGTATCGACTGTAATCGAGTCAATAAGAAAGTCAGCTCCGGAGAAGAAGAACGCTGTGCCGCATTCTGCATTCGAGAGAAAAACATCCTGGACAATGATCCCTGTACTCCAGGTGTCCGGGTTGGCGGCGAAATCTTGCTGGGGGTCGGAGGTATCGATACCCCCGTTCAGATAGAGGACACCCGGGTTGCACCAGGCATCCCCCGCATTCTCCGGGTCGCACTCCGGCAGCCACGAGCCCCAATTGTCGTTTTCACCTTCGCCGATAGCCCTCTCCTGGCCCGGAAGGGGATCGCCCATACATACGCGCTCCGCGCGGTTTCCATCGATTGACAGGTGCTCGATGGTGATATTGTCGATCAACCCTGGATTTTGAGTTATGCTGCGCGACCACAAGTGAACGACAAACCCTTTCAGGTCGGCAGTTGCCTGGAGCAGGGCATGGTTATTCTCGTCCGTGGAAGTAAATGTTAGATCACTTTTTAGACCGGGATATGACAGGAACAGTGTTTTGTCGATCATGTAGCCCTGGTAGTCAGGATTTTCGACACCCGAAGTAAAAAGGACTGTATCACCGCTGCAGACCTGGCTGAGACAGTCCTGTATAGCATCGCTGTCCGGCAGGTTATCGAACGGATCTGCACCACAGGAATCGACATTGATTTCTATCGGTTCCGCATCATAGGAAGTTATCCGTACGGCAACCCTGAAGATGGTTTCAGCGCCATCTCCTGCATCCGCTATACGAAAGTCTGAATCCTGATCGCGATTTGCAAAATTGGCATCACAGACCGGAATTTCAACGGTTTTCATTTGTCCTGTCCCAGTCTTATGGATAACCGCTGTATCCTTGAACTGGCCATTGCCATATTGCCCGCCTTCGAGTGCGTCGTATTGAATATGGAAAGTGTCTGTGCCTTCATCGAGATACTCGATAATGAATACTATTCGAGTGGTGGGAGATCCCGCATATAGAAAATCATCATCCACGCGGAATTGGATGTAATAGTCCTGAACAGTATTGTGGTCCGGTGAGGGAAGAGCCTGGCCGTTTCCGGACCGGAAGGCATCCCGATTTGACCGCGGTGGTGTGACAATCTCTGTATCGACATCACCGCCGCTGTTTATCGCAAGGCCGGCATACGGTGTGCCAGGTTCGAAGGAGACTTCATCGCCAAATAAACCGGGTGTTGGTGTGATTGTGGATATGGGCTCCGGTGTACAGGTCTCGGTTGGGGGTGCAGTAAGCGTTGGTGTGGGTCCGCATGAAACCATAGAAAGAACCAAAGAAACCAGTAATGTTTTCCAGTACAGTCTTTTTACCATCGCTCATTCCTCTCTGGCTGCCTGACTGAAGGCTGGAGCGCCGCTGGAATGGCCTGTCAGAACAACCTGCCTGACGTTACTGTATACAGCCATTAATGTATGGCCCGGATAAATCCCGAATTATTTTGATAGTAAGAAAGCAGTTACTCCGGCTGTGTGGACTGATAATCGTACTATACATGAAATAATGTTCAGTCAGCCAGGCGAGAGATGGACAGGTTGGGGCAATCGTACGATCCTTATTAACCTGCGCCCGTCTGCCATATGGGGAGGGGAGGACTCTCTCTATTCCCCTACGAATGGCATTCTGCCTGTCCCGAGTGAAATCGAGGGATCCGGTCAGGTTTCCCAAAGCCCTGTATTTCAACTTTATTTCCTGATTATTTGAGGATAATGGAATGTAACAGGCTAAACTGAACAGCAGGAACCAGGTGGTTATGAGTTCATAATAGATTGCCCGTAGTAGATAGCCTAACTTACTGAGTAATCCTATCAGGGAACGGTAAATCTCCCTCAAAATCTGGTATAAGCGAGACTTTTTTCTGAGTTGGAACGCAAAATTGAGTTGAATTAGCAGCAAACAGACAATAGACTTGCAAAATTGTAAGTTTGATTATAGTCTGTGGGAGAAAGGGGATAGAGCCCAAATTTTGCCGTAAAAGCCAATTTAAAGGAGAAAGAATATGATGAAACGATTTAATCTGCTTGTCTCACTCATCCTGCTCCTGACTTTGATACCAGTACAGTTCCCTGCAGCTGCATCGACAACAGAACTGTTCATCTCTGAATACATAGAGGGATCGAGCTACAACAAAGCCATCGAAATATATAACGGAACCGGAGCAGCGGTTGACTTATCAGCTTACACGCTTGCGCTTTATTCGAATGGAGCTGCTTCACCATCTCAAAGTATGACATTGAGCGGCAGCGTGAACGATGGCGATGTTTTTGTCCTCGCTCATGGTTCTGCAGCTCAAGATATACTGGATGCTGCCGACGTTACGAACAGCAGCGTTATCAACTTCAATGGAGATGACGCTGTTGTGTTAAGTAAAGAAGGCACTATTATTGACGCCTTCGGACAGGTTGGCACAGACCCTGGCTCCTATTGGGGAAGTGATGATGTTACCACACAGAATCACACGCTGCGACGTATGAGCTCTGTCTGTTCCGGTGACAATGATGAAACAGATGTTTTCGACCCGGCCTTGGAATGGGATGCCTTTGCAGAAGATACTTTCGACGGGTTGGGGGCTCACACTGCCGATTGTAACGGGACTGTCGACTCTGCGCCTGTTGTTCAAACTACCACGCCAGCTGACACGGCTGTAGATATTGCCGTGGACGCTGCTATTGAAATCACATTCAGCGAAGCCGTTGATGTTGCTGAGGGTTGGTTTGATATCTCCTGCGGCAGCAGCGGCAGCCATACTTCTGCGGTCAGCGGAGGACCCACAACCTATACCCTCAATCCGGATGCTGATTTTGAATATAGCGAAAGCTGCACCGTCAGTGTTTTGGCCGCTCAGGTGACCGATCAGGATGATGATGATCCGCCGGATGCCATGGTTGAGGATTTCAGCTTCGAATTTGGGGTAGTTGATAGTCCTTCAGTTGCTGATAATGTGATTATAAACGAAGTGGAAGCAGACACGCCCGGCACCGACAGCGCAGAATTCATAGAACTCTATGACGGCGGGGCGGGGAACACCGACCTGACCGGACTGGTTCTGGTCCTCTTCAACGGATCCGATGATGCTTCCTATTTATCCTTCGATCTGGACGGTTATTCTACGGGTGCAGAGGGTTACTTTGTACTCTGCGGAGATGCTGCCAACGTAGCCAATTGCGACCTGGATGTCTCACCTGATACAAACCTGGTTCAAAATGGAGCGGATGCGGCAGCCTTGATGGTTGGCGATGCGGCAGATTTCCCCAACGATACCCCGGTTACAACAGAGGGGTTGATCGACGCCATTGTGTACGACACAAATGACGGCGATGATGCCGGGTTGCTGCCGCTTCTTAATCCGGGGCAGCCGCAAATCAATGAGGATGGGGATGGAGATAAGGATAATCACTCCAGCCAGCGGTGTCCAAACGGCTCAGGCGGCGAGCGTAATACGGATACCTACGATCAGTTTGCCCCAACTCCGGGGACAGAGAATACCTGCGGTGTTGTTCAGCCTGAACTGATCATCAACGAAGTAGACGCAGATACACCTGGCACCGACAGTGCCGAATTCATAGAACTTTACGACGGCGGGGTCGGGAACACCGACCTGACCGGACTGGTCCTGGTGCTGTTCAACGGCTCGGATGATGCTTCCTATTTATCCTTCGATCTGGACGGTTATTCTACGGACGCAGAGGGTTATTTTGTGCTCTGCGGTGATGCTGCCAATGTAGCTGAATGCGACCTGGATGTCTCACCCGATACAAATCTGGTCCAGAATGGGGCGGACGCGGCAGCCTTGTTGTTTGGTGATGCGGAGAATTACCCTAATGATACCCCGGTCACCACTGATGGGCTGATCGACGCCATAGTGTATGACACAAATGACGGCGATGATGCCGGATTACTGCCGCTGCTCAATGCAGGACAGCCGCAGGTCAATGAGGACGGGAATGGAGACAAGGATAATCACTCCAGCCAGCGTTGTCCAAACGGTTCAGGCGGCGAGCGTAATACGGATACCTATGACCAGTTTGCCCCAACGCCTGGGGCGGAAAACACCTGTGAGGTGGTTGAGCCGGAATTATGCGGCGACCCCTTCACCCCGATTTATTCAGTTCAGGGCAGCGGTTCTGCCAGTCCGCAAGCCGGCTCGGAAGTTGCCGTTGAAGGTGTCGTTGTGGGCGATTTTCAGAATAACACATCGCCAGATAACGGCAGCCTGAACGGGTTCCACATTCAGGATCCCGCAGGCGATGGTGATGCTGCTACTTCGGATGGTATTTTTGTCTATGCCCCGGACGGCATGGATGTCCAGGTTGGCGATGCGGTCCGTGTCCGAGGCTATGTTTCCGAGTACAACGACATGACAGAGATCGGAGCAAACCAGATCTGGGTGTGTTCCACTGGTAACAGTGTAACGCCAACGGCACTGACGCTACCTGTCACAAACATAGAAGACTTTGAGGCGTACGAAGGAATGCTGGTTACTTTCCCGCAAAGTCTTATCATTTCAGAGTATTTTAATTACGACCGGTATGGCGAGATCGTACTCACTTCAGAACGTCACCTTACCCCGACAGCTGAATTCGAACCAGGACCGGCTGCCATTCAGGCAGCAGAGGAAATCCTGCTTGACAGGATCACACTGGATGATGGGCGGACAACCCAAAATCCTGACCCGGCAATTCACCCGAACGGGAGTGTTTTCGATCTGACGAATCTATTCCGCGGAGGCGACACGGTCCAGAACGTGACCGGCGTGATGGATTACAGCTTTGACCTGTATCGTATCCAGCCCACCCAGGGCGCAGACTATGTCTCTGCCAATCCTCGCCCAACCCCGCCAGATGAGGTCAGCGGCAGCTTGAAGGTTGCATCTTTCAACGTACTCAACTACTTCTCAACGATTGATACAGGTGCTTATATCTGCGGCCCGTCCCAGGATCTGGAATGCCGCGGCGCAGATACGCCCGAAGAGTTCACGCGGCAGCGCGACAAGATTATCGCTGCCATCAGCGCCACCGGCGCAGATATCCTCGGCTTGATAGAGATTGAAAATAATATCAATGACGAAGCAGTCCAGGATCTGGTAGACGGTTTGAATGCAGTGAATGGAGCGGGCACCTACGATTATGTCCATACGGGTACGATCGGAACGGATGCCATCAAGGTAGCACTGATCTACAAGCCTGCTTCAGCCTCACTGGTTGGTGACTTTGCTGTACTTGATTCGGATGTCGATCCCCGTTTTATTGACACCAAAAACCGGCCCTCCCTGGCTCAAACATTTATGGACAACAGCACCGGAGGCATCTTCACGGTTGTGGTAAACCACCTGAAGTCGAAAGGTTCCCCCTGTGATGATATCGGAGACTACGATCTGGGAGATGGTGCAGGCAACTGTAACTTAACCCGTACCACCGCAGCGGAAGCCCTGGTGGACTGGCTGGCAGCGGATCCGACCGGCAGCGAGGATGATGACTTCCTGATTATCGGCGATTTGAATTCCTACGATAAGGAAGATCCCATTGATGTCCTCCTGGCGGGCGGCTACCAGGACCTTGTCTTCGAGTATAACGGGGAAGATGCCTACTCCTATGTCTTTGATGGACAGGTAGGTTACCTTGACCATGCTCTTGCACTGGTAAACAGCTCCCTGATTGAAGAAATCTCAGATGTAACACCATGGCATATCAATGCCGACGAGCCGGACCTGATCGACTACGATATGTCCTACAAGGAGCCTGCCCAGGATGCCCTCTATGCTCCAGACCCCTACCGCTCCTCGGACCACGATCCAGTCTTAATCGGCATGGATGTATGTGACGAGATCGCGCCCACGATGACAATCGAGCTTTCTACTGACAGACTTTGGCCGCCCAACCATCGATATGTGGAAGTGACTGCAGCTGTGGCTGCTTCTGACAATTTTGATGTCAGCCCGGCAGTGAGCCTGCTTTCCGTTACCTCCAGTGAATTGGACAATGCACCTGGCGGCGGCGATGGCAACACCGTAAATGATGTCGTTATTGTGGACGACTATACATTCCTGCTGCGGGCAGAGCGTTCTGCTACAAAAAAGGATGGCAGGGTATACACGATTACTTATCAGGTGGAGGATGCCTGCGGCAACGTCACCGTAGAATCTGCAGAGGTGATCGTGCCTTTCCGCCGTTGGCATAAAAAGTAACACGCGAATAATCTGTAGAAAAAGGAGGCTGTCTGAAAAGGCAGCCTCTGCTTTTTTATTTTATTTTTTTTTCTTGATCCTGATCCATACACATGAACGTTAAGGCGCAATTTATGCTGTGTTCCTGCTTACGGATCGTGCTGTTTATCGACCTGATCAAACTTTTTCTGAGCAATCCAGTAATGGTTTCCAATTCAAGCGGTGAATGCTGCGCAAATGCTTTACTGTTTTCTTCAAGCAGTGTGCTTTTTTGCATTATTCGTTGATACTTGCAGCGTTCACGACTGGCCCCGCTTTTTTCTGGCTGTCGGTTACCCCGGTACCAAGGTCATTTGAGAGGACCGGATTCGCCTGGTTATATTCTGAATGAGTGCGGAATTTGTCCCGGATCATACCAAGGCACCCCAGAGCAGCCCATGGTAATCCAGGGCTTGTTACTTGATTATTTCAGCAACAGCGTTCAATTCACCCAGGAAATATTCCTGGTCTAATTTCTTCTTGATCTGCTCGCCGGCTTCTTTCCCCAGCTCGATATATTCACGGGCTTTATCGCTTTTTTGGGCTGCTGCATAGGCTCTGCCCAAGGCTTTGTATGCGAAGGCGATATCGAAATCGTCGATTTTGTTGGCCTCGCATATATCCAGGCAGCGTTTGGCGTGGTAGAGGGCGGGTTCGGGGCGTTCCAGGATCGAATACACGCGTGGAATCTGCCATTCGCCGCGCTCGAACTCCAGCGGCGTACCGATCTCACCCCAGTGGAAGCGCGAGGCGTGAGCAGCATGGATCATCCTGTCGTCCTCTTCGGTGGAGCGATCCTGCTTCTCCATCAGGTCCCAGGTCATGTTGAACAGTTCGACTGCGAATTTCTTGTGCGGATTCTGCATGGGGGCTTTGTTCTGAGTAGTCACTGGATCCTCCAACTATTACTTTATTCTCGGGTTATATGCCAGGAGAAGCTTTCATTTTTTTCAAATGAAAAATATCAGTTTTCACAAGCTGCTTTCTTTGTCTTTATGATGATACTCAAGAACAAAATGGCAGGCTGGTGCGCCGTCAGCGATCCGGTTTCCAATCCCGTTGCGGTGGAAGGTCACTTCTTCCGGCAGGTAGGTGTTGAATATGGCGTTATCAACCTCACACATCAGTGTGGTCAGTTCGGGGATTCCCAGCTGTGTAAAGAAATCATGGAACATGCAGTTATAGACGCGGAATTCATATTTTGACTCACTCTGTTCGAGTATCTCCATTTTGTTCCATCGCGTTGGGCCTTCTTTGTTCGTCAGCTGCTGGTACTTTATCAGGTTTTCGAAGGTGCGAGGCGCTTCCACACTGCGGAAATTGCCCTGCTGCACTGCCAGGCCTGTGGGAAGGACGATTGCTCGCACGACTTCAAATGCTTTTTCCCTGCCAATGCGATCCTTCAGTCGTATAAACATCCATGTCTGGAGCACGGTGGTCCGGAAAAAGTCTTCCGGAAATCCTTCCGGCATCTGCTTTCTGAAGTCAGGGAGTGTGAGTATGGTTGTGAGCAGGAAACACAAGGGCTGTTTGATGTACCCCTTCAGAATGCCCAGAGCCAGCAGTGCTTTATTAATTTTTACGGGTTGAGATATGCTGGTTTTTATCATTTGATCTTTCATTGTCCTGTAAGTTTTTGGTTCAAGGCTGACTGACTTTCTCTGCCAGGAATTCCATAAACGGCAGGAAAGCATCTTCCGAATCCAGGTTGATTGTTACAATGTTGTTCTTTGCCAGGACTGTTTCAAACACTTCATCCCGGTGCACGGACACGAAGTATGAAGGTGGGGGTGGGGCGTCGATAAAGGCCGACAGCGTCTTCTGCACCCGGTTCCAGAGGTAGCGGACGTTGTAATCACGAAGGCTGTAGCCCAGGAAAAGCAGCGATTTTTCCATCAGGTCGGACCGAAGGCGGATGTCGAATGGCGAATCCGTCCCGAACCGTTCATAGAAATCCGATTCCGTTACGACCAGGGTGTGGGGATGGTGAAGGGAGCCGTGGTACTTGATAATTATCGGTCGGCAGGAATCAATGCACAGGAAATCGGCAGCTTTCTCGACTAGATTGTATGGTTTGCCAAGCCGGTCATACGTTCCTTCGATGATGTTGTCCCAGTTCGTCGTGTAGAGTACCGGCGCATCGAACGCAGCAAGGCATTCGTGCGTCCGTGAAACCGGAACCGGGTCCTTGTCAACGATCTTCGCCAGCACATCGTCGGCGTCGGCAGCACCCTTGATAAAAAGATACTCGATGGCAACCAGGAGGTCGCGTATCTCCTTGATGGTTTTGGGATCCTGGTCTGTCCGGATGGCCACTTCCTCCACCAGGTCATCCCAATCGGGCAGGCCGAGCGGCTTGGACATGCCGGCTCCGACGAATGGAATGAGTTTGTTTCTTCGAAGTTTTTGGACGATATCCTGTATGTGCTGGTCGTTTTCCATGGTATTCATCGAGGTTCTCCGGATGCAATACTGTGAAGAGGAAACATCAGTGTGATTAGTGTATCTCCAATGTTAGCATAATCCGGATTAGAGCTTTATGCTATTCTTCACTTTATCGCACCGGGCATCGCAGATGAGCGTGTTGAGGAGGTATCACCCCGCTTCCAAACGCCCGTTGAAAATGACGGATTGATCTTTTCCGTTCTTTTTCGCCTGGTACATAGCCTTGTCTGCCAGATTGAGTGATCTGTCTATGTTTTCCACTTCGCCTTCTGCAAAGGCAGCAATCCCGATGCTTAAGGTGAATCGAATCGCGGACCCATCGTACATAATGATCGTTTTTCTGACTGCTTTATGCAGACGATCTGCAAAAGTCCATGCCTGCTCTGATGAAGTATTTGGTAAGATGAACGCGAACTCTTCTCCTCCTAACCGGCCGCATATGTCACTCTTGCGTGAGACCTGGCGCGCGACTTTTCCAAAGGATTCCAGAACCCTGTCCCCGCCTGCATGGCCGAATTCATCATTGATGGATTTGAAGTGATCCAGATCAAGAAGAAGGACAGAAAGGCCGAATCCCTCCCTCCGGGCAAGGTGAAAAAGGTAGCTTCCCTGTTCCATAAATGTGCGCCTGTTCAACAAGCCTGTAAGAGAATCATAGGTTGCAGCCTCTCTCATCTGGATTTCAAGTTCACTGAGCCTGAAGAACATGCCAAACATAACCGAACTGATTATGGGAGTTAGAATCAGCGGGACTAAGATTGAAACGATAAGATGGGATGTGATATTCTGAACTTCATCGAAGAATGAAAGCAAGAAAACTAGTGTGATCAGAACAGATGTAATACAGGAAAATATTGTCACCAATATGACTGTTTTTACCTGTCCGAGTTTGACGATGAGTTTTCTCATTTGTATTAGTTCTTTTACCTGTAATGCTATTGGATGCCTTAATACTCTGGTTAACGGGTAAACGAGGGCGCTCTTTATGTCGACACTCAGGTTTTATCTGTTTTTTACCTGCTCCGAAGTGTCCTGCAGCGAGAATACGGAAGGCAGGAAGCAGGGAGTATCGTACAGCCCGTATACCCTGTGCTGTTCCTTGTGGGTTAATCTTGTTTACTCCACATAAGGCCTTGCAGACCGCTTCTTGTATACCCCGTTCTTTCTGAGTGCAGCAGCCCAGTAGAGCAAATTGATAAACGTCACATCTCTCATGGCAACGATCGGCACCATCCACCAGGGATATCGCTCCGGGCTGGCGAGTTTATCCAACTCTTCCTGATCGAAAGGTTCATTCCCTCCGAAAGATCGACCCAGCTCCCGTACACCAGCGAAGATCTTGCGCTGTATGAAAGGGGGTTGGGTGGTTATGCCGCCGCCGTTACCCTTGACGATCGTGCCTGCATACGGGCATCCCAGCCGGCTTGCCAGCTTCTCCAGGTACTTTTCAACATACCGTGAATGTGTCCCCTCGGGAAATCCGGATTGAACCAGGAAACAGATCGTCGGATTCCCCTCACGGCCGCATAGAGGCTCAAGCGTCTCGATGAATGCCTTGACCAACCCCGGCATGGAGTCAGTGTAGAGTGGGAATGCCAGCAAAACAGCATCTGTCTTCGAAAAAGCATCCCGGAAATTTTCGTGTTCTGCAGTGCGGTTCAGGTAGTACCGCACTGCCGTGCTGCCTTCGACCGATTGAAATCCTTCCGCAAACTGCCGGATAAAGATCTCTGTATTTCCCTCTTTACCTTTGGGGGAGCCGTTAAAGGCGGCTAATTTCATCGGCCACCTCCTTCAAAGAATCGTCTGTTGTGCAAGTCACTGCAAGCCGGCTTTTGAAATTCAAGGCAGTCCTGCTGTGTATTTCGTTCACAATTTCGATGTCCCGGTCATCCGTATTACCGCTCTTCTCCCATATTGCCCCAAGGAGTGGATACCGTTTATAGCGTGCTTTGTGATGGTATTCACCCTGATCGATGACAAAGTATGGATGAATGAGGGGAATGACTTTATCCAGCATCTTTTTCAGCAGCGCACTGGGAAATCCCATGATGATTGGAGAGGTGCAGAGCACGAGATCAGAATTGATCATCTGCCGGCATACCATGGCGGAATCATCCTTCACAATACATTCGCCGGGAGTTTCGATCCAGCATCCAAAGCATCCGAGGCAGTATTGGATATCCATATCACGCAGGACGAGTTCTGTTACGTCATTGTCGGCTTCTGACAGCCTGGTTCTCAGGTTGAACAGGTATCCGTCGAATCCAGTATTTTCACTATCCGGATTACCGTTGAGAATTGTTATTTTCATATAACACTCCATCCAGAGATTATCTGCACTGTGGTACAGGCCGGCTGCATACCACTTCTGTATTTATTGTTTTTACCAATGTGAAGGAATTCAGACACGTACTATCTGCCGCGCAGAATCATATCACCATTATTATGGCCATAAGAGTGTGGGCAACGATGGAATACCATATCGTGCCGGTTCCTCTTGCCAGGAAACCCAGGAACAGGCCAAGGACAACCGCACCCCCCATCAGGTTCCAGATCCTGCCGCGGCTCGAAACTGAGCCGGGTGCATAATGCCATATCCCAAACCAGATGCTGGGCCATATGACCTGAAACAGGATGCTGCCTGGAAAAAGCACCAGGTAAACACCGCGCCATAAGACTTCTTCAAGAAAACCGTTTCCAAATGCTGAAACAAGGTAAGTAAAATAAACCCATTTTGGAGTTCTCTTATACTCTATCCCCATAACAAATCGACCAACTGCTGCCAGCAGCATTGGAATGAGTGTTACTAGCAGCGTCTTGACTTCTATCTTCTGAGGATGCGCTAGATTTATAATCGTGCTTTTTCCCAGCATGCCGAGTGGGAACACGACTGCCCAGAGTGTCCAGTATATCGCTATGCCCAAAAACCAGCCTGACTGTTTTCCATACTTTTTTGATACCACCTGAAAGATGGGGTACATTGTTGCCACAAGAACGATGGGGGCAAGAATGGCAATTATTTGTCTTGTGTCCATGAGTTATCCTGTTCCATCATGCCAGATTTCTGTATGCTGCCATCTGGCAGCCGATCCCTTTCCTTATTCCCTTCCCAAAGCTGAAAAACCCCAATAATACCCCTCGATAACTTCTATGGATCTTCAACAGGGATTTGAATAAGGAATGTTTACCATCACTATGAACTCACTTCGATTTCCACCCATTTATCTCCGATATTTTTTTCAAAACGCCCCCACTGTGGGTTCCCGGAAGTTCGTCCTTTGAACCGGACTGGTGCGATCCAGTCCTGTTGACAATATTTCGGAGGATCTGGAATCTCCTCCAAATCTTCCTTGTTTACTCCATAGCTCTCTTTAAGGTGATTATATACAGCCTCAAGTTCAACAAACCAAAGATCACTCTATGCAGGCCCATTTTCAAGATATGGATATTCAAAGAGGAACACACCATCGTCGCATTCATGGATCATGAGCCTCTTTATCTTTGAATCCGTTATTTCTACTGCTGCCATATATCTCATCGATTCAATACTGACCTGTTTAATGGAATGAACATAGGGTGCATGTTAATTATTAAGTTATTGGAAAATCACAGATTCAACGCTGAAGAAATAAACATCGCCAGCAAACCGGATAATACCAGCGAGATCAAAGAAACACCTGCTGTGATGGCATATTTAAAAATAACATTCAGCTTTGACCTGAAAATGCTGGCGTTGATGATAAAACCTGTTGCTCCAATCACTCCTCCAAGCATGCCGCCGACAAAGACTAAAAAGATCGGTATCGCACTCCAGGCCATTTCGTACCATTTCATCGGGTTAACGATTTCGATCACTTCTTCATCAACTACCAGTTTGGGAGTATCGAATCCCAGCATAACAGGCTGCCAGGCGGCAATCACTTCAGTGCCGTCATTCTTGTGCAGCAGCATTTGTCCGCGTTCCGGACCCTTCTCCGCAGGCTCTCCATCTACCAGCAGCTGCGGTGCAGAGAGGATGCCGGCGGTTTTGAATTCTATATTCTGTCCTTCAAAACCTTCGATTTGTATTGGAATTGTCATTGATTTGTCCTCTGTATGTTCATAGTTATTAGTGAGCAGGAGATGTCTTTAGAAAATTATCCTGTGCATTTTTCAGACAAGTCTACCAATAAATCAGGAAAGATGCGAAATGTCAGAGCCCTTCTGAATGGCCGTTCCTGGAATGCTTTGTTGTGTTGTTATCGCTGAATGAGAATACTTGAATCTGGTTTTATCAGTTCTTCGGCAGGGATTGGATAAACCTGCCCACCATGTCAATAATTGCCCCTTCTTTCTTCCATGCTTCGTCCCCCACACACCAGGCAGGCAATCAGCTTTGGTGACAATCACTTCTCCGCTGGCCCCATCGGTAGTTATGGGCATCCGTCGGCCAGGCTCCTGTATGAGTGTTTGTGGAAGAAAATAGATATTCCTGCCCATATGACTGCAGATCGACATCGCAGGTAAGTGCCACAGCCGCACCCAGCAGGTGAGCAGTCGTATTGCTGTAACTGAACCCGGTGCCCGGTTCGCTGGTGAGGGTAAAGTCGACGATATGGGGTATCCAGTTCCAGCTAGAGAATAATCTGTCCAGATAGGGCGGATAAAATTCCTCCCATGGATATCCGGATCGCATTTTCAGCGTATCGTCAATTGTGATCTGCTCTTTCCTTGGATCCTCTATTTCACCGGCATATTCCGGGAAGAAATCGATCATTTTCTGATCCGCCCCGGAAAGACAGCCTTGTAAGATAGCAATACCGATCAGCGCCGATTTGCCGTTTTTATGCCTAGCAGGCCGTAGAGTGATGATAAGATGATTTTAACCGTTCAATCTGATTTTCAGTACAATTTTTTCAGATTCCAGCCTTTCCCTTCTGGGCACACGGGTACCTTTACCGGCTGTCCACTGCCTTCGCCAGCCTGGCCATGGCTGATGTTGTAATTTTCTTTGCCTGGCTTGTATTAAGTTTCAAATCGGTGAATGACAGGCAGAAAAACATTTTGCTGTTGATCGTCGTAACACCCAGCACAATGTCCTCCGGATCGCCGCCGAGAATGGGGCCAAAAAGCGCTTCCAGCTGCAAAGGGCCGTACTGCAGGGGCATGTCCAGGCGGCCCAGGTTGGTGATCGAAAGGTCGTGGTTGGTGCCTTCGAAGTTGTTCGCAACGAATTCGGGCGTGATCCTTCCCTGGAGTTTTCTCATAACCGCATTGGCATCGATGAGGGAATTGAAAATATATCGGTCCCCTGTTCGAAGGACAAACTCTTCCTTGATTCTGCGGGCGACCTCCCAGAAACCGTGCACAGGATTCACATCTACAGGGAATTCCACCAGGTTGACATACAGGCCGAACGATTCGCCGACAGGGCTTGTTAGCCGGTTTCGCAGGCTGACCGGGCTTTGTATCCTCCGCTTCCAGCCTTCGCTGTAAAACTCACCAAATGCCTGCAGAAAGGCTGTGCACAGGGCGGTATGGATCGTGGTGCCTTCGGTGCGGCATTTTACAGCGAGGGCAGAGGTTTGGTCGTGTGTCAATGCCCAGGGCAGCGCCTGATATCTGGAGGATGACTGAGGCATTTCTGCATTTTGGAGGTTCTTTTTGCCGGAACTTAAGGCCAGAAAGAGCCTCATCATCCCTGCTTTCAACGCTGCCATGCGCATAGACAGGCTTTTCCCGCTGAAATCGGGGATCAATTCGCCAATAGACATAGGATGCGGTAAAGGAAACACTTCCGCATCAGGATCAGTCAGTAAAGTGAGGAGATCTCGCACCAGGTAGACAACCGCAAAGCCGTCTGCCAGTGCGTGTGGACATACAAAAAGCATGTCTGTAGTGTCTTCATCCCGGAGCAAGACAAGCCGGAGGGGCGGGTGGTTGTACATATCGAAAACCTGCTCCAGCTCAAGGGCGGCCGTATCAGCCCACTTATCAGGATGCTGACGTTCGACAATCGTGACGGGAATGTCTATCCCGGGTGCCGGAACGAGGCAAACAGAACCATCGGGATCCTTCTCTACCCGCATGGACAGGGGTGTATATTTATGTTGTAGTTTCGCTAAAGCGTGCTGGAGTTGATCGGTTGGAAACCTGCCGCGCACACGTGCCATCATCGCGAAATTAATGGGATGGAATTCCGAAGCCAGCCAGACCGCGAGCTGTCCTCCCTGAAGTTTATATTTTTCTGTGTCCATTGAAGGTTTTTCCTCAGGTTTGCTTCCCCTCTGGTTCTAGCATCTTGAACAATAATCCTACTTTGTTAACTCGATGTTGTTTTCGCGACACCATTCGGTAATTGCCTCCCGCCGCCGTTCGTTATCGAACTTGAACCATTCATCGAGCAATCCATTCCTGTCAAGGAGTCCTTTATACCTTCCGTAAGCACCTTTCCGCCGGAAAAAGCCATATACCGTCTCCACTTCATCAGGGAGGTGTTCCGAGGTAAAAACAATGGCAAGAGACCGGCCGAGTCCCAGATCATTCTTGTGCGGGATTGTAATAATGTTCCCGGATTCACAAAAGCCTTCAGGGAGTTAATCTGAATCACTCAACATGGTTATGTAGTGGATTTCTCCGGTTTCCATACAAAGATAGGCGTTATTCATACCCCTCATATCGGATCCGACAAGATAAAAAGCGGTTTCGATTTCATCATATGGAATTTTCATCGGACTTTCCTTCAGGATTGGAGGGGACTCCCCTGGGGTAAACTATTGCCATTTCCAGCTTCCTCAAGATTGCATTCGATCCTGACTACACCTGGAATACTATACTTGAGCTCCTGTAAAGGCAAGAGAGACTGTTCACAGCTGCAATTACTACATGCTTGATATGTTTGGACATGGGCATACAAATATGAGCGGTTGATCTGATACAGCGTCGCTGCAGATGCGGGCTTCACACATCCGCGATTTCGATAATATTCCCCTCAGGATCCTTCACGAGAAAGAAATGGTATGGAAACATGTAGTTCACATACTGAATAGGGGAGATATCACCGGTTGCAAACTGTCGGACCCGTTCATATTCCTTATGAAGATCCTCCGCTTTGCAGTTCAGGATGATCGAATTTCCTGCTGAATACTTATCCGGCATGTTCTCGATAAATGCCTGGTTGTAGTGCTGTTCCAGGTTTCTTCCTTCTGAAACGGCATCCCTGTCAAAAACCGGGTTAAGGAAAGCCAACCTGAGTTCTTCCGAGATCTTGATCTGTGCCCATCGATCCTCATACCTTCCTTCGATGTCTTTGTTCAGCAGCAGCTTGTAAAAAGAGATGGTTTCCTCGAACTTCATGGCATTAATGTATATGCAGGTAAGGATCGTCACAAGGTTGCCTCCTCGTAATGCAGTTGGATAAATTTGAGTCCGGTTTGTTCCAGATTACCCCGACGTGCCCCGGATTAACCCGGTCTAGCCGGGGCAAAGAAAATTGTGAAAGACAACACAATGGTTAAACATCCTGGGGCTTTTTTGATAAGCTATCCGGCTCTTTTTGTACCTCTTCGCAAATTAAGCGTGAAACCGCCCCGGAAGGGGAAGGTTTCAACAAATTCAAACCCATACACTTCCCCCATTTGAAGCAGCTGGACCTGCGTAAGTGCATCTGGATCCCCTTTCTGTTCAGTGATCGAAAGCAGGCCGCCAGGCAGCAGTACTCGGCTGATATTTTTCAGACACTCTTCCGGTTGTGGAACTTCACCCAGGACGGTTACAAGGAATACCACATCATATGAGCCTGCACTGAACGGCAGGCTGAGTGCATTTCCTTGTGCCGGGTGGATGTTATTCAAGCCAGACCGTTGTAGTTTCACCCGGCTTTTTACAACCATCTCGCGTTGAATATCGAATAGCACCAGCTTTCCACCGGGAATCCTTCGAGCTACTTCCACGCTGAAGAAACCTGGCCCCGGCCCAAGTTCCAGCACAGTGGAATCGGGAGAGAGATGCAGCCTGTCCGCAAGCTGTTCCGGCGAAATGATCAGATTACGCAGCGGGGTTTCGAGTATAAAAGAGAGTTCGTGCGGGTAGACGCCCGCTCCTGAAAACCGCTGCCAGATGTCCTGGATTTTCTTAAACACCAATGTATACCTCACTTAATTGGTAGTATCGATACCCAATTTGCTGCTTAGCAAGTTTAAGCTTTACTCTTCGAGAAGGAGTTTGTAAAGAGAAATCACATCTTCAATTGAATTAATCTTCTCACCTGTAACGCAGATATCCATCATAAGGTTGCAGAAAGATACTTTCTGGTAACCATTTTCTCAAATCATATCGATATCCACGTTTGAATCAATCTGAAGCTCTCTTTTTAAAAAATTCGGGTACTCGCAGTCTCTTGGCCGGGGCACGATTTGGCGATCGGTAAATCCTTGTTTACAGTGCCTCATAGGCGAGAAGGGTGACATTCAGTTCCTTTTCGAGGCTCTTGATGTGGTTCAGTTGTTCTTCCGTGGGGGCGGATTGTTTGACAGCTGGTTCAAAGGCCATGATGTGGAAACCGGTGTGTTCTTCCAGTGCTCTTATCTTGTTGACATTGTCATGGTCAAGTTCTGCAATCTTCAAGTGTTGACCCAATGCAAAACCTCCGAAGTCGTAAAAAAACGAAAAACATGGCAATGGGAATAGGTCTTTCCATTAATTCCAGTATAGCAGAAGAATGTCTGACGGCTGGCATTGAGACCCGGTCTACAGACTGATGTAGCCTTCGTCCACAGAGAAGAAACAGTCTGTAGACCGGGTCTCAATTTTCAATACCTTCTCCCTTTCTATCCGGAATCCCTGCTCTAACTTCGTTCCAGATGGGTAGAGGCCAGCAGGGCCGGACGGGGAAATACAGGGGGGGGATATTCCATTGTACACGCCTTAATTTTGGAATTCATAGTATTAACTCCCTGATTTAGTACAAGAACAGGTATTTAATATCTATTATTAAGGGTGAGCTGCTTAAATTTGGAATAATGGAAATCCAATTATTTTGTGTTTGAGCTAATTTTAAAATCTATCCATATGCACTAATTATTGTCTGCCTGCTGCATCCTCTGAGGACTTTTTGTGACTGATGGATTTTTAGAATACACCTGTAGAACAGGTTATTTTATACCGGATCTGTTTCCATGAAGTGAACTGTATGCTTTCTGATCGTGGCAGTGTGTATGGTGAACTCATAGGCTTTTATCGGGAACAGGCGGCAAAACCAGGACAGAGAGGTAGCCGAATAATAAGGAGACCCGGCATTGAGCCCCGGTCTACAGGTCGATGGAGTCGTCAATCAGATGGAGTTGTCAGCCTGTAGACCGGGGCTCCTGATTATGGAACGCGCAGCAGGCGAGAGGCGGATCAGGATCGGATACGGGAGATTCTATGTAATGAGAGGGCGGCGTAAGAAAGCTGCTGGCGGGTCCAAGGAGGCACTGAGGAAGTATGGACAGGAGGAGGGTTGCGGCATCAAGACTGAAGTGGTATGGGAAAGAGGAGACCCGGTCTGGACAATGAAGAATTCTTCATGCAAAAGGTTGCCTCATTCTCCAGACCGGGTCTCTGGATGTGGGTTACGGGCGGACCCTTGGGAACCAGCCGTGTGGATCGTCGAGGGGGAAAGGCTGCTCTTCCCCGCCAATCGGTTTGATGACAAGCTCAGCACCGGTAAAAAAGCCATTGGTAAGCAGATATCCCTGGCCGCCAGGAAGCCATTCATAAGGAGGCGTTCCCCAGAAGGTGCTGGCTTGTTCTATTAAGGTGCCGTCAGCTGAAAAGACATAAGCTGCTTCGACAGCGGAGTCACCTGGCGAATGACGGTTCGAAGCAATCAGGATCTGTGAGCCATCCGGTGAAAAAACCGGATACCAGTCAAAGCCGTTTTCCTGAGAGTCAATCAGGTTTGTTTCACCACTCCCGTCTGCATTGACAGCATATACTCCATCGAAACTTCGAAATACAAGCACCTGGCCGCCGTCCGGAGTCCAGGCAGGGGTCAGCCCAGCTGCAAGATAAGTGGAATCCTGTGCTGCCAGATCGTAGAGAAAGGTAGCCATTCCGTCGTCTATGAAATTGACGTAGGCAATTCGAAGCCCGTCGGGAGAAAAAACCGGGAGTGTTTCATCAGTATCGGTCTGTGTAAGCTGTGTGGTGCTGTTGTCCTCCAGATTCGTCAGATAGAGTTCGTAATCACCGTCTTGATTGGAGCTGTATACGATTGACTGCCCATCCGGTGACCAGTCGAAGCTTGAAACGAAGTCTGTCCCGCTTGTAATATTGGAAAGGTCAGAGCCGTCGAGATTCACCAGGAATATGTTGGATGATTCGTAGTTATCCGGATCCATCCGACAGGACAGAAAGGCTACCTGTCCGGATGCAGGAGCAGCCGGGGCTTCAGCTTCCGAGAAGCTTATCCCGCCGTTGAGCACAGGATAGTAAGTTATCCAGGTGGTTCCCCCATCCAGTGTTTTTGCCAGGAAAGAGTCTTCCGGATCCCTGGCAATGCTGAACCCGGTTTGCTGATCCAGGAAGATAAATTGTCCGGACCAGGCTAACGGGCCCTGGAGATTCCAGGTCTGGCCGCCGTCTTCGCTCAGGTTTAAACCCGTTCCAACGGCAAATGCTGTGTTTCCATCGACATAAATCATCTCGCCGCCCGGGTAGGGCAAAGTTGTCCAGGTCTGGCCGCTGTTTGTGGTTGTGTAGAGGTAGCTGGTCTCTTCATCGGAGCTGTATTTCTCGCACACCAGCACAACGGCGCCCTCGCTGGCACTGGCCATATGGGGGCTGTGTGTGTAGCACATTGAATCATCGAAGAGGTCGGGCGCATCTGTGGGTGGTACCAGGTCCATATCTTGCCAGGAAAGGCCGCCGTCTGTGGTTACCTGAAATCCTACGGAAGGTGACACACCCCTGGTGTTGTATGTCATCCATCCGGTGTCGGTGTCCAGGAAGTCCCAACCGGTCTTGGGGAAGCTGGACATGTCACTTACTGTGTAGGGATCGAGCAGTTTCTCCCAGCTTTCGCCGCCGTTAGCTGTGCGGAAAAGGGATTCGTACACCTGGCTCATGCCGGCATCCAGGCCGCACAGCAGCCAGCCATTCTGTGCGTCGAGGGCGAAGAAATCTGCACCCAGGAGCCCGGTGGGCTGCACATTCGCAGACTGCCAGGTCTCACCGCCATTTGGCGTCGACCAGACCTGTTCTGATCCCTCGTAGAGCACCCAGGCATGGTCCATATCGATAAACGCAGCATCGGCAGCGAGTATGCTGTTTTCCTCAAGCATCGGCTCCGGAGGTGTGACACTTTCCCACGAAAGCCCGCCGTTCGTGGTTTTCAGCACCAGGTCGCCGGTCTGATCTGCTTCACCCAGGGCCCATCCGGCATCAGCTGACAGCATAAGGAGCTGTTTCAATGCAACCGGGGGGCCGGTGGGTATTTCATCCGGTGTGTCTGCAGATTCAACGTCTGTCTGCGAAGGTTCCTCGTCTGTCTGGGCAGTTTCATCTGATTCTTCGGCGGTGAGATCAGTTTGTTGATCCGCACCGCTTTCTTCATTTCCCAGCAGATCTGTAACTGTGGCGCAGGAAATGGATATCATTATGGATAGTATGATCAAAAGATAGATCCCGGTTTTTTTCTTCATTCTCTTCTCCTGTCCGTATAGGGTTTGAATTCTCTGGTTACGGAAGCACCCATACACCTTCCGAGGAAGTAATATCCGGTGCCGCCAGGACGGGTGTGAAGTCCGGGGCTGCTGCGGTGTGGAGCCCTTCCTTGCTGAAAAAGAGCAGGGTGTCTCCATCCCTGCTCCATGCTGCATAGGTCGTCTCACCTGTGTAGATCTGTTCAAGCGGGTTGTCGAGACCTGATGTCACGGATCCCACCCAGCATCCTGCACCGGTCCATGCCATCCTGTAGGTTACCGGCGCCATCCAGGGCATGCCGATGGAATCGGAAGGCTTTTCAAGATCGATAATCTCCCCTGCGCTGCTGATAGAGATATAACCGCCCTGCACGGTAGCCGCGAAAAGCTCCACATCCTGGAACCATTCGATCGTATAGGAACCATCCTCCATGATGCGAAGGGGGTTTGTCGAATCCGTATCGACCATAAAGATCCCGTGCTGCTGGGATGTGTTGCATCTGACTATGTCCTCGGTAACGGAGAAAAGTACCGTCCTGGTTTCCGATGCGAACCTGACCGTCTGGAAAAAGTCTGGCCAGATTATTTCTGTTTCTCCTGTATTTGTGTTGTAGGTGCGTAAATCCTTGCTTCCGCAGTTCATAAACCAGGAATGGACGAGCAGAGTCTCCTCATCCAGCCAACCCAGAAGGACCTCGCTGCCGCTTCGTTCAGGGACGTCATACAGCTCCTCCACGCCGGAATCATCTGCCGCAGCGAGCCAGATACGGTCCATAGTCCACCCGGCTCCTGAGCCGAATCCCGTTACACCCACGTGTGCAATAAATTCGCCATCTGGCGACCAGAGGGTGTAGGCACCCTGAGTGGGGCCGTCGGTAAGCCGCAGGAGGGATTCTTCCCCGATGTCGTAGACATACAGATCCGCCGAAGGACCATCCATGGCGCCAAAAAAGGCCAGCTTTTCCGAATCCGGTGACCAGGCAAGGCTTTCTCCATGGACAATGGAAAGTGCAGCTTCAACACGCTCGTCCTTGAACGGCGAGGCAGGATCAACTTCGTTTTCTTCTGTGGTCAGCGGTATGGAGGTGACGGACAGTGAGGGCAGGGTTATGATTTGGAGCGTCAGCCCGGTCATAATTCTTTCCTCATCTGAGACAATCATCGCCAGCCGCCCTCCCCGGGCAGCTGCGCTGTACTCGAGGTCCGTCCAGCTGTATGGATTCGCGTCCGAAATGGGAGTCAATCCGCTGCCGTCAGGATTCGCGGCATACAGCATCGTATCGGTACTGAATACGAACCAGGGCCCCTGATTGGAAAGCGGTTTTTCCTCGATTCCGGAGTGTGAGGGAGAGGTGTTCTGGCCCGTTGGTTCGGGTTCGGGGGGCTCTTCGGTTTCTTTTACGGTACCGACAGGTTCAACCGCGCGGCCTTCGGTCGCGGTGGGGGAAGTTGGCATATCGGTGCTCTGTGTTCCGCTCAGCACGTTGCAGCTGATAATAATGAGGCTCACTATTATCAGAACCAGGCGGCTGCAGGATGGTTTTTCTCTCATAAAACTTCCTCCTGACCTATCTAAAAAACTTCACGGTTGGTTCTAAACATCCGATGGAAGAATGATGAAGGCCTGGCGTCACCTGTGTAATTTTTTCCGGGCGGCAATTCTGTCAGGCAGGCAAACCGCCCGGAAGCAGATTACTCGTGCCCGGATTTACGGTACCAGCACCGGGCCTTCTTCCTGGAGAACGCCTTTTTCTACCAGCAGCGGTTCGAAATCCGGTGCATTTGCAGCCAAAAGCGACGGCCCGCCTTCCCAGGTTGCTATAAACAGCAGCGTCTCGCCGTCCGGGCTCCACATGGGGTGGTGTGCATCTTCAACGTCCAGGACGGTGTAGTTTCCATATGAATCACCAACTGCAAGTACGCCATCGTAGGAAGAATTCAATGCCCATCTCAAACCTTCCCCATCGACCACGATGGGGTCATTCCATATGTTCGGGGGAGCTTGTCTCTGGAAAACATTTCCGTTCGTATCGACGGTAAACAGGCCGTCATTCACAACGACAAAAAACAGATGAGCTGCATCATCCCACTGAATCTGGTTGACTTCATCAGCATCGATCTCCGGGAGAGGCAAAGCCTCCTCAGTTGTGTTATCGAAGAGATAGACACCTACATCAAATGCTGTGCCGATGGTGGACTGGTCGGCAACAAAGGTAGGAATGCACAGCAGCGTCTTCCGGGAGGTGGGTGAAAATGCCCTCTGCTCATAGGAACCCGCAATCAGTGTTTCCTGGTCTCCGGTGAGGATGTTGATTTCGCGAAGGTTAAAGTTTCCCTCCATCATTTCGAAGGAATCTCCCAGGTAGGTAGTGTTGTCATACCAGGCGATCCATTGCTCGAAACCTTCCAGACCGCTGTCGAACACTTTCAAAACGTCACGATCGTCGATCGGGGCAGCCCACACATTTTGCATACCGTAACCAAGCCCTGAATACCCGTAGTAAAGCGTGGAGGCTGCGCCATGCAGCAGATATTCATCATTTGGAGACCAGACCAGGTCTACTGATTGACTGGGGCCGTCTGTGAGACGTGTGAATGAGCCGTCATCGAGTGAGTAGACGTAAACATCAGCCGAAGGGCCTTCGAATGCACCGTGGAAGGCAAGTTTGGAGCCATCGGAGGACCAAACCAGGTTGTTGTGTACACCTACAGCTGCCCAGACCTGTTCTACAGCCACCCGTTCATCTCCGCTGTATGCATCGGGATCGAAATCAGGCGGCATCATGGTGGTAATTGAATTGACAGTTCCTTCAGGAAGGTGAAAAATGAAAAGTTCCGGATTCGACAACTCGAACGTGTTTTCGATTTTCAGCAGGGCAATATTTCCACCCTGCGGCGCCGGGGAAAGTATCATTCTCTGCACGTTCCCCCATGCACTGAATGGGTCGTAGATGCTGGTAATACCGGAGCCGTCCGGATTCAGTGCACGGATGCTGAATTCACCGGCTACAAAAGCCCATGGCCCTGTGGAAGAAAGAGGTGCATCAGGTATGGAAGCAGGGGATTCCGGCTCAGGATTTGGTTCAACGGGCTGCGGCTCTTCCGATTCTTCTTCTTCCGGTTCGGCTTCTTCGAGTTTGGGGGTTGGCGGGGCAGCTGTCTCAGGCGGTTCGGGCTGTGGAGGGGCAGGCTCAGCTGAATCGGCATCCTCTCCAAAAAGTCCAAACCCGGCACATGCGGATGATACGATCAGAACGATCAATAAGGCGGCAAGCGGGAGCAGGGGGCGTTTCATAGATAATCCTCCATTTTTTATTCAAAGAACCTAACGGGAATTCCATGCGAAGATAAATGGAAAGCAAAAATAGATCGGGCTGTTGATTATCTGGTTCTCAAGTTCAATGTGCTGAAGGTCTCCTTCTCTTGGAAAAATGGATACCTGGAAGTTGATGGAAATCGTAAAGATTCGAAGGTGTGTCTATCAGATTACAGGGGAAGGATGGAGATCGGAGAGGGGGGGGACGAAGATTATTGATTTGTCATTATGTCCAAACAGGTATAAAAACAATCTTTACCGACTGATTCCTATGATACATCAAAAGGTATGTTTCGTAAAATTAAATCGGCCATAGTAATAAATAAGGGACAGACAAGCTGTTAATCATACAATAATCCTGGTGTGCGTATTCCTCCGCTGCGAACGCAAGGTGGTTAAATCGGAAAGCGAGCTGCCGACTTGCGAATGTGGAAGGTGCTTTATCTTGATTGTATGCAATGCAAATCTGCCGGTACAAGAATCTATCCTGGCGGATTTTCGGTTTCAGACTTGAGCTGCCGCTGTTCACTGCAACATTGTGATCATCAAGCGATCCACTAAGGTGTTCTGCGAAAGCATTAATCCTACTCTGGATAGCATCATTCCTGCATTCTTAAACATTCTTCCCGTGCACCAAGGCCTTGTTCACACTTTTCAATGTATTAAACCCATGTTTCCGGACATTAATCCAACTCACCATAGCATTATTCCCGCTTTACTTCGTGTTAATCCTGCATTCCAAAGCATTCTTCCCACTTTTCAATGCGTTACTCCCACATTCCTAAGCATTGTTTACATTTTTCCTCATATTATTCGGTAGAAACTCATTAAGAAGCCTTATTTCAGAACAATTTTATGCATATTCAACTGTTATTATGTATTGAACAATCTAATTCCGGATCGAACCTGGCGGTTTTTCATGCTGCTTGCTCCAGAAAGGGAAAAGAACCTTTCTGTGTGCTGCAGGTAGTTAAAGACAGCATTGAGACCCGGTCTGGCGGCTGTAACAGCCTGCTGATGGAAGAAGCCTTCAGCCGCCAGACCGGGTCTCCTTCATACAGGACCATCTCTGAGCCAGAATACAAGATCTGCCGACACAAGAGCGCGTTCTCTGTATCCACGCGCAGAGTTTACCTTGGCCCGGGGAGGCAGTTCCATAACCAGCGAAGGTCATGTCACATCCAAAATGAAAGGCAGCTCTTGTATAAAGGAGTGAATTAACGAGAAAACAGTGCAATAATCTGGAGTTTTCTCCTTTATGATATCTTTTACCATGTGCTTTCTTCAGCGGCCGGCAAAACGGAGGTTAGGGCTGGCTTCTGACTGAAATCCGGAGGGGCAAAAGGGAGAGCTTCTTGCTAAAAGCAGTCACAGCCGGAGGAGACCTGGTCTACACGCAGACGGATTCAAAATAAAGGTGGATCCAACAGCGTGTAGACTGGGGCTCAATGCTGGTATCCAGACCGGGTGTCCAGATTAGCGAGTAATTTGTGGTTCCACACCTGGGCTTCGATGTAGGGAGCAAGGTGCGGCGGCAGGTTCGTGTCCCAGTCTTCCTCCGGCAGGCCTTTTTCCTCCACAAGCTCCAGTATTTCTGGCATTGTGAAGACGACGCCGTGCAAGCCGGGGATGTAATACTCCGGCGGTTTCTCCAGGCTGAACCAGTGTGAGATCATACTGTCCGGATAGGTGAAGGAAACATCTTTTTCGGTGAATACGGAGAGGGGGATATGGATTTCACTGTGTTTGTCTGGATCCGGGGCTGCTTTTTCCATCCATTTCGAAGAACCAAGCACCATCGGGATCGGGTAGTGGTCAACCGGTATTCCGCCCTTTGCCGTGAAAGCCTCCCGGACCCATTTTTCCGTGGCTTTCCGTTTCTTCAGATAACCGGCTGGATCCTGGAACCGCTCACCGTAGGGTGTATCATCGGCTAATTCCGCCATGATCCTGAGTGCATCCTGCTCCAGCAGCGCCGAAAGGCTCTGGAACGGTTCGTTATCAAGGCTGTAGTAGTGGGTGAGGTAATTGATTTGCATAATACGCCTACATGATTGAATAACCCAAATAAGGTTGCCTGAATCAAAATCACCTGTGATTGCCTAATCATTATTATAAAAAGGACCAATTATTATTCCAATAATCAATGCTAATGGAAAATATAACCTCTAATCCCTCGTGATCAAGCCTCTCTCAAGAGCATCGAATCATTGAAGAAGAAGTTGAAGCGGTTCGTGTATATAGAACCAGCAATATTATGACAGAAAGAATAGTTTGGATTTCCTCCAAAAATGCAGTACCTTCCATGAGTTACGCATAATAAATGAATGAAAGTAAAAAAAAAGGATGCTATTCTGATTTTGGGTAGAGGATAACTACCTTCTACCAGGCTGCAGCAAGATTCTGAAAAAGACACGCCAACTTGACATGCCCGGATTTCTACTTATATTTGATTCTTATCGGCTATTATTGTTATGATTACTATAATAGACTCAAATTGATGGGGGCGTAATGGTTTCGAAAGAACATGAAGCAGAATTACGGATCCCAAACCGCTTTATCTTAATCTATTCAGTTATTGGAGTGGCAGGCCTGCTTTTTTCTGCAATCCAGATAAGCCGTTTGGTGGAAGATCCATCATGGAAAATATTGCTGGATTTATACTCACTACCGGCAATACTTTACCTGTCTATTCCGGGAATCGGACTCATTGCACATTGGATCAATAATACGAAAACCATTGATAATTCGATCCTTCATGGATTCTTGCCAGGGATTATCCTCGGATTGTTTGGTTTGGGATTGTTGAATGCACATTTTTATTTTCGGGTTGTTGGAGATATTGGGCTCCAAAATATCCCTGTTTTTGCATTTCTTACCGTCTTTATTTTCTAGCTGCCAGTTTCGATTATCATATACAGTTGGGAAGATGTGTTGACGAGTTTGGGGAAGGTTAGAGAAAAACTGATGAGGAACAAAAAAGCGATTCTATACAGTGTGATATTGCTCCTTTTTTCAACTCTGTTTAAATCTTTCTTATATTTTCAGAACTCCCGGTATATATTTACAGCAGATGAAATGACATATTTACTCAACGCAAGAGCTATTTATCTTGGGCAAATTTTCAATGGAGAAGTGCTGAGTACGCATTATCCACCACTCTATTCTTTTCTCATTTCTCCCGCTTTCCTGGCCGGTAACAGTATCCTTCATAATGTCCAGCTATTGAATGCTGTTTATTCCTCTTTATCAGTAGTCTTGACCTTCCTTATACTTCGTTTGCAGCTTAATCAGAAGTTTTCCTTTGTGGGAGCGTTAACCAGCGCACTTTTACCTTTTCATCTATTTATCCCGAGACAGGCGTTTTCTGAAAATATATATGTCCCGCTATTACTTTTCACAGTTTATATGAGTATCAAGCCTTCAGATATGTCCTATAAACGAACCCTCCTGTTCGGACTTATGATTACTGCGTTATTCCTTACCCGATATATTACTCTTGTGATTTTACCGGTTCTCATTCTATTCTGGTTATTACGAAATTTTGAAGGAAACAAGTATTCCATCGTACTTCGACATTTGATTATCCTGCTTTCCACTCTCTTTGTTTTTTATGGGCTTTGGGTGCTGTATGGGGTGTTAAATGGTGTTCCTGTCGGAGGAATGCTGGGATTTCATATTACAGAAAATACCAAACCAGAATATTTAACCATGGAGAGGTTCATTTACTTCAGTATAAAAGTTGCATGCTATAGTGTGCTTCTCAGCGGCCCTTTTCTTTTTCCCGTGGTGGTTTATTACTGGAACAATTTTCCTCGTAGTATTTTCGATCGGCATGATACGGGTAGGTTCTTCCGTCTTTATCACTCTTTCTCTCCCAAAACGCAGTTATTATTCCTGTTTTCCGGTATAACCGCATCATTCTGGGTCGCTATCACACGGCATTACTGGCGCGCAATGTACAATATCCCGAATGTATCGAAATTTTCTTCTCGATACTTTGCTTATCTTGTTCCACTTGTTTTTATTCTTGCCTGGTTTGGGGTGGGGGAATTGAAGTCGAAAAAGACAAAGCTGCTGATTCTATACACTACAGCAATCTGCTGCCTGGTTCCTTCTTACCTATTGATCTTTAATGGGCACTTTACCAGGGTGCCCTTTATTCCCCAGATCATTCGCAGACTTACCTCACTGGATATTACCCTGTATCTGGGAGATTACCGACTATGGTATCTTGCGGGTTTGGTATTGCTGCCGGTAACTTTATTATTCAGGAGGGATCGGCATAAAGTCATTTATACAACATTGATTGTTGTACATATGACAATATTGTTAGCAGTTTCATATCAAAACCTCGGTGATCTCACACCTAAACCATATAATCTTGAATGGCAAATTGCTGAGTTTGGGGAAATACCTCCTTAAGGTTGAATCATGGAGAGAGTAAACCAAGTCTAATTAATCCTTTTATAGGTTATGCTGCAAGAGATGTAAAATCTCTTACGGAAGAAAATGTATACAGCATATGAGGATATTTATATAGTCATTCAGATCCATCGACCCCGGCCCCATTTCCCCAGAATCAGGCCGCCCCAAACAGCACCGTATCGATATAGTGTGTGATGATCTCCTCAAAATGTTCGATCTGAATGCGCATCGGAACTTCCTGGTCTTCCCCCAGCAGCTCGCCGCGTGCAGCCATTTTCTGCATAAAACTGGCAATCGCATTTCCGATCGTCACCGATTTTTCATACATTTCCTGCGAATATGCGCTGCCCATGACTTCCGTGAACTGACCAACATAGAGACGGCTGATACGGTCTGCAAACCACATCGACATATCCGCCGATGGAGATTCTCTTGCATACAGGTGGTCAAACATGCCGATAAAACGGTAGATATCACCAAGTTGGTCGTATTTCCATATCATGTTCAACAGTGCTGTCCGTATCGCCTCCTGTCCCCCTGTATCTTCAGGAATCCCCCGCAAAGAGATGGCGATCAGTTCCTCGAGGATCCTGATATGAACTTCGAAGGCTATCCTGTAAAGGTCCGGGAAGTAGCGATACAGCGTGACGCGGCTGATATGTGCTGCGTATGCAATATCCTGCATGGAAGTTTTCTCAAGCCCTTTTTCGAGGAATAGTTTCTGAGCAGCAGCCAGAATGCTTTCCCGCCTTTCCGCTGCCTGCTGACGCCGCTCTTCTCTGTAGCGATCCAAATTGGAGTTTCTCCTGGCCATAGTCCCGCCTTTATACTTTGCCGGTATAAAAAATTACAGGTTGAGTCCTGCCGATTGTCCTAATGCTTGAATAGTCCCATCACTTTCTGCCTGGCAAGGCCGACAATTGCTTCCTTTCCGATCTTCGCATACAGTTCGTCCCGGGTTGCATGCAAATCGGGCTGGTTTTCTCGCTGGATCATATAATTGGCTCCCTCGGGGCAGCTGTTCACACACAAACCGCAGCCCAGGCACATTGTCTGATCAGTTACGATCCTGTCGAGGTCGACCCTGCGGGCTTCTGTAGGGCAGATTTCCACACAGGTCTGGCACATCCTGCAATCATCCTCGAGGTAGATGACGCGGTACCGGGAAGGGGCGTTGCCGCTTTTCATGCCGCGCTGGAAGGTGCTTATGGAGGAGCAGCAGCACGAGCAGCAGTTGCAGATGCAGTTGATTTCACCAGCACAGTTATCCACATTGTGTATCAGTCCGTGGTCCGCGGACAATCGAATGATCGACAGGGCTTCCTCCAGGTCGATCCGACGGGCGTTACCCATTTCGATCAGGCTTTCCGCCAGCTGGTTAAAGGCCAGGCAGGTTTCCACAGGATTGTCGCAGCCCTCACCAACAAGATGTTTTGCAAGCCGGCAGTAACAGTCTGCCACCGCGATGAGTTTTGCGTCCCGTTTCACCATTTCGGAAACAATATCGGTGGGCAGTGCGGCGCGAGGATCCGGGATCGGGACGTTCACGGGGATACGTGTACCAGCCCCCTCGGATTGTTCGCCTGTCAGGGTAGCTTCCGCTGGCAGTACCCGGAAGTAGGGGGTCTTGTTTGGTGCATCGATGTCCAGTTCCCCTGTGATGATGGCGCTGAAAAATCGGGCGAAAAATGCACGCCGCGGCGTGTCTTCCTTCTTGCGCACCTGCTGCTCAGTCATATAAACAGGGTTACCCCGCTCGTAGACCTTCTCACTGCCCTTTGTGTAGGCCATGATCATGCCCTGCCCGGACAATTCATCCAGCAAAGCCTGCAGCTGTTTTTCCTGCAGCCCGGCTTTTCTGGCAAGTTTCGAATGAGGCATGGCGCCGGCTATCGGAAGCCGAAAGAATACCTCAAGTGCTTCGGGTGTGATTGTTTCTTGAAGGGCTGTTTTGAATTCTTCTCCCCAGGGAAGTGGTCCGAGCATGAGTTCGTAGGATCTGCAAAGTTTATCGTAGAGGTCCCGCGCCATGATGTCTCCTTGAGAAATGTTGTAGTGTACAGACCCCCGTCTGCAGTACCGGTTTTGATTTTACTGCTGAGCAAAGCAGCACTGGTTCGATAAGGTATCTAGCTGATAAACCACTTTACAGTATGTTACATAAGTTGGCAAGCGTCAAAGGCAGCCACTCTTCAGTTTCCCTCGCTGTATGCAGGTGCACCACTTCAAGGTGGGCATATTCCGGCTGCTCGAAGAGGGCAGGATACTTCTTGCTGTTCCGGCGGTACGTCTTCAGCATCCAAAGCAGGATCGAATCCCGGCTGAAGAAGGCTTTTCCCAGGGTTTCCCGGTTGTATCCCCACAGAACCTCTTTTCGCAGCCCGCGTCGAATAGTACGTTTCAGCAGCTGCCAGAACACACGGAAAAAGGTATAGTCGAGGAAAACAACCATATTTGCACGCCCCCAAACAGGGCTTCGCATCCTGCTGTAATTACCGTCTACAACCCATTGATCGCCTGCGATTGCAGCAGCTATTCGCTCGCGGAAAATCTCATCAGAAACACCGGTCCAGTCCCTGTCCCAGTACAGGGCATCCAGCTGGATGTGGGGAATCTGAAGGCGTGCTGCAATCTCCCGGGCAGCAGTTGTTTTCCCGGAGCCGGTGGTGCCTACGACGGAAATTCGTTTGTACGCTGAATACACTGGATCAATGATATCGCTGAAGACGCTGAGTGAAAAGAGCGCTGAAGACGCTGAGAAAAGGTAGACGCTGACTACGTTGAGTGAAAAGAACGCTGAAGGTGCTGAGAAAAGGTAAACGCTGATTACGCTGAGTGAAAAGTATGCTGAAGACGCTGAGAAAAGGTAAACGCTGACTACGCTGAGTAAGAGTATACTACTCCAGTACGTTTTCTTCTACGGGACCATAGATTGCGTTCTTCTTTTCCTTAACCACTGCCCAATATTTATCACCGTACGACCAGTGCCACCATTCCGTCGGGTAGTTGACGAATCCAACATCTGTAAGGGAAGAAATCAAGATCCTGCGATTGACTTTCGCTTGCTTTGATATATTTTCTGCGAAAGTGTAACAGGCGTTGTTGGTTTCAAAGGGGGGTGCATTGAACCGTGATCCCATATCAAGTTCAACACCGCTGCTTTTTACCAGTGTCAGATCGACGGCTCCACCGGCTGGATGCGGCGCTGTCAATACGGGAGCAACATATTTGCTGGTTTCCTTCCGCAATTCTTCTGACGAAGTTCCAGGAAACTGCTTTCCGAGTGTTTCGTAATATGAATCGAAAAATTTCTGCTGAAGACCTGGAGGGCGATAAGCCTCTTTAATCAGGAACTTCACCCCTTCCGGAAGTTCTTTTGAGGCAGTGAGCAGTTTTTCCAGAACTGTCCGTCGGACCTTCAGGAATGCTTCACTGCGGCTCTCTATTTGATTTCGTGAAAGATCGACCAGAATTTCAGGTACAGTATCACGGAAATCGAGGAATTCCTCATGGCATTCAATTGTTCGCTTTTCGATTACCCTTAGGTCAGAAATCACAAGCATACATTCACTTTTTCCTGGGCAGCAATCAAGAGTGGTCTGCTCTAATTTTGTTTTCCTGTGGTCACTTCTGCACAGAAGCCACAACGTTGCAGTGTGTGCCGTTAATAGGCCTCGGTGATATCATCTCTTCACCAGTGAGGAACTTTTTTTCCAACTCTGAAGGTGTGTAATGCGCATTCATTTTGAAACCACGTTCCGAGAGGAATGGTTCGATTTCGCTTTCTTCTATGCCAAATGTCCATCCTTCTCCGGCCTGTGAAACCCGGTTAAAGATTTCCTGTTCACCGTAGTACTTGTTTTCCTGCCTCAGCACAGATCCATAGATATAGTCAAAGACGACCCTGCTGCCTTGAGCACAGTTTTCCTGGATGAATGAGAGCGTACTATCCACGGCTTCTGAAGCCAGATACATGGTCACACCTTCCCACAGGAAAAGCGTTTTACGATCTGCCTCGAACCCTGCCGGGAACATGGCTTCGGAAAGGCTCTGTTTGTTGAAGTCTATAGGAATGAAGACGAGTTCCTCGGGGAGTGCGACTCCTTTTCGGTTCAGGATTTCTATCTTGGGCTTCTGTGTTTTGGGGATATCCAGTTCAAAGATCCTTGTGCTTGTGTTCTTAGCCTGAAAGCGCAGCGCTCTAGTGTCCATGCCAGCTCCAAGCAGGACAATCTGTGGAAAGTTGATTTTCAGGGCGTCCAGGAAGACGGAATCGAACAGTTTCGTCCTGGCAATGACATATTCATAGATGCCGGATGGGGCGATACGTTTCATGAAAAATCTTCTGAACGGCGGGACGTTGAGGATCACTTTCGCGAACCCTGGCAGGAAGATCTCTGCCATGGAATCCGGTCCGCGATAACGGTCATCCTTTTCTCTGGTGGCGCAGGCACGTGAAAAGCAGGTGTAGCCTGCTGTACTCGATGTTTTGTGTTCTACTGTTCGTTCTTCCATATCTATTCGCTTTCGCAAGGGTATTGTTCGTTCTGGCCGCAGATGAGTTGGAATAAATCACTGTATTCCTGAATGACCAGATCAGGTTCGATATTTTCGGGCTTGCTGCCGTACAGTACACTGAACAGGCCGGCAGCCTGGCCTGCCTGTATGTCGATGGCTCGATCGCCGACTGTAATCGTTTCCTGCTTCACAAGGTTGTACTGCTCCAGCGCTGCAAGGAACGCTGCCGGGTCCGGTTTTCTCGGGAAATCATCGTCGCTCGTGATGCAGCCTGCGAACAGGTCTTCCATGTCATGGGCTGAGAGCAGTTCGTCGGTGCCTGCTTTGCTCCGATGCGTAACGATCACATTCTTGCCGCCATGCTCAAGATTGTGCCTGCATTGTTCCACTACACCATTGAAGGGAGGACATTCTTCAGCAGTTACTTTTGAGTAGAAGCTCTTGAATACACGCCTGATCTCCTCTTCCTTCAACTTATATTCCGTGGAAAGTGTCGAAATGCAGTGTCCGAGTGATATTCTGGTGAGCTCCCTGATTCGATCGATTGGAATATCTGCTTCAAGATGGTTCAGAGCCTTCCTGATAGAGCTGTTGATCGGCGGGTAGGTATCGAACAGCGTACCGTCCACATCCCAGATAATATTTCGAAGCATAATCATCCCTCCTGCTATGGCGAAGTGTCCTGAATACCAGTACGTACATTTTTTCCAGGGGTTTCACACGATACCTGCCATACGGGGAAGGGTGGTATCATTCCTCGAGCCAATCAAGGTATTGTTTTATATCCCTCTGCCGGATCTCTTTGGCTTCTTCTTCTGACTTTTTCCCCATCCTGACAAAACCCTCGTTCAGTTCCTCCGGGTATTCTGCGTATGCAAGTATATCCCGGAAGTCTGCTTTTGCCATTTGTACCAGCTCTTCCAGCTGGTCCAGGTCACCGTTGCACAGTTTAAGGATACCCAGCTGTACACGCTCAACCCCTGTCTCAAAGCTTCTCTCCCCATACTGGTCCAGGATCTTCATAATCTCCCTGGGATCCTTTTTGGGCCAGTATTTCCAGACTTTTTGAAGTACCTGGCTCCGCGAATTTCGGGCCATTGTATTGTCCTTTACAACCCATATTCAGTGTAGTTCTGGTTCCATTGTTGTGCTGATGATTGGATGCTTCGTGAAATGCAGTGCCCGTTCACTGCTGCAGTGATTCATGCAGGCAGGTGGACGGAATGATAACCATCACAGCATGGATCAGGAAACAGAGGACAAGCAGGTCAGGAGAAGGAGCAGGTTGTCTATCTCATCGATCCTGCCCTCAAGTATAAACTTACTAAAGCAGCCCTACAATCCGAAGAGAACGGAAGCCAGGACATCATCGGCACCTCGTAAAGCGCTGGACAAGATAGAGTGGGAGAAGCAGTATTAAGAAAGCCAGGATCATGGGCAGGATCTCCCGGAAGTACGGCATCTGGATTGTGAAGCTTCCTCGAGCAGTATGACGGGCAGGGCGATCAGGTAATGCGTGATAAGGCGCAGGAGCGCCAGTTTAACTGCCGCGCGTACAATCCAATGGCGCAGCAGGAAAAAAAGGGTGCCGAAACCGGCAACACAGAACAGAAAACCGGGAGAAATCTGAACCTGACCATACGGATTTTCCAGCAGAAATCCGGATGCTGCTGTTTTTTAATTCTGACTGGATTCTAAAATTTATATATACAGCCTGAACCTGCTCCCGGCTTTCTTGCAAGAAATAACATTCTCCTGCTAATCGCTTCATGGAAGTACACTATTGATCCAAATTCCCAGTGCATGATCTTCCAGACGGCGGCTCAAGGTATCGGTATAAGAAGAGAAGGAATAGGTTTCCGGGCAGTATGCAAATTCAGGCGCAAGTGTGGTCTCGGCTATAACTTCGCCGGTTTGGGCTTCACGCAGGGTGAAACGTATCTGCTGGCCATAAACAGTGAGAGAATGACCGCCGGTATAGATGCATGTGTCCAGGTGAACAGATTCAATCTGGTTTTCACATATAACCAGCTCCGTATCCCATATACTTGCCGGAGTGCCATAATATGAGTAAGGGGTTCCAAGTCCTTCATAGACAACAATAAAGGTATGGGTTTCCCGTGAAGGATCGAAAGCGGTAGTCTCAGGATTGCCAACACCGGTCTCACAAATATTACTGTAGGCAGCAGAGATTTCTTCTTCGGTATGGAAGTATGTTCCTTCAGCGCTGGCGGCATTATCTACTATATCGCGAGTAATTCCGACTACGCCTTCCACATGAGCTCTATCCAGTATTGCATCTGTTATATCTGCTCCCTGAAGGTTTGCGTCTCTAAGGTCGGCGCCTTGAAGTTCAGCCTGCTGCAGATTTGTATCGGAGAAGTCGCTTTCAGACAACGATGCACCTTTGAGGTTTGCACCCTGGAGGTTAGCGCCGCTCAGGATGCTGTTATCCATGGAACAGCGCTGCAGAATTGCATTGGAAAGATTCGAATTTTCGAAGTTAATGCCCACCATGCTGCTTCCTGTTAAGTCCACACCGCTGAAATCCATACCGGAAAAATCTTCGCCGTCCAGGTTGATATCATTCAGAACAGCACCGGCAAAGGTGGACCGGGTGAAGTTTGTACCGCTCAGGTCGGTGCCGCTGAGATTTGTTCCTGTGAGGTTGGTTGTGCTGAGATCCATTCCACCAAGGAAAGCATCGGAAAGGTTTGCATTGGTAAGGTTCGCACCAGCAAGATCGATGCTGGAAAGGTCCCTGCCTGACCATAATGTGCCGGTGAGGTCTGCATCACGGAAGCTGGTTCCCTGGATGCTGTATGGGGAGGAAAACAGTTCTTCCATATCGACCAGAGAAAAATCGATGCCGTTGAACACCGCTTTAAGAGTACGTGTATTCTCGAATACCGCGTTATCAAGTACTGCACTAGTGAGGTCTGCTCCTTCAAGATTGGTGTTTTGAAGGATGGCATCGGTGAGGTCAGCTTCGGAAAGATTGCTGCCTCCGAGATTGGTGTCGGTCAGGTCTGCGCCGCTGAGGGTTGCCCCGGAAAA
>Ga0272441_10001729_pt1 | contig 45967 bp, 33 predicted proteins | sample SSMProp6N_FD_193582 | JGI IMG/M metagenome (GOLD analysis project Ga0272441, IMG submission 193582) | Marine sediment archaeal communities from Little Sippewissett salt marsh, Falmouth, MA, United States - SSM-Prop-6N | ecosystem: Environmental > Aquatic > Marine > Wetlands > Sediment ... | reverse complement strand
GCCCGGAATTTTCAAACCGGTTGTTCTCATGGATCGTCTTCTGACCGACGGCGGTGTATCCGATCCCTTGCCTCTTGATGTATTGAAATCGCACTCTCCGCATTATACTATAGCCTGCAATCTACATCCCCGGCTACCTGACAGGTTCAACCCTACCCAAAAAAAAGCTATTGTCCGCGCTGAAAAGCAAATAACAGAAAAGGAAGAGGATATTTCCCTGTGGATTGTGGATCATGTAGTCAATGTTATCCGTTCTCAACAGATGTTTGAAGGAGTCAAGCCGCTGGTCAGAAATATAATGAAAAAGATCAATACCTCGTATGCAGAAAACATAAAAGACATCGATCTTGTCACAACGTTGCATGATCAGCTTATCCAGAGCAGGGATAAAATCACTGCAATTTTTGAAAACAGTCTCATTAAAAAAGAAAAGGTTAACACCCTCAATATTTTTGAGATTCTTGTATCTTCTACCAATATTCAACAGTATCAGAAAAACAGACTTATGCTCGCCAGTGTACGGCCTGACATCCTTATCTCCCCGGATGTTACCGATATCGGTTCATTGGAATTTACCAAGTTAAAAAAAGCAGTATCTATTGGAAGAAACCAGGCACTCAATTCGGTCCCGGCAATTATCAAACTGATCGAAAGCAAATCTTGATGCTTATTCAACAACAAGCAAACTTGTCTGCTTGAGCCTCTGGGCCAGGGATGTAATAATGCAATTAGCCACCTCTGGATTTTCATAGATGAATTTTTCGAGATCACCTTCATGAACAGGAATGACTTCTACTACACTTTTCCCTATTGAGCGAATGGTCGCGCTTCTTGGTTCATTCAGAATAAAGCTCATTTCACCGAAAAACTCGCCCGGAGAGGTAATCAATGCGATGCGTTGTCCCTTTTTTAGAACTTCCAGTCCTCCTTCAGTCTGACAGAGCCTGTATATCTCGGTTCCGTAAACCCCATCTTCAATGATAACCTCACCATCATTGTATTCACGCAGGTCAAGATTAATAACTTCACTATAGGGAATATTTGACTCGGCCACTGATGTGGTCTGTTCTATCTGAAGATATGCGGACTTAAGCGTCATATTAACAAAGCCCGGCTTTGAAAATGCAATATCCTCTATTAGATCACAACTATAAGCCGCGATTCTCGAAATAGTTAGCGCCTTCGCAGTTGTGCTGTATGGCAAGCCTCGATAGTAGTTCTCGAGTCCGAACACATCCCGCTCGGAAAGGATCCGAATTGCCTTGTCCAACTGGTAGATCTGGACTTCCCCCTGCAAAATTGCATAGAAAATTTCATTTGAACTGCCTTCGCGTACAATAATCTCGCCCGGCTGATACTGCTTTACCGATATCGCTTCAATGGAACTGGTGTTCAACATATTAGGCGTTTCGGCAATAGGTTGGGGAAACTTTATAGCTCAAGAAGTTAAAGGGGCCAGTTGTGTCTGTGCGTTTCCATAATCGTATCCAGTTCAGGCCACATGACAGGTTCGACGGCACTATACATCTTGTGGGTAATAACATCCAACATGCGGTAAATTGAATCCCGCATGGCCTCGCGGTTATATCCCCCTTCCAGCGTATATACAACAGGGGTATTGATTTTGCGGGCTGCCTCCTGAATAATGCCGGCAATGGCACCAAAGCCATCAGAACTGATATTCATACCACCGATAGGATCCATGGCATGCACATCAAAACCCGCTGATACCAGGATCAGCTCAGGTTTAAAAACTTCCACGATGGGAGCCATGATGTGCTGATAAATACTTACGTACTGGGCGTCATTCTTCCTGGAAGACAGAGGGCAATTTACGGTAAATCCTTCTCCTGCTAATTTTCCGATCTCCGAAAGTTTTCCTGTACCGGGATAAAAAGGATACTGGTGGGTTGAGAAATACAAGACACTGTCGTCATTATAAAAGCATTCCTGGGTTCCGTTTCCATGATGGACATCAAAATCAACGATCAAAATCTTTTTTATTCCATGATTGATGTTGGCCCATTTTGCGGCAATCGCCACGTTGTTGAATATACAAAATCCCATAGCCTGGTCAGACGTGGCATGATGTCCTGGCGGCCGTACGAAAGCCAGGCCCCCGGTTATCTCTGAGCGCAGGGCCATATCGGTAAGCTTTATGAGAGAACCTGCCGCCAGAAGAGACACATCATACGAACCTGTAGAACAAATCGTATCCGGATCAAGATCGACCAGCCGGCCTAGGGTGCATGATTGCTGTATATGCTGAACATATCTTTTTTCATGTATCTGCAGAATATCTTCAACCACAGCTTTCTGTGGTTCAACCAGTATAAAATCCGACCCTCCCCCGTCAAACAGGGTGTGAATAGACTGGATTCTAAGTGGGCTTTCGGGATGATATCCGCCGGTATCATGCCCCATAAAAATTGGATCTGATACAATACCTATCATGGGAGGTTACCTAAATGCACGGTTATTTCATATCCGTAAATCTACCTGAGGATGTATATATTCTTTTTGTACGGGATAGGCGCGACAAGTATTTATTTGATAAACATTGTTGTATTGCCGCTCATAAACAATCTCATGAATGACAGATGCTTTGGATATCATGGGATCCATGCCATAGGTTTTCACGGAATACATCGATCTGTATACAGACTTGGCAGACGCGGTTGTCGGACCAAACCCGTTATTTTTGATTGTTTTTTCATGGAACAGTCTCTGAGGTTCAGAATTCCGCACTTTTAGATGACTGTTTCCCGGGTAAGACAACTCATATGCCACCGGGTTTCTAAATGACATTCGAGCAGATATGCTCTCTTGGTTCATAGTTTATTGTTTAGGGCAAGCAAATATTTTTTTCAACAAATAAATCTATATGCAAAAACAGGTCATATTATATCATTGTCTGCAAGATACATTCTTCCCTCTTTTGAAAATCTCCAGTGGAATATAACAATAATCTCGCTTGCAAATTTGACTCGATAGAGATATTCTTCTGTTTATATCACAATTTATTTGTAAGGGGGTGTTTTAATGAAAAAATTTCTACGGGGAAGTATCATTATCCTTTTTTGCCTCTGCCTGCCAGCCACTTTGATGGCACAGGATTATCTGTCTGAGGCACAAGCACTCTTTGATCAGGGCGGAGTTGACAACCTGAAACAGGCTGGCGACCTGTACCTCAAGTATATTGAGGCAAATCCGAACAGCTATGAAGCTCACTGGAAAGCTGCCCAGGCATACAGAAACTACGGCGATGAGGCCAACAAAGCGCAGGTTGAAGGATGGAAAGGCATCTGTAAGGAATACGGTAACAAAGCAATGGCTCTTGCTGAAAAGGCCACCGAGATCGAACCCGACAAGGTGGAAGGCTACTATTTTTATGGTCTCAGTGTAGCTGTATACTCCGATGGAACCGGCATTATGACTGCAATAAGAGAAGGCTTGAAAGGAAAAACCCAATCCAGCCTCGAGAAAGCCTATGAAATCGACAAAATGTACAACGACGGCGGGCCCATGATCGCCCTAGGACGGTTCTGGTTTGTCCTACCCGGTATCGCCGGCCGCGATGTCGATAAGTCTGTTGAATTACTCCGAGAATTTCAGCAGAACTTCCCGGACGATCCTGAGGGACAGATCTACCTGGCAGAATCTCTTATGAAAAAAAGCAAAAAGCAATTTGGTGATGAAGCAAAGGGACTTCTGGAAAAGGCCGTCCAGAATGGTGATGCTGACCAGAAAGCCAAAGCGGAAAAACTGCTGAAAAAACTATAATTATAGCATTACATATTGAAGCGCCCCTTTGTATGGGGGCGCTTTTTTTATCAGGGAAGCGAAACACCTGATAAAAACATCAACCGGTTTACTTGAACCACTACGATTTCAATCCGTTACAGCAACCCCTTCTTTCAGGGTATCGCCTCTTTTTTTAACTTCGTCGACGATGTAGAATCCTTATTGTTTCCCTAACGGTTTTTTTTTACATTCATTAACGATATACCTGTATCATCATACCAGCTTGACTTGTAATTGAGAGTATGTTTAAAACAATCAAATCCTCGTTGATATTTATAATTATTAACGAAAATAGTGCATTATAAAGCGTAGATATGCCATGGCTAAGACAATTCCAGCTGATACGATACACTTTTCAAAAATGTCCGGCACCGGCAATGACTTTATTGTTATTGATAATATGTCGAAACAATACAGCCTTAACTGGAGTGAAAACGCCCGCAAATTGTGCCCACGACGTATCGGTGTTGGTGCCGACGGTATTCTGCTCATCGAACCATGCGATGAAACTGATTTTACCATGAAAATATTCAATGCCGACGGCAGTGAAGCCGAGATGTGCGGAAACGGTGCCCGCTGCGCAGCGGATTTTGCCTACAGCCATGGCATTGCCCCGAAACAAATGTGCTTCAAAACCCTGGCAGGCCTTATTGATGCCAGAATAGATAAAGATGCCGTAGCAATCAAGATGATTGATCCGTACGACATGCAACAGGACATAGACTTGCCTGTATCTGGCCGGAATATTACTATCTACTCGATCAATACCGGGGTCCCGCATGCAATTCTCTTTTGTGAAGATGTGTCCGGCATGGAAATCGAAACTTTGGGGCCGGCCATACGATATCATCAGCATTTCTCACCGGCAGGCAGTAATGTGGATTTCGTTGAAATCTCGGATAAAAGTCAAATTACTGTACGCACATACGAGCGTGGGGTCGAGGCTGAGACATTAGCCTGCGGTACCGGTGCTGTCGCATCAGCACTGTTGAGCTATGCATTTCGTGATGTTTCCGGACCTCCAGTGCATGTAAACATGCCTGGCGGGCAACTGATAATAGATTTCCAAGTCGATGACGAACAATGCCATGACGTCTGGCTTATCGGGCCTGTTGATACTGTCTATACCGGACAGATTATCATTTAATTATTATAACTAATGATTTTACAAATCATTATCATGAAAAACAAAAGCCTGCCGCCCCATTACATGCACGCAGTAAAATTCAATTAAATGAGAGACTAATGAAAGAACTCCATGAAAGTTGCGGTGTCTTCGGTATCTTCGGTGATTCAAAGGCTGCCGAAAAGGTTTACCTTGGCCTGTATGCACTTCAACACCGGGGCCAGGAAAGTGCCGGCATTTCTACCACTGATGGAAATGAACTATATTCTCATAAAGGTCTTGGCCTGGTATGGTCGGTATTTTTCGACCCGAATGTCATGCCCCGCCTGAAGGGTCATGCCGCAATCGGCCACAACCGTTATTCAACAAAAGGTTCCGGTGATATTGTAAATGCTCAGCCAATTGCAATTCAGTGCAAGGCCGGCCAGATAGCGGCGGCACATAACGGCACTCTAGTCAACTCAGCTGCCCTTAGAAAAAATATGGAACAAAAGGGTTCAATTTTCCAAGCCTCAACTGACAGCGAAATTGTATTGCATCTTATTGCCCGCTCGCAAAAAACAACCATGATTGATATGATCATGGATTCCCTCAATCAGCTTGAGGGTGCTTACAGTTTTGTCTTTCTCACGCCTGATAAGCTTATCGCCGCACGAGATCCGCACGGATTCAGGCCTCTTAATCTGGGCATGCTGGGAGATGTGCCTGTAATCGCTTCCGAATCATGCGCCTTCGATATAATCGGAGCCGAATATACAAGATCGATTGAGCCCGGAGAAGTAGTAGTGATCTACAACTCGGGAATTTCGTCATACCATCTTCCAGCCGCATCTCGTAAAAGTTTTTGCATATTCGAACATGTGTATTTTTCCAGACCGGACAGCATTATTTTCGGAGAAAAAGTAGATAAAGTTCGCCGCAATCTCGGCAAACAACTTGCCAGAGAAGCACCCGTCGATGCCGATATCGTGATTGCGGTACCCGACTCCGCCAATACAGCAGCGCTTGGGTTCTCCAGGGAATCCGGCATACGCTATGAAATCGGGCTCATCAGAAACCATTACGTCGGCCGTACATTCATTGCTCCACATCAAAGCAAGAGAAAGCTCGATATAAAGGTGAAGATCAATCCGGTTACAGGTGTTATCAAAAACAAACGAATCGTGCTGGTTGATGATTCGATCGTAAGGGGAAACACTTTGCGGCAGATTGTCAGACTATTGCGCAGTGCCGGAGCGCGGGAAGTCCATGTCAGAATCAGTTCGGCTCCGGTGAAATTTCCCTGTTATTACGGTATTGATATTTCGAGTCAGGAAGAACTGATCGGTGCCAATAAATCTGTTGAAGAAATACGCAAACGCATTGAAGCCGATACGTTAGCATATCTGTCGGTTGAAGGAATGCTTAATTCGGTTGAAAACAAGGGTCTTTATGGATCAGCCTGTTTTACCGGCGAATATCCGACTGCTGTTCCGCAACAGTTCGATAAGTTCGAATTCTGCTCCGGCACGGAATCTTAAAGATAATCCCGGTGTGAAGAAAATTAATATACCCGACCTGAATCCGCCGGTAATAAATGAGAGGAATACATATGCGTGAAATAGTAGCAGTCCTGGATTTTGGTTCACAATACGCCCAACTCATCGCCAGACGTATTCGCGAACTGGGCGTCTATTGCGAAATCGTTGAGCATGATATTACGGCAGAAAAAATCTCGCGTATCGGCCCCAAAGCACTCGTCCTTTCCGGTGGGCCGGCATCCGTCCTTGATGAAAATCACCCAGAAATGGACCCGGATATTCTTACACTTAATATACCGGTACTGGGCATTTGTTATGGCATGCAGCACATTGCCCAGATTCTTGAAGGCACGATTGAGAAAGGCAGGGGCGGCGAATATGGGCCTGCAACCATTGATATAGACAATTCAAAGGGCTTTTTTGCTGATCTCGGCCATTATATGGATGTATGGATGAGTCATGGAGATCAAGTTATTGGCCTGCCCCGGGGTTTTGCATTGCTGGCTCATACTGCGGACTGTCCCGTTGCAGCGATGGGAGACTTGAAACGGCAGATATACGGCGTTCAATTCCATCCTGAAGTCGTGCATACTCCAAGAGGACACGAACTTTTAAAGAACTTCCTTTATTCCATTTGCAAATGTATGGGTGGCTGGTCAATGGCCGGATTTATCGAAGATTCTGTTTCAACAATCCGCTCGAAGGTGGGTGATGCGAATGTTATCTGCGGACTTTCAGGAGGTGTTGATTCCGCAGTGGTGGCAGCCCTTATCAACAAAGCCATCGGCGACCAGATGACCGCAATATTTGTCGACAACGGTCTTTTGCGTGCAGGAGAGGTTGAGGAAATAGGACACATCTTTACCAATGAATACCCACTTAATCTTGATATTGTAGATGCCCGTCAGACGTTTCTGAACGCATTGAAGGGGATTACAGAACCAGAGCTGAAACGCAAGGCCATCGGCCGTACATTCATCGATGTATTTTACAGTGAAGCCGATCGCATTGGCGGCGCAACCTTTCTTGCCCAGGGAACACTCTACCCTGATATAATCGAAAGCCGTTCAGCCAAGGGCGGACCCTCGGCAACCATCAAGAGTCACCATAATGTTGGCGGATTACCACCGGATTTAAAATTCGAGCTTATAGAGCCGCTAAAGGAACTATTCAAAGACGAAGTGCGCCTGCTTGGCAAGGAATTGGGGCTTCCCGAAAACCTGGTAAATCGTCAGCCGTTCCCCGGCCCCGGCCTTGCAGTCAGAATTCTGGGAGAAGTGACAGCAGAAAACCTGAAAATTCTCCAGCAAGCGGATCTCAGAGTTAAGGAAGAGCTCAGGAATTATTCGGGCTATTCTGATATCTGGCAATCTTTTGCCGTTTTGCTGCCGGTAAAGACAGTGGGTGTTATGGGTGACGAGCGTACCTACGCCAATGTAGTCGCTCTCAGGATTGTCTCCAGCATGGACGGCATGACTGCTGACTGGATCAAAGTACCCTATGAATATCTGGCACGTATATCAAGCAGAATCATTAATGAAGTCAAGGGGGTTAACCGGGTTGTATACGACATCAGTTCTAAACCTCCCAGCACCATTGAGTGGGAATAATTGCAGACAGATCGACTCCTGCTTGATCACAGAGAGATTTTCAGATGCACGGCATTGCTAAAACCACTGTTACTATTACTGTCGGCCACCTCATAGGTTTTTTTCAGATCGGCAGGAGTATTAGCAAGCACCACAGCGTGGCCGGCCCATTCTAGCAAATCGATGTCATTATAATCATTGCCGATTCCCAGAACAGAGGCTGAATCAATCGATATTCGCTCGCACAGCCACTTAGCTGCATGTCCTTTGGAAACACCCCGGGGGAATATCTCTACCCAGATGGAATTCCCATCAAGCGGGGATGTGGCACGGATCACCTTTACATGATCCAACTTCTGCCGGATTTCTTCATATGCCGACACATCCGAGGGGATGATGGTAATAATCTGACAGGCCCGACCGAAATCCCGCGGATCTATATTTAGCTTCCTGGCGAATTCCCGGTAAATCTCATTGCGCAGTTCAAAATCAGGATTCTCTCTTCCGGTCTGATAATAGGCATATGTATGATTCTCCGGAATTGGATCCTGAATCATGAAATCGAAATTGTGTATGATCAGAAAGTTGGAGATCTCGCCCACATCTTTCGCGTCCAGGCAACGGGAGAACAGGATCTGTTTTGATTTCCAGTCAACAATCCCGGCGCCCGAGGAAAATATGAGATAATCTAAGGGTAGATCATCTGCCAGCGCCATTTGTGCTGAAAACAACGATCTCCCGGTCGCAATCACCCGACAAATACCGGCTTTTCCCAGTTGCAAAAGAGTCTGATAATCCCTAGGACTAATGGTTTGGTCAGGCTGCAGCAGCGTCCCATCTAGATCGGTTACCACCATGTAAATCGGCTGCTCGTCAATCGAGGATTTCATAGCTGCATATCTGTACGCTTGAGCGCAGGTTATCGAGCACCCGCTCCAGAAGAATCCCCTCCTTGGTATCGTATGAATAGCCAAAGGTCGCCCGCACCCCGAGCGAGATGAACTGCACCGCCCGATCAAGAGCGATCGGCAGGCTGTCTCCCTGCAGAATGCTCCCGACGACCACGCTGGCAAAGGCATCCCCAGTACCGGGATAATTGGCCGGCAAGTATTCGCACATGACCTTCCAGAAACGTTTGTCATTGTTATTATATGCAATAACCGAAGTCTTTTTGCCCTGTTCGATCTCGGGCACGGACGTAACAATCACTATTTTCGGGCCCTTCCCAGCAAGGGTTACGATCCAGTCTTTCATCTCATTGACCGTTACCTTAGGATTGTAGGGCCTATCCAACAGCAAAGCGGCCTCGGTCAGATTGGGGGTAATTACATCCGCAACTTCGATCAGGGATCGCATCTCATCGATCATATCTACAGACAACGGTCCATACAGGACTCCATCATCTCCAAGCACCGGATCGACCACCACCAACTGCCGATCACGTCTGAAATGCTCTATAAATTCTTTGACAATTGCAATCTGGCGATGAGATCCGAGAAACCCGCTGTAAATAGCATCAAACTCAAGTCCCAGATCTTTCCAATGCCGGATTATCTCTGGCATGTGCTCGGTCAGATCAATGAAGTGGTATTCGGAAAATTTGCTATGGGTCGAGAGCACAGCGGTGGGCAGCGGACAGACCTGGATTCCCATTGTGGAAAGAATCGGCATTACAACGGTGAGGGAAGCCCTGCCGAAACCGGATAAGTCGTGAATCGCGGCAACGCGTTTGACAGGATTTTTCATAGTATTGTTATTACATCGATTTCAGGGCATCATTCAAGAATTGTTTTGCGCATCAAGAGCTTGCCGACTTCCTTCTTATCTATGTCATTGATTTTTATTAAGCTCATTACCTTGTTTATTTTTCTTGAAAGGAAGAATGTACGAATGAAAAAACTCCTTAAACGGCGAGACAAATTGATTTTCCGAATTTACAGTCAAAAAATATTCCTTTTGTGGTGTTAGCAACTTCCTTTGCGTGCCCAAAATAACGTGGCACAAAGTAAATAGTCTGAATATAATATAAAATATTTCGGGAAATTTGAACGATCTTAGATAAAATAATCCTGCAACGGCTTTACATCCCAGGAACTGTTCCGCATTGCCATAATGGCTTCGGCAACCGCGCGTGATGCCGGGATAGTGGTTGTGTAAGTGATATTGTACATGATTGCACTCTGCCGAATATGGTAGGCGTCCCTGGTCGGGCTTCTGCCGATGCTTGTATTGACAATCAACTGGATGCCGCCATTCTTGACATGATCAACCACATTCGGCCTGCCCTCACTCACCTTTAGAACCGTCTCGGCCTGCACGCCATTGGAAACCAGGAATGACGCCGTGCCCCTTGTGGCCAGTATTTTGAATCCCATCTTTTCAAAGGACCTGGCAACAGGCACGATCTTTTTTTTCTGAAGGTCGTGGACACTTAAAAAAACATTTCCCTCGAGCGGTAGAGGAAAACCGGTAGCAATCTGGGCTTTGGCGTAGGCCATGGCAAAAGAATCATCAATGCCCATCACTTCTCCGGTGGATCGCATTTCAGGACTGAGGATCACCTCGGCATTCGGAAAACGGCTGAAAGGGAAAACAGCCTCTTTGACAGCCCTATGATGCGGCTGAATACGTTCGGTAAAACCGAGTTCGCTCAAGGGACGCCCCAGCATAACCTTTGTCGCCAGCTTGGCCAGGGGAACACCGATAGCCTTGCTTACAAAGGGTACTGTTCTGGATGCCCTGGGATTGACCTCAATGACATAAAGCTTGCCGTCCTTGAGCGCATATTGAATATTCATCAGGCCGATAACACTCAGTTCCCGGGCAATGCTCTTGGTCTGCATTTCAATAGTTTCTATGACTTGAGATGATAGTGTGGTCGGAGGCAAAACACAGGCGCTGTCGCCTGAGTGGATTCCCGCTTCCTCGATATGTTCCATGATACCGCCCAGCACTGTCAGATTCCCGTCACTGATGGCATCCACATCGATTTCAATGGCATCTTCCAGGAATTTATCTATCAGGATAGCGTTGTCCGGAAAAGCTTCCAACACCTGAGACATGAATTCGCGCAGTGTACCAGAGTCATAGACAATTTCCATGGAGCGGCCGCCAAGCACATAGGAAGGTCTCACGAGAACCGGATACCCGATTTTTTCAGCAATTCTAAGGGCCTTATCAGCACTAAATGCAATATCGTTTTCGGGCTGATTCAGCCCGATTTTCCTGACAATTTCCTGAAACCTCTCCCTGTCCTCAGCCCGGTCGATAGCATCCGGAGATGTCCCCAGGATCGGGACCGAACTGGCGGCAAGCCCCTGGGCCAGGTTCAAAGGTGTCTGCCCGCCGAACTGCACGATAACTCCGTCCGGCCTTTCGGCCCGAAAGATATGCAGTACATCCTCCAAAGTAAGCGGCTCGAAGAAAAGCTTGTCGGAAATATCATAGTCCGTACTGACTGTCTCCGGATTGGAATTGACCATAATGCTTTCATAGCCTTCATCTCGGATGGCAAAGCTGGCATGCACACAGCAATAGTCGAATTCAATTCCCTGTCCTATCCGGTTCGGCCCTCCGCCAAGGATCATGATCTTTTTTTTCGAGCCCGGCCTGATCTCACTCTCTTGCTCATACGTGGAATAATAATAGGGAGTATAGGCCTCGAATTCAGCCGCACAGGTATCAACAAGTTTATAGACCGGTTCTATTCTATTTTCGAATCGCAGCTCGCGAACGCTGTCTTCAGGTATTTCCCACAACTGTCCCAGATTGCGGTCCGAAAATCCGAGCTGTTTTGACTTTGCAAGAATATCGGGAGAAAATCCTTTTTCTGCTATAATCCCCTGGGCCTCTACAAGCTCCTGTATTTGATACAAAAACCACGGATCAATTCCGGTCATTGCCTGTATTTCATCAATACTGAGTCCATAACCAAGAGCCTGAGCGATTGTAAAAAGCCGTGCCGAATTCGGGGATGTGAGCCTTGAAATAATGTTTTTTTTCTGCTGTGAATCGTAGGGCGCCTTATTTAAACCAAGCCCGAAACGCCCGATCTCCAAAGAACGCACCGCCTTATTAAGGGCCTCTTTAAAAGTCCGGCCGATGGCCATGGTTTCACCGACTGATTTCATGGAAGTTGTGAGATAATCTTCGGTCTCAGGAAACTTTTCAAAGGTCCACCTGGGGATTTTTACCACACAGTAGTCAATTGCAGGCTCGAACGATGCATATGTCTCTTTGGTGATATCATTGGGAATTTCATCTAAGGTATAACCGACAGCCAGTTTTGCTGCGATCTTGGCAATTGGAAATCCGGTTGCTTTTGAAGCCAAAGCCGATGAGCGCGAAACCCTGGGATTCATTTCGATAACCACCAGATCGCCGTTTTCCGGATTGACGGCAAACTGCACGTTTGATCCGCCTGTTTCCACCCCTATCTCGCGCATAATATCTATCGAGGCATTGCGCAGCCTTTGATATTCGACGTCGGTAAGGGTCTGGGCCGGAGCAACCGTGATGGAATCCCCGGTATGCACACCCATGGGATCAAAGTTTTCAATCGAACAGATAATGACCACATTATCTGCCTTATCGCGCATTACCTCGAGCTCGAATTCTTTCCATCCGATCACCGATTCTTCGATCATGATCTCGCTGATCATGCTGGCAGCCAGTCCTGACTTGGCAATCCGCTCGAGATCTTCAGGGTTGTAAGCAATACCGCCGCCTATTCCTCCCAGGGTGAACGACGGTCTGATAATGACAGGGTAACCAATTGTCGCCACAACGTTAAATGACTCACCCAGGCTACGGGCAAATCCACTCTTGGGCACCCGCAGGCCGATGTTTTGCATGGCCTGGCAAAACTGTTCCCTGTCTTCGGCCTTGTGAATAACATCCGGCGATGCCCCGATCATCTCTACGCCATAGCGATCTAAAATTCCCTGATCAGCAACCGCCACAGAAGTGTTAAGCCCGGTTTGCCCGCCCAAGGTTGGTAATATTGCATCCGGCCGCTCTTTGGCAATAATCTTGGCCACAGATTCGGGGGTTATCGGCTCGATATAAGTACGATCAGACATGTCGGGATCCGTCATAATGGTGGCTGGATTGGAATTGATCAGCACCACTACATATCCCTCTTCCTTCAAAGCCTTACAGGCCTGCACCCCGGAATAATCGAATTCACAGGCCTGGCTGATAATAATCGGCCCGGAACCGATGATGAGAATCTTGGACAGATCTGTTCGTTTCGGCATAGTTTTTTCTTTGGGTCTAGACTACCTTGTCTTTTTGCATCTTCATAAGATTCAAAAAATCTTTGAAAAGATATCCTGTATCTTGTGGCCCCGGTGCGGCCTCGGGATGATACTGTACACTGAATGCGTTCAAAGAGGGATAGCTCAGCCCTTCAAGTGTATTATCGTTCAGGTTGATAAATGTGACCTGCGTATCTTGGGGCAAAGTATCAGTTATGACTACAAAGCCGTGATTCTGGGAGGAAATGTGCACCCGGCCTGACCGCATATCCTTTACCGGATGGTTGACACCATGATGACCGAACTTGAGTTTTTCTGTACGCCCCCCAATGGCCTGTCCGAGTATCTGGTGGCCAAGACAGATACCGAAAATTGGCAACTTGCCCAGAATATTTTTAACAGTCTCAACAATGTATGTGAGCGGTGCGGGATCACCGGGTCCGTTTGACAGCAGAACGCCATGCGGAGTTAATGCTATAATTTCATGTGCTTTTGTAGTGGCCGGGACCACAATCACTTCGCAATCCAGGTTTTCAAGATTGCGAAGGATATTGTACTTTACCCCGCAATCCAGAACCACAACCCGAATTCTGTCAAAAACTTCTACGGGCGATTCCAAGGGGTACACCTGCCCTCTTTCCCAGCGGTATGGCCTTGAACAACTCACATACTGCACCAGATCCTGTCCGACCAGCCCGGGATCAGCATTTACTTTTTCCAGCAGGATATCAGTATCCTCCACCTCGGTTGAAATCACGCCACGCATGGCTCCCCGAGTACGGATGCGGCGGGTCAAGGCCCTGGTGTCAATACCTTCCAGGCCTATTTTGCCGTTTTCTTCCAAAAAATCCTTCAGGCTTTTTTCTGAACGCCAGTTACTGGGATGCGACTGGTATTCTTTAACAATGAATCCCTCCATGTGGATACGGTCGGATTCCATATCAGAACTGTTGATACCGTAATTCCCAATGAGGGGGTAAGTCATTGCCAACATCTGTCCCTTATAGGATGGATCACTCAGAATTTCCTGATAACCGACCATACCGGTATTGAATACTACCTCTCCGAACACCTCTCCCCGTCCGGCAAAGGCGTAGCCTGGAAAAACGGAACCATCTTCCAGAACCAGCACAGCTGGAGGTTTTGACCAGTCTAACGGCACAGCACAACTCTCCTTGGTTTCATTGGAAATGCCCAGCCATATTTTCCCCACCCAATGGGGATGTTTTTACATAAATCAGGGCGGCACCACAAAATTACCGCCCTAATTTAAATGGCTGTCCTGCGCGATTATCTCCAGCTATAATACGGCCAGATACTTGTCAATCTCAAACTGGCTTACATGGACTCTAAACTCGTCCCATTCTCTTTTCTTGTTCTCAATAAATTTTTCGAAAATATGATCGCCCAGTGCTTCTCTGACCAGTTCGCTTTGGGAAACCACCTGAATAGCCTCGAACAGATTGCCGGGCAATGAGGTTATCCCTGCATCAGCCCTGGCTTTTTCATTCATCTCGAAAATATCCTCTTCGATCGGATCCGGAAGTGCGTATTTCTTTTCGATTCCCTTCAACCCCGCGGCAATCTGCACCGCAAATGCCAGGTATGGATTACAGGCGGGATCAGGAGCCCTGAATTCCATCCTGGTGGCATTGGGCTTACCCGGCTTATACATGGGAACTCTGACCATGGCCGAGCGGTTTCGTCTGGCCCAGGATACATAAACCGGTGCTTCATAACCAGGAACCAGGCGCTTATATGAATTGACCCATTGATTGGTGACCGCAACAATTTCCCTGGCATGGGTCAGAATGCCGGCAATGTAATGTTTACCCATCTTTGACAGATTATACTTGTCCTTGGCATCAAAAAAGGCATTATTGCCGTCTTTGAAGAAGGACTGATGAACATGCATGCCACTGCCGTTTTCGCCGGCTAAGGGTTTGGGCATAAAGGTGGCATACACACCGTGCTGCCTGGCGATTTCTTTGACTGCTGTTCGGTAGGTCATGACATTATCGGCCATGCTTAACGCTTCCTGATAACGAAGATCTATTTCATGCTGGGACGGTGCAACCTCGTGGTGACTGTACTCCACCTGGATACCCATTTTCTGCAGTGCGAAAATGGTATCTCTACGCAGGTCAGTGGCACGGTCAACCGGAAGACCGTCGAAATATCCTCCGCGATCAATGATTTCAGTAGAGGTATCATCGGTAAAATAAAAGAATTCCAGTTCAGGTCCGAGGAAACATGCATAGCCTTTTTCCGCCAGTTTCATCACCATGCGTTTCAAAACATAGCGTGGATCACCCATGTATGGGGTTCCATCCGGATTCTGGATATCACAAAACATGCGGGCAACCGGTTGATCAGCAGGCCTCCACGGAATGAGCTGAAAGGTGGTCGGGTCTGGTTTGGCGATCATATCACTTTCATGGATCCTGGCAAACCCTTCAATCGATGAACCGTCGAAACCCATTCCTTCTGCCATACCCTCTTCCATCTCGGATGGAGTGACGCTGAAACTCTTCATCCTTCCCAGCACATCAGTAAACCAGAACTGGATAAAACTTACATCTTGTTCCTTGACAACCGCCAGAACATCTTCCTTTGTCTTACAGTTAAACATAGTTAAACCCTCTCATTTGGTTTTTATTGTATTTCCTTTGCCACAAATGGGCATAATTCCTATTCAAATGCTTCATTTTCCCTCAATTCCCAGATGCCGCAGGGACAGGCATCACAACAAAATCCGCAGCCGATACAACGCTCATCATCAACAACATATTCATAATCCGAGTTCATCAGTTCTTTACGCGTAATTGCCTGCTGCGGACACAGGGATTCGCACAGACCGCAATCCCGGCACCCGCTACAGGATGCACAACTGAGGGCACACTGTTCAATATCGCTAAATTCCTGCGGTCTGGGATCATAGTATTCAAGTTTGACACGGGCTTTATCAATGACTGGGATCTGATCAAAAGTATCATCCTTACCCCTGAGTCGTGCGTCGATTACACGTGAAACTTCCCTGCCTGCCCCAATCGCATCGGTAATCAGGCCCAGTCTGGAGCTGTCACCAATGGCAAAAACCCGGGGGTCACTGGTCTGGTATGCGTCGTTCACCTCGATAAAACCACGCTCTGTCTTTATGTATTCCGGCAGAAAACCCAGGTCCGGTTTATCACCAATCGCAATAACAACAGTGTCCGCACCAAGGAGTTCACCACTGGTAAGCAGAACTCCCTCATTGGTGATTTCCCTGGTAAAAACCGGCCAGATAAATTTTGCACCGGCTGCCTCTGCCGCCTGTCTTTCCGTACCGAATGATGCAGGTTCCTGAATATCAATCAGGCTTATTTCCTCAGCTCCGAGTCTGCCGGCCTCGCTGGCAACATCACAGCCGACATTGCCGGCTCCGATAATCACTACTCGTTTCCCGACAGCCATGCCCTGGGATTTTGAATTCCTGAGGAAATCAAGAGCAGTAATTGCTTTCTCGTGACCTTTTATCGCAAGTGTTTGGGGTGTTTGTGCCCCGACAGCAATAACCACAAAATCATTTTTTTCTTTTATTTTGTTGAATTCCTTTTTAGTAAGCTCATTCTTGAGCTCAAGGTGTTCAACCTTTTCCCTGATCCTCTTGATTTCATGTTCCACTACATCCTGCGGTATACGGGATTGTGGGATAACACTTGAGATTTTCCCCCCGAGCTGAGTGTTTTTATCATATACAAATGGTTCATGACCCATAAGCCATAGTTGCCACGCAACCGACAGACCTGCCGGACCACCTCCGATAACAGCTATACGCTTACCGGTCTGAGCAAGAGGTTGTGGTGGTTTGGCTTCTTTGCTGGCCTTACCCAGCAGCGATATATCTACAGCCGGCATATATTCCTCTGCCCGTGTACAGTGCTGCATGCACAGCGCCGGACAGAGATAGCCGCATACGGTTGCCGGAAATGGCGTATATTCAAGGGCCAGATCGACAGCCTTATCAAGATTGCCCTTGCGAATAAGATCCCATCTCTTCTGTACGGGAATTCCGTTCGGGCAATGTGCCTGACACGGAGGGAGATATTTATGATTTTCCCATAAAGGGATAAACCGGCGCAAATTTCCGCTGGCAATTACCGGTATCTGGCTTCTATCGATGTCGGTTAGATCACCCAGCAGACCGCCTTCTCCCAGTTCTTTATCCCATATCTCTGTGCGGAACTGATGAATTGAGCACCGTGCCTCGGACTTTTTTTCATGGGGCTTTAATGCCTTGAGAAGCTGCCAGGCATCACGATCGGAAGTTAAAACTTCAAACAGACCGCTACGACCTACCAGATCGAGAAACGTTTGCATGTTTGAAGTAAGCCAAATCCAGTCTGCATCGGTGATGGCAACTAATCTGGCGTCTGACTCTGAAAACCCGTGATGCCCCCCCCGGAAAAATATTTCGCCTCCGACCATTCCGACGCAGGGCCGATCTCCTAAAATATTTTCACGATAATGCGATCCGAGGCCACAGATGACAGCCCTACCGCCGGCCATAAACTCGGCAAAGGAATCTCCCACACCTCCTAAAACCCAGAGTTCAGGGGGTTCAAACCTGGGATTATGCTTGGTCATGGTCATGCCCCGCGCTCCGATATCACCGGCAATATAAATCTTGCCCTGGGCCATGGCATTACCTGCTCCGTTGGTCGCATCTCCCCGCACGACAATATGCGCTCCGGCGTTCAACCAACCGACATCGTCACTGGACGGCCCAAGGGTTTCAATAAACGTGTTAGGGAAGCCCATAGACCCGAGTCGCTGCCCGGGAGCGCCGCTCACCGTGATACGAACCCGGTTATCGCCCGCATTCCAGAGCCTTCCCCCGATGCCATGCTGTCCATAAGCCTGGACATCGATATTCAGATAACCGTTTTCGACAGCCCTTTGAATGCGTTCCTCTAAAATCCTTGATTTAACGCGCTGACCATCTTCTTCGCCGGAGATTACAATTTTACCCGATTGATTCATAGCATCACCTGGTCAGCAAATTTGTATGGGTTATTAATCAACATAATCTTCATCTCTAGTATTTATCTTCCTAAACAACATGTTTGACGTTAAGCCTTTCGGCCACATGGTATTCAGCAAACCCAAGCGCATCAGACATGCCGATCGGCAACGAGGTTGAACGTCCAAGCGGCGCCATGATCTTTTTCAACTCACTATCGAACTTCAGAAACACATCTACTAAGCGCTGGGCCACATCTTCCGGATCGAGCCTTCGGTATAGGCGCGGATCCTGAGAAGTAATGCCCTTGGGGCACAGATTAATATTGCAGATATTACAGCGGTCACTTTCAGAACCCAGACATCCGGCAGCGGCCTGCATAATATATTTTCCTACTTGAATCCCGCTTGCCCCAAGCATGATCAAGGCAGCTGCATTGGCAGCCAAATTTCCGTTTTTGCCAATGCCTCCTCCGGCAAAGAGTGGAATCTCGTTCTGCATTCCAATCTTCACCAGATTCAGATAGGCGTCACGAATATTGCTAGCAATGGGGTGTCCCATATGATCCATCGACACGTTATATGCTGCCCCGGTTCCACCATCTTCACCGTCGATAGACAATCCTGCAGCATATGGATTACGAGCCAAATTATTGAGAACCGCCAGGGCTGTCGTAGTTCCTGAGATCTTGGGATACACCGGAACCCTGAAACCCCAGGCCATATACATGGACTGGATCATCTTTGCCACAGCCTCTTCAATTGAATATTTTGTCTGATGAGTGGGAGGACTAGGCAGACTCACCCCGGTAGGAACTCCCCTGATGGCGGCAATCAGCTGATTGACCTTGTGCCACATCAACAGACCACCATCCCCGGGCTTTGCTCCCTGACCGTACTTGATTTCAATGGCACATGGGTCTTCCTTCATTTCCGGCAGGGCATGAATTATCTCGTCCCAGCCAAAATAACCGCTTGCAATCTGAAGAATTACATATTTCAAAAAACGCGACTTCAGAAGCCTGGGCGGACAGCCGCCTTCCCCGGTACAGATTCTGACCGGCATACCGACTTCCTCATTGAGATAAGCCACTCCCATCTGCAGGCCTTCCCACATATTAGGAGACAAGGCCCCGAATGACATACTGCCGATGATAAGGGGGTATATCTCCCGCACCGGTGGTATCCATCCGTTATCCCGGGCAGCCTCAAGAGCATCTTCAGGTGCAAGTATACGCCCCAGAAGAGTTCTCAATTCAAACTCATGACGAGCGGCATCGAGAGCCGGATCTGTCAACATTGAAATTCTGATAAACTTTGCCTGATCCAAGACGCTTTCCGAACTGTTGCGGCGTCCACCACGACGGCGGGGTTCTCCATCGATATCGACGTGAAATCGCAGCTTGGATATTTCTTCATTGTGCACTGGAATAATTGCATCATTGGGACAGACCAGATTACACATCCCACATCCTACACAGGCATGGATCGGATCTGTTTTTTGCCTTATCCCGTGATATATCCCATACACATTGCCAGGTTTTTCTTCCAGCCCTAGCGGCACATTCAGTATCCTTTTTCTATGTACACCCAGCTCTATGGCCCGTACCGGACATACAGCAGTGCACTTGCCGCACAACGTGCATTTATCTTTATCCCAAAGTATGAGCCAGTGCAGATCTTTTACACTTAAAGTGGACGGGTGCAGGATTCCCATTGACTTCTCCTTTTTACTTCCATCCGCCCGGAATCAACATATATGGTATCGTATTTCATCGGTTGAGCATCATAGTTCTTTTCCCGATACGGAATAGCCTCATCGATTCCGCACATCTCGGAAGAAAAGGCAAACATACCCGGCTTGCCTCCGACAACACCCGGGCGAAGTTTTTTGCTGTCCTGGGCCATGAAAAGGGTTTTATTCGGCAGACAGCCGATTACACAGTTGGGACCGTCGATGATCAAAGGACGCAGGCTGTGTTTCAGAGTTTTCAAAAAACTTCCATCAGGATGCCTACCTATCTCATGATCTTTAAGCGGGGTAATTATGTGTTTGTAAGCATCGATACCCAGCCCTAATTTTGTAATCGTATAATGCAGAATATGGGTGAATACCTCCGAATCGGATTGATATCCAAGGTAGCCCGGCTGATTCCTTGAGGTAAGAAATTCACGTATGGGGACGAATGCCGTGTTCTCACCGTTTGTCATACTGGCCACACCCTGAAGAAAAAACGGATGACAGGCGTAGAGTGTAATAGCGTAGTTTGTATTCTGTCTGCCCTGGGCCATGATAATTCGAGCCTGTAGACCTCTGCGATCCAATCCGAGGTACTGGGCTATTTCCATCGGATCTCCGACTTCCTTGATCATGACAACATCCGGCCAGAAGCTGAAAACCACCATAGATCCGTCTTGTTCACCCAACTTTCTTAACTGAACCCGCATCTGTACCAGTCTATTGGCGATTTCCGCTTCTTCAACACTCTCCCATTCATAGGGGTATTCATATACTCGTATCAGATAAATATCCCGTTTCGGGGTCCCCTTTGGGGGTTCTTTTGAGGGCCTGATGGAAAGTTTATATTTGGTCAGAAATCCATGACTCATCATATACTGATCCAATTTTTTAATTCCCTCCTGTGAAAATATTCCAGAGAGAATGGGTGAATTTTTAAAGGGTTCGAGCTCTCCGCCCATATCGGTCATGAACAATCCGACACCAGATCCGTCATGTCCTTCTTTCATCACATCCAGTGACCGAAGTGCGACCATGGGGGATAGCGGCTCATCGCTTGTGACGGCAAACAAACGACACATGTAGTTTCCTCCTCTTACTTTTAGGTATTATGATAGAGCGAAAAATATGCCAAAAACCCTCAATCGATTTATTATTAACAACTTATTCGATACTGAACATATACAGCAACTTATCTTATTGTTTTTTATGGTTTATTTATTGTCCTTGAAATATTGAAAGCCATATAAAAAACTTTGATCGTGGAATACTGCTTGGATATTGACTGCCAAAATTGTACAGACGCCGCTAATTGATACAATATTGTACCGTTTTGCTGATTGATTTGATGAATCCAAGGTTAAAAACGACATAGAATCTTGTCAAAAGTAAATATATTTTATGGTGATACCCCTCATGCGGCAAAATAGCTCATAATCTTCTGTGAAACGACGTCTGCCACTATACGTAAACCTTTAGCCTGTACGTCATACACCCTCACTACATCCTGGTATACGTCCCGATCAGGCAAAAGCTCAGATAGGTGATTCGGCAGGCTGCTGATCAAGTCGGTATTGAGAAAAACGCCTTTTTCCCAAGGGAAGATGGCTATATAGAAAATATTGTTTTCAACCAGGTCCTGGAAAAAATGGGTACCAAACGAAAGTTCGGGCATCAGATTGCCGTCCAAGTCGGCCAGTTCGATCAGCACACTCATCCGATTTATCTCGGAAAAACTCACCGGCACACCTAAAGACGGTGTTGTGGTACCCCATCTGCCGGGGCCAATTAAAATTGTGGGTAGATCCGCAGATGTCTCAATCTGCCTGTTCAACTCACCTATGAGACGTGCGATGTCGTATTTCCCGCTCAAGGGCAATTCAGTGTATCTTTGAGGGTCAACATAGATAATGCGTTGAAATGCCTGCGAGATGCTGCCGCCCATGAAATTGCCTTCCATTTGAAAGAGAAGATTCTCTTCCGGCACATCTCCTGGAAATTCCACACTTGTCTCCTGCCCTATGGTCTGCAATGGGCGGCACTGTACCAGGTTCACCTGAAATCCATCTTTCGCAGTAAAGTTGACCGTGAATTCTATATCGACAGGATAATTGTATTGCTTTTCGAGTGTTTTGAGCATCTTCTGCATTACTGATACGAACCGGGAATGGGAAAGAAGCTCATCAAGGGTAATAATCCAGGCTTCCTGGTCTTTTCTGCCCATCTCTTTTAGCTTTCTGCTAATCTCTTCGTCTTTGACTGCAATGTAGTCCAGTTTGATATCCAGTTTTTCGTTCATCAGATCCATGAATGAGACTGTCTGCAAATCATTTCGATTGACATCTATCAAATCGACATCGCGCTGAGAAAACGTTCGAAGATCATTCATGCCCGAGTGCGGCCTTGTCAAAGGATCATCCAGGGCAACCACCCGTGGGTAATCGCCTTCTACCCGATCAACTGCCCTTGTTCCCAGCCCGACTACCAGCCTGAGCATACCGGCTTGTGGATCCATGCCCTTCTTCCAGACAAAGGTATTGTACGACACACCTACACCGGCTACATCTGGGAAAAAGTAGTGTTTGCGATATGACCCGGATACTCGCTGCACTAAGAGCGCCATCTGTTCATCCTGATATTCCAGGCCTCGCTGCAAACGGTAAATCAGGGCATTTTCATTCATGGTACTGGCAAATATTCGTCGGACTGCGCTAACAAATTGGGCATAGCGCCTTTCCGGGGTCCCCTGGTTGGCACAGAAGATACTTTCGTATTTTCCGGCAAAGGCATTGCCAAAGGAGTCTTCCAGCAAGCTGCTGGATCGCACGATGATCGGTGACTGGCCGAAGTACTCGATGAGCTGAAAAAACTGTTCCTGAATCTCGTCCGGGAATGTGCCCTCAAGCATCTTTTCCTTTAAATACGAGGCCACTTCAAAATATCCCTCGGGGGTTTTCTGCTCCATTCTCAGCTTCCACCAGCCGTTTTGTACGAGATAGGTGTAAAAAACATCCGAACCGATATAAAAAGAATCGTGGGGTTCAAGATAATTATGCCATTCAAACGACGTATCTTTTTCCAGCAATTTGCGAGCAAGCAGCATACCCACGGTTTTTCCGCCGACAAACCCTGTACCGATCAGCCTGGCTTTAACATTCAACAGGTCTTCCAACAAAAAATGCTCTTTCACGAAGGAGAGCATCCTGGGTTCACGGATCATCATAATCCGGCACAGGTGATCAACCATGTTATCTGTCTCTTCGAATTTCTCCATCAGGGGCAGCAGTTCTTCGGCTTTCAGAAACAAGCGGTCCCAGTAATCCAGATTTCTCTGGGCGGAATCTGTCCGTCTGTTTGTCATCTGACAGAACAACTGGGTGGCATCCAGGCTGCTTGTCATGGGAATAAAGCGTTCGCCATCCTTGTGGTGAGGCAGGAACATGGTTGGAGAGTAACGATTCCACACTTTCAGAGGTTGGACATAATATGTTTTTTCACAATTATACACATCCAGCAACACCTGGGTTGTCTCACGAATCCTGGCGATAGTCTTAAAAGAATGGTTGTTTCTAAGCAGTGCAAAATAAGCCACAGTATTGAGTTCAAAAAGGTATGGGCAGGTAATTAGAAAAAAATTGCCCACCATCATGTCCGTAGCCCAGGCCGAGAGCAAATCGGAAAGGCAATCAAAAACATAGAAGGCACCCTCGCCTTCTTCGGTAATAATGGTGTGAATCTCTGCTGAAAAAGATTCAAATCCGCTGGTCGCATCCAGGGTATAGGTTTTCAAGTTGTCCCGGGGATCGACAAGAGGCCGGTGATTGGCAAAGCGCATGTAAATAATTTTTCTATCATCTACCAAGGCCTCATTCACAAAGGACTGTACAAAAGACTTGTAGTCTTCAACGTCGTCAACCTGCCAGACAACATTATCGCCTATCCGCAGGCTATCAATAATTTCATCAAGACTGCCAAGACCAGTACTGACCCGAGCCAGAGATTTCATATCTTAACCCTCCAGGCTGTATATCCCACGTTATCCGGGGATTCTTTTTTGCTTGTGCATGTTTTGTTCTATACAAAATCCATTTTAGCAGATCATTCTTTAAAGTACATATGCTTTGATGAAAACCATATTAAAATCCTGCTTTAGATATGTATTACTGAAACATTACCATAATAAATCCGATAAATCGTAATGCTCGGGATAATCTTTTCCGTAAAGGATGAGGGTGATTCTCCAGGAATGTGGCATTCCTCTTCACCCCGGCTTATTTACATGCCAAGGTGAAGAGATCGTGTGCTTAATATGTTGTATGTCTTCAATTCATCAGGGTTACACCAATCCCTGATCGATCATGGAGTCTGCCACCTTGATAAATCCGGCAATATTTGCCCCAATAACCAGATTGCCTGGATTGCCATATTCCTCAGCAGTCTCATAGCAGTTCTTATGAATTGCATGCATGATCTGCCTAAGCCGCTCGTCCACTTCATCTCTCGGCCAGTTAAGGCGCATTGCGTTCTGGCTCATCTCCAGCCCTGAAACCGCCACGCCTCCTGCATTTGCAGCTTTACCAGGGGCATACATAATCTTCTTTTCGATGAAAAGATCGACACCTGCCGGCACCGTGGGCATATTAGATCCTTCGCTGACCAAATAACAGCCGTTGTTAAGCAGAGTTTCAGCATCCTTGCCACTTATTTCATTCTGTGTTGCACTTGGGAATGCACAATCACCTTTGATTCCCCAAGGGCGCTTGCCATCATAATATTCTACACCGAATTTTTCAGCATATTCCCTGATTCTTCCGCGACGAATGTTCTTAAGTTCCATCACCCATGCCAATTTTTCGTTATCGACACCGTCTTTATCATAAATTGTCCCATTAGAATCAGAAAGACTGACCACCTTGGCACCCAGTTGATTAAGCTTCTCAACCGTGTATTGGGCTACATTACCGGAACCGGAAACCACACACACCTTTCCCTCCAGGGAATCATCGCGCGTATTGAGCATTTCCTGGGCAAAATATACACTACCATATCCGGTGGCTTCCGGACGGATCAGGGATCCTCCCCAATTTAAGCCCTTGCCAGTCAGGACTCCGGTAAACTCATTGCGCAGCCTTTTATACTGACCAAAAAGGAATCCGATCTCGCGCCCCCCCACTCCGATGTCACCGGCCGGGACATCCGTATCAGGACCGATATGACGAAAAAGTTCGGTCATGAATGACTGGCAAAAACGCATAACTTCATTATCTGATTTACCTTTTGGATCAAAATCTGACCCACCCTTGCCGCCACCCATTGGTAGTGTGGTCAGTGAATTCTTAAATACCTGTTCAAAACCAAGGAATTTCAGAATATCGGCATTGACACTCGGATGGAATCGCAGGCCTCCCTTATATGGACCCAAAGCGCTGTTAAACTCGAATCGAAATCCACGGTTGATCTGGATCTCTCCTCGGTCGTCCTGCCATGGAACCCTGAAAATCAACTGCCTCTCCGGTTCTACTATCCTCTCAAGGATCTTGGCATCCTTATATTTCTTACTTCTCTCGAGGACCGGCCTGAGTGATTCAAGCACCTCAGTTACGGATTGTAGAAACGCTGGTTCATTAGGATTCCTCTGTTTTACTGTCTCCAATGCTTGTTGCACAATAGGCATTTGAAAAATCTCCTTCCATTAGTTAGATTAGAATAATTCTTACAAACAACACCTTGCACATCGCTTGTTTTGAGTAATAACAAACCATGTGATGACTTTTTAAGTTTGTCAGTTTATGCACTTCCTTCAATTTGCCATCTCTCTGTATATATGATAAAAATCCTTTAAGTTCTGATATTCAAACATACTGGACATGGCAAAGTTTTCTGATTCAATTCCGCTCTCCTCGGCAAGAGCCACAGGATTCAGACCTCCGATCAGAATCAAGCCCACCTTGTTAACATCAACAGGCACCTGGCATACCGATTCACTCATAGCTCCAATCGAAAGCACACCGTTTATGCCCGCTTTATCAAGCTCGGATTTAATTTCTTCGACTATTCCCAAGCAAATTCCGGCAATCTCTCTAAAATTCGCAAGAATTTTACCTTTTTTATTCTCCACAACATCACGAACCGTAGTCATTCTTGCTCGAATAAAGGCCTCTGAAGGATCCAGTGATGAACCGGAGTAGTGAATAAGCTCAACAAATCGCAGTGGATTCTTGTTCTTTACCTCGAGTATCCCCCCAAAACGGGAATCCATGGGAATACCCGCCTTTAATAAAACACCATTGATTACAATGCTGCATATCGTCGCAAAACCTATCTTACCTTTCGGAACACACACTTCACCCAGCCATTGGCCTTCGCGTGCGATTGCCACAAACTTACTGACACACAAACCGGCATCAAATGCCGGTTTCATTGCGGCGAGAGCACTTATAAATCTATTATTATCGAAGATTGAAATATTAACCGGCAACAACCCCTGCATACTTTTCGGATTATAGGTTGTACGGTAAGCAAGCACTTCAATGCGCGTGTTTGCAAAGCCAACCTTGTCCTGAACCCTGGCATCCTTGAGTTCCTCAATGCCCTGTTGAGTTATTTCTCTGCCATCCCGGCGTCCGACCAGCCTGGTCAGCCCCCTCTCATCCATAAACTGCAAATGATATCGCACAGCACGTTCACTTAAGTTTATTCCGTATTCCTGAATACGCCGTGCAATAACACGCGCGCCAAGTGGTTCGGGAGACTGATTCAGAACCCTTAAGATAATAACACTTTTTCTCTCAATTCCTTCGTCTCTATCTATCATACGCGCAATATAACCTCATTAAGGATATCGGCAACCTATTGCTGTATTTATTTATATAGATGAATATTCTCTGTCAATCATTATTTTGGTGAATTATCAGGTCAATTTTTACAACTTATTTGCAATTCGAGATTATGACAATCTATTGAATATCTTGCTTTATAGTGAATCAATCATTATTTTTTGTTTTTCGATTGACCAGGATTAAATAACTTGGGATCTATTCCGTATTTCTGAACTTTGTACTGGATTACTCGTTTGGTCGTTCCCAGAATCCTTGCAGCCCTGCTTTGATTGCCGAGAGTTTCTTTGAGAACATTGTTGATCAGAGTGCGTTCATATGAATCAACCAGAACAGTTAATGTTCCTCTGTTCTTTCTTTGAGGACTTTCAGTATTAATCTGTAGAGAAGGTGGTAAATGGCTGCTCTCGATTGTATCTCCCGGCGCAATCAGCAATGCCCGCTCAATACAATTTTCCAGCTCTCGCACATTGCCCGGCCAATGATAGGCAAACAGAAGATCAAGCGCCTGTGTCGAGATCCGCTTGACCGGCTTGGAGAATTCTTTAGCATATTTATTGACAAAATGATCTGCAAGCAGAATAATATCACTACCTCTCTCACGCAGCGCAGGGACAAATATCGGGAATACATTCAGCCGGTAATATAGATCGGGTCGAAATTCGCCCGAATTGACATCATGTTCAAGATCACGATTGGTGGCCGCAATGATTCTCACATCCACCTTAATCATACTGGAAGATCCGAGAGGCTGGAATTGCTTTTCCTGCAGTACCCGCAGCAGTTTGGCCTGAGCCAGAGGTGAGAGCTCACCTACCTCATCCAGAAAAATCGTGCCCCCATGTGCTTCTTCGAATCGACCTCTGCGTTTTTACTGAGCCCCGGTAAAAGCACCTTTCTCATGGCCGAAAAGCTCGCTTTCAATCAGAGTATCCGGCATCGCAGCACAGTTCACCTCGACAAACGGCATTATTTTTCTGTGACTGTTGTAATGAATGGCCCTCGCAATCAATTCCTTTCCGGTACCGGTATCGCCATGTATAAGAATGGTAGCATTTGTTTCAGCCACCTGGGCGATGAGCCGGAAAACCTCGCGCACAACCTTTGAATTGCCTATCAGATTTGGGGATGGATGTTTGGTCCTGTCCAGCATGTCACGCAATCTTGTATTCTCTTCCTCCAGCCGCCGCATGTGGACTGCCTTGGCTATCAGCCCTGCAAACTCTGCAAGCAGTTCAATTTCATAATTCAGAGAGTGAACTTCGTTTGCCACTTTATCCGCCGAAAGCACTCCAACCACCTTCGCATCATAGATAATAGGAACGCAGAGAAAAGCCAGTTCGGATCGATTCAGATTTCTTCTGGCGCCGGTTCGATCGATAAAATTAACTTCTTTGTCCAGATTTGCTATAGCGATAGGCCTACAGGTCTGAGCAACCTGTCCGGTAATACCCTCTCCAGGTTTATAACTTACTTCAAGACCTTGAATATCGAATTCATGAGCCACATCAAGAACAGCCTCACCCGTCTCTCTATCAAGGATAGAAATCATGCCCCGCTTCATGCTGGCCCGAGAACTCAACGTTTTAAGGACTTCTTTTAATTGTTCACGCAAATCCAGAGGCCTTGCCACAATCCTCGCAATAGCGTGCAATGTGGCAAGATCGTTGTAGGTAAATGATATCATTTGTGCTTACCTTTCTGGTCAAACTTAATCATAATATTATCATAAATACAACATCATAAGGATAAAACGAATCTTCCATATCGAATTATCGATAAAACTGCATTATATTTATTCATACAAGAAATACATGCACCTACAATATTTCAATGATCTTACTATTATAATGATTTCTTTATATAAAGCTGTCTTTGAAACATGTTCTTCTTTTCAAGATTAAGTTATTGTAAAGGAATAACAGATATGATTTAACCATTTGATTAATAATATTGCAACTATTTAAGGGGTTTATATATGCCATTAAAAGTCATAATCTGCCGTGATTTTGATCATATGAGTGAGATTGGAGTCCAACTAGTAGTAAATGATATTCGTAATCGACTCGTTAATCATGAACATTATGTGCTGGGTCTGGCAACCGGTAATACTCCCACCGGCCTGTACAAGTATCTGGCCAAGGCAGCCAATAAAGAAGAATTTGATCCTTTAAGAATACAGACCTTCAACCTGGATGAATATATTGGCCTGCCGGGTGAAAACGCCCAGCAGAGAACCCTGCATCCTCAAAGCTATAGTTATTTTATGTTGCAGGAGCTATTCGGCCTTTTATGGGTAAAGTTCAAGGAAATAAATGTGCCCTGGGGAAACCTGATTGAACAGGAAAAAATGGTTGTCGAACTCGAGCAGAATCCTGATGACTGGGAGGAACAGGGTGCGGATAAAGGGAAAGCTGTTGTTATTAAGAAAAATGCCCGTTCCGAATATCTTCAATGGATCCGCCGCAATATTTTGAATGCGTATCAAGATAAAATAGAGCGTTCAGGAGGAATTGACCTGCACGTCGTCGGAGTCGGAGGCCGCGGCCATGTTGCTTTTCATGAATCCGGCATTCCGTTTGAAGGCAACAAGATGCTTCTTGTAAAACTTGATGATAATACGGTCGAGAATGCAATATCTGATGGGCATTTCGACAGCAAGGATCATAGCCCAAGGTATGCTGTTTCAATGGGCGCCGAGCTTGTATTTCAAGCTAAAACCGTGCTTCTGCTGGCCAATGGTATCCGCAAGGCAGAACCTGTCGCCGAATCACTTTTGCTCGATCCTACCCCGGAGGTACCGATATCATACGGCCAGATTCTGGCCCAAAAAGGCGGCAACATGATTTATGTGATAGATCAGGATGCTGCCGGACATATTCTAGATAATTCAGCTAAACTTAAGGGGCGCGGAATCGAAATTGAAGACTTCCGGAATCAAGCTATTTCTCAAAAAGTTGAAGAACTTCTGTTTTTCAGAAACCCGGATACGGGCTTAATGGGTTAATCATAAATTATAGCCTCCGGTTTTGCCATAATTTACTGTTAGAACTCACCGAAAAAGCGGAAGCCTTTCCAGAACAGCATTATTTATATGATCTACTATAGAGCCCAGCCACTCAACGCCAATTGCCCGATCCTGGGTCGAGAGGCCCTGAATTACAGAGATATAGTCACCTGCGTTATCCTTTTGTGCCTGCATAATTATTTCCTGAAAGGATGCTCCTACAGGTTCATTATTTTTTTGAATACGTTGAGATGATAGGATGTCTCGCACTTCATTCCATACTCCGATCAATTCTTTTTTTTGCCGGATAAGATCATCCGGAGCAGTAATTTTAATGATCCTTGTATATTTTTCTACAGACTGCGGCAGTTTGTCTACCAGGGAGCCCAGTCTTTTGATGCGCTCATCAAGGGCCATATCAAGCTTTTCAAGCGAACCGTTCAGCAATTCCCGGTACATAGGATCACCGGCCGAAAAAAGAGACCTTACACTTTCGTACCATGTTCTCAGTGCTATAAGATTTGCGATGTAATTGATATTCTTACTGGTTCTGTTCTTTATCTCCCAATACAGACCCGGGTAGAATGGCTTTAAACCCTGAGCTGACGACTCACTCAAAATCAGCTGGCCACCATCGGGCAGATCTCCTCTGAAAACCACCCCGGCTGCAATCACTGTCCCAAACCCCAGATGTGACGGACCTACAAGCCCTCCCTGGCCTCCCAGGAAAACAGGTCTCTGATCCAGCATTACTCCCCTGGGAACATCGCCGATCAGAGAGGGTGTTGCCTTGTCCTGATTGGGCGTATAGTTGAAATGGATATAGGAACTGCCGACCTCGCTGTGATTTTTCCGGCTGGTACCGCCGGCCATCAGGCAATCACAGAAATTTATGAGACTGCCAAGCGTGACAAATGGCAGCAGAATGGTCTGTTTCAATCCGACGCTATGCGCGGCGCTTGCTTCTTCTTCCAGAATACATGCATCGCGAACATGCGCACCGGAAGCCATGTTTGCCTTTTTAAGAAAAACCGATTTCTTGAAATACCCCCCTTTGAGTTCCACTGATGGTCCAATCTGACAATCTTCAACAGTTGCCGGCGCTTCCTTGCCCAGCCTTGTCCCCTTCATGATAAGTGTCTCACTGCCAAAAATCCTGCAGCCGGGATGAATGACAACATCATCGGCCGATATCCGGTCGCAATCCACATCATTGCCAATATACACACTTAACGGTTCGGGGATCCTCACCCCTTTGTTGATAAGCAGTTCTACCTTTTCATTCAACCCATGTTCCATGCCTGTGCTCCTTCATGAAAAACTTTACATACACTGCACCAGTTGCTTACTAAAGTTTCTCAGCCGATCGTTTTCAAAATGATGTCCGCAATTTTCTTGCAGTATCGTTCGGTTTCCTCATCGGTCGGACCTTCTACCATAACCCGGCACATCTGTTGGGTCCCGGAATATCGAACAAGTACTCTGCCATTTTCTCCGAGCGTATCTTCAACCTCCCTGACAACTTCCATAATTTCCGGAACAGTCTCGATTTCTGGCTTTGTCTTGACATCAACATTGATAAGTCGCTGTGGATAGACCTTCATCATTTTTGCCAGCTCTGACAATCGTTTCTGTTCATATTTCATTGAACTCAGCAGTTGCAGAGCAGCGATAATTCCATCACCTGTTGTATGATGATCGAGAAAAATAATATGACCGGACTCTTCTCCTCCGATCACAGAACCTCTGGCGATCATTTCTTCCAGCACATACCTGTCACCCACTTTACCGGCCAGATGTTCGATTCCCATTTTTTTAAGGGCAAGTCCAAAGCCCAGATTGCTCATAACCGTACTTACCACCAGGTTATTCTTGAGGTTTTTATTTTTTTTCATCACTGATGCGCAAATTACCATGATCTGGTCACCGGTAAGAACATCTCCATTTTCGTCAACAGCGATCACGCGGTCACCATCACCATCAAAAGCAAAGCCGACATCCGCCCCGGTCTTAACTACCTCATGGGCCAACACCTGGGGGTGTTGAGATCCACAGTCCTTATTGATGTTTTTACCATCGGGCTCATGAAAGATGGGAATAACTTCTGCGCCAAGTTCAAAAAAGGTTTCCGGTGCAACCTTATAGTTGGCGCCGTTTGAACAATCGAGAACAATCTTCATCCCCTCCAGGGTATATTCTGCAGAAAATGAATTTTTCAAAAATACGATATACCTACCTCTTGCATCCTCAATCTTGTAGGCCTTGCCAAGCTCATCCGAAGCAGCATGAAGCTCGTGCAGGTCATCCGATAGTATCAGTTCTTCGAGTTCGTCTTCTCTTTCATCGGGAAGTTTGAATCCATCGCGAGAGAATATTTTTATCCCGTTGTCCTGGTAGGGATTATGTGATGCAGATAATACTATTCCTGCGTCAGCACGCATACTGACAGTCAAAAACGCAACACCCGGAGTTGATATGGGCCCCAACATCAAGGCATCTGCGCCCATGGAACACACCCCTGAAACCAGAGCATTTTCCAGCGTGTATCCTGAGAGCCTGGTATCTTTTCCAATAACTATTCTCGGGGTATGACCTTTTCTCCTGCACTGGTATGCAATGGCTCTGCCTATTTTCATGGCCATCTCCGGTGTCATTGGGTGCACATTGGCGACCCCCCTGATCCCATCTGTACCAAACAATCTGCCCATATTATTATCTCCTCTCAAAATATTTTTTCGCACACTGCTATAAGTTAACAACATGAACTTTACCGGAGTTCAAATTGAACGCATTGTTATTGCATCAATTGTTTCCCGGTCAAGTACCAAATAAAGTTAGTTGACCGCCAGTGATTTCTTGATCTCATCGGCAATAACATCCACCGCCTCACCTAGTAAAAATCTGATTGTAAAATCATCCAGATATTCGTCTTTCCACTTAAGGTTATATTCATTAATGAGATTGCCGATATCGTTATACTTTTCGCCGAGAATTAACTTCTTTTCCGCCACGCTTAAGTTTTCTTTGAAGTCAACGTGCAAAAGCAGCAGGTTTGATATTTTATGCCCTTCTCCCAGCAGAGGAATAATGATAATCGACGCAGAATCCGATTTTCCACCTCCGGCATAAACATTTCCGGTTCTTACAATGGTTTTCTTCGTTCCCATGAGAACTTTTGAGCCCTCCACCCTGGATTTCATACTCCTTGAAATGCCTCCGCGACGAACTATAGATATCGTTGATGATTCTGTCGGTTTATCATCTTCATCCAGTCCGTTTACGCGGTAAAGCGTAAATCCGTTAATCCTGCTGACTGCATTGTTCATCCTTTTCAAAGATAGACCATGTTTTGAGCTTATGTTCTCAATAGAGAAATTCAACTCCTTCAGACTGTCAAAGAGGATGCCTCCAAGCTTCTCCACCTTTCGTGATGTTCCCACGGTAACAGTCTTGGCCTGATGTCGAATGGCATCAACAGGCCGCGAGAGTTCATCGATAGCCTTACCAAGACAAATATCCAACATATCAATTGGCGATGATGAAACTCTTTTATCCTCAAAATCATCCCAGAAATCTTCAATCGGTAATTTGCCGGCGGCATGCTTCAGCAGCAGGGCTAAATCTGTGGCTGTCTCTACACTTAAATTAGTAAGCAATCCGTTTACGCGCCATTCTTTATACCCGCAAGAAAATTCACGGAAAAGCTTATGAAATTCTTTATCAGCCAAGCTTTCATATATTGAATATCCCTTTTTTGCATGCTGCGAGACAATCTCAACAAGCTTTATTCTGAAATCTTTAAAAAAGGTTGCCTGATCATGCAGACTGCAGGCTGCATAGTAACCCCAGAGATGCCCGGCCAGTGTATTTAGGATGACAGAGATAGGAAAGGTTGACTTCGGCACCGGGATTACGCTTTCGCAAACATGTTTGAATCGTTCTTCTCCCTCATCTGCAATGACCACCACTTCAGCAGCATGAGCTTTAAAGATAGCAACATCCTTGACAATATCCTCCAGCACCAGTTCCGGGCTGCCTGCCGTTAAAGCCAAAATCAGGGGTTCGGCCGAAAGATCGATATGTTTCTTGTCTTCAATTATATCCGATGAAATGGTTTTATAGCACAATTCACTCAACTTTATCCTGACTTCATCGGCAGCAACTTTATTGGTGCCACTGCCGACAACAGCCCAGTATCTTTTCTTTCTGACCAGGTTAAAAGCAGCGCTCTTTATATTCTCCCTGATTTCTATAACCCTGTTCATAAGCGTGGGTACGCGCTCTAAGTTGGCAAGCTCTTTAGCAATTAGTTCATCCGGGATACTTCCCAGCAGTTGGGCTATATACAGGGCCAGAACATATCCAGCCACAATTTGTGAATAGAAAGCCTTGGTAGAGGCCACAGACATTTCTATATCACGGCCGTCACTGGTATAAAAAACTCCGTGAGCCTTGGTGGTGATATCAGACTGTCTGCGGTTTACTATTGCTATCAGGTGAGCTCCTCGCTGGCTTGCCATGGTAACGGCCCGGTTGGTGTCCGTGGTTGTTCCCGACTGAGTTACAGCTATCACCAGAGCGTCACTCAAGTCATCTTCAAGACAAAATCCACTTAGGTCGGTTGCTTTGCGGGCCTGAATACGAATGCTGGAGCCCCTCAGATATATTGAAAAGGCCTCAGCAATGGCTGCCCCGGCAACTGCGGCAGTGCCCTGTCCGATAACAAATATCTTTCTGATCGTGCCTTGAATAAGCGCATCCCTGGTCTTTTGCGGCACTACTTCCTGACCGAGGTTCATCTGTAAAACAGGGTTTTCATTCTTATCGTTTGAGATCCGGTATTTACCCCTGAGTGTCTTGCGGATTGACTGAGGTGCATCATAAATTTCCTTGATCAGAAAGTGAGGAAACTCACCGCGGTCGATATCGCGTGTGGTAATTTCGGCTTTGTGTATATTGCCTCTGTTCAATTCCAAGGGATTTCCATCGTAGTACAGTGCCTTAATACCCTTGAGACCATCCCCTGTATTGTGCAGGCTGAATATCTGTCCCTGGGTGGATTGATCCCCGGGGATACGTTGTTTCTCACCATCCATTTTGATAAAATATGGCGTTTCTTCTACAATACCGTAAACTTCAGAAGCGAATATATATTGATGCGTGCCTAAACCTACAAAAAGGGACTGGCCACTGCCTCTCAAAGCAAGGAATACCTTGTCAGGTTCCAGATTGCTCTGCAGGGCTATGGCGTGCGACCCTTCAAATTCACAAAGCGCCCTGCGAAATGACTCCAGCAGACTATGCCCCTCATACAGATGCTTTTCAATCTGCAGGGGTATTATCTTGGTATCCGTTGTAACCGAATGATCTATGCATACACCTTGTGAGAGAAGAGCATTCTTCAATGACTGGTAGTTATCAACATAACCGTTTAAGGCCACATTGATAAACCATGACCCTTTGCCATAGTAGGGATATTCCTTTTTCCTGTCAGAATCCTGTGAGGCAGATTCTCCTGAGTCAGTCCAATAATTGTTGACCGGATGGCAATTCGATTCATTAATGGCACCAACCGAGGCCCACCTTGTATGAGCAAGGTACATATCGCTTCCGGTTTCCAGACCGATGAAAAATTGCAAAATCGAATCGTTGCGGATCGTATTTCGCAATTCCCGACAGTTTTTACCGAGTTCTCCTGTTATAGATGCTGTTTTGTAGGTAAACGTCAGGGTCTGCGCAAAATGATTGATCGATCCGTTGATCAGATCGCCGTTGTGCAGTCTTTGCTTAAATTTATCTTCCAGGCCTGATTCTTTGATCATGCCGATACTATTTTCAAAGGATTGCATATCCTTCAGGCACAATGTGATCTGTATGCCCAGCGAATCCCGACCGCGTACTTCAAGCCTGTCCAGTGAGTTCAGCAAAGAATTTATGCGATTATATCTCTTGAATACCTCAAGAGAGGGCAGAGCTTCCTTTGCAATCAGGCCAAAAATCTTGTCCTGGTTTTTTAGAAGATCTTCTTTAAGTCCCCAGACAATATCCCTGAGCTGTATCAACCGGCCGGATATGATTTCCATCCCGGCGGTGGAAAAATCTGCGGCATTCGTTTCGATAATACTCTCTTCCAGAGAGACAAATTCGTTCATCTCTTCGGCCAGATCACGAACCCTATCCAATAGTGCTTTTTGATGCAGAGCATACTGAAGAGAAACATCCTGTTTAAATACGTATAATTTACTCTCCATCTCTTCGATATGCTCAAGTGGTCCGAGAAAGTCAGAAGGAGGGATGTCGTGCTTCAACACCTTATCGATCCGGTTGGTTTTCATTGTATGATAATGCTCAACAATCTTAGAAACAATGTCCTTTTCTTTTTGCTTCCGTTCTGCCTTGATTGCCAGAATTCCGGCCAGTCCACAGTAAAATATATTTGTCTGCACGGGAAAAATTACAATGGAATGATTCGGCACCGACGAGAGCTTTCGGCCGATAAACACATTCCAGTTCGCAAACACATTAATAATTGCACGCAACTTGATGAACATTATTCGCTCCTCAAAAATATATCGCATCCTGCATATCATTTCTTAAGCGTTTCTTTAACCTGAAATTCTCACGAAACGATACGGGATGAATGGTTATTAAATATCCCCTTATGCCTCAAGAAGTATGCCCAACGTTTCCACCACGTAGGCTGACTTCTCTATAATATTTTGCAATTTGCGGGCCAGAGAATACAATTCGATCACATGTTCAGCAATATTGCTGAAATCCAGATCGTTCTCGGCAAGTCTCTTGATCATCGAAATGACACAAAGCCAGTATACCAATTGTAATATTGATTCATAATTGAACCACCAGATCCCTTCATAGAAGTTTACACCGATAAAAGTTCGGACATCATGGTCTGCAAGCATTTCATGAAAAGTATTAAATACCTGCTTAGCGTCTATTGAATCATCCCAGCTCTGATATGAGGTCAGTATCCTGATAAGATCCAGTTCACGCCTTGCTGTACCTTCACTACAACCCATTGCGCGCAATGCCTTCTCGATTGCTGAACCAAGCATGAATTCATCGATCCAGGTTTTGCTCTGTGCGCCAATATTCCTCTCGCCTGCAATGGCTCCCAGGTAGTGAACCGCATTCCAGATGCACACAATCCTCCAGAAAGAAAGATCGTCAGGAATACCGGGTGGTATTTGTGAGCAAAGATAATTGAGGGCCCGGCCTGAATCGCCTGTAAACTCTCTATTGCGCAAGGTTTCCAATTGAAGGATAGCCTTAAGTTGCCCGTTCAGGCGCGATATAATGGGCTGCGCATCACCCCGGATGTCAGTAGTTCTCTGAATCTCGGTTAACACCAATTGTATTTTTTTATTATTCTCCTCGAACAATCCGGGCTGTCTTCGAGGTGCTTTTATAATGGATCGTAATGCGCCCACATCTATAAGCTCAGAAAAAGGCATAAGAAGCCCTTCGTGCTTGAGTTCTTTTATTGCAGCCATGATATTAGGCACGCCAGCGCCATTTAGTCGCTCAACAAGCCTGCGACAACAATGCTCATCATCATCTTCAACCATGCGGAAATTTATAAATACACAGGACTGATAGGCATTCAGATCCAGATGAAGTCCGTTTTCTGAAAGATCCCCAGCCGAGCGGATATACTCAAGGCCTGAGATGAAATCAGAAAAAACGATGTAGACAGCGTCCTCTCCACCTATGTCCAGACCTTCTGTCAATTGTTTGTGAACAAGCTTTCGTTTGTCGGAATCACTAATGCTGATGCCCACGGATTGCCTGATCGAACCATGGGCTTGCGCATAGCGGTTGTTGTAGGCAATAAGTACCTTTTCTTCACCAAAACGGTTGGAATAGGCAAATACATCCTGATTCACATGTCCCTCGGGGGATACAAAATCGTAGAGCACAAAGTTTTTTACTCCGCTGAAAAGCCGGCGCATACGCAGGAGTGGAAAAATCTGCTGTTCATGGCGGCTTACCAAGTGTTGGTCAATGTATTCATCGAAATAGGCCCGAGCGTATTCCATACCGTATTTCTCGCTGAAACCCTCGATCTGTCCATGTCCGAACATGGGCAGTCCGGGCATAGTGACCATCAGGGTGGCAACGCCGAAATATTTGTCTCCCTTGCCGAACTGAACCACTGCCGGTTCCTCGTCAGGGTTGTTCATAAAATTAACGAAACGTTTGAGGATCTCAGGATTGAACCGCAACACGTTCTTCATTACATCCCGGTACTTGCTGTTTTCCTCTGCCTTGAGCATATTCATGAAAGCGCTGTTGTATACCCGGTGCATCCCGAGACTTCTGACAAAATAGCCCTCCATGAGCCAGAAAGCCTCGGCCAGCAAGAGCGTATCGGGCACCTCCCGGGCAACCTGGTCTACAAGCTCCCGCCAGAATTCCTGTGGGAAAAGCCTCTGAAATTCCTCATTGGATACATTGCCGGCCGAACGAGTAGGAATATCTCCACCATATCCGGGCAGAGGATACCACAGTCGTTGAAAATGCTTTTTAGCCAGGGTCATAGCGGCATCAAACCGGATTATAGAAAATTTCCCGGCAACCTTAATGGTTTCCCGGATAATGGCCTCACGCACCTCGGATTTTAGCAGATCAAGCTGTGCGGTATCATTCCAAGGCATGCCGGTTCCATCATTGCCATGATAGATATACTGTTCTGCTCCCGAGGCAGTATCAATACGCTTGAATACAACTGCCGCATCACTCCTGTTCCAGTATCCATCCTCAATGTAAATCTGAACCCTGTCGTCGGCTGAGAGATCTGGGCCGCTGAAGCGATAACTCGGAAACGGAGGGCGGTCCATCTGAATAAACCGCTCAGGGTGTTCAACAACCCATCTGGAGTAAATACCCATGTGGTTGGGCACCATATCGGTTGCCAGACGGATACCGTAGACCCAGGACCGTTTCTGAAGATTCTTAAGCGCCTCATCTGAGCCAAGTTCCTGAGCTATACTATAGTCGTAAATCGAATAGGCCGAAGCCTTTGCTTCCGGGTTGCCGGTTATCTTTTTAATTTTTTTTGAAGCTGGAGACCGCTCCCAGATACCTATCAGCCACAAACCTGTAAAACCCCAGTCGGAAAGCATTTTCAATTCTTCATCAGGGATCTGGTCCAGCCTGCTGATTTGTCTGCCGTATTTCTTAGTGAGCTGATCCAGCCATACATAAACGCTCTTGGCAATCAATACCAGCGAGGGCATCCAGTCAATATCCGAGCTGAAACGTTCGATCTCTTCAAAGTCAACAGCTGTAAATCGAGGAACAATGACTGGGCCGGGGCCACCGAAATGCTTTTTGCGCTCTTCTTTGATCAGGTCTATTCCACCAAGAATACGGATCATCATCCCGGCTATAAGATCGGCCCAATGAGTCCGGATATATTCAAGTTGTCCGTCAAGAGAGTCGGGGCTGGCCTTTATCGGTGCCATAAGCATATCAATCAATGAGATCCGGTAGGGAGCAAAACCAGGAATAGATCTCAGATAAGTTTTGGTTTTATTTATGATTTCCAGATAAATTGAATTCTGCTTCAATTCTTCATCATCAAAAAGTTCCCGGTATGGTTTGAAGGCCGGATCGATGTTCGCCAGATTAAGAAGAACCATTTCCTCCAGAGCGATGAATTTATTCGGTACGCCATTGGTTTGGTCTTTAAGATAACTGGAAATGTTAATCCGGCCCCTATAGACATCAATCGGTGGAAAGAGATCGACAAACAATGCCAGAGTTTTATCAAGTGCATCAGTTCCCAGTTCGGTCTCGATCGCCCTGAAAGCATCTGCCATTACATTGCGTCCCTGCTGAGCGCGATAAACATCGATTACATAATGCCATACTTCATCTATCAATCCCATGGCATTGATATCGCCTGCATTTACCGTTAGTTCAGGATGGCGCGATGCATCTCTTGTGTTGTTCATTTTGTCTGCAAACTGCCTGGATGACTGGATATCAGCAAATACGACATTCCCTGTTGAAGAAAATATTGCATCATCGAATGCATATTTTCGACGTGCATTGCGGGAAATATGGAATTCAAACATTACTTAAATTGAATAATCTCGAAACATGCTCATTGCAAGTACGGATTTGGATATGATTATTTTATCAAGGTCATGCTTTTCGCAAAAATATTTATTGAGAGACTGTTTCCCCCAGTCATCAGTCAGTTGCCGGATGTATACTTACAGACTGATGAAGTCGGTATTTGCGGATATAGAAAATAACGAACAGGGAGAAAGGCAGCATAATTACAGCCGGGGTATAGGGGGGAGCATAGGCATCAACAAAGCTCCTGGAAGTATTAAACCAATGGTCTGCGTCCTCCGAGGGTATAGACCCGGTAATCATGGCAAAAATATCTGTTCCGGCCATAATCCATAATAAAATGCTGCCCAGGACCACCTTGGCAAACTGATGAATCTCATTTGAATTCCTTATTCCGGAAAGATAGAAACACCCGGAGAACACCATCACCAGACCACCCCAGACACCACGGAAACCGCTGTTGGGAATTTCCAGTATCCCGGCTGAGTATTCAGCCCCGGAAACGCTCACTATTATATCCACAATTCCGGCTGAAAGGCTAACCAGCCCCAGTAATGAAAAATAGGCCATGTACAAGGCGCTCTTCTGATCGAACACATGCTGAGATTGCATATCAGGCAACCCCCATAATTTTCCAGATAAGATGCAGCAGGCCGCCATAGGTAAATACTACAATTATCAGTGCCAACAGGCTTCCCAGAAAGGTCCTTCCGCTTTCCTTGAGCATCATGACAAAAGTGGCAATGCAAGGGAAATAGATGGTTACCAGTACAACAGCGGAAATCATCTGATATTTAGTCATCTCAATGGCACCCAGTTGTGCAATTGCCAGGTCTTTGCGCAAAAGGGCCGCGATCAATGGCCCGGCAGTCTCCCGGGGTACTCCGAACCAGCCCTCGAATACCGGGGCCATGGCCGTTGCCAGAAATTCGATAATGCCAAATATGTAAAGCACATTGATAATCAAAATACCCAGCATAACGAATGGAACCCCTTCACGCAGAAATCCAGCGGTGCGCATCCACATTTTCTTGGAGATGCTTCTACCTAGTGGTTTCTGATAGGCGGGCACATCCATAAGAATTTCTGGAGTTTTTCCGGGCAGGATCTTATTCATAATGAATCCATACAGGAAGTATCCGACAAACAGATACAACATAATAAAGCCGATATATTGCGGGATAACCTTCTGCATAATCCCGATCTGAGCGCCGCACGGGATAAACATGGCCAAAAGCGTCATCATCATGAAACGCTGTTTTTTAGTCTCCAGAATTCTGGTAGCCTCCACTCCCGGTACATTGCACCCCAGACTTAAAATTGTTGGAATGATGGCATATCCGTGTAGACCGATCTTGTGCAAAAACGTGTCAATAAGCACGGCCAAACGCGGCATGTAACCAATATCCTCCAGCAGGGAAAGCATCAGGTAAAAAATCAGGAGTGCCGGCAAAACAACTCCGATCGGGAGAAACAGGCCCGAGGTAAGAACACCGAATGAATCAAAACACGATTCAGACGCCACAATGGCATCACCCTGACGTTGACCGACATCAACCATCAGGGCATAAACCCAATTTCCAGGTCCTCCCGGAAAATGCTGCTGCAACCATGGCAACCAGTGATTGTCGAATATTTTTATCATAAATCCGTCGGTTATCAGAGCGGCAAATGAGGTAAATACGCTCCAGAATACAAATAGTATTGCAATGGCAAAGGGAATTCCGGTAGCCGGCTTAACGGTAAAATCTCCGATGGCGTCCTTGAGGGTATGCTTATGTATACCGAATCGTAGGGTACGGCGAGAAATTTCTTCAATCAGGCCCCAGCGTTCATCAGGTGTCAGGTGCATGGCTGTCCTCTAGCTCAATGAGCACCCTTTACAGCCAGCACAGCCGGGAGATGTCATCATGCGACTCACTTTTATTGCGTTGCTGATATCTAGAATATCTACCGGTTCAACATCGATAAGTTTTTCCACCAGGGTTGATATTCCCTCTCCGCTGATGGCAACCGTTGGAACGACGGGAATACCCAGAATTGCTTCGAGTTTTTGTATGTCGACAACGGTATTTTTATCTAGGGCAACATCCCACATATTAAGTGCCAGGACAAGCGGGAAACCGCGTTCGATAATTTCAAGAGCCAGATACAGGCCGCGTTCCAACTTGGAAGCATCGATAACGCAAATTATCTTAGCATCCGGATTTTCCATCAGCATTTTTACAGCGACTTCCTCTGCCTTATCTTTGGCCTCCAGTGAAAACGTACCAGGAACATCTCTGATCTCGATATCCCGATCGAACACGCGCATACAGCCCTGGGTATAATCCACGGTTGTACCCGGATAATTCGAAGAAACCACATTCGCCCCAGTCAACCGGTTAAAAATAACACTCTTACCCACGTTAGGGTGTCCCATCAGGAGTACTTTCATTCATCAACCTCTACAGTAAGTTTGTCGGCAATACCCATACCCAGAGATATACTGGCATGGTCTACGAGAATCACAACCGGACCTTTGAGGGGCTCCCTGGTAATCATCTTTATTTTCTTGCCGGCACGTACTCCCATCCCCGCCAGATGCTGACTGATCTCATTATTAATGCCTAAAAGAATCCCTTCCTGGTTGTACTTCATCCGATCAAGACTGATTCTCAACGTTAGCCTCCTAATGATCTGACGATAATCTTGTTTGCCATACCCCGTCCGATCGCCATTGTAGATCCGTTGATCTCGATAACAATGGGCCCTGGATTAGATTTTACCATCCTGAAAATATTTCCTTCGATCAAACCACGCAGAAGCAGACTCTGCCGAAATCCACGACCACCCTTGATTGCCATTATGCTCGCTTTCTGCCCGGGAGCCAAATCACTCATTACCATGCCATATTCCTCTTTCTTGCAACTATATTATTATGTTTCCCCTGGACTTTCTCCAGCATCCTCTTTTTTCTCCATACATTCTTTACAGTATCCCCTGATACCCAACCTGTGCTCGATGGGTTTAAAATCATATTTTTTGCATATATTATCTATCAGGAATTGAAGTTTTTTATCGCGAAATTCAATTACTTTACCGCACCCCAGGCAAACAATATGATCATGCCTGCTTTCCCCCTGGATCTTTTCATAACTGATTCTTCCCTGACACCTGAGCGTCTCGGTGATCACTCCAGAATCAATAAGATGAGGAATAAGACGGTAAACGGTGGCCCGCGAAACCTTCCGGTTATATTTTTTAACCTTCTCGTAGAGCTGATCTACATCGAAATGTCCGCGAAATGACAATACCTGCATAAGAACTGCCTGCCGCTCCGGAGTAAGCTTAAAGCCTCGTTCTCGAAGGTATTGCCTGAAATTATCTATACTTTTATCCACTCATCACCTTAATTGAGATTGATTCTCATTTGCATTTTGATAACACTATCGACATCATCTGTCAATAAGTTAATATTAAAAACAAATTGATATGGAAATCATGGCCTTTGCATTGCTATAAAGCTGCCTACAGGCACCCCTACTTCTCGTGAAATCACAGCGCATTTAACCATCATCAGGAAAAAAACACTTCTTTTAGGATCGGTAAGGGTTTCAAAATTGCCCTGCCCTTTTGAAATAACAAGATCGGCAGAATAATAGATATCACAAAATTCGTCAGTGCACAGCTCCAGCGGGGTTCCGGGAGCTTCAGAACCGCTGGAGACAACACGACATACATCAGTCAGTCCGACCTGCCGGGCGTCTTCCTTGGTTACATCGTTGATAATGGGGACTGCCCTGGTTACGAATGTCACCTTATGCGCCCCTAATTCCTCGATAAAAAGCCGGTCAAAGACAATCTCGCCGGCATTGTCACCCAGATAGAGTATTGAGGTCGCTGTTTTTAGCTTTTCTCTCAGCCTGTCTAAGTGATCAATGGAAAAAGCTGTATCCAATGCTGTCTGAATAGTGTTTTCAATTTTAATACTTTCCTTCGTTCCTGATCCAAAATCGATGATGTTGCCGGCTACAGCGATCCGTAAGGCGGTGTCGACAGGGTCTTTTGACGAGAGGATAATTTTCTTGAGATATGGGTACATTTCCAGGGCCTTGCGATTGTAAAAGGCCTTTATATCAGCATACGGATCGTGTATCCCGGTGATAGTACGCACCATCGAATACATATTCTTGGCCAATATTGGCGGAGAATCACTGTAGGTAAATCGTGACAACCCACCAAGAACCTCGCGAATAAAATCTTCCCTTGATTCATTCGAAAGGTTTGTCTGGGCAATTTCGACGGCCTGTTTAACCAGGCAGCCGATACATTCAAGGTAAGTACGCATAAATCAGGAAATCAAACCTTCTTGATTACATTTTCAACAATCCGCTTGAATGCAATGTTTACATCGGCATTGCCATCCCGGTTAACGAATGGTTTTCCCTGGTCGGTATCTTCGACCACCTGTGGGTCTATCGGAATTGCACCGAGAAACGGAACGTTTAATTCCTCGGCAGCTTTTTTACCGCCGCCAACTTTAAAAAGGTCAATGGGCTTTGCGCAATGTGGGCAGACAAAACCGCTCATGTTCTCGACAATTCCCAGCGTTTCCAGTTGCAATGCCTTGGCAAATTCCACGCTCTTACGTGAATCCAGAAGCGCCACGTCCTGCGGAGTAGTCACCACGATTGCCATTGGTGCCTCGACACCATCGACATCTTTGATCAACTGTGCGACTGAAAGTGGCTCATCACCGGTTCCCGGAGGCAAATCTACAACGAGAAAGTCCAGTTCGCCCCAATTTACGTCGCGCAGAAATTGAGCCATTACGGAATGTTTCAGAGGACCGCGCCAGATTACCGGGGTATCCTGATTCTCAAGCAAATATCCGACTGATACCACTTTGAGAGTATCAAAGGCCTTAACCGGCATGATGGCCTCATTTTCATCGGCCATCAGCTTTTGATTTTCAACGCCTAGAACCTTGGGAATATTGGGACCATGAATATCACCATCAAGAACCCCAACATGGTATCCTTCTTTGGCGAGACTCATGGCAAGATTGGCAGCAACGGTTGACTTGCCAACACCGCCCTTACCACTCATAACCATAATGGTATGTTTTATCTTTGAAAGATTTTTTTTGAGCTTGGCTTTCATCACTGCTCTTTTTTGTTCCTGATCGTCCATATTCTCTTCCGAAATCATCGACTCCTTTTTGAAATGTTACTGTGTGCCTAGCATAGTTGTTCAACCAAAACAATAGAACACCGTTTTCGTTTCATGCACCCTTTGCACAAACGGGATTTCCTTTTAAAAAAGGATCAAACTTGCGTATTTGCTTGCCAGAAAATACATTATCCCCACCAGTAATAGCCCAAGGCATGGCATCCATAAATAGCGATATACTTTCGACAGGCTCGTGCAAAAGAATTTGTTTGAAAGCAACAAGCACAGATGGAGCGGGGATAGCAGCACTCCCACCAAACCACTGACAAGCCCCAGCATGATATAAATCGGCATATACTGGGTCGCCCCATATGTATCGATCAAAGCGATCAGGATAGGGAATGTGCTGCCGACAAAAGCAATCGTGATTCCAACCACACCACCAACCAGCATCGGCAAAGCAACAGTTATCACGGAAAGAGGAACATGTAATCGTATCAACTCATTGCTGATTGTACCGACGGCATGGCTGTCTTCCAAAATTCCCTTGAAAATTAAAATTGCCGCAACCATATAGATCATGTCCAGAATATGCTTATCGAGAAGAACTTCCTTAATCTCATAGCTTATCAAGTTATTTTTGTACCAAACCCATCCAATTGCAACACACAATGAACAAATCAGGCCGATTTCTTTGGCAATCTGAAAAAAAGGAAATATCAGCGAAAGGAAAATACCAAGTCCCAATCCCAAAATGATCACAATCAGGATCGGACTCAACAATGCAATAAACGCCCGTAATGAAACTCGCGATTCCCCCGGAC
>Ga0272441_10001727_pt1 | contig 45992 bp, 37 predicted proteins | sample SSMProp6N_FD_193582 | JGI IMG/M metagenome (GOLD analysis project Ga0272441, IMG submission 193582) | Marine sediment archaeal communities from Little Sippewissett salt marsh, Falmouth, MA, United States - SSM-Prop-6N | ecosystem: Environmental > Aquatic > Marine > Wetlands > Sediment ... | reverse complement strand
TGAGCGGTGGTTCCTCTGGTGTTAACGAACAAACAGAGACGTTCGACCTGAGGATCGCTGAAATATCGAATCTCAGTGATCTCTTCGAGGCCAAAATGGACTGGGACTGGGAGGTGTTGATCAAAGCGCTGATTCGCACGGGCAAGGCGGAAGTTCTTTCTCGGCCCAGCGTTCTGACGCTCAACAACCGCCAGTCCACGATCCGCGTGGGACGAGACATCCCGATCGCAAGCAGTCTGCAGGGCAGTCTGGGTAGCAACATCAAATTCAGCTTCGAATATTTGCCCATAGGAATTTTGCTCAATATTCGCCCGCGAATCAACGAAAGCGGCGCGGAAGTCAGCATGCTGATTGATACGATTGTCTCGGCCGAGGTCCCGGGGGAGGATCTGGAACTGAAGGACAGGGAAGGAGAAATTCTCGCCCAGGCTCCTACCGTATCGACGCGGCGCGTGCAAACGTACGGGCGGATCCCGAACAATACGCCGCTGATCATCGGCGGCCTGGTCTCGAAAGAGAACACGCTGACGATGGACAAGGTTCCCTTCCTGGGCGACCTGCCGGTGGTCGGCATGCTCTTTCGGGCGGAGAAGCGGGATAACGCGAAGCGGGAAGTGATTATCGTGCTCACCCCTCATGTTCTTCCCAGTGACGAGGAGCTGCGGCGATCCCTTCCGAAGGACGAGGACGCCTTCGACAACTTCGGCAACAAGCTGTTCCGCGATTCCTACCGCATTCGTAGCGAGGATGTCTTCGATCTGACGTTCCTGCTGGAGAACCGGCGGATCGCCGCCTATCGGGGCATGGCCAGAGAGGCGGCGGCGAAGAACTTCCGCCTCGGACAGCAGGAGCCGTTCCGTTCCTTCGTCCGCGACAGCGTGCCGGGCGAATCGATCTTCGTCACGCGTATGATCTATGAGGTGATCAAGCGCCTCAATACCGCCGATATCGTCAAGGAATCGCGGATCATTTACTTCAAGAGCCAGCAGGTCGGGGGCTACAACGTCAAGTTCCTCGAGGGGCTGCTGAAGGACGACGGCAAAGACAAGATGAAGGACTTCGGCGACCAGGCCCTGGCGATCACGTATCACTACGACCGCGATTCGCTGGAAGAGGGACGCCTTGGCAGCGAGCCGATTCCCGAAATCAGTATGGTGGATTGTCCGGATCGCGACGCCTGGGGGACCAAGCTGTGGGAGCTGAACCAGGCCATGGCCAATGGGCAGGAGCGTCATACCATCTTGATTCAGAACGAATCCGACGTTCTCCGCCTGCGGCGGGCGCTGGTGCTCAAGAGAATCGCCGTCCTCAACGGCGGAGACAGCCAAATGCGGCTGCGGAACTTCAGCGTCGGCAAAGTGCTGCTCATGCCCGAGCTCAAGCCCGAGCAGATTCACGTGATCGATGCCGACACGGCGCGGTTCTTCTTCCATACCGAGCACTACTATGCCGCGGCGTTGGCCGAGATCGAAGAGCAGTTGAAGGAGCTGGACCAGAGGCTCCGGCGTCCGGACATCAGCATCCTGCTGGAGTCCGGCTATTTGGAAGATAATTCCGTCGGAGGAAACGAATAGACCGTGCCTTGGTATCAAGAACTACATTTTGCCGGTAACAACATCTTTGACTGGCTCCATGCGGCTTTGATTATCGTTGTCGCGCTGGTGGTGGGGAAAACACTGTACTGGCTGATCGGCAAGACGGTCAAGCGACTGGCTGCCAAGACGCGAACGCGACTGGACGACATCCTCGTCGATATGTTGGAGGAGCCGATCGTCTTGGCGGTCGTTGTCCTCGGCATCTGGTACGGTTTAAGCGTGCTGACCATGACGGACGCGGCCGCCAAAGTTGTCAGCGATATCGTCGAGGCGGTCTTGATCCTTAACGGGGCCTGGCTCATCACCCGGGTGTTTGACTCGCTGATCAGGGAGTACCTCATTCCCTTTGCCGAGAAGACCGAGAGCGAACTCGACGACCTGCTGGTCCCCATCATCAGCAAGGGGATCAAGGTCTCGGTCTGGACGATTGCCCTGATTATGGCCGTGCACAACGCCGGGTACAACGTCTTCGCGATTCTGGGGGGACTCGGCATCGGCGGTCTGGCGTTTGCCCTGGCGGCCCAGGATACGGTAGGGAACTTCTTCGGCAGTATCGCCATCTTTCTCGACAAGCCCTTCAAGGTGGGCGACCGGATTCAGGTGCGCGATTACGACGGTGTCGTCACGGCCGTAGGTCTGCGGAGTACCAGAATCCGGACCCGGTATGAAGGACGAATCGTCACGATTCCGAACCAGTTGATTTCAAAGGATGACGTGGTCAACGTCGAAACCGAAAACGGCCGCCAGGTCTTCTCGGTCTACCGCCTGACTCCGGACATGGATGACGGGCAAATCGTGCGGGCCATGGAGATCCTCAAGGGGATTGCCGAAGCCGATCCGGATACGCGCGAAAAGGTCGTGAGCGGTTTCTTCGCCATCACCGAGTATTCGCGTGACATTATGCTGCTGTATTGGGTCAAGCCCGAGGCCTCCAATCTGCAGACGCGAACGCGGATCAACCTCGAGATCATCCGGCAGTTCAAAGAGAACAAGATCGAACTGGTCAAAGCGAATCCCGTCCACGCAAAAATGGACCAAGTGGAGTTAACCTAACGCAGTTCGCATCGATCGCAACGTCAGTGACGCTGCCCGAATCAGCTACGTCGGGCGGGGTAATCGCTATGAACCCGGATTGGCCCTCGGCCGGGCAATGAACCGGGCGGCCCGCTGCCGTGTTACTCAGACGTGCAGGCCGGAAATGCTGGCTTCGAAGACCAGCGTTCCGGAGACCACGCCCTGCACGTCGCAGGCGTATTTCCGGCCGCGACGGGCCTGCGTGATGTGCCCGAGCAGATAGAGACGGTTGTCCGGCTCGATCACCGAGCGAAACTTGGCCTTGTCGATGCCGCCGAAGCCGACGAATCCTTCTTCCTGGTAGATCTGCTTGACGAAGAAGCTCAGCAATTGTGCCGCCGCTTCGATCTGAATGACGCCCGGCATCAGGGGCCGGCCCGGAATGTGTCCCCGAACCCAGAACTCCTGGTCCGTAACGTCTTTATAGCCCAGGATCGACGCCTTGTCCCGGTCGTACCACAGTATCCCGTCGAGGTGTTGCATCTCGTACCGCTGCGGGTTCACCTTGCAGACTGCCTCCTTGTCGAACACAGGCGGGGCATCCAGATTGATTTCGGACAGGTCAAACAACAGCGGTGGTGGCATGAAAAACCTCGATACGGAGACTGCGGGTGCACGAGGCGACGACGCTCTCGGCACGCCAGTAGACAATGAAATCCGAACGGGACGGTTCACGTCGAACGCAGAACCGCACGGCGCACAAAGGGTTGGCGGACAGGTTACTGTTGCGCCTAGTCGGTTGATCTGATTTCGAGAATTCGGTTGCGGACGTTCTGGGCGGCCTGCTTGATGTCCTGCATTTGCTTGCGCACCCGCGTGCCCGCGGCCTTGTTGCCGCCCTCGGCTTTGTTGACATCCGCTTCGATTTCAGCAACCAACGTTTTCAGATCTTCGTACTCTTGCATTTACGTAATCCTCCCTGAATCTGGGTTGAAACTGCACAAAAGCTAATGGTCCGACAATCCTTTGTCAAAGAAAAATGGGTTTTTTGCAGCAAAAACGCGTTTCCCCTTCGGGCCCTATCGGCTATGGAAAGAGCTTGTTAGCGAGCTCGGCGACGCGCTGGCCGCGACGCTCGCATTGCTGCTGGACGTTCTCGTCGGGCCGTCCGATCGACAGCGGGCCGTAATGAGCCCCCTGAGGGTCCCCCTGGACCACCATCCCTGCGATCAACATGGCCTCCAGGATGCCGATAACGGTCGTTTCGCTGCCGCCGCCGACGTTGGCGGAACTGGAAAAAGCGGCCCCGACTTTGCCGTTGAGCTGCCCGTGGCGATTGACGAGGTCGTCGATCAGTTGCTTGATCGGACCGGCCATCTGCCCGTAATAGCAGGGCGAGCCGATCACCACCGCGTCGTAGCTTGGCAGATCGTCGGCCGCCACCTTGTCCACCGGTTTGCACTCCGTGCTCAGGCCCGCCTCGTTCATCGCGGCCGCGATGATCTCGGCCATTTGCTGCGTATTGCCGCTGCGCGAATGGTAGACCACGATTCCCTTGGCCATCTTCTACTCCTTTACAGCCTTCGGCCGGCGCGACCCAAAGCGCACGCCGAAAGCATACCACAATATGCCGCCGGGGGCGCCACCACCCCATCCATAGCTGCCATCATGTATACCCGATCCCCAACAAAACGCAAACACATTTCGCTCGTTCCCTCGCTGACCCCGAAGGCACAGAAGGTACCGGGCATAAGGTCTAACTCCTTTTCGGAAATGCGTTTACACCCATCTCCGTGTTCTTTGTGGTGCCATCTCCCCGGCCGCAAACTGGTGTCGTTTGACACGCTCTGCCCGTGCGGATTGTGTATGGAGCCACAAACGGACGCGGATGAATTATCGATAATCAATGGTTTTTCTCAATTCAACGTTCCGGGCAAGTCGTATGGTGTCACACCCCAATGATGGCGCAATGAGTCCAGAGCGATATGAGACCTGCATCAGGACGCTTGCGTCGCCGGCTTACTTCTCCAGGACCAGTTCTTTGGATTCATAGGGGACCGGATAGGCTGTGATCCACACTTCGGGCTTGAGTTGTCCCAACTCGACCTTGCGACGCTTGTCCTCCGATTTGAACTGCATCACGACAGCGTCGATCTTCTTGCCGATCATGTCGGCAGTCACCGGGAAGAAATAGCTCAATCCGGCGTGGGCGCGGTTGTTTCCGTATTCCCAAGGGTTGGCCGGATACGAGACCGCGCGACGCGGTGCCCCGACAGGTTGGCCTGCGACGCGCAGAGCAGCATAAGCTCCGTCGCGCCCATGTGGGCCGATGCACGCAACGACCAGATACGAGCCTCGGGCCGCCTCGTCGAGGACGAACTGATCGGACCAGGCGCGCTGCGCCGGTGCTTCCGGATAGCTTGCGAACACGTTCGAGGCCCGCCACTTCGCTCGATCAATCTTCCGGTCTTGCCGAAAGCCGATGATTTCGGCTACGTTGGCTGCCCGACCCGGAATTCGAACGTACCTGACAGGCCCTGCCCCGGTCAGATCGAGTGAGAGCTTATTGACTTTAATCTCGCTCCACTCCTTGCTGACGGTATAGCTTCGCCTCAAGACGGTAGCAGTCGGCGTCGATTCCGGCTCGATTTTCACGGCAACTGTACGCCAGGTGCGCAGATCCGCTGACACCTGAGCCTCCTGCGGTTTGAAGGTGTCATCGACGCGTCTGAGCACAATCGTATCGACCTCGGTTGATTCGCCGAGATCGACCCGCAGAGCGCCGCCCCATATTGGGCCCGTACGCAGGCGGAAGAACGTCTCCAGGTCGCCGTCGAAGAGATAGCGATCCCACACGCCGCGTTCGACGAGCAGCTTTTGATTGAAAAACGCATCGCGGGCTTTCTTAACCTGGGGAACGGCTGTGGGCCCGGAGCGGAACTTCGATCGGATCTCAAGCGCATTGTTGTCGGCGGCGAAGCACGTCGCCTCGTACAGCGCTTCGGCGTCGTCGGGAATGGTCGACGCCGCGAGGCTGCCCAGCTTGCGATGCCATGGTCGAGTAAGCTTCTTTCCGGGGAATGCCACGTCCATGGTTTTGCCCTTGAGCAAGCCGGAGACGGAACGTCCGTCGAGCGTGGCCCGCGTAAACGTACGCTGTTGCGCAGGAAGCGACACTGTCGCAGTCGTACCAGGCATCCCCAGAAGCTTGATCACTGCGGGCTTGCCCGGAACGTCGCGGACGACTTCATACACACAACCCTTCACGCCCAGTTCCTGAGAAGGCCTACTGGAAGCGATCAGCAGACATGCGCGGAACGGCAGGACTTTGACGTCGAGGCACTGCCCTTTCTGGAAGGAGCCGAGAATTTCCTCCGAGACGTGCAGACGGCGGACGTGGACGGGACCTCCGCCATGCAGCCCGATCGTTTCGTCAAGCGGTATCGAATAGGTCACCGGTTCCCAGGTGGTATTGCGCAGCACGATGATCCGTGTCTTGTCGTCGCCGCGCGAGACAGCGTTGGGGCCAAATGCCTCTGATGGCAGGAGCATGCCATTGACGGCGATATCACGGTAACGACGGCAAAGGTTGTAGATGCGCGCGAGTTTTGGCAACTCATCGTCGCGAAGGAACCAGGGACTCCCGTACAATTCCGGGGCGAGAATCAAGTGTCTCGAAAAGGCCTGCAGGTACAGGGCGTCCTCCCAGTAGTCCAACGATGAGGACAGGCATACGCCGTGATCCTCGACCAGGCGTCGCAACTCGCCTGAGTCTCGGTCGACGGGCACTCCAAGCCCGATTGCGCAGGCGCGGTTGTGCGTGGCCGCCGCTCGGTTGCAGCGCCACACGTCAATATACGCCTCGCCACCCCAGAGTCGCGTGGTGACGTAGGGAACGCCATCGCCCAGGTTCAGACGATGGTTGAGCACGATCAGATCCGGGCAGTACTTTCGACACTGCTTGAGCATCCGGACGAAGGCATCCTGCTTTTCCGTCCGCAACTGTCCGCAGACCGCATCGACCTTGAAAAGATGAAAGTCGTAGTCCCGGCACAGCTTGACCAGCATGTCGGTGCGGGCCTTTTCCTCTTCCGGCGTATCTCCGAAGCCGTCCGGGCCGAGCCACACGCCCAGGCGGCAGCCGAAGGACTTCGCTTTCTCGTAAATGGGATCCAGGCCATTGGGGTAATGCTCTTTGAATCGTTCGGAGTAGATGCTGCCGTAATAACGCGGCGCATCGATGGTTCCGGCGTCGAACGCGTAGATATCCAGATTCATGCCATATTCGTCGTGAAGCCACTTGAAAAAATCAAGGTTGGCCAGCGTTTGGGCCTCGGTAGAGCCCTCATTCGTATTGTTGATCCAGGAAAAATAGTGACTGCGCGACGGCGTCGATTCGTCGGCGCCCGCCAGAGGATGCTGTTCGGTTGCAGAGGCGAGCGTCCCGAATCCCGCACATGCGATAGCAAACACCATCACGCGCATCGCCTGTGAAAGAGATGCAATCGACGTGAATCTTGAAAGCGTCATGATCATTCATCCTTTGCGTAAAAACATGCTACAGGGTACAGCGATTCTTCTGAGCTTGCCTGAGGTTGCATTGGACCTTGCTCTAACGAGCAGTCACGATATCGTCCGCAACTCGAAAATTCAAGATGAAAGGTGGTATGGCGCGCACGGCCGGTAGTGCGCTGCCGCGCTCGTTGCGTCCTCGGACTCGTTGTGTCGTCCGGCAGTTTATTCCGGGGACCAATAGGCCTTCAACCGGTCGGCCACATACGCCATCGAGTTGCGATGGTCGGTCTGGCCGGATCCGTCGGGGTCTCTACCGATTCACCCCAGGCCTTTGATTTCCCATCCCGTGCGGTAGTCTTCACGGACGAAGCGGTTGGCCTTGTCCGAGTTCGTGAAACGGAGGTTCTTGGTGTTCCACTGCAAGCGTTGACCGGGAACGCGCGACGCGATGACTCCCAGCAGGACGGTTTCGGTCAAGAGACCGGCGTAGGAAAACGGGCAGTTGGTTTTGCCGTCGCCTTTGATGGCATTGGTCCAGATCATGTAGTGGTCCCAGCCCTCAAGCGTGGGCCGGTCCAGATCCTTGAAACTTCCGCTGGGAAAGAGTTGTGGCCCGCCGCCGTGCGGACACATCAACACGCCCTTGGATCCGATGAACAGGGAACCGTTGGACGGCAGTTCGCGCGGTTTGCCCTTGTCTTTGCCCGATTCCTGTATGCCCATTTGCGCCAATTCGCGCGGCGGTTTGCGTCCTCCGTCGTACCACTTCACGATGATTTTGTCACCGGTATACCGTGTGCCCGGAAACTCATAAGTCAGGGTCTCCTGGGTGGGAAACATCTCCGGTTTTGGGTCCGGACCGTTGTATTCGACCCAGTTCGGAGCCGTCAGTTCGAGAGACCAGTAGACCGGGTCGATGATGTGGCAACCCATGTCGCCCAGAGCCCCGGCGCCGAAATCGTACCAGCCGCGCCACGAAAACGGCACATAGACGCTGCCTTTCTTTCCCCGGTAGCCCAAAGTCTCCGGCCAATTGGCTTTGAAGGGGCGATCAGGCGCGACACCCAACCATTTGTCCCAGTCGAGCGTGTCGGGAACCGGATCCGATCCCGCCGGGCGATCGAGGCCCTGAGGCCAGATGGGACGATTGGACCACGTATGTGCTTCCTTGACCTTGCCGATCACGCCCTGTTGAATCAACTCGACCACCATGCGATAGCCGATCCCGGAGTGTCCCTGATTGCCCATTTGCGTTGCCACACCGGCCTGTTGGGCGGCCAGACGCAACTGACGTGCTTCATGGACCGTCCGCGTCAGGGGCTTCTGGGTATAGGTGGCAAGGCCCAATGACAGAGCCGTCATGGTCACCGGTGCGTGCATGTGATCGGGTGTCGAGACGGTGATGCCGTCGAGGTTCTTTGCCTCTTTCTCCAGCATCTCGCGCCAGTCTGTGTAAAACGTGGCATCAGGGTATTGTCGTTGCGTGCGTGCGGCCTGGCGTTGGTCGACGTCGCACAAAGCCACCACAATCTGGCCCTTCGAGGTTTCGCGTATGTCGCCGGCCCCCTTGCCGCCTGCCCCGACCGCCGCGAGGCGGACTTTGTTACCTGATGCAGCGCGTACAAAAGGCGGTACCGTGATCGATTGAGACGCCAAACCCACCCCCAATGCAGCAGTGGCGGTCTTTAGAAATTCACGACGTGATTGACGGTTCGGTTCGTGTTTCAAAGCCATGTCGCATCTCTCCTTTCGAATCCATACCCTGTTTTCTCGCCGGTCCGGCCAGGTGACGCGTGCCCCGATCTCCCGGGATACGGGGCGTTTCGTCTCCGCGATACAGACCATCTACTACTATAACATCCAACCCCAAGGATCGCCAGCAATGTGGAGCGGGCAGGCCGGAACTATTACTTCTCGGCCGGGAATCCAAGGGGCACGAGAACCTCGCGTTTCTGATTCGCACGCCGTTATGAAAGAAACGGATGAAGTGTGGCTGTTTCCATGCGTCGCTGGGCCCGAAAGGGCGGCGAAGTCGTCAGATGTGAAATATTAGCATGAACGCAAACTTGTCGGGAAAGTGATCTTACGGTTCGCCGATACGGCCCGGGTCAGATGAGCTTCGCGCAAACCTCGTCCGCGAAGGGACTTAAGGGAATGGGCGATGCAGGGCTCGAACCTGCGACCGGCTGATTAAGAGTCAGCTGCTCTACCAACTGAGCTAATCGCCCAAGATTTTTTTCGGCGGGGCCGGAAGTGGAACCGGCCGACACGAACGTGTCAGCCGTTATCCGAGCGGTACTTTACACCAGCGCCGCCGGGATTGCAAGAGATTTTGGACGGAATTCGCGAAAGTTTCTCGGCGGGCGTTCTTGCAGGTTGCAGGGCAATCTATGGTCGCCGGGATGTTCTCATCCACACATTTGTGCGCGAAATCCTGGGGCGGCGGGGCGGTGGATTCGGCCCGGTCGCGGCAGTCGGAAGGAAAGGGCTGCCCTCCGACAGCCCCGGTCCTTGTCTTCGATGCTATTGTTCCTCGTCGTCGGGCTTGGCCTCAGCGGCATCATTCTCGGGCAGCAGAGCCTCGGCTTTGGCAATGAGATCGACCAGCTCGATGATCTTGGCGTCGCCTTCGAGCCGGCGGCTGACCTGCTGGGCGCGTCCGAGGACGTCGGCGAGCGAGGCGCCTTTGGCCCAGTGGCTCTTGCGGAGGATCTCGGCAAACTCGACGACGGCGGCGGCCAGCTTGAACCGGTCGCTGGCGTCGTCGAACTCGGCGCCGAGATCGCGGCGGGTGAGGGTCCGCTCGAATTCGGTGACGTGGTCGTCCTCGGCGTCCTGGTAGCGGACGCGCGTGGTGGCGACGGTGCCGCGTTTGTCGGGCCAGAGTTTGAGCTCGTAGAGAGCGGTGACGGTATGCCCGGCGCCGATTTCGCCTCCGTCGTAATCGTCGTCGCGAAACTTGGCGTCAGGTACGTCGCGGTTCTCATACCCGATCAAGCGGTAGCTTCGCACCACTTTCGGGTTGAAATCGACCTGGACCTTGACCTCGCGGGCGATCACCTGGAGGGTGCCGGTTAGATCGCGCTCGAAGATGCGGCGGGCCTCGGTGATGGTGTCGACGTAGGCGTAGTGGCCGTTGCCCTTGTCGCCGAGCCGCTCCAGCAGGACGTCGTTGTAATTGCCCATGCCAAAGCCGACGGCCGAGAGCAGGATGCCCTTCTTCGCTTCGTCGGCGATGGCTTTGAAAAGATCGTCGGCGGAGGTCTGTCCGACGTTGGCGACGCCGTCGGAGCAGAGGATGACGCGATTGATGTGGCTCTTGCGAAAGGCGTCGCGGGCCATCTGGTAGCCGATGCGGATGCCCTCCTCGGCGTTGGTCGAGCCGCTGGTGCGCAGCGATTCGATAGCGGCCAGGATGTCTGTCTTTTCGTCGAGGCTCCGGTGGTCCATGACCTTGCGTCCGCGGCTGCCGTAGACGGCGATTCCGATCCGGTCCTCGGGCCGCAGGTTCTCAACCAGCATGCGCAGGCTCTTTTTGACCAGCCCGAGGCGGTTCTCGCGGCCCATCGAGCCGGAGACGTCGATGACGAAGGTCAGCACCGCCGGCTTGCGGTCCTCGTCGGAGATTTTCTGCCCCTGGAGGCCGATGCGTAGCAGGTGGCTGTTCTTGCGGCCTTGGCCGAACGTCCAGGGCGCCGCTTCCATGTAGACCGCGAAGACGTCCTCTTCCGGGGCGGCGTAGTTGTAATCGAAGTAATTGACGAATTCCTCGACGCGGATCGCCTCGCTGGGCGGCAAGTGCCCCTCGTGCAGGTATCGCCGGGCCACGGTGTAGCTTCCGGTATCAATGTCCGTGGCGAAGGTCGAGAGATGGTCGTCCTCAGTGTCGATGAACGGATTGACGCCGTAGCTTTTGAAGAACATGGCGTCGACGGGCTCGCCGTTGGGCGGCGTGGTCCCGCCGTGGGCCATCGGCGGGCCCAAGCCGGCCCGGTCCAGCTTGACTCGCAACTCGTCCGTTCCGAGCGATCTGTTTTGAACCTTGTCACCCGACAGCAGTTGTATCTCCGAAGTGCCTTTCGCCATGAGGCTCGCAAGCTTCTCGATCTTGGTAGCCTGCTCTCGCAGGGCGGGTTGATTCAGGCTCGGCTTGCCGTAGGCGAAGAGCACCTCTTGGTGGCTTGTCTCTCCTGCCTTTTTGACCTTCCCTGCCGTGATTCCGACGGAAGCCAGCGGGTCGGGCAGAAGGGCCTGAGGCGCCGTTCCATTGGCCGCGATACCATCATAGAACGTCTCGGTTGCGACGGGGGCCTGCTGCAATGTGGAAGCATCGGCCAGCAGCCCGTGTTGATCGGTTGAGAGCGGCATGCTGTGGAGAGTCGTTGCGGCCGGATCACAGTCAGCGTCGACCGGCAGCGCGGAGGATTGCGGACTCCTCGCCGCATGGGGGGGAATCTGGCACTTGTTCATGAACGGCAGGACCAGGGCAGCGGCAAGGCCCGTCAGCAGGACGATGGCGGCTGCACAGGCGAGCAGGCGGATCCAGACGGGGCGAGTCGTGCCTTTCTGGCGGCCTCGGCCGGCGGGGTTGTTTTGCAATTGGTCGAGAGTCTGGTTTACTGCTGCCTCGACAAAGGCGTCGCTGGGTTGGTCCGAGCGGCCGGTCTGTTTGACCAGCCGCATGACGTTTTGCTCGAAAAGCTCATCTTTTCTTTTCATGGTTATGCCCCCGTGTGCTCCGCGGCGCTGTGCTGCAGGGCGTTGCGAAGCGATATCCGCGCCCGGTAGAGCAGGCTGTGGACCGCCTTCTCGGTCAGTCCCAGCCGCTGCGCGATCGTTCGGGCGGGCAGGTCGTCCAGGTATTTGTATGTCAACACGTTTCTCTCATTTTCAGGCAGTTGCCCCAGGGCCTGCCTGACCAGGGTCGCGGTTTCCTTCCGTTCGAGGACCTCGTTCGGCAGGGGCCTGCGGTCGATCTCTTCGAGGTAGCGGGCGATGTCCCCGTTGACGCTGGGTCCGGCCGCCCGTTTGCGGATCTCCAGGCGGATGTTGTTCCGGGCGATGCCGGCCAGCCACTGCCCGGGGTCGCCTTTGGCCGGATCGAACGTGCTTCGGCCCCGGACCGCGTCGAAGACGGTCTTCTGGACCAGTTCCTCGGCGAGCGCGGGATTGGGCCAGCGATTCATAAACAGGCCATACAGCTTGGGTATCTGCTGAGCCAGAAAGACCCGCCATGCCTCGGCGTTGCCCTCGGCCAGGGCTGCCCCGGATTGTCGATCGACCTGTTCTGCCATGCGATCCTCGGATTTCGCGATTGCCGGCTTTCACTGAATATTATGCGCAGAACGGGCCGATTACTCACACTTCTTCCGGATTCGGGTGATTTTCCGCACGGGGGAACCGATGGTCCTGCCCGGGCATCAGCGCAATTCGATGCCGCACCAATAGAGGGTCGTGTTGTCGTCCTTGCTCAGCCAGTCGGAGTGGCCGTCGAAGAAGAGGTTGTTGCAGCCTTTATTGCGATGGCGGTCCTGGGCGATGCGGCGGACGAGATTGCTGCCGGTCGATGTCTGCTCGGAGGCCGGCAGGTGCGTTGCCGACCAGACGTCGAGCAGGTTGAACCGGGAGGCGACGTGCAATTCGTCTTCGTCCGTGATGACGGGCCGCCAGTTGCCGGCTTCGTTGTCGGCTATATAGATACGCTGTCCCGGCTGCCGGATACTGCTGAGCTTCGTCGGTTCGTTCTTCTGGTTTCCCTGGTTGCCGTTTGCCAGGCCGGGATCGTCCATGTCCCAGGCGTTGATGACGTAGTCCACGGTCTGCCGGGCGTTGAGGTGCCCGTTTCGCCCGGCGCCATTGCGGGGAAACGAGGGACACTGGTACACGTCCACCTCACGATAGTCCATCTGTGTCTGGTATTTCGTGCCCAGATACGGCATGAACGCCAGAACCCACTTCACTTCGTGATCGAGGGCCCGCGGAATGAAGTCGTCGTTGGACTGGGCGTAGGCGGACATCGCCAGGCCCATTTGCCTGAGGCTGTTGAGGCAATATACCGTCCGGGCCTGTTTGCGGACCCGGCTCAGCGCCGGTAGCAAAATCCCCATCAGCAACGCGATGATCGCAATTACCACCAGCAGTTCGATGAGCGTGAACCCTCTGTGCCTGTCTCCCACGAGAGCGTCTCCAATGAAGTATGAACCCCATTTCGGCCGGACCACTACCGTCTCATTATAGCGGGTCGAGACGCGGCGCAGGAGGAAAAAGCCGGTTGCCAGACCGCTGGAGACGGAACTCTCCCTCGTTTCCTGTCTCGTGTCGGAGGCTCAATACATGATCTCGAGGAGACTGTCCGCGTTCAGCAGCTCGTCTTCATTTTTGATGTCGGCGATGTGTCGGATGATGTCCTTGGTGCTGACGATTCCGACGAGCTTGCCTTCTTCGACGATGGGGACGCGCCGGAAGCAGTGGGTCATGAAGCAAGCCGCGATATCGCTGAGACTGTCGTTCGGGTTGAAGGAAGTGACGTCCGTGGTCATGTAGTCCGACACCGCGCCGGGTGTTTCTTCCGGGTGGCACAGGAGTCTGAGAGCATTCTTTTCGGTCACAATGCCGGCCAGCGAGCCGTCTTCATGCAGCACCGGCAGGCCCGTGATATTGTTGAGGACCATGATGCGGATGGCCTCGTAGATATCCTCGTCTGCTGGCACGCTAATCACATGTGTGTTCATAATGGCTTTAGCAGTAAGCATTTACCGGACCTCCAGAGCCGTTCTCGATCGGACGACAGCTTGGCGCCGTCCCGGTCATCTATCGGCAAACGAAGGAGGGCTCATAAGCCGTTCTCAGTCCAAATGTCCTCGCTTTGTTGTGCCTGGGGTTGCGTTGTGCGCCGGCCGTAACGTTCGTATTTGTTGGTTGGTGTGCGCGAAATTTCTGTGAAATGGGGTTGCATCGGGCAGGGCCGAGGTAGTAAAATGGAAATGCCGAGGGGATCTGTAGCGATTTGGTTTGCGATGAAGCCGTGGGTAACTGGAATTTTCCCGAGAGGGATCAGGAGGTGAAGCCATGCGTCTGAAGCAACACGCCTTTACACTCATCGAACTATTGGTCGTCGTCGCGGTCATTGCCGTGTTGATGGCGATTCTGATGCCGGCCCTCCAGCGGGCCAAGGAGCAGGGCAAACGCACCGTTTGCCACGGAAACCTCAAGAACCTGACGCTGGCCTGGCTGATGTACATCGATGAGAACGACGGCAAACTCGTCAATGGAGCCGGGGGATTCCATTACACCCCGGGGGGCGGGCATACGGAGAACGGCAGCGCCAGCAACATCGTCGAGCGCGCCTGGGTCGGTCGAGGCTGGGGCAACAACTGGGATAACCAGAACGTCGATAACACCGGGCGCACGGAAGAGCAGCAGAAACAGGCCATCCGGGAGGGGGCGCTGTGGCCTATAGCGAACGAGTACGGTTGCTACAAATGCCCGACCGGAAGGCGCAATGAGGCCGTTACGTATGCGATTGTGGACGCCATGAACGGCCTGGTTCGCTCCGGCACGAGCGTGGGTAACAACTCGAATCATCTGACGGCCGTCGGCGCGCGAGACGGGAATACCGTCCTCTGGGTCAAGAGAAGGACCGAAATTAGCAGTCCGCCGGCGGCGCAGCGCATGGTCTTCATCGACGAAGGCGCGATGACGCCGGACAGTTTCGCCGTTCACTACAACCAGGATGTGTGGTGGGATGATCCGCCCGTTCGGCATGGCGACGGAACCACCGTCTCCTGGGCCGACGGCCACGTCAGCCATCTCAAGTGGACTTCCGCCGAGACGATCCAACACGCCCGGAAAGTCCAGGACTACTACGCCAGCGCCGGGTTTAGGCCACAGACGGAAGAGGGTCTCAAAGAGATCCGGCAGTTTCGCAAATGGGTCTGGGGCAAGATTCGCTATTAGACGCGGCTGCCGGCGTCGGCGTCTTTGACGCCGCCACGACGGGCCAAAACCGCGTGTAATACCATGACCGGAGAAACGCAATCCGCTGCGAGGACGTGGATTGCGTTTTTCTTTTGCGCCTGCAACTTTTTTTTGGCTTTTGTGCAGGCTCGCGCCTGCCTGCACGGCGCCGTGCCGTACGTCACGATACAGGCGACCGTTCTTCCTGCAAGTCAAGCTTTCACCATGGCATAGGCTTCTGTTCCCAATGCAGCGAGGTCTTTTATTCTGGATGCAGCGAGTGTTGTTTTGGGGCTGAGCGAGCCGGGGTGTGATGAAAATACGTAATTTTCCTAATTGACAAAATGTTTCGCGGTACTATAATGGCCGGCGCTGGTGGGCATCGCGCGATAGTTTACGGTGCACCGCGAGCGTGATCCGAGGGTGGTGAAAAGCCGGGAGGATGCGGCTTGCCCATGGACGGGCCAAATGGAAATTGCATTCGACCTCAGGAGGGGGCAGAATGACAATGATCGGACAAACGGAGGCGCGTTCCAACAGGGAACGGCGTATTTGCAGGATGCGATGCGGTCCGTATCGGTTCGTCTTTGCACCACCGAATTCCTTTCCTCCCATTTCCTCGACGATACTATTGGCGCTGTCTGTACGCGCGCAGGGGGGCCGGAGGAGATGAGGTGGCAGGGTATCGGAGCAGGTATTATCACGGGGTGGTTTGTTTCAAGCGTCGCTGACAGAAAGAACTCGTTCGGTCAAATCCGCTCGACGTACGGCTGACCGTCGCTGCACGGATGCGGCCGGGTGGATGGAACCACTCGGTAAGAACGGCAATCCAAGGATGGTGGAGTGTAACGCAGGTCCACGGATGGACGGGGCACTGTTCGGTTTGTAGCCCATGGGACTACAGGGGGTGCACCCTTCCGAGCAGTGCCCTCTTATTTTGCGAGGGCCGCTCCGGCGCAGAGCCAATCGCATTCCTTCTCGCCCGGGGCGTGTGTCGGGAATCATGGTTGAACCGGCTGTTGATACCCCGTATGATCCCCGTGTGCGAGCTGGGCGCCGGCATCGCGTCGAGATCGCGTGCGTACGGCTGTGAACGATATCCATCACTTGCAGCAGGGAAGGACGCACAGCCATGAAAGCACCCGAGCGATTGGCACGGTCCAGACCTGGCATTTCCATCGGGCTGGTTTCCCGGGCCTTGGCGGCGCGGGCAAGACGTCAAGGGCTTGGCGACCGTGAATCCGTAATGGGGGGCAAGGCATGTTGACGCGACGCTGGGAAAACACGCTGCGCACGATAGCGGTTCGGTTCTTTCTGCTGTTGCCGGTTGTTGCAGGCGCTGCAGATGGCGAGGGACTAATCTCGTCACCGGAGCCCGGCTGGCCGCAGTGGCGCGGGCGGCAGCGGGATGGAATCTCCGACGAGAAGGGCTTGCTGCAACGCTGGCCGGAGGGCGGGCCGGAACTTCTCTGGAAGATTCAGGGCCTGGGCCGGGGGTGGTCTTCGCCGATTATCGTCGGCCAATCCCTGTATATCACGGGCGACGTGGGCGAGGATCTGGTCCTCTTTGCCTTCGATCGGGATGGAAAGCGGAAGTGGCAGACGAAGAATGGCAAACGGTGGGGCAAGCCCTACCCCGGGGCGCGTGCCTGTTGTGCGTATTCCGAGGGGCGGCTCTACCACATGAACGCGCACGGCCGCGTCGTCTGCCTCGATGCCGCCTCGGGCGCGGAAATTTGGGCCGTGAAGATCCTCGAACGATTCGAGGGCAAGAATATCACCTGGGCGCTAAGCGAATGTCTGCTGGTCGACGGCGACCGCGTGATCGTCACGCCGGGCGGCAGGAAGGCCCTCATGGCCGCCCTGGACAAGCGGACCGGACGGACGGTTTGGGCCACGCCACCGCTCGGAGACGACAAGACGTCGTATTGCTCGCCGATCCTGTTCCGTTACGGCCGGCGTCGGCTGATCTCGAACAACTCCTCGGCCCACGGTTTTGGTGTGGACGCCGACACGGGCGAGCTGCTCTGGACGGTCCCGCTCAAGAGCCCCTACGGGACCAACGTTGCGACCCCGATCTACCATTCGGGGTGCGTTTTCTACATGACGCCGTATGCTGAGCTGGGCAGGCAGTATCGCTTGGTCGTGGGGCCGGAGAGCATGGCCGCAGAGCGCGTCTGGACGGCGCCGATCGATGCTGTCACCGGTGCGGCCGTGCTCGTTGACGGTACGTTGTTCGCCGCCCGTTATCGCCAGGACAAGTGGTGGTTCGCCTTCGATTGGCAGACGGGACGCATCAAACATGAGCTCAAAGATTTGACCACCGGCGCCGCCATCTATGCCGACCGGCGCCTCTATTGCCTCGACGAGCGCGGCAACGCTGCGTTGGTGGACCCCGATGGGTTGAAGATCGTCAGCCGCTTTCCGCTCGTCACCGGCCGCGTCCGCGACGCCTGGGCCCACCCCGTCCTGCTCGACGCCCGCCTCTACCTCCGCTACCACGACACCCTCTACTGCTACGACGTCGAGAAGCGAGACGGCATGTAAGCGGCGTGCGAATTCACCGTTATGACCCCAATTCGCACTTGCAATCGTAGTTCTACCGGGATACTCTATCTGCAACAAAGCGATTTGCCCCGTAGCTTTCGCAACAACTTGTGGCTCCGGCTGAGGGAGATCTGCTATGTCGGAACGTTCAAACGTGCGGGTTCGCTGGGTAATACTGTGGTCGTTTGCGCTGGCGTTTTGCCTGCCTCTCGCAGGTTGCAAAGACACCGCTGCCGACCACCATGAGCGAGGCTTGGCTCTGTATAAGCAAGGCCAGTACGACGAAGCCATCGCCGAGTTCACCCTGACACTCGAAATGGACGCGTGGTTGGCCACCGCCCAGTACAATCGCGGACTGGCGTATTACCAGAAGGGCGACCACGCCCGCGCCATCGCTGATTTCACCGAGTATCTCCAGATTCACACGGACGACGTCAGGGCCTATAGTGCACGTGCCCACGCCTACTGCGAAAGCGGAGACTATGACCGCGCTCTGGCCGACTGCAACCGCGTACTGAAGCGCGATCCCCGAAACCATCGAGCGTACCTCGGGCGCGGCAACGCCTACCTTGACAAGGGCGACCTCGAGCAGGCCATCGTCGAATACACGCGGGCGATTCAGATAGCCCCGGGTTACGCCGACGCATACGTAGGCCGTGGGCTGGCGTACGCAGAACTGGGCAAGGAAGAGCAGGGCATGGCCGATTTCGATAAGGCGCTCCAGATAGATCCGCATAATGCGTTGGCCTATTTCAATCGCGGCAGTACCCATAGCGAGAAGGGCCGCTACGCCCAAGCTATCGCGGAGTATACACGAGGACTTCAGTTGGCCCCCGGTAACGCCGAGGCATACAGAGGACGCGGCATTGCGTATGCAGGGCAGGGCCAATACGAGCAGGCCATGGCCGATTTGGACAAGGCGATTCAGATCGACCCGCGCAATGCGTTGGCCTATTTCAGTCGCGCCAGCACGTACAGCGAGAAGGGCGAGTCTGCGCTTGCCGTGACGGACTATAGCAGAGCCATCGAACTGAATCGGGGCTACGTTGACGCGTACATCGGGCGTGGGATTGCGTATGGAGAGCAAGGCCAATACGAGCGGGCCATCTCTGACTTTGACAGGGCCATCCAGATAGATCCTCGCAGCCTGCTGGCTTACTTGAATCGCGGGAACGCACGCTACGAGACAGGCGGTTTTCGGCTCGCCGTGGCGGATTACAGCAGAGCACTCGTACTCGACCCAAACCACGCGGGTGCTTTTTACGGTCGGGCATACGCGTATCACCACCAGAGGCAATACGATCTTGCTATCGCAGATTACTCGAGAGTGATCGAAATAGCCCCAAACGACTTTGACGCTCTTTATGGCCGCGCAAGAGCGTTTCAGCAGCAAAAACACCATGGCCTTGCCATTTCGGATTACACAAGAGTGATTGAACTGGATGCGAACTACGCTGCTGCTTATGCGGGACGTGGTACGTCGTACTATGAGATGAAGGATTGCGAGAAGGCGTTGGCGGACTATGACAGGGCCATCGATTTGGACCCAAGTTGCGCCCTGGCATACGTTGGCCGGGCGGGCATCAATTATTACCTGCGTGAGTACGCCAAAGCGTGGGCGGATGTGCAGAAGGCCCAGAGCCTCGGGGCGCGTGTATCGCCGAAGTTTCTGGACAAGCTACAAGAAGTGTCCGGTGGCCAGGAGTAGAGCCGGGCGGAAAGGGTGACCCGGCGTGCGGATTCGGCGGGATTGTCGCGTCTTCGGGGCCGGTCATTTGGTATAATGCGGAGGTTGGGCTTTGGCGCTTGGGTTTGCTTTTCGGAGGACGTGTCCATGAAGGCCTTCTGTATCGCGATTGCGGTCCTATCATTGGTGCTTGCTCCGGCCGGGGCGGGGGCGATGACGATTCAGTTGGGCTCCGGCGGGGCCGACCTGGTGGCGGCGGGGGAGTCCTGGCGGTTCTTTCGCGGCGTGGAGGCTGCGGACGAGGCCTGGGCGCAGGTTGAATTCGACGATTCGGCCTGGGAGACGGGGCCCGGCGGATTCGGTTACGGCGACGAAGACGACGCCACCGTCCTGGACGACATGCGGAACGAATACGTTTCCGTCTACATCCGCAAGACCTTTACCGTGCCCTCTGCCCTTGCGGAAGGGCCGCTGCAATTGGTGATCGACTACGACGACGGGTTCATCGCCTATCTCAACGGCGTCGAAGTGGCCCGGCGGCACATGCCCGAAGGGCCCGCCACGCACACCACAACCGCCTCTTCGCACGAGGCCGGAACGCCCGAGATCATCGATCTCGGGCCCGCCGGCGAGCTTTTGCTGGAGGGGGACAACATACTGGCTGTTGAGGGGCACAACATTTCGCTTTCCAGCAGCGATTTCTCGTTAGCTGCCGCGCTGCAAACGGGCTCGGATGTGCTGCGAAACGGGGATATGTGGATCGTGGACGCCAACGCGGTGATGCTGCGCGGCGCGACGGATACGCCCAACGCCGTGACGGTGACGGCCCAGGACGTCCCGGCCAGCTTCGATCCGAACGACGGCACGTGGCAGGCGGAGGTGCCTCTTGTCTCCGGCCTTAACACGATTGCGGCGCGGGCCCTGGACGCCGACGCCAACGAGGTGGATGCCGGGTCCATCGAAATCATCTACGTGCCGCCGGCCAATCACATGGAAGGGGTCCTGACGGAGATCGTCACGCTTTCGGGGGCGTGGGTGTTTGAGGAGAGCGTCATTGTTCCGGACGAGACGGCGCTGATCGTCGAGCCAGGAACGGTGATTCTGATGAAGCCGGGCGTGGCCATCTTCGTGTATGGGCAGCTTCTGGCCGAGGGGACGCCCGAGAAGCCCATTCGCTTCACCCATTACGGCGACGGTACGCGCTGGAAGCAAATCCGGTTGATCGCGGCGCTCGACAGCAAGCTCGAGCATTGCATCGTCGAGTATGCCGATTGCGAGGGGGCGCACCAGGACTACTACGAGCCTGGCGAGCGGAACTACCACGAAGCGGTGGTTGTACTGGCCAGCCATCTCGACGTCAACGATTGCACGTTCCAGAATCTCCCCGATGACGGCGTCCGCGCCGAGGGCGATGCACTGGCGATCATTTCGGACGATCCGGCCTACGAAGGCCACGCCAGCGCCCACGTCAAGGGCTGTCAGTTCCTTTCCATCGGGCAGGGGGTGCACACGCGTTACTCGTATGTGTGCGTGGAGGACTGCTTCTTCACGGGCAAACGCGGCGACAACGACGACGTCGATCTGTGGGGCGAGAGCACGCCGGCGCCGCTGATCCAGCATAACATCTTCCTGGACCCCGAGCACGACGACGCGATCAATCCGACCCGTTGCTCGGCCGCCATCATCGGCAACCTCATCGCCGGGACCGACGACCACGGCATCGTCTTGCGCGACGAGTGCTTCCCCACGTTGATCAACAACGTCATATTCGACTGTCGCAACGGGGGGATCGCGATCGAAAATTCGTGTGAGGCCCTTCTGGTGAACAACACTATTGTCGGCTGCGGCCGGGGCCTGCGTTTGTTCGATTTGGGCCGCTGGGGCCCGCCGTATCGTCTCAATCCGGGCGGCGGCACCGCCACCGTCGTCAATTGCATTATCTGGGATTGCGGCACGCCGATTGCTCTGGCGGACAGCTCGAATACGGAAATCGAGGACCGCGGCTCGCACCTGACCGTTACGTACAGCGACATCCAGGGCGGCCGCGACGGCATCTCGGTCTCCGGGACTCAGTCAACGGTCGTTTGGGGCGAGGGCAATATCGACGCCGATCCGCTCCTGGTGGACCCTGGAAACCTGGATTTTCGCCTCTTGGCTGGCTCGCCCGCCATTGACGCGGCCGACGCCGCTTCCGCTCCCATAGACGACCTCGAAGGGGCCCCGCGCCCCCACGGAGCCGCTCCCGACATGGGCGCGTACGAATTCACACCGTAGTACGGCATTAGGGAGATCGTACGACTGTAGATTGCTTCGCTTCGCTCGCAATGACATATCGTGCTCTGGGTCTGTCATTGCCAGGAGCACAGCGGCGAAGTCATCTCCTGCCGCATCCGCTCTGGTTGTGCCTCGACATCCGAAAAAAATGCGATTTTTGTGTTACCGACCGCTCTGCACGTGCCTTAACGATACGGAGACAGAAGGTTTGTACAGGAGTTGAGTATGGCATTTGGACGCATTCAGCCCGGAGGTTCGCACGATGGCAAGGGATTTGGATTTTCTTCTGTGCAAACCTTAAGGTCTTTATATAAGTAGATTTATGGTAGTTCGCTCTTTGTTTTTCGAAGTATTGTATTGTGCCGCCCGATCTCATCGGACGCGTCGAACCGGCGGCAACACCGGAAGGGGAGTCCGGGTTTGCCGGGGTGCCAGACCGCCGGGGAAAGGAGCTGTAACATGTTTGTGGTCGTGAAAAAGAGGCGTTTGAGCGCCGCGGTGTTCGCTTGGGTGCTGGCCCTGACGATGCTGGCCGGTTCGTTGGTGGAGGGACAGTCGTCGCGCCGCAGCTCGGGTAGCAGCAGCCGGTCCAGCCGGTCGGCGTCGCGGCCGAGTTCGGCGCCGAGTCGGCCGTCGATTTCGCGTTCGTCGTCGTCGCGGCCGTCGATTTCACGTTCGGCGCCGTCACGGCCGTCGATTTCGCGTTCGGCACCGTCGCGGCCGTCCAGTAGCCGCAGTTCGGGCAGCAGCTCGCTTTCGAGCCGCATGTCCAGTCACAGGCAGTCTTTACAGTCGCGTTCGACCGGCACATCGCGCTCGTTGAGTTCCTCGCGGCCCCCTACGAGTATCACCCGGAGACCGTCCTCATCAATCCCAAACAGGTCCTCCAGTCAGATTCGGCGGTCCAGCTCCTCGCCGAGCACGCGGTCGATCGTCCCGTCGCGCAGCTCCTCGCCGAGCACGCGTTCGACCGTCCCGTCGCGCAGCTCCGCGCCGTCGTCGAGTTCGAGCCGAAGTTCGATCTCCAGCCGGATCGTCACGGGCCGGTCTTCGGTGCCGACGACCTCGCGATCTTCAAGCAGGCCGTCCATCACGCGTCGCAGCACGGTCCCTTCGCGATCTTCCACCATTACTCGCAGCCCCAGTTCCTCGTCCTCTTCGAGCACGAAATCAACCAGCCCGTCATCGAGCTCGAACTCCTCCTCACGGAGTTCGACGTTTCGCTCGACTCCGACGCAGAGTTCGGTGTTTCGCTCGAGCCCGACACGCAGCACGGTGGCCAGGCCGACCGATTCGCAGAACACCGGCACGGCGCGGAAGTCGCTCGCGGACCGTCTGACGGCCCGGCGCGAGCCGACGGTGAGGTCCGGACAGCAGCCCGTGAATCGCCAGTCTGCTTCCAGCTCGGTGCGGCGGTCGAGTCCCGGGGTGGTGCGGAAGCCCAGTTCCGGTATGGTGCGGGGCGATTCTTCCGTTCGATCGGGTGCATCTGAGAGAGCGACATCATCCTCGCGATCCGGCTCGTCAAGCGGTACGAGTTTGCGTCGCAGTTCGCTGGTGCGTCGTCTGACGGATCGGACAAAGGAACCGACGGCGCAGCCGCAGACTCCTTCGCTGTCCAGAAGTTCGGCGACGGTAGAATCGAAGACGCACAGCCGATTGTCGTCGCCCTTGCGGCGGTCTGCTGGACCGGGCGTGCGGGCCAGTCAGTCTGTTTCGCGGGACGCCACGACCCGGCTGCGAGAGAGCAAGCCCGCACTTCGAGATGGCACGGCGGGGTTGCGAGATGGCAAGCCCGGGCTTCGTGAGAGCCGGCCGGGTCTGCGGGATCATATTCGCAGCACCAGGGCCACCGCAGACAGTCGCGTCTCGCTGGCCGGGCAGGAGCGCGTTGTGGGCGCGGAACTACGCGACCGCACGACTCTGAGTTCCCGGCTGAGCAGGTACAGCGGCAGGACGGCCACGACGCGGCCGTTCGGCAGTCCGCTTCGCAACGATCCGGTCACCCGACTCAGGCGTCCGCACGTCGTGTATCACGACCGCCCGCACCAGATCCAGCACGCACCGCGCCACGTTCACAGCTACTACGACCGCCATCATCGCATGTGCCACCGCATCATCTGGCCGCGATACCACTATCCCGTCTACTATTCCTGGGGTCCCCGCGCGACGTTCGGCTGCGTTTATCCGTACTATCACCGCAAGTACGTGTTCGTCAGCCTCGGGGGCTACTGGCCGTTCGGTTATTCGTACCGGCGCTACTACTGGTACGGCTGGCATCCCTACGCTTGGTACGGGTATTACCCGGTCCCGCGTGAAACCACCTACGACACGTACAACTACTACACGTACAATTACTACACCGAAGAGCAGCCGGCTACGTATACCGAGCAGCCCGTCCCGGCCGACATGCAGCAGCGCCTTCAGCAGCAGCCGGAACAGCCGGCCGAGCAGACGCTGGCTGACACCCGGTTCGAGGAAGGCGTCAAGAGCTTCGAATCCGGGGATTACGCCACGGCCGCCGTCAAGTTTGCCACCGCCATGAAGCTGGCCCCGAATGATGTGATTCTTCCCTTCGCCTACGCACAGGCGATGTTTGCCGACCGGCAATACTCGGGTGCGGCACAGGTCCTGCGCGACGCCTTCAAGAGTATGTCGCCTGAAGAGGAAGGAATCTTCTATCCGCGCGGGCTGTATCCGGACGACGATGTTTTGTTCGCGCAAATCGAGCGGCTTCTGGACAAGCTGGAGCAGTTCGGCTACGACGGCGACCTGCAGCTTCTGCTCGGATACCACTTGCTCGGGATCGGCGAGACGGAGTATGCCCGCCGGCCGTTGGAACTGGCCAGCCGGGATATCCAGAACGCCGAGGCCGCCCGGACCATGCTGTCGCTCCTGAAGAAGATGGAGGCCGACGTGACCGCGGCCAACCAGAGCGGTGCGGCGCCGAACGCGCAGGCCGGCGCGACCGATTCATCACAGACCCCTGCCACCGTCACGACGAAGCCGGCCGGGCAGGGCAAGGCCGACGTGCTGCGTCGTTTGGCTGAAGACGAGAAGCCGGCGGTCCAGGAAAACGCCGCCCTGAGCGTTCCACGTAAGGGTACACAAGGCATCAACGAATCCGGCGTCATATGGGCACCGACCGGCGGGGACGCCGGCGCCGCCATCGGGGCGAAAGAGCCGCCGCCGGCAAACAAAGAGGATAATGATGGCGACCCGACCACGCCAAATTCTGCTGTCCGTTCTCCTGGCAAGTAGCCTGGCGATTGCGGCCGCGCCGGCCGGGCCGTGGGAGGAGTTTCCCGTGCTGCCCGGTCCGGACGACCAGGAGATGCCCGACATCCAGGGTACGCTGGTGGTCTGGCAGGAGTACGTCTCGCAGTACGGGGATTACGATATTTACGTGGCCGATATCAACGATCTGGACGAGATGCTCGTGACGGCGATCGGGGACGCCGGCGACCAGACGAATCCGGTTGTGTATCGTGACACCGTCGTCTGGCAGGATTTTATCACGGACGACGGTGCGGGAGACTGGGACATTCGCATGGCGGACGTCAGCGACATGAACGAGCCGGAAGTGTTTGGCGTGTCCAATCTCGTCGGTGTCGACGAGCAGCGGCCCGCCATCAGTGGCTCTACGGTCGTCTGGGAAGAGACCGGCGGCGTGGACTTCGACATCTACGGCGCCGACGTCACCGATCCCTGTTCGCCTCTGGTTTTCCCGGTCGCGCCGTTCGAACTCGACCAGCGCCGCCCGGCGATCTACCGGAACACCGTCGTTTGGGAGGACAACTTCTTCGGTGACTGGGACCTTCTCGGCGCCGATATCTGGTTGCGTGACGAGCCGGCCCAGTTAGCTGTGGCGCTGTTCGAGAAGGATCAGCAGGGCGGCGCGGTGAGTCGGGACACGGTCGTTTGGGAGGACAATTTCTTCGGCGACTGGGACATATACGCCGCGAGAATCTCCGAGCGGGCAGCGCCGGAGGCCTTCGCCATTGCCGGGACCGAGGCCGACGAGCGAAATCCCGACGTGGACGGCCACCTCGTCGTATGGCAGAGCAATCGCGACGGGAATTGGGATATCTTCGGTTACAACCTGGTCACACGGCGCATATTTCGGATCACGGACGACCGGCGCGACCAGATCAACCCGGCCGTCAGCGGCAGTACGGTTGTCTGGCAGGATAATCGCGACGGACACTGGAGTATCTACGCCGCGGTTCTGGACGGTCCGGCCGTCGTTCGCTGCAAAACGAGGTTGCCTGGCGACTTCGACGGCAATTGCCGCGTCGATTTTGCAGATTTGGCGCTGATGTCGTCGGCGTGGCTCGAATGCGAGCTGGACCAGCCTGAGATGTGCGGACCCGCAGTCGGCGGGCCCGGAAGGAGGAAAAATGGGGGACGTCGCCCCCCGAATACGCTGTAGAATCACCGGTCGGCCGATGGGCCCGCCGGGGTAATGAGATGTTTCGGAGCTTGGCAGTTGAGTTGTTCATATATCTGCGATAGAATGGGGGATTGCGGGGTATGGTACCCCGCGTCTTCTGTTTGCCAGGGACAGGTCCCCCGGTGGGATCGCCCCCGGCAGCGAATGTCGAAGAAACCGAGAAGCAGGGAACGAAGTGATCGGGTATGGACAAGCGGCTGCGTAACGCTCTAAAAGGACTGGCGGCTCCGGATCCTGACTCGCGTCGGCGAGCCATGGAGCCGTTCGTGCGATTGACCTTTGGCATGTTTATCAGGCATTTGCATCGCTACCTCGGCAACGAGGTCGAATGCGAGGATGTATTGGAAGATGTGTACGCGGATATCTGGGAAAATCCGGATCATTTGCGGGATGTCGAAAACGAACGGCACCTGCTGCGCACCGTCTACCTCTACTACATGCGCAAGCGCCTGCGCGAGGTGTATCGAAGGATGAATCGAAGTCTGTATTTGTCTCAGAAGGATATGCAGAACCTGGTGGCCCCGGAGCTGGGCCTGTGCGAGCTGATGTCGCAGGCGGAGCTCAAGCAGATTCTGCATCGGATGCTGGGCAAGCTCAAGTCGCGGGAGCGCAAGGCGATCGAGCTCTGGATGCAGGGGATGTCGAACCGGGCGATTGCCAATGAGCTCAAGACGACGGTCGGGGCCGTCAAGATGTTGGAGTTTCGCACGGTATTGAAGTTGCGGAAGATGCTGAAAGATTACACTGATGAAGATTGATTGTCTTCTTGCTGACAGGAGCAGTCTGCAATGGCGAATGTGAATCGAGAAGTTCAGGAGTTGCTGGCCGACTACGCGGCGGCGCTGCGTGACGGCTGCCTGCCCGCGTTTTTGAAATCGCTGACGCGGGAGGAGGCCGGGCGCATCCACGAATCGGAGGAGTTCTGGGAAGCCACGGAGGTGGTGCGGCTGATGAACAGCGCCGGGTTTGGCGAGGGGGTGGTGACGCCGGACGTGGGCCTTTTTATCTCGCGCGTTGACGCCGGAATCGCGTCGCGCCTCAAGAAGGGTAAGGCGTCAACGCGAAGTCGCAGCCGCAGCCGCAGCCACGCGAATTTGTAGTCTGGATAGTGACGAGATAGAAGTACTGATATGATCCTGGATTGTTATCAATGCTCTTCATGCTATTTTGAAGACAAAGAGCCAAGTTCGAGAATCGACCCAATCACGATTTCGCCGCCGCAGTCACGCCGGACGTTTGAAAACGTACTGGTGGTGTTCCTTTGTGTGGAGCGCTACGACAGCCGGCAGGAGCTGGAGGAAGCCGCCGACGAATTCGCCGCCCTGTCCAATATGTTAGGCAAGCGGCCTATCGTTTTGTGCCCGAACGTGCATCTGTCGATGGACAAGGCGCCGGAAAAGCAGGCGGTTTTCCTCGTCGGCGAGCTGGAGAGAATGCTGGCTGAACGCGGATACGAGGTTCACCGGCTCTCGTTCGGCTACCACAAAAAGTACGGTCTGGAATGCAACGGCAACGTGGGCAGCGTGGTCGGCCGGCGTTTCTACGGGTCGGACCACAAGCAGTTTCTGCGTCTGATGACGCGGCTGGGCGTGTGTCCCCCGGAGTCGCTGCCGCGCGACATGCCCGTGTGGGCCGAGGTCCTCATGGAACGCGAGTTGAAGGTCCTGGGCAGCCGGCGCGAGACCTACAACGCCGCCAAGAGGATGTGCGAAGACCAGTTGGATGCCACGGGGCACGGCGAGATGTGGACCTGCATGCTGTTCGAGGGCGAGCGGCAGCCCATGGACGATTATCTCAGCCAGCTCTACACGATCATCGAGGAATATCCGGATGTCCGCGTGCATCGGGCGATGAATCTCAGCGTGCCTGGGTTCTCCAACGCCGCGCGGCATCTGTTTCGCAAGTATCCCGAGGCCATCGAGTCGGGTCGCTTGCGCATCTACAACAGCAAAGTCTCGGATATCGAATTCCTCCTGTCCCGCAGCGCGGTGCTGCTGGCCTTTCCGCAAATTCCGCGGAAGGCCGGTTCGCACGCGGGAGAGATTTCCTTTGGCATCTATTGCAAGGACGAGGATTTTGCCAAGAACCTCATCCAGTGGTATCGCACGTTCCTGGTGGACGGCCGCTCCGGGTGGATTCGGACGGAGTCGAAGCTGAACGCCGTGATCAACGAGCTGGAAGAGGAAATGTTCCAGGAAGGGCGTGAATAAGCAGTTGCTCGTCTCGGGTCCTGCCCTGTCACGCCGGGCGGGAGGCGGCACAGGGATTAGGGAACAGCGCGGTGCATACGGTCTTGTCGGTGGTGCTCGTTGCGGGCTACGTGGTCGTTCTCACGTTTGTGGCCGTACGCGCCCGGGGCGCTCGCGAGTATACCGACTTTTCGCTCGCGCGGAGATCGCTGCCCCTGCCCCTGATCTTTGGTAGTCTGGCCGCGACCTACGTCGGCCCGGGGTTCTCCATCGGCTTCGTCGGCAGGGGGTTCCATAGCGGTTTTCTCTTTCTGATCGTCGGGTTGGTCTATTCCCTGCAGCACATTCTCGTGGGCCTGCTGGTGGCACCGCGCCTGCGGGCGCTGAACGACTGTCACACGCTCGGGGACGCCATCGGTCAGAAGTACAATCGCACCTGCCAGATTTTCTCCGGGATCATCTCGGTCTGCGTTTGTACGTTTCTCGCCGCGGTGATGGCCCATGCGGGCAAGGTCATCTTGAACGATCTGTTCGGCCTGCCGGGCTGGCTGTCGGTGATTATCGTGGTAGGCATCACGGCGTTGTATACCACGTCGGGCGGTTTGCGGGCGAGCGTCATCACGGATGCCTTTCAGTTCGCCGCCTTTGCCATCTTGCTGCCGGTGACACTGCTGGTGGTCCTGGTCTTTCATATGAAAGGCGGGCCGACGGAGTTTGTCGATCGGATCGTGACTATGACCGAGCGCGGTTTTGCGTCGCATTCGCCCTTGCAGATCGCCGGTCTGATCGCGGCGTTCTTGCTGGGGGAGACCCTCATCCCACCCTATGCGAATCGCGCCTTGGCCTCAAAAACGACGGGGACCTCGCGGAACAGTTTCGTGCTGGCCGGTGTGTTCAGCGTGGCGTGGTTTGCGGTGATGGTGGCGCTGGGCGTGGCCGCACACGGGGTCATTCCCGAAGGTACGGATGAGGACCACGTGCTGTTACGCCTGGTCGGAGCGATCATGTCGGATGCGGGGCATGCGCTCTTGATGCTGATTTTGGTTTCCGTGGTGATGTCCAGCCTGGATTCGCTGATGAACGCCGGCGCGGTCGCCTTCACGCAGGATATCGTCAAGCCCGTGGTTGAGCTGACGGATGACACGGCCTTGAAGACCGGTCGTTGGGCGACGGTTGCCATCGCTGTAGTAGCCTCCACGGCCACGCGGGTGGTACCCAATATCATCGACGGGCTGCTCATTTGCTACACGATCTGGGCCGCTGGCATCCTTCCCGTGCTGATCCTGGGACTCTGGGTAAAACAACCCCGGCCGCTGGCGGGGATCCTGTCCATGATCGTGGGAACCGTCGTGTCCATGGTTGCCATCATATTCCTGTTCGTCTTTCCTGAGGCGGTGGGCGTTCAGGTCATCATCGTGCCGGCGCTGGCGGCGGCGCTATTGGCGTATGCGTTCGGACACTGGGTGGGCGCGCGCGGTGCAGGAGGAACAACGTGGGCGTAATCGTGATGATACTCGTGGTATGTGCGGCGCTGCTGGCCGTTGCCGGGGGTGTGTGGGTGGCCGTAGCGCTCATCGTCGCGCTGCGAGAGCCCCAGCCGTCCGCGTCTTCGACGCCGGAACGTGCCGACGCGAACGAAGGCCCGTAGAGGAGCACCGGGACGGCGTTTTGCAGACACTGAGACCCGGAGGTTGGCGCGCTCGCATGTCTCTTTTGCATGGTCGAGATTCTCTGGAACGATATAATGCCACGTTGAATCGCGCCGCCGTTTCGTGCGTAACGGCGCGGTCTGTCCGGTCAAGTCTGGGAGGTTATTATGGCGATGCAGAAGTCAGGGAGTGAAAATGGCAAGGTGGATGCGGGGCTGAGTCGGCGAGGATTTCTGGGTGGGCTCGGTGCCGTGGCGGCAGCGGGCGGTATCAGCGGGGGCGTCTCGCCGGGTGCTGGGCCAGCGGGAGGTACGAGGGCGGTCGCCGGGCAACCCTTGCCGAAGGGGCGGGCTCTGCGGGTGCAGCCGGTATTGATGTATCATCTGGAGCAGCCGCGTGAGAAAACGAGCTGGCGCAGCTATGGCGGAATATGCACGGAGGCCGACGTTGCGGCCGAGATGAACCGCATCAAAGCCGAGTTGGGTCGGTTCGTGGGCAAGGCGGAGTTCCCGATGGAGATGTTGCCTCTGACGCAGGTGCGTAACGAGAACGAGGCGAAGAAGGTCGCGGCGGCCGATGCCGATGCGATTCTGCTCTACGCGGCCTCGGGCTGGACGAACCTGGTCAACGCGGTGGCCTCGTCGCAGGCGTCGATGATCATGTTCATTCGCCACAAGTCGGGTCCGTTCTACCTGTGGTATGAGATCGCCCATTGGCGTTTCCTGCGGCAAAACGGCGACACGTTCGTCGTCGCCAACGCCGATACACAGGACATCGTTGTGGACGAATACGACGAGCTGCTCTGGCGGCTGCGGGCTCTGTATGGGCTGGCCAACGCTAAGGGGACGAAGGTCCTCGCCATCGGTGGCTTGGTGGCCTATAGCGAGCCGGCGCAAACGAACGGTCCCGTTTGCGCCAAGGACGTATGGGACTACGAGATCGAGAGCATCACCGAACAGCAGTTCGCCGAGCGCTTGGCGAAGGCTCGCGGCGATGCGAGGTTCATGGCGGAGGCCGAACGCCGGGCCGAGGAATTGCTGGCAACGGCGAACGTCACCCTGAAGACGCAGCGCAAGTTCGTGGTCAATTCGTTTGCGGCGCTGGGCGTGTGCGAGCAGTTGATGGCCGAGACGGGCGCGTCGAATTTCGGTTTCGGGCGGTGCATGGGCCGGCCGGTGATCGAGATGCTGGATACGCCGCCGTGCCTGGTGTTGAGTCTGGCCAACGACGCGGGCTACACGGCTTACTGTCATACCGATCTGTCGCACACGTTCCCCGGGGTCCTGATGCGCTGGATCGCAAGCCGCCCGACGTTTGTGTGCAACTCGCATTTCCCGCACGACGGGATATTCACCGTCGCCCACTGCGCCGCGCCGCGCAAGATGAACGGCGCCGACTACGAGCCGGCGACGATCATGACGCATTACGAATCCGATTACGGCGCCGCCTGCCGGGTCGAATACAGCAAAGGCCAGACCGTTACCGTCGTTATCCCGAACCTGCACTGCACGAAGTGGCAGGGCTTTCGCGGGACCGTCATCGAGTCGCCCGCCTTCCCGGCGTGCCGCTCCCAGATCGAAATTGCCGTCGACGGGGATTGGCGCCGCCTGCTTGCCGAGATGGAAGGTTTCCATACCCAGATCATCTACGGCGACTACCTCCGCGAGATCGCCTACGCTGTCAAAAAGCTCGGCAAACTCGAATGGCAATGCTACAGCGACACCGCCTGAAGTGCCGCACCGGCTGTCGTAGTCTAAGATAGTGGCAACCTGCTTTTTTTCGATACGATCCAGGGAGCCATCGATGTGGGACCAGATTGGCTCCGCTGCCCGGGGCGCGTGTATCGACACACGAGCCGGAGGGGTCGACTGTTGCAACGCGGGCGCCGCGCGAAGCGGCGCGGCTGCCGGCTTGGTTTGGCGGTCGGGAGGATTGGGTGGGGAATTTTGTCGTTGAAAGGAGGGGCGAAATCAGTTATAAAGAAACGGTTTACGGTCCGGCCGGGGGCGGAGTCTACATGTCCTGCGGCCCAGAATTGAGGCGGTGGCAAGGAGTCGCGCCGTGAGCAGACGCAACAGAGGACAACGAGCGTTGTATGAGGCGATGAGCCGGACGCACGCTAAACCCAAGCGGCGAAAGGTGTTAGAGTCGCTGCGCCCGCAGCTCGCGCGCATAAAGGTCCCGTCGGTCAAGCAGGTGGGCCCGGCGTTGGAGCGGCTGCGGCAGGCCGTTACGCCCAAGCGGAAAGACCGCGTCGAAACGGTCCATCCACCGGCTGAGACGCCCTCAGCGCCGCCTGTGGTGCCGCCGAAAGTGGTGGAGAGGCCGGAACCCAAGCCCGTTCAAGGGCCCAGCCAGACGTGGCTTCGGCCCAAACGCGTGCAGCTAAACGACGGGCGGATCGAGATTTCCGTGCCTTGGCAGCTCGGTGTGGCCGTCGGCCTGGGATTGATTCTCGTGGTCCTGATCGCCTTTCGCCTGGGCCAGATCGATGGGAAGGCCCGTTTCGCCGGCGCCCAGCAGCCTGTGCGTACCAGCGCACCGAGCACGACGCCCGACGGCGATACAACGGCGGTGGGGTTGGGCGGAACGCAGGCCGGTCCGGTCGGTTCCGGCTCAGACTCCGGTACAGCGACGACGCCGGCATCGACCGGCGACCATGTGATTGTGCTGGCCCACTACCCGGTGCGGACGCACCTGGAGCCGGTGCGCTCGTATTTTGCCAGCAAGGGGGTCCAGACGTCGATCCTGGCCATTTCGGTCCTGCGGCAGTATTTCGCCGAGCGGGGGCTCAACACCGCCGTGCTGCCCGACGACGACGGATTTATGCTCGTCACCAGCGCGCTGTACGAGAATCCGAACAATCGCGACAGCGACGGCTACGCGATGAAGCAGAAGATTGTCCGGTTCGGCGCCCAGTACAAGGCTCCGACCGGCTACGAACCGTTTGCACCGAATTACTTCAGTGACGCCTACGGAATGAAATTCGAGTAACAGGAGAAGTTTTGCATGTCCATCGACAGTTCACTTAAGATCAGGAACGCACTGATTCGCCACCGCAACGTTCTGACGCGGGCCGAGCGTATCAAAATACTGCAAGAAGAAGAGCGCTGGGACGAAGAGCAATCGGTTCTGGGGCTGCCGAAAGTGGAGCACCGCAAGAGCGCCGCGGGCAAGAAGGACAAGGGCGAGCCGGGTGCCGAGGCCGGGGCGGAAGCCGAGAAGGCCGCCGAGACTCCGGAAGGCGGCGAGAGCGAGTCGTAACCTCTCTGGCGTGGCGCTTAGGCGCTGTTGTTGGCGTATTCGGGGACGAGCCGCTTGATGCAAGCGGCGATGGCCCCGTGATCCTGGGTCGCGGAGGTGGAGATGAGTTCGGCGATGGCGGCCCGGAGCCGACCGCGATCCATGGGGATGTTCTTCCAGATGCTGATCTTCGGGTGACGCGTGCGCTGCATGTCCTCGCCCTCGATGCGCAGTTCCTCGAAGAGCTTCTCGCCGGGGCGCAGACCGGTGAAAACGATCTGGATCTCTTCGCCGGGCCGGAAGCCGCTGAGCGTTATCAGTTCTTTGGCCAGGTCGACGATTTTGACGGGATCGCCCATATCCAGCACGAAAATCTCGCCGCCTTTGCCCATGGTGGCGGCCTGTAGCACGAGCTGGCTGGCTTCGGGAATCGTCATGAAGTAACGTTTCATATCGGGGTGGGTGACAGTGACGGGCCCGCCTTCGGCGATTTGCTTCTTGAAAATGGGTACGACGGAGCCCTCCGAGGCCAGGACGTTGCCGAAGCGGACGGTCACGAACTGCGTGACGCTCGTCTTGCCGAGATCCTGGATGTACATTTCGGCCACGCGTTTGGACGCGCCCATGATACTGGTCGGGTTGACGGCCTTGTCGGTGCTGATCATCACGAAATGGGCGGCGCCGTACTTGTCGGCGGCGTCGGCGACGATTTGCGTGCCCACCACGTTGTTCTTGATGGCCTCGCCGGGATTGCACTCCATCAGCGGGACGTGCTTGTGGGCGGCGGCATGGATGACGACCTCGGGCCGGTGCCGTGCGAAGGTTTCCTCGACCCGGGGGCGGTCGGTGATGTTGCAGACCAGCGAGTGCATCGGCACATTCGGAAAGTGCTTGCGGAGGTCTCGCTCGATATAGAAAAGGGGGTTCTCGGCCTGCTCGACGAGCAGAAGCCGGCGCGGCGCGAACTGGCATATCTGTCGGCACATCTCCGAACCGATCGAGCCGCCTGCCCCGGTGACCAGAATGGTCTTGTCCCGGGCGAAACTTTCGATCAGCCCGGTGTCCAGTTGCACGACCGCGCGTCCCAGCAGGTCGTTGATGTCCACGGCTCGAATCTGGGAGACGCGGAGCTTGCCGGAAGCGATATCGGTGATCGACGGCACCGTGCGAAAGCGGATCTTGGTGCCTTCGCAGACCTGGACGACCCGGCGGAGCTGCTGGTGCGTGGCCGAGGGCATGGCAATAGCGATCTCTTCGATGTCACGCTTCTGGCAGATCTCCGACAGTTGCTCGACGGTGCCGAGGACGGGGGCATCGTGGATGTTCATGCCCTGTTTGGCGGGGTCGTCGTCGATAAAGCCGACCACGTCGTACTGGAGGACGCGCATGCGCTGGATCTCTCGCAGCAGGGCCTCGCCGGCGTTGCCGGCGCCGACGATGAGGAATCGTTTCAACTGACGCCCCTGGACGGTGCGAAACTCCTCGTGGTAGAGGCGGATGAGCATTCGCAGTCCGGCCGGCAGGAGGATCGTACCGAAGAGATCGGCCATGAAGACGCCTTGGCTGATGGCGGCGATGCCGACCGGCAGGGCCCGGCGCACCGCGGGCACGTGCAGCATCACGGCGAACCAGACGACCACGATGATCAGCGTGCTCGCCAGCGAGGCTCGCAGAATGCCCAGCAGGTCGGAGATGCTGACGTAGCGCCACCAGCCCCGGTACTGCTGGAAGAATCCGAAGACCGGCAGCTTGACGGCCAGGCAAAACAGCAACAGAAAAGGATACTGCTCGACGAGCCATTCCCGCCGGAACTGCATGCTGTTGGCGACCAGGAAGGAGAGCATCAGGGAGGCGGCAAAGGCGAGGATGTGGGCCAGGATGACCAGCGGCTTGCGAAATGTTAGAAGAAACCGGCCCGGCGGAGCGGGAACCGGCCCGTCATTCTCCTGACGGCCATCGTGCTGAAAGTCCGTATTCAACTCGGGCATATTTCTGTACTGCTCTCTCGGTCTTTGCCGGGTAGTCAGAGATCACGTAAACACAGGACGCAACGGTCGCCGCACGATCCCAGCTATATCATCGGTCCCGGAACGGGGCGGGTTGAGTCCTTCGCACGCCGGGGAGAGCTCGCGATTGGCGCCGAGCGACGGGTATCTCTGGTTATTCGGACGTTTCGGGCTTGCTGTCGGCGTCTTCGGGTTCTGCGGCGGCCGGCTCAGGCGAGCTGTCCGTGATGCTCGGCACGTCCGCAGGCCGGGCCGACATCTCATCGGAAGGCGTATAGACCTCCTCCAGGGCAACCTTGTCCACCCCCTTGCGCATCAGGGCGTAGATGATCGTGTTGGCCGAGAAGTAGAAGCTGATTACGAAGGAGACCATCAGTCCGACAACGACCAGAACCCAGATGCGAATGAGATAGTAGGCCAGCCATGCCGACCACGATTCCGGCGCCACGGATGCGGCTCCGAGAAAGTTTGTGAAATCCACCCCGGGCCAGATGACGCCCAGTTTCTCGTTGCCTTGCAGGAAACCTGCGCGCAGGAACAGATGGGTCACCAGCAGGAGGCAGAAGCAGAAAAACCGCACGAAGGCATAGCAGATGGCGCCATAGACCGCGACCACCGTCGTGTAAAAGCCGATGCGCCAGGGCTTGGCATAGACGTAGCTGAAGGAGCGGCTGATCGCGTCGAAGCAGTCCGAGTCCTCATACGCGATGGCGGGAAACATCAGGTTCAGGCCCACCAGGGCCCCGATGGCGATGATCGTAACGAGCGCCGCGCTCATGAAGGCCAGGGGTAGCAGCAGCCCGACGGACAACTCGCCCACCACCGGGATGTTGCCGATGAGCCCCAGGAGGAAGATGCAGAGGCCCATAACAAGGATAATGGCGATCGGTGTGATCGGGGCGGTGAAGAAGCTCTGGAACTTCCTGACGCCGAAGCGTACCGCTTCGGTCAAACCGGGCTTCTGCCCCTGGGCGAACTGCAGGGAGGCGACCCGACAGATGGCTCCGCCGGCCAGCGACATTACGGCCAGAATCAGGGCGAACAGAAGAAGGCTGTAAGCGGGATGATACTGAAACGCCCAGGCCAGCGCCCGAAAGCACGCCACGATGTTTCCGGTGACGCCCAGAATGTCCCGTTGGGAAAGGGCGATCAAGGCTGCGTGAAAACGCTTGGCTCCGAAGTTCCACAGGGTCGCAAAAACGCCGCTGCGTTGCCCGGTCTCGTGGAACAGCGCGATATGCTCGTCGACGACCTCGCCGCCGGGAAGTACATACTCGTCCAGTTCCGTCGCGCCGCTCGGGCTGACCACCACGGTCTGGCTGAAGTCCATGACGCGCCCCGCCAGGCAGATCGTCGCGAGGGCCAGGAATGCTAAAATCAGCTTCGTGGGTTGAATGGACATGCGAAAGGCTTGAAAAAGCCGGGGAAAGAGCAAGCTGCCGACGGGCAGCACGGGCCCTTTTTCATCAACCATCTTGCTTCCTTTCAATGTCCTTGATCCGCTTCGTACGACCGCCCGATGACGGTCCACTGATGGTATGTTATCGTCTCTTGACCCGCTCGTCCATGGGATTTTCTGCCAGGCGGCTTTCTTACATCCCCGCTTGCGGATCCGGATCGCCTTGCCGTAGCGGCCCCTCGTCTGCTTCGTCGGGGTGGGAGGGGACCGCATAGGCGGCGTCAAGCCAGGCCCCGAGGTCGATCAGTTTGCAGCGCTGCGAGCAGAACGGAAAGAATTTCGGACGCTGCGCCGAGACGTTTACGGCGCGCTTACAGATGGGACACGGGACTTTCGAGTCCCGTCGAGTCGGGTTGTCGTCAGCGTGATCGGTCGGTTTCATGGGACAACGGGAAAGACGTTGGAAACAACATCGCTACGCCGCTTCCGGAAAGGCGAATCGTTGCGGTTGTCGTTTCCGCTGCGTTTCTCAGGCGACTTCGTCCACCAGACCCTGCTCGATCATGCGGGCATACTCAACACAGTACTGAGCCCACGGCTGGGCTTCCAGCCTTGCCTTGCGAATCGGCTTGCCGGTTCCCTGGCAAATCCCGTAGCTGCCGTCTTCGATTCGCTGCAACGCCTCGTCGATCTGCGTCAGAAGCCGTCGTTCGCTGTCCATCAGGCCCAGGGCAAACTCCTGCTCGTAATTGTCCGTTCCCAGGTCGGCCATGTGGATGGGCATGCTCGAGAGGTCTCCGCTGGCGTCGAGCCTGGATTTCTTGAGGGCTTCGCCCTCGATCTCGAACATATTCTGGAAGATTTCCCGGCGCTTTCGGAGCAGCATTTCCTTGAAGCGTTCCCGGTCGGCGGCGTTGATACGGCGCGGCCTCGTCTGCTTCTTTGCGGTCTTCTTTTTGACCGTTTTGCTCTTGACGGCCGTTTTCTTGGCCGCTTTCTTTTTGGCGGTTTTTTTCTTCACGGTCTTCTTCTTGGCCGTCTTGCGCGTCGCAGCCGTCTTCTTTACAGCCTTCTTTTTGGCGGTTTTCTTACGCTTCGGAGCCACTTTTATACTCACCTTTCCTATACAAGTAGGATACGGTCTTTAGAAACCTATATTCTATCACATTGGCGTCCTGAGAGGCAACGATATTTGTATGGATAAAAGGTGCATCAAAAAGGCGCGCACTTGCGGCCAATGCGCTCTTGCCGTGAAGGGATTGGGTTGGTGTGTTGTAAGTGTTTTTACGTAATGGATTTATGGGGTTTGCGGTCTGCGTGGTGGCCGCCCGGTCAGGTCAGGGCCGGTTTGTCCCGGCTGCGTCTTTGGCCATTTTTCCAAGCGGGATGAAGAACTTTTCCGCCCCGACGACGCCGGAGAAGACCTTCACGCCAAACGCCTGCTCGATCCCTTCGGCGGTGAATACCTCGGCGGGAGGGCCCACGCGATAGGGGGGCGGCTGGGTCGGTGGGTGCCCCTCTTGGCTCGTCGTCGGTGAATCCGGCCGGGGAGGCAGGAGAATCGCCTCATCGCAGTATTGGGAGGCCAGATTGATATCGTGGGTAACGGCAATAATCGTCTTGGCTTCCTGGAGCCCGATCGTCTTGAGAAGGTCGTAGATCGCGACCTGGTGCTTGAGGTCGAGGAAGCTGGTTGGCTCATCCATGAGAAGGATCGGGGTGTCCTGGGCGAGGGCCCGCGCGATGAAAACGCGCTGTCGTTCCCCGCCGCTGAGACTCGCCAGAGGCCGGGAGGCGAAGCGGAGCGTATCGGTCGATTCCAGCGCCCTGGTGGCCAGATCGCGGTCCCTGTCGCTCTCGAAGCCGAGCGGCCCATAATAGGCGGTGCGCGCCATGAGCACCGCTTCGGCGACGGAAAGGCCGAAGACCGGGACGAATTCCTGGCGTACGATCGCGATCCGGGCGGCGCGTTCGGCGGGGCGGTGAGACCGGACATCGCGGTCGTCCAGTGATACTGTGCCCGAACTCGGGGGCAGCAGGCCGGCGATCAGATTGATCAGTGTGCTCTTGCCCGCGCCGTTGGGGCCCACGACCGCCAGAAAAGTCCCCGGCTCAACGGTGAAACTGAGATCCTGCAGGATCCAATCCTTCCGTTGATAGGCGAAGCTGACGTTTTGTACTCGGACCGACGGCGTCATCGCACCCACGAGACCTTTCTGTTGTACCGGACCAGCAGAACCAGGAAAAACGGACCTCCGATCATCGCGGTGACAATGCCGACGGGCAACTGCGCCGGCGCGACCACCATCCTTGCGACGGTATCGGCCACGACGAGGAACGCCGCTCCCGCAAGGCTGCTCAGCGGCAGAAGCTGGCGGTGGTCGGAGCCGAACACGAGGCGTACCGCGTGCGGAACGACGAGCCCCACAAAGCCGATGAGCCCGCTCAGGCTCACCGCCACGGCGGTAATGAACGCGGAAATGGCAAAGGCGGCCAGTTGCGTCCTCTCGACGTTGACACCGATGCTGCGGGCGTCTTCCGGGCCGAAACCGATCGCATTGAGCTTCGGCGCGAGCAGGAACAGAGCCGCAATGCCGGCGGCGACACAGCCGCCCCCGACCCACAGGACGAAGAAATCCTCTTCTGTCATGTTGCCCATGAGCCAGAACATCGTCGCGTGCAACTGCTGGCTCCTGGCGATGGAGATCAGGAACATGATCACGGCCGAGAAGAAGGCGTTGACCACCACGCCAGCCAGCAGCAGGCCGGTAAGATGGAATTTCCCGGTCACCCGCCCGACGGCCCAGACGAGCCAGACAGTCCCCAGCGCGCCGGCAAAGGCGAAGACCGCGATCGGGGACCGTCCCCACAGAGTCCAGCTACAGCCGCTGATCACGGCGAGCATGGCGCCGAGCCCGGCACCGCTGGAGATGCCGAGGATGTAGGGATCGGCCAGGGGGTTGCGGAGCAGCGCCTGGAGGGTCACGCCGGAGGCCGCCAGCGCCGCCCCCACGATCGCAGCCAACAAGACCCGGGGCAGGCGAACGTGCACGAAGATTTCGTAGTCGGGATTGGTCCCGCCGGCCTCGGGAACACCGGAGAAGACGGCTTTCATAGAGACCGACTCTGAGCCGAGCAGAGAGCAGAGAAGCATGACCGCGAGCAGCAGCAACGCCGCGCCGGCGGTCCGAGCCAGCAGTTTTCCCGGTGATAAGAGTCGGTGCGCCATCTATTCTCCAAACAACTCCGGTCGCAGGCATTTCGCGATGGTCTCGACGGCTTCGTAGAGCCTGGGGCCGAGCCGGGACACGATGTCGCCGTCAATGACGTGGATGCGACCGTCGGCTACGGCGGGAACGTTGGCGAAACGCTGCCAGTAGGCCAAGGCCTGCGTTCGCTGCGACTCGATCAGGCCGGGCATCATGGCCGGCTCGATGATGACTTCGGCGCCGCAGGCCAGAACCTGCTCGCCCCCGATGGGCGGATACTTGTGGAGGGTGGGTCCGATGGCATTCTCGCCGCCGGCCAGCTCGATCAGCTCGTTGACGAAGGTGTTTCGCCCGGCCACCCGAAGCGGTTCTCTCTGCACGACCCACAGAACCTTCGTCCTCTTCTTGCCTGCCAGCCGGGTTTGCAGTTGCTCGATGCGGATCTTGATATCGGCCACCAGACGTTGCGCGGCTTGCTCTTTCCCGGTGGCGCCGCCGAGAGAGGCGATGGCGTCGAAGAGGTCATCGACGGTCCATATCTCCAGCGTCAGGCAGCGGACGCCCAGACGACCGAGCCTGTCGGCGAGACTCTGTTGTTGCGGGAACGTCAGCAGGACCACCAGGTCCGGCCGGGTGGCGATAACCGTCTCGATATTGGGCTGCCAGAACGTGCCCACCGTGGGTTTTTGCGCCGCAGCAGGGGGGTAGTTGCTGCCCTGAGTGACGCCGGCGATCTGCTCGTCGAGGCCGAGGGCGAAGAGGATCTCGGTTACGTTCGGCGCGGCCGAGACGATGCGCAGCGGCGCGGTCGCGGGCGAAGCGTCCGACACGGCGTCGGCACGCCGCGACGGAAACAGCAGGCAACCCAACGCCAGCCAGGCCCCCAGCAAAATCGAGAGCAGCCACCACCTTGCCATCAGGTCCTCTTGAATTGTTTCTCCAGCTCGCTCATGGAGAATCGTATCGTCGTCGGCCGGCCGTGCGGGCAGCGAGTGGTCGATTCGTATAGCTCGCGATCGGCCAGGAGCTGCTGGATTTCGCTGTCCGTGAGCCTCTGGCCGGCCTTGATCGCTGCCTTGCAGGCCGCCATGTTCAACACCTCGTCGAGCAAATCCTCGGCGTTTAGCTCCGCCGTCTTTTCCGCCAGCAGATCGATCAGGTCCTGGACGAACTCAATCGGCGCGGCCTTCGCCAGCAGGGTGGGAAAGGCCTGCACCGCGTAGGTTTTCGGGCCGAAGGGTACGATCTCTATCCCCAGCTTCGCGATGAGGGGGGCGTTGTTGTCGATGGCGCCGGCCTGCGCGTCGGTGACTTCGAAACTCTCGGGCAGAAGCAACCGCTGCGATTCCAGTTTGTCCCGGCCCACGCGACGACGCAGGGTCTCATAGAGCATGCGCTCGTGCAGCGCGTGCTGGTCGATGATGACGAAGCCCTCTTCGGTCTGTTCGACGATATAGCTGTCGTGAATCTGGATGTACTTGCGTTCCTCGATGTCCGCCGCGACGTGCAGTGGTGTTTCGGGGCGGGGCAGATCGCCGGGCCCGCCCGCACGCTGGTGTACAGGTCCGCGTGGCTGCAGGTCGAACTGCTGCTGCGTGTGGGTCGGGCGATGCGTGCGGAAGAACTCGGCCATCGCATCGGCGATCTCCTGTCTTCGCGCCTGTTGCGTGGGCGCGTCACTGGGCGGAGTCCCCCCGGCCGTCGGCAGGGCGGCCGAAATGTGCAGGTCCGTGCCCAGAAGCGTCTCCCGCAGCGCGCCGAGGATTTGGGAGTGCACGAGATTGGAGTTGTAGAAGCGGACTTCGATCTTTGTGGGATGCACGTTCACGTCGTAGTCTTCCGGCGGCATCTCCATGAACAGAAAGACCACGGGGAAACGGTTGGGTTCGAGCAATCCGCGGTACGCTTCCTTGATCGCGTGCGTGATGAATTTGTCGCGGATGAAGCGTCCGTTCAGGAACGAATACTGGAAGTGGCTGTTGCTGCGCGAGACGCTGGGCCGACCCAGCAGGGCGTGAATGTGAACGTTCTTTTCGCGGGTCTGCGTCTCGATCAGGCCGTCCGGCGGTTCTATGGGGAGCATCGGAAACAGCGCGCCGATCCGCAGCTTGAGGCTCTGGTTTGCCGTGAGCCGCAGGACCTCCTTGCCGTTGTGAAGCAGCGTAAGTGACAGCGCGGGCCGGCCCAGGGCGATGCGCGTGACCTGCTCGCTGATATGTCCCATCTCGGTGTTGGCGGTCCGCAGAAACTTACGCCGCGCGGGCAGCTTGTAGAACAGGTCCCGGACCGAAATGGTGGTCCCGTAGTCGCCGCTGCAGGGCGCGACCGGTCCCTTCTGGCCACAGTCGAACTCGATGCCGTGCGCCTGGTCGGAATCCCGCGTACGACTGACGGCGCGGAGCAGGGCGACCGAGGCGATGCTGGGCAGCGCCTCGCCGCGAAAGCCCAGCGTGGCAACGCCGTGCAGATCGGAGATCGACTTGATCTTGCTGGTGGCGTGGGATTCGAAGGCCGTGGCCAGGTCGTCGGCGTCCATGCCGCAACCGTTGTCGGTGACGGAAATGAGCCGGCGGCCGCCGTCTTCCACCGCCACCGTGATTTCCGTGGCGCCGGCGTCGATGCCGTTCTCCACGAGTTCCTTGACCACGCTGGCCGGTCGTTCGATGACCTCGCCGGCGGCGATCATATTTATCATGTTCTGGTCGAGGCGAACGATCTGGCCCATGAATTCAGCTCATCCTGATCTGTAGAACGGAACCGCGTCGTGCGGCCCGGTAACTGTCCACAGTTTCCTCCGCTCGCTCCCGCGCGACAAAACATGTTTCCAGGAGTTCCTTTCTTGACTCAGGAAACACATAGACCCCATGCAGTACGCCGCATCCGGGCACGGCCGCAAAATTGTCTCTCAGTCGGTCAGGAGGCTGCGGCCGGTCATTTCTTCCGGTTGAGACAGGCCCATCATCTCCAGCAACGTCGGTGCGATATCGGCCAGCGTGCCGCCCTCGCGCAGTTTCCTGCCGTTGTAGCGCTCGTCAAAGACCACCAGCGGCACGTCGCCCACCGTGTGGGCGGTATGCGGGCTGTCGGGCGCTCCGTCGATCATCTTCTCGAAGTTCCCGTGGTCGGCCGTGACGATGGCGGCCCCGCCCATCTCCTTGATCTTGTCGAGGACCTTGCCGACGCATTCATCGACCGCCTCGCCCGCCTTCACCGCCGCCGAGAGGTCGCCCGTATGTCCCACCATGTCGGGGTTGGCGAAGTTGACGACGATTGCATCATACTTGTCCAACTCCAGCCGCTCGAGTACGACGTTGGCCACGTCGTAGGCACTCATTTCGGGCTTCAGGTCGTAGGTGCGGACCCGCGGCGACGGGACGATCTGCCGGTCTTCGCCCTTGAAGGGCTTTTCCGTATAGTCATTGAAGAAGAACGTGACGTGGGCGTATTTCTCCGTCTCGGCGCAGCGGAACTGCTTGAGCCCCAGGCTGCTCCAGTAGGCGGCCAGGATGTTCTTCATCTTGGCTGGCTTGGGAAATGCCACGGGCGCCGGCAGGGTCGCGTCGTATTCGGTCAGGCAGACGAAGTACACGTCCGGCTTGGCCGTCCGGGTAAACTCCTGGAAATCAGGCTCCACGAAAGCGCGGGCCAGCTCCCGGGGCCGGTCGCCGCGGAAGTTGAAGAACACGACGCCGTCGCCGTCGTCGATCGTGGCGATTGGTTCGTTGTCTTCGTTGACGATACAGGTCGGTTCGATGAATTCGTCGGTGGCCTCTCTCTCGTAGCTGCTCTTGACGGCTTCTGCAGCCGAGGCGGCCTTGAGCCCCTTGCCGATGCGGAGGCACTCGTAGGCCCTCTGCACGCGATCCCAGCGGCTGTCGCGGTCCATGGCGTAGAACCGGCCCATCACGCTGGCGATGCGGCCGACGCCGATCTCCTGCGCCTTTTTCTCCACGTCGGCGATGTATCCTAGGCCGCTGTCCGGCGGCGAGTCGCGCCCGTCGGTGAAGGCGTGGATGAAGACCTTCGTCAGGTCGTTGCGCTTGGCGAGCTCCAGCAGGCCGTAGAGGTGCCCGAGGAGCGAATGGACGCCGATATCGCTGCACAGGCCCATGAAATGGACCTTGCCGTCGCGCTCTTTGACAAACTTGATCAGCTTGAGGAACTCTTCGTTCTCGAAGAAGGAGCCGTCGCGAATCGTCTGGGTCAGGCGGACGGATTCCTGCGGGACGATCCGGCCGGCGCCGATGTTCTGGTGGCCCACTTCGCTGTTGCCCATCGTCCCGTCGGGCAGGCCGACGTACTGCCCATACGTATGAATCAGGCAGTGAGGATACTCCGCCATGAGCATGTCATCGACCGGAGTATTGGCCTGTTTGATCGCGTTGTATTTGTCTTCGCCGGCGTCGGGGTTGTAGCCCCATCCATCGCGCAGGATGAGGACGCACGGCCTCTTCGCCGGTGTTACTTTCTCTTTCGCCATCAACGATACATCCTTCAAACTATAACAAGAGAGACGAGGCATCGCCTCGTCCCAACGAATGACCAACCCAAATGGGCCTCATATGATATAGCCCGCCCCCAAGCCTGTCAAATCTTTCAAAACCGACCGCGAAGGCAGAATTCCCCCCAGAAACGGGAAGCACGATATGCGAGACCCACTCTCCCATCCCCCCGGACGAGAAATCAAAAATCAAAGATCAAGGATGAAAATTGCGGATTCGGCCTTTGGCCGAGGCTATCTTGAAAGGGTCGCTCAGCTTCTGAATTCAGATCTCTGTATTGTCGCTGTATGCCGGTTTGGGGCATTGGGATTTGGAACATTCGTGCTTGTTTAGGATTTAGAGCTTAGGAATTAGGATTTCAAACGCCCGCTCTCGTTTTTCGGATTTTGCCCTACGGCGATGCCTCCTCATCGGCTTCCCACCACAGACGCGGATAGTCCTGGCCTTCGAGAATCCACCAGATGTCGTCCGTGCCGTTTTCGGTTTCGTCGACAAAGTCCCAGCCGGATTCGAGGAAGGTGCTGGCAGTTTGCATCTCGGCAGTGGTTCTGCCAATGCCGTCATCACTCTTGATAAGTCCCGAGGTTTCCATATCCCAGAAACTTGCCGAGGTGCTGCCATATGTGTTGGAACCCACGAGGCCACCAACCTTCCGGTCACCGCTGACCGCGCCTGTGCTGTAGCTGTTGATGATGCTGCCATGGCCGTGGCCCCCGTTGGAGCCTGCGAGCCCTCCGACGTAGTCGCCCCCGCTGACCGCGCTCGTGCTGTAGCTGTTGATGATGCTGGCGTCGTCGTTGCGCCCCACGAGACCGCCGACAGAACCATCTCCCGTGACCGTACCCGTGCTACAACTCATGGCAATACTACCGCGATCATTCTCGCCCACGAGGCCACCGACACAGTCTTGGCCGGAGATCGCGCAAGCGCTGAAGCTGGCGGTGATGGTGCCTTGGTTGTCACCCACGAGCCCACCAACACGATGAGACGAATGAGCGATGACAGAACCATACCCCCCACTGACCCTGCCGGTACTGTAGCAGTTGCGGACGTCACCCGAGTTGCTCCCGGCGAGCCCACCGACATAACTACCGGTTCCATTGACATCTACCGCTTCCAGGCCGAGATTTGAAACGCTTGCACCTTCCCCTAAATGCCCGAACAGCCCCAGGGAACTCCCGCCTGCGATTGTGAGATGTGCAATCGAGTGGCCATTGCCGTCGAAGACACCTGTGAAAGACTCAATGACCGCCTGCCTGAAGACCTTGCGGCCGGGGAGGTTCGGGTCAAGGTCGATGTCCGCGATTAGCCTGAAATGCTTGTCCCAATCACACGGAAAAGCACCGATTAGATCGAGTTCTCCCGCCGTACTTATCAAATATGGACTGTCTTGACTTCCGTCTCCGGCCAACAGCTCGGCAAGTGTTGCTTCGCCTACAATAAGCTCTCCATCGCTCTGCTCCCACCATAACCTCGGGTAGTCCTTGCCCTCATCTATCGTCCAGGTTGGGATGTTTCCGCATGTGCCCCATATCAAGAATGTCTCGTACGTTTTCATTTCGGCCGTCGTCTTGCCAAAGCCGCCGGCGCTAGTGCTCTGGCCCGAAGTCTGGATATCCCAGAAGGAATCGGTGGTGGTACCGTGACGATTCAACACAACGTTTTGCACTCCCCATATGTTTGTCCCCACCAATCCCCCCCCTCCCGCCCCGACTGATCTGACGCTTCCAGCGCTGTAACAGTGCATCACCTCT
>Ga0272441_10001726_pt1 | contig 45996 bp, 36 predicted proteins | sample SSMProp6N_FD_193582 | JGI IMG/M metagenome (GOLD analysis project Ga0272441, IMG submission 193582) | Marine sediment archaeal communities from Little Sippewissett salt marsh, Falmouth, MA, United States - SSM-Prop-6N | ecosystem: Environmental > Aquatic > Marine > Wetlands > Sediment ... | reverse complement strand
GGTGTTGATGACGGACTATCCGGCCTTCCGAAAACGGGGCTACGATTGCGGATCGGGTCCAACCGAGTCGCTGTGCGGCACGTTGACGGATCGGCTCAAAGGTGCGGGAATGCGCTGGGATAAGGGCAACGCCGAGTCGGTCATGGCTTTGGCCAGTCTGTATCATAGCGGCCTGTGGCCCGATTACTGGAAAGCACAACGAACGGCAGCCTGACCATGCCAGGATTATTCCTCGCACACAATCCAAGGGTGCGGCCGGAAAATGGTGGCGCCAGCGGTTAGTACGCTATATCTTGGGGGTTTGTGGTGCTAGAACCTTTGTGTTGTTTTCTCAGGAGCCCTCGGATGAACCGCCAGGAAATGGATCAGCAGGTAACACAAATTCTCGAGCAAGTCCGCCATCGCATCGTAGAACAGGCGTCGCCGTCGTTGCAGTCGATGGCTGAGATGGAAGATCTGATTTACGGGGAACTGAACCGGTGTAAGCCGGAGATTCTGCAGGCCTGGTGCCATCAAGCCCAGGACGACTCGGCTCGCCCGTTATGCCCGCACTGTCGCGGCCCGATGCGACACAAAGGCTCCCGCGGCCGAACGTTGCTGTGCGACAGCGGACAGGTCGATGTCCGACGAACGCGTTGGTGGTGCGACGCCTGTAAGGCGTCTTTTTTCCCCTCTGGACAACACGACGACGGTGGCGGGATATCCGGTGACGCCCCGGACGGCCGAGGTAGCGGTTGACGAAGCCTGCGAACGGACCTATGGGCAAGCGGTGGATCATCTGGCCCGCAGTCACGATATTCGGATGGGCAAAGAGTTGCTGGAGAACCTGACACAAACGGTGGGCGACTATTGGCTGTCTCAGGATCGTCAACGGCTGGAATCGGCCCGAACGGCCCATACGGCCCCGGAGGCGTCGTTTGCCGCGGAGTCGTGTTTGGTCTTTGCCGACGGGGTCATGGTGCATACCGATGGGGATTGGCACGAGGCCCGGGTGGGGACGGTTCGCAGCGGCATGGCGCACGAGACCTCCGTCAAGACCAGCATTGCCCGGCTCTGTTCGGTGGAGGACTTTGGCGACGATCTCTGGCGTCACGCCTGTGAATCGGGCTATCGCAGTGCGTCGTTGACGGCCTTTATCGCCGACGGGAGCCACTGGTTGTGGAACCTGGCGGATCGCCATTTTCAGCGGGCGATCAAGATCGTGGACTTCTGGCACGTGTGCGAGCACGTGGGTGAATGTGCCCAGGCGTTCTTCGGCGAAGGGACCGAGGCTGCCCGGCAGTGGTCTCGGACGGTCCGTGGCCATCTTCGTGCCGGCGATGTCCAGGGGGCTTTGCAGGAGGTCGAAACGTTGAATCCGCGTGCCTCGAAAAAACGTCGGAAGGAAAAGCATTCTCTGGTGACCTACCTGACGAATAATCAGAATCGCATGGATTATCCTCGGTACGAGGCCTTGGGCCTGCCGATTGGCAGCGGCGAGGTGGAAGCTCAATGCAAGACGCTGGTTCAAGCCCGCTGCAAGCAGTCGGGCATGCGATGGCACTCCGAGGGGCTCGAACCGTTGTTGCGGGTGCGGTGCTCACTCAAAGACGGACGTTACTGGCGTCAGTTCGGCCACTGGCCCGACGACTTGGTGGCTTGGCAAGCCCGACGCAAGCGAGACCGCCGAGCCGCCTGAAAAAGACGCCACCGCCTTCCGGCCGCACCCCAATCCAATATCCCCCTTTTTTTTGCTTGACCTCTTGTCCTGTGTCCTGTAAATCTATCTCAGCGGAACTGCTTTGACGTATTACTTCTCTGAGAGCCGCGACGGAACGGTTCGCGTCGTAATGCGCCAGCGACACGGATCGATTCTGTCCGCATGGGAGCTGCGTGCCATGTGGATCACGCCGCACATACAGGCTCTCACGCGCAGAACCAGGGATACATAGTTGAGATTCTAAGAAGATGATAGATGAAAAGACTGGAATTGCCAGCTCCACTGCGAATGCTTTCCTTGAGTACTACGACCAAAAGCACGGCACCTGCTCAGAAAGGAGAAATAGAAGATGAAATTGAGAATTCGTAGAGATCAAGCCGCAAAGAAAGGTCTTTTGGGTGGTCACAAGGGTATGAGGTTTAGCTTATCGTGCAGAGTTGAAATCAGTCCGGAAGAAGATGAATTGATAAGGAAGTATAAGGTACATGAGTATCCACTCACATGGCGGGAAACGGACCGCGGAAATGTCCCTGGTCTGACTGTTCAAGATTTGACCACCGGGTACAATGTGGAACTTGATGATGTAGGCACATTGCTAAGTAACGAGGAAGTTATAAAGGAGGCGTGTAATGATTTCAAAAACCTGCTGACAGTGATGTCAACCTTTGGAGGCGAAGAAGTAATTGAGATTTAGTTGGAGTCTGTCTTGCGTGCGCACTATTGGGCATGATGCGCTCCGTCTATGCAGTGCCCGACCATAATCGCTTGGCTTGCTATTGTCCAGTGTTCTCACATTGGGCGGGACAGCCCTGGCGGGCGAGAGTACACGCAGAGAATGATGCGACGGGCGTTCCGTCGTCAGACGTGACTGTCCACGCACATCGGAAGGGCACGGCTATGATTGTGTTTCCCGGTCCATTAGCATGGTTCCAGAAGAGGCTTTGGCGACTCAAGTGGCTGGAGTTTATGTTCATCTACCTGTTCCTTCTTATCATCTGCATTATGTCCGAAGGAGTCGAGTATTTCGGTGGGTTGGCGGAGTGCATGTTGGGTGTCATCATGTTCCCGCTGGGAGGTCTGCTTCTTTGGTTGAACATGAAGCTCGTGGGTAAGTTCTTCTGCATCGCATCTCTTACGAGCATCGTCGTTAGAGCAGTTAGATTCAATAACGACAGACTACTGAGCAGGCTGTGCGAGGAAGAGATTATCTTCTTTGAGGAGTACTAGCCCGACTTTCCCTATTCGCGCGTGAAATGGAGAATTTGAGAAATCTTTTCTGCGATAGCGGTCTATTATTACGGATGCGGGGTCTGATCTGGCCTGAATCGCGGTGTAGTGCCGACCTACCCCCTTTGCAAAGGGTCGGCCGGGGGTCAGAATGCGAACATGTTTTACGCGTTCGCACACGAAACAAGAACGGCAAGCGGCATCGCTATTGGAGCATCGTCGAGAATCGACGCGTGCGCGGTGGCCGGGTGGTGCAACGCCAAGTGCTTTATCTCGGGCAAAAGGGGGGCAGACTGTGATAACAGAGATTTTCCGAGTGTGCGCCACAGAGAATTCCTTTTGATGAAACCATTTCACTGATCTTGGGCTTCGGCTGTCGTTCCACTCTTATTGATCCATCCGCAGTACGTTCCCGCAACGCTTGTCCGGCCCACGTGGGCTTGAACGTATTTTCCGCAACATAATCAGGGGCTTGTTCTGTCTATATTATGGGGGAGCGTGGAAATAGGCAAGGGGGAAAGGAGAGTTTTTGGTTTTGAGGGTTGAGTTTTGAGTTGGGGATTTGTATTGCGAGGTCGCAACAACGGAGAATTCGTTTCGGGTAATTCGAGGGCCATGATAGAAGTCCGTGGAGTACAACGAGTTGGATCTCACACAAAACCGCCAAGCCACGGAGGTCGGGACGGCGCGGATTGCGTCGTTCTTTGTGGCTTCGTGGCTTTGTGTGAGGCTGTTTCGGTTCCGGGCAGGGGCGTAGGCCGAGGGGCGGTTGTTCAAATCAGTGTCGGTCTGTGTCTGGGAGCGTGGACGCGTGGGTTAAGAACCGCTTGGAATTGATTATGGATGATTTACTATTGATTATTTGTTCGGTTTCCTCTGCGTTCCCTGGCGTCCTCTGCGGTTTCATATAAAACCCCGTAGTTCGTATCTCGTATCTCGTTGCTCGTGATCCGTGGCCCGTGGTCCGGCGGTTGCGGTTTTCTCGGTGTTCTCTGAGACCTCTGTGGCGGACCATTTAGGATCAGCATGGGCAACGAGTTGCCCATCCTACAACCCTTTGAATTGATGAAGGATTATTGATAATTGATGATTCATCTGCGTTCATCGGCGGTTTGAAATCCGTGCCCCGTGGCTCGTGGTCCGGCAGCGTGCATGGCACGCCCTACGGTCTTCTCGGTGCCAGAAGTTCGTCTTTTCGCGTATTCCGCCTATTTCGCGGTTTGGGGTCCGTCGTCCGCGGCTCGTGATTCGTGGGCGGGCAGTTGTTTGCGGGTTTGGTGATTTGCGTTTGTTTCGGGTGTAGAGTTTCGGGTTTTGGATATCGCCTCGGTGGGGCGAGGGCGATCCTGGCCGGCTGCGGAAGAGAAGGCCGCCTGGTTGTGGAAAGCAGGAGATGGGGCGCTAACGGCTCGGCTTCTATTTCTTCTTATGTATGTTCAGGAATTTTGGGGAGTTGCCGGTGAAGTCGACGTAATCATACTGGTCGAAAGCTTCGGCGGCGTTGATTCCAATTTTTCCGCCCATCGCGGTGGGTTTCATTTCCAGGGCGGTACAACAATTCCATATAAAATGAATATGGTCATACCGTTTGGTGTCCATGCGTATCCACGGGGCGCTCGCTTTAAAGAATTCCTTTAGTGTTTTTGTCTTGGCGGGGAATATGACCACGGCGGGGTTGTTCGCAATGTCATGTTTTGCGTTTTTCCCAAGCCTATTCTCGCAGATAACTTTCTTCTCCGGCTGATCGACAGTCCAGGTCATATTGGGGCACGATTTGTACTCCTCGATCGGAGGCAGCGGTTCGCCGGCCCAGGTGCCCTCGCATACCTTATACATGTCGGTGGTGTACAGGCATTTCGAGTGGTGCACGATAAAGGTCAATCTGCATCCTGCGGGCAAGTTGAAATAGCCATTGTCCGGCTTCCATGATCCGTGTCCACACAAGTAGATAGTCTTGTCCATAGCATTACCCCTTCGTAAAGGTGATAGGAAAGCTACCGAGAACCAGGGACGCTCGCCTGTTCGTCATGTGATTGTCGCGACGGACAAGCAAGAAAGGAAAGAGGCCGCTCCTGTGACAACCAACGTTGTCTGAGTGCGCGCCCCAGAGAAATGGTTTCGATGAAGCCATTTCGCCCCTCTTGGACTTCCGCCATGGTCCTATTCTTCTTAAGCTATTCGCAGTACGCTCACGCCGCACCAGCCCGGCCCACGCAGACTCGGGCTTACTTGTCGCATCTTCATCAGGAGCTTGTTCTATCCATACTATGATGACGCAGGGAAACAGGCAAGGGGGAAGAAGAGTTTTTAGTTTTGAGTTTTCAGTTTTGAGTTGGGCGGACGGGGCGGCGTATCTAAATGAAGCGGAAAAAAGGAGTTAGAGGTCGTGCTCTGTGGTCTCCGCGTCTCTGTGGTGAATAACGGGTTTGGCGGGCGTGGCGGGTGAGGGGAGGGTTGGGATTGACGGGGGGGCGGCGGTGTCGTAGCATGGCGGCGAACGTTATGGGCTATGGAAAGGGATTGTGATGGGTACAGTACTACAGACCAACGTTGCCGGCACGGAGCCGAGCCGGGGCAAAGTCCGCGACATCTACGACTTGGGCGAGACGCTGCTGATCGTGGCGACCGACCGCATCAGCGCCTTCGACGTGGTCATGGCCAACGGGATTCCCAGCAAGGGCGTGGTCCTGACGCAGATATCGAAGTTCTGGTTCGATTTCCTCAAGGGCGAGGTCGAACACCACCTGATCAGCGACGACGTGGCGGATTTTCCGGCGCCGTTTGGCGACCATGCCGAGCAGTTCGCCGGCCGCAGCATGCTGGTCAAGAAGGTCGAGGTCCTGCCGATCGAGTGCGTGGTGCGGGGCTATTTAGCCGGCTCGGGCTGGAAGGAGTATCAGGCCGACGGCACGGTGTGTGGCGTCAAACTCCCGGCCGGCCTGAAACAGTGCGACAAGCTGCCCGAGCTCATCTTCACGCCGGCGACCAAGGCTGAGCTCGGCGAGCACGACGAGAACATCAGCTTCGAGAAGGCCGCCGAGATCATCGGGCAGGAGAAGGCCAGCTACGTGCGCGACCGCAGCGTCGAGATCTTCGCCAAAGCCGGCGCGTACGCCGAGAGCAAGGGGCTGATCCTCGCGGACACGAAGTTCGAGTGGGGTCTCGTGGACGGCAAGATCATCCTGATCGACGAAGTGCTCACGCCCGATTCCTCGCGTTTCTGGCCCGCTGACAAGTACGAGGCCGGCCGGGACCAGGAGAGCTTCGACAAGCAGTTCGTCCGCAACTACCTCGAGGAGATCCACTTCGACAAGTCCGGCCCCGGCGTCACGCTCCCCGAGGACATCGTCGCCAAGACCAGCGAGAAATACATCGAAGCCTACGAGCGACTCACCGGCAAACCCTTTGCCTGGAAATGTTGACGACAGACAGCGAATCGCCGTCGAGGCGGCTCGGCGGGCAATTACGAGCGTTGGCGCGCGAGTTGCGCGCGGGCCAGTCGCAGGGGGAGAAGGTCGGGCTGTTCGCCTCATACGCCAGCGGTACGTATGGCCCGCACGGCAACGCCGACGTTCTGATCGTGCTGCGTGACAGAGACAAGCCTTTCCGCGACCGCATCCTGGATTTCCTGCCGGACGGTATTGGGGTTCCTTGTGGCGTCCTTTTATATGCGAGCTGTGAAATTCAAAACCTCCAGCGCGACCGTTCTCCCTGGATCACGCACATCCTCGAAGAAGTCACCTGGCTTTGACGCGCTCTGCCACAGAAGGTCCGGATGCTCCGGAGAAGAAGACTTCGATATGGATGCACACGTATCTCTTCGCGTACAGCGTGCTACGCACGCCGTCTCCCCTGATAGCCTTTCGTTCTGATTCGGGCAACGCTTCGGCCCTCCGAGGTTTTTTTGTGGTAGCGTTACACACTTCGCCGATCCAGCGGTTATTTTATGGTGAGAAATGAGCATGTTCAGTCTCACTTTGAAGGCCGGCCATGAGGCATGACGAGCGAATCGAGGTCTTTGACAGGCTGAGGGCGAAGCACCAGCCCCTGCTGACGGCGGTGCTCTGGAAGCTTGCGGGCGACCGCGAGATCTTCGCCGAGGCGATGCAGTACGCCCTTTTGGGCATGTGGCGGCACGTCGAGAAGCTCGAAGGGGCCAACGCACGCGGCTATATCTACCGGATCGCTCTGAGTGCCAACTCCCGTGCCTGGCGCAATCGCGTTGGCCGGGACGGGCAGGCATCGCCCGCGCAGGCGCGCCTCTGTGAGGAATCCAAGCACGGGGCTGAGCAGACCGAGTTACGGCAGGCGGTCCGCCGGGCGATTGCCTCTCTGCCCGCCAAGCAGGGCAAGGCGGTCGTGATGCGGTATCTCGAACAGCAGGACTACCCCGCGATTGCCGTCGTCCTGGGTTGTTCCGAGGCGACCGCTCGGTCCCATGTGTCCAAGGCTGTCGCGGCACTCAGGAGCCGGCTGGCAGCGCAAATGCAGATGAAGCGGGAATAGGACGATGACGAAAGATACTCTCAATCGAATTCTGGACCGTCTTGGCGGCGAAGACACGCCGGCCGACGTTCGCCGGATAGCCGAGGATCTTGCCGGCCGCTTTCGCCGCGATCTCGTCGAAACCAAACAGCACAAACACTCCATTTGGAGGAAACATACCATGAGGAATCGAATGGCACAATTGGCGGCGGTAGCCGCGATCATCACAGTGGTTTCTATTGGTCTGTATCATCTTGGCGTCTCGCCCGACGGCGCCGGCGTCGCCTGGGGCGACGTGCTGGACAAGGTGGAGAACGTCCCCATCATCACTTACAAATTCAAACTGACGCTGACCTACCCGGAGGGGCGGCAGTGGGTGGATGAGTCCGAAGTCTTCGTCAGCAAAGAGTATGGAAGTCGGATAGACTCCTATATGGAGGGTCAATTGTACATGGTCAAGCACCTGCTTCCTGCTCGCAAAGTCGCCTACATCGTTCACCCGCAACTGAAGCGGTACTTCGAGCGGGCCCTCTCGGACGAGCAGGTTGCGGCGATGGGCGAGCAGCAGGACCCGAGGCACTGGCTCAAGTGGATCCTTGACCAGGAATACTCCCAACTCGGACGCGGCGAAATAGATGGCATCGAGGTCGAGGGGGTCGAGGCGAAGCGAGAAAATGAGACCCTTCGACTGTGGGTCGATGTGGAGACGAATTGGCCCGTGCGCATTGAGTCGGAGGGACAGATGATGAACGAAGGCCAGCTCCGGCCGTCGCATATGGTGATGGACCACTTCCGCTGGGACGCCGAGATGGATCCGAACGTGTTCGAACCCAATATCCCTGAGGATTACACGCTCAGTTCTCCCCGATAGCCCGATTGTCGGCGTAACCATGCCAGCGGTTCTCTACCGGCAAAACGACAGGCGTGGCCGGTCCGTCAAGAGCCGGCCTCTCTTATTCCTACGGGACCCCTCCTGGAATATTGTGCCCGACGGCGAGATTTTTGTAATCCGGGGCTGCTCGCTTCGTCTCTACTGTGGAACTGCACTGTGGAGTTCGGTTTGGACGAACGTTGCGACAAAGACCTGGTGATGGCCTCGTGCCGAGGGGACCGACCGGCGTATGCCGACCTGGTCCGGCGGCATTACAACCACGTGTTCCTCGTCTGCCTGGGCGTTTTAGGCAACGTGCACGCCGCGAATATTCGCCACGTCGATCCCAACGAGAAGGTGATCCTGACCGTTCTCTCGCAGGGCGGGGGGGCTTTGCCGCCCGGCATGCCCGGCTTTGGCGGATCGGCGTTCGGCGGTGGCTACGCCGGAGGCGGCTCGGCCGGGGGCTTTAGCGGCGGGAGCGGCTCATTCGGTGGGGGCGCAGGCGGAGGGGGCTTCCGCAGCGAGTCCTTCGGGTACGGCTTCGGAGCCGCGGGCTCGAGCCAACGCCGGGGGGCAATCCCTTCTGCCGCGGCGCCCGCAACCACGGTGTTGACGATGCAGGCGCGGAAAGCCGATATCGACGCCTTCGCCAAAAACGAGCTGGACTTCGCGCAGTTCCGAGAGAAGGTCAAGACGTTTGCGTATTAACCTCACAAGGAAAGGGAAGGAAGATGAAACGCACAGCCTATTACGGCGGAATTGTCAGTGTGCTCGTCATCGTAACGGCGGCATCGGTGCTCGCGCAAACCCGGACACGAACGGCGCGCCCGCGACAGGGCAGCAGCCAGCAGCAGAGCCAGGCTTTCTCGGTTGATCCGCAGGTGGGATTCAGGGAAGGGGAAACGCCTGCCGAATTCCAGGCCCGGCACCAGCGTAAGATCCAGCAGCGTATGGCCGAGATGCAGCGTCGGGCCGCAGAGGCGCAGCGCCGCGCCGAGGAGAGCCGGAACAACGCCATCCGCCAGGCTGTGGGGGCGACGGATGCCCAGTGGCGTCAGATCAAGCCAAAGCTGGACCTGATCGAGAAGCTCAAGGCCGAGGCGGATGTCTCTGTCGATCCCGGCGCGTTCGGTACGATGCCCGGCTTCCAGGGCAATGCGTTTGGCTTCAGCGGTGGATTCGCCGGCGGTGCCGCCGGAGGAGGCGGCTTCGGAACAATGGGAGGCTCGGGCCAGCCGGGGCAGAACTGGAGCCAGTTCCAGAGCTGGAGCTGGCCACCGGGTGCTACGGACAGAACCCCCGGCGAGATGACTGACGGAGAAGCTCTCTGCGCCCAGATCCAGGACCTGATGCGCGACCCCACTGTCCCGCCGGCAGAAATCACGCAAAAGGTCGCGGCCCTGCGTCAGATCAGAAAAAACGCCCGCCAGAGACTCGCCCGGGCCCGACAGGCTCTCCAGCAGACCCTGCTCCCCCAACAGCAAACCCCGCTGATCGCCATGGGTTACCTCGACTGACAACACCGTCCACACCGGTTTTTGAGAGTTTTATGAAACAAAGTGAGCTTGTCGGCGGCTTACTATCGTAACAGAAGTGCATAAATCGGTAGACCGCGGGCCGGTTTTCTTGTTTCACTAAGACCTGTTGTAGGAGAAGCGACAATGCGGAGCGGACGAAGTATCCCATTTTTTGTGGTTGCTCTCTGTGCTTGTGGCGTGGCTGTGGGGCAGCCGGAACGAATCATTTATGTGGACGCGGCAGCGGTTGGGGCTAACGATGGTTCTTCGTGGTCCGATGCGTACCCGTATCTTCAGGACGCGCTGGCCGAGGCGGCTGCGCTGGCCCTGCCGGCGGAAATTCGCGTCGCCCAGGGCGTGTACAAGCCGGACCAGGGTGCCGGCGTCATGCCGGACGACCGCGACGCCTCCTTTCGGTTGCTCAACGGTATTACGTGGAAAGGAGGTTACGCCGGTACCACGGGCGCCGATCCTGATGTGCGGGATGTGGAAGGATATACCACCGTTCTCAGCGGGGGCCCGGAGACCAGACGCGTCGTTACAGGCGATTTGATCGATGCCTCCGCTGTGATCGACGGCTTTACCATCACAAGCGCGTACCTTGATGAAATGCCCGTTTTTGGAATGTTCACGGATGGGATGTACATTGATTCCGGCAGTCCTGTGGTTCGCAATTGCACGTTTCATGAATGTGATCGCGGGCTCAACATAAGGGCGGGTAGTCCTTCACTTGTGGGCTGTCGTTTCAGCGAAAACGCCAACGGGGCGTTTTGGGCCTGGGACTGCAATTCCGTTCTGACCGGTTGCGTCTTCGAGCGGCACGGGATCGAACGTTATTCCTTTTGGGAGGCAGTTCACTGTACGTCAGGGAATCTCAAGCTGAAAGACTGCACTTTTGCCGAGAACGCCGATGGGGGTATTCGTGTTTTCGGGACGCTTGACCTGGTTCGTTGTTCCTTCGTGGGCAATTCGGAAACGTTCCGCGGCGTCGTTGATTGCTGGGGACCGCTGACTGCCACTGACTGCGTCTTCCTTGACAATAGAGGGGAAGGCGTTTCGGTACACGGCGACGCGGAACTCATTGGCTGCCGGTTTCTTGGCAACTCGAACGCTGCTGTAGATGCCTGGGGGGATACCCTGAGGGCGACGCGGTGTGTCTTCAGCAGGGGCATAGGAAGAGGGGCGGCAATTTGGAGCGTTGCGACGTACGTGGAGCTGTCGCATTGTATCTTCATGGGGAACCACTCCGCCTCAGGCGGCACCGTCGATAGCCACGGGCGACTGACGCGGATATCCCAGTGTACGTTTGCAGGCAATCGCGGCGAGCCGAGCACGATCAATGCCGGCTACAACGTCGAGATGACGCAGTGCATTGTCCGGGATGGGCCGGACTGGTGTGCAACGTGGCCGCCGGACGTTGCACCTCCGGTGATGGTGACCTACAGCAATGTCGAGGGCGGATATGCCGGCGAAGGCAACTTTGACGCGGATCCGTGTTTCGTCGATCCCGGGTATTGGGACGCGAACGACACGCCGGACGACCTGGCCGACGATGTTTGGGTGGCCGGTGATTACCACTTGCAATCGCAGGCGGGCCATTGGGACGCCGAGAGCAAGGATTGGGTCTTCGACGACGCGACCAGTCCGTGTATCGATGCGGGCGATCCCAACGGCCCGATCGACGCCGAGCCGTTTCCGAACGGTGGGTATGCGAACCTCGGCGCCTACGGCGGCACGGCCGAGGCCAGCCGCTCGTACTTCGGCGGGCCGGTCTGCACGACCCAGATTGCCGGCGATATCAACGGCGACTGCAAGGTGGACGACTTCGATATGGACATCCTGCTGTCGCACTGGCAGATGGAGGACATCGGGAGAATCAACGTTCCACCGACGGTCACGATTGTCTCACCGCAGGACGGAGCCGAGTTTCGCCGTCCGGAGCCCATTGTCCTGCAGTTCGAGACCTCCGATCCGGACGGCCGCGTCATCTATCTCAGCTATCGTCTCGAACACGATCATGGCAACGGCACTTTCGGAACCGGCAGCGGTACCGCCGACCCGGAAGGCAGTTGGACGCGCGAACACGGCTGGTCTCACATCCGCTACGATGGTCTCTACGTGCTCCGGGTCAAGGCTGTGGATGACCACGGGGCAGTAACGGTTGCCCCCGAAATCACAATAACCCTGTATCCGTAAAACCTGAGACGACGCGGGCAAGAAACGCACGTGTACAGATGCCCGCTTATGAGATTCGCCTCGCAGCCAAGTACGACTCCAACGGGGTCTTGTGTCTGGATGTTCACGTCGACCGTCTCCACTTCCTGCCGCGCCGGGAGAAATTCCTTTCTGAAAAAATCCTGCGGTTTAAGGTAAAATCGGTGTATCGCGCGTCGTAAGGGTGACGGTCGATTGTTGAGCATGCGCGGCAGGTTGGATATGCTTGAGGACAGAAGACTTCTGCGACGGTTGCAGCGGGGCGACAGGGACGCCTTGCGGGAGATTTACGAGCAGTACGAGGGCGATCTTCTGACGCTGGCGGCCCACTTGCTGCACGACCCGGGTGCGGCCGAGGACGTGGTTCAGGACGTTTTCGTGGCCTTGGTTCGCACGGCTCCGCGGCTGCGACTGCGGCGCTCGCTGGGCGGGTACCTGGCTACGGCGGTGGCCAATCGTGTCCGGGATCACTTCCGCCGGGAGGCGCGACAGCGTTCGCAGCCGGTCGATGACGTCAGCCGCACTGTTGTCGATGCTGACGGGCCCGTGCGGATGGTGATGCGCACGGAGGCAAAGCAGAGGCTGCGCCGGGCGGTGGCGGAGCTGCCGTACGAGCAGCGCGAGGTCCTCATGCTGCGCGTGCACGCCGACATGAAATTCCGAGAGATCGCAGAGCACCAGAACGTATCGATCCAGACGGCCCTGAGCCGGTATCGCTACGGACTGGACAAGCTCCGCGCGATGTTGAACGGCGAGGTGCCGAAATGAGAAAGGACGATTCAATGGAACACCGGCTTCGGGACCTGCGCTACGAAGCGACCGCCGAGAGGCGGGCCAAAACACTGGAGACCCTTATGAACGTGTTGGATGAATCCCGCGAGGAATCACCGGCTCCGGGCCGGTTGAGAATATGGAGGTGTACTATGAATACGAGAGCGAGCCGGCTGGTCCTGGCGGCCGCGGTCATATTGGTTGTATTCGGGGGCGTGACGTTCTGGCCTTCGAGCAACGGCGGCAACGGCTCATGGTGGCTCGGCCCTTCGGCGGCCTGGAGCCAGGGAGTCCTCGACTACCTCGACAGCATTCAGGCGGTGGTCTACCGCCAGCGGTCCGGCTACGTCAGCGACTACGGCCCGGCGAAGATGAGCCGGGGATGGGAGAGACGCTACAACGCAGCCGACCGCTACCGGCGCGACCGCTACGACGACGGTGTGAACATCATGAACACCCAGTGGGTCGTGCCGGAAGGGGACGGCCTGTTGATGGTCGAAGTCTCCTACGAATACGAGTGCTACTTCACCCGGGAAAATGAGGCGTACGGTTTCGAGGGGGATATCACCGAGCGGCTGCGGTCCTATGTGCGGCGGGTGGACAAGGCGGACCGGCTTCTCGATACCGAGGTTTTCGACGGGCGCGAATGTGTGGGCTTTGAGATCAGCGCCGCCCGGTACGGCAACAATCCCGAGACTCGGTTCGATCGCATCTGGTTCGACGTGGAGACGAAGCTGCCCGCGCGCATCGAGCGCCACGGCATCTCGCTCGATTTCGATCCGGGCCGGACGCTGGTCATCATTCACGATCAGTTCCAGTATTACGCCGATGTGCCCGCCCATCTGTTGGAGCCGGTCATTCCGGATGGCTACGTCAACGCCCACCCGGACGAGGTTCGCGCCGCCCGGGATGCGCAAACCAAGGGGGAGATGCCCATCGCACCGGTGCCGGCGGGTCTGAAGGACAAGATCGTGGCGGCACTGAAAGCGGTCGAAACCGGCCTTTACCATGAAGACGGCCGATACGTGTATTCCTTCTCGAAGGACGCGTGGCGCCGAGAATACTATATCGGCGAGCGGCTTTCCCAGGGCAAGTGGTACGTGTGCCAGCAGGATCTGCCGGAAGGACCGTTCGAGCTTCGGGGCAACTCCGTGGTGACGGAGACGATTGTCGATTTCGACAATCGCACGGTTACCGTTCAGGCGCATACCGGGCCGTCACAGCCACGCCACCCGATGCGGCACATCGTTTTCGTGGCGGGCCTGATCGACCGGGCGGACCGTTTCTACGAGACCCGGAACATTGAGGGGACGACGTGCTTCGGCTTCGAGGTCAGTGCGAAAAAGTACGGCGACAATCCCGACGGCATGATCCATCGTCTCTGGTTCGACGCCACGACGAACCTTCCCGTCCGGATGGAGTTCGAGTCGCCTCGTGATGACGGCGGGACCTATGTGAGGATCACGAATCGCTTCGTCTGGAATCCGGAGTTCTCCGCCGATTATTTCGAGCCCGCAATTCCGCCGGACTTTGCCGTGACGAAGATCTCCGACCCGTAAGCCGGGGCGCTCGACAGGAAAGGCGTTATCATGCGCGGTAAATCACGAACGGCACTTTACTTGCTGGCGGCCGGGTCGGGGGTGCTGCTGGTTGCCTCGCTGGTTCTGCCGACGGTTGTGGTCTTCTTCTTCGCCCCGCCGGCCGGCCTGATCTTCGGTGTCGGCTCGGTCTGGACCGCGTCGAAGGTTCTCACGTTCGTCCTTGGCGCGGTGCTTCTGGCGCCCATCGTTGCCCCGTGCCTCGCGTCAGAGGGCCGGAAGTGGTGGCTGTCCCTGCCGATCACGGCCCTGGCGACGCTGACGCTGGTCGGCATGCTCGTCGTGAATTTCGCCGAGACGAACGGGTTCGGATTCACCCTCTTCGGCATCGTCGCGCTGGCCTTGCTAAGCCTCTGCACGCTGGCCGAAGCCCTGGTGGCCCGCCGCCGCGCCAAACCCGCCCCGTCGGCCTTCTGAGCCGGTAGTTCCCGCCACCCCTGCAACGCACGGCACCTCCCTTTTCGCCCGGCCGGGGGGATTTCGTCACTTCGCTTGCGAATTCCAGTTGCGCCGGGAGGGGTCCCTTCGTCTATAATGGTGTACGTCTGAGGTACAGGTCGAAAGGAGCCCGGATTGAGCGCCCGGCAGACAGAGCTGCTCGAAGTGCTGGATCAGAACGGGGCGAGTTTGTTCGCCCTGCTCACACGGCTCACCTTGCGCGAGGACGTGGCCGAAGAGCTCATGCAGGACCTGTTCATCCGGCTCAGTGGCGCCAAAGACCAGGGTGGGATCGACTGCTGGTACGCCTACGCCCGTCGGACGGCTATCAATCTGGCCTTCGACTGGCGGCGTCGGCAGGCCACCCGCCGGTCGCGCTCGCTCGAAGGGTTCTCCGAGCGTGCCTCAGACGACAGCGCGCCGTTGAGCAGGCTGATTCAGTCGGAAGAGATCGAACGGGTTCTCGCCGCGATCGGTCGGCTTCGCGGTACCTCGCGCGAGGTTTTTGTGATGCGGTACATTCAGCAGGATTCGTACGAAGGGATCGCCGAGCAGCTCGGCAAGACGGTACATCAAGTTCGTGCTTTGAGTTTTCGAGCGATGAGTACATTGCGTGATCTGCTCGGACGCAACCACCTGCCGGCCGAGGGAAAGGGGGTGCAGCGTGTCGAGAAGTAACGAAGCAGACGTTCGACACCGCCTGGAGCTGATCTCCAGCGTCCAGCCCTCGCCCGAGGCGACCGAAAGGGCGCTGGATCGCGTCCGGCAGATGCTGACGCAATCAGAGAGACTTCAAGCTCGCAAGAGCATCTGGAGAATAGTCATGGAAAGCAAATGGAGCAAATTGGCCGTAGCGGCCGCGGTCGTCCTGGCCGTGGCCTTCGGCCTCAATATGATCGGCGGGCGCCACATGGGCGGCGTCGCCTGGTCGCAGCTTCTGGAGAACGTGCAACAAGCTCGATCCTGCATCCACCGGATACAGATGACCATTACCCGCGAGGGAGAGCCGGAAACGACCGTCGAGTTCGTCATGTACCGGTCCTCCGAGTTTGGCATCCGTCGAGACGCATATGCCAGGGGCGAATTGATTGCCCAACTGTATCTCCCGTGGGAGATGGACCGGTGTGTAGAAATCCTGCCCGGCCAGAAGAAATACGTCAAGGCGAGGTTCGGCGAGGCGCAACTGGCCGAGATCCGTGAGAGGAACGATCCGCGCGAGTTGATCAAAATGCTCATGGAGTATGAACACACCGACATCGGCACGGAAACCATCGCCGGCAAGCAGTGTGAGGGGATCGAAGTAAACGACCCGAATTTCGGAACCATGCTCTTTGGCGAGGGCAAGGGACGCTTGTGGGCGGATGTCGAGACGCAATTGCCCGTGCGGATGGAGTTCGAGGGGGCCTCGGGCGGGGGCGCCATTCACACGCGGCTGGTCCTGGACGAGTTCGCGTGGGACCCGCTGCTGACGCCTGCCGATTTCGAGCCCAACATTCCCGACGACTACACGGTCATGGCCGAGGTGGATCTGTCAACCAACGAGGAGACGGTCATCAAGGGCCTGCGCACCTTCGCCCGTATGACGGGCGGCAAGTATCCGAGCAGCCTCGACCTGATGACGTCGATGAAGGAGGTGCAGTTCGCCTTCATCGCGGAACGCCGCAAGCGAGGCGTCTCCGTGGAGCAGGAGCCGACCAAGGAAGAGATGGACGGTATCCTGGCGATCCAGGCCGTCTGCATGTTCTACGGCAATCTCAAGGGCGAAGGTAAAGACGCTGCCTGGTATGGCGACAAGGTGACGGCCGCGTTTCCTCACGCCGTCCTGATGCGCTGGAAGGCGGACGAGGAGGACACGTACCGCGTACTCTTTGGCGATCTCTCCGTGCGTGACGTCACGGCTGAGGGAGTGGCCGAGTTGGAGGCCATGCCGTTGAACGCCCTCGCGCGCGCCATCGATCCTGAGCCCGCTGACGGCACCGTGGGCGTTTCGCTCGACGAGCTTCGCTTGCAGTGGCTTCCCGGTGCGAAGGCCGTCGAGCATAAGGTCTACTTCGGTACGGATTCCGACAATCTCACGCTGCTGGGGATCGCGAAAGAGGCGCAGTTCAGCGATCTGCCCGCTCTGGAGAGAGGCACGGCCTATCTCTGGCGGGTGGACGAGATCAACGCCGATGGTTCGGTTACGACGGGCGATCTGTGGAGTTTCAGCGCGGGCAAGCTCGTCGGCTGGTGGAAGCTCGACGAGACCGAGGGTGCCGTGGCGGCGGATGCGACCGGCAACGGGCACACCGGTACGCTCGTTGGCGATCCGGCCTGGGTCCCGGGCGCGATCGGCGGGGCGCTGGAGCTCGACGGCGACGGTGACTACGTGGACCTCGGGACCGCCCCCGACTTCAATGTCACCAGCCAGATCACGGTGGCGGTGTGGGTGAAAGTGACCTCCTTCGACGTGGCCTGGCAGGCCATCGTCACCAAGGGCGACACCGCCTGGCGGCTGTCGCGCAGCATGGACGACAACCTGCACTTTGCCTGCACGGGTATGTGGCCCGAATGGGTGCATGGCAGCGCCAACGTCAACGACGGACAGTGGCACCACGTCGCGGGCGTCTACGACGGCGCCGAGTTGCGGCTCTACGTCGACGCCGCGCTCGACGCCTCGGCGACCGCCGCCGGTCCGATCAACGTCAACGAGTATCCCGTGGCCATCGGCGAAAACATCGAGCATCCCGGCCGCGGGTGGAACGGCCTGGTCGACGACGTGCGCCTCTACAACTACGCCCTCTCAGAGGCCGAGATCAAAACCCTCCACGACGCCGGACCGTGAGAGTGGATCAGGAATGCAAGGCGGGAGGTATGAAGCGACGCTCACCACGAGACACGCTCGACCAGAGGATCCGCGCGGGAACGTGTTCGCACACCCCGACGGCGTATGCAAAAACATTCCGGCATGCGGGTGGCAGCGTCAAGCGGCAGCTTGGCGATGGGTGACTTGTCCGCTGCGTGTGACACTACACGAGCCCCGGGCGCTGCGCCATCGCCAAGTCCTTCGGCCTTGACGCTGCCACCCGTCGCTACCTCTGCCACGCGTATGCCAGGATATTCTCACAGCGTTTGCTGTAACATCAGCCGCGTGCAATTGACTTGCGAACGGTCCGGTGTTCGATTACAACAGACCTCCATGGACGCATCAGAGAATCGTCGTAGGAATGAGATGCTGTGGAGGTAGACGGATGATTTTGCTCTTTCGGGCCATTCTGGTCGCGTATCTTCTCCTTTGGGTGGCGCTACTGGCCGGGTGCGTTCGCAAAAGGGAGTTTTGCCGCTTCCTGGGGACTTCGCGCGCGACGCGTTTGTTCTGGTTGGCGACCTTCGTGTTCTTCAATCCGGTTCTGACGGTCCTGTATCTCATCTTCGGGCAGATCCGCTCGCCGCGTGCCCGGGCGAACCGGGTTGTTCTCGTTCTCGTGCCGGTCGTGGTGCTCGTCGGATTCTTCGTGAACTTTCCCGGCCTGACGCATTTATGGATGCAGCCGTTCCTGGGACGTTCGCCTGAAGCGGGCAAGTCGCTGCAAGCGCACCTGGCGGTCATCAAGGCCGCCACCAACACCTCGACGACCAGCTCGAGCGCCAGCAGCGACAACAGTCGCCTGGCCTGCCGCAGGATCGCGGTGGTGGTCGCAGACGATCATCCGCTGCTGCAACGTGTTGCTGCGGAACTCGTCGAGGGGCTCGAGGCCATCGTCGGCGTGGAAACCGTGGATGTTCGCGGCAGCGGTGCTTATCCCGAGAGTGGGCAGCGGGCGCCGGATATCTTCGTCCACCTGTACCGCGCCGCGATCGACGAGAACCTCATGCCTTATTCGCTGAAGCTCACCGCCGAAATCCGCGCGCTGGTGGGAAGATCCCCGGTGCGCAGCAGGGGCTCCCATTTCGACACGCATACGCCTCCGAACTTCGATTTTGGCGTTCAGGTGGAGATGAGTCACACGAGCACGACGGAGGGCTACGAGTCCGTGCGGTACACCCTGGCGGGGCGGAACATCGCCAAGGGGCTCGCCGAGACTATCAAGAAGCATCTCGATCAGTGGCGGGACAAACACGGCCTGCTTCCGGACATCCCAGCCGACTTGTACGGGACGTACCGGGCCAACGAGCTGCCCGAGCCGCTGCGGGCCTTCGACCCCGTGCCGCTGGGCTCCTATGCGGGGCTGCTCAGGCACAACGAGACGTATTACCGGTTCGAAAGCGAAGGGGACGTCGTGGCGACGATGGAAAAGCTCCGCGACGATATGGAGGGATGCGGATGGAAGACCGACTCCAGCCGGCTTGAACCGCGTTTTGTCTATCTGCGGTTCGAGAAGGGCGATCGAAGCATCGAGATCTTCAAGATTCGTCTTGGTCGCGATCGCGATCACGTGCTCCAGGAAGCGGAGAATGGGGTCAGCGGCTTCGCCATTCATGACATCCAGTCCTTTTCGGACGACGAGCGGACGGCGGCGCTGGAGGGGCTGCTCGCCGAGCCGGTCTCCATGGAGCACCTGATGCTCTTCGAGTGCATGTTCGACCGTCCACAGCGCGACAAGCTCCTGGTCGTTCTGGAGCGACAGCAACATCGCACTTTGGCTGCGGAAGTCAGGTTGGCCGAATTGTACCGGCAGAGGGAAGATGCAGAAAAGGCCCGCCACGCCTTGATTCGCGCCAGGGCGTTGCTCTGGTCGGTCCGGGAAGACGACCGTTTCAAGAGCCGCCTCAAGAGCCTCGCCGAGAAGCTCGGCGACGAGACGCTCGCCGAGGCGCCGCCGACGAAGCAGGCATTTCGGGACGTGGGCTTCATCGAGCTGACCGCCGACAGCGAACCTTTTGAAGAGGAGGTCGGCCTGGACGCTCCGTTGGTGATGTTCTACGAGGATCAGGACGGCGAGTTGCGCACCGTCAGCGTCAGCCTCGGTCCGTCGGGAAACGAAGATGATCCGTTCCTCATACACCATATGGAACGGATGCCGCACGGGAGCAGTTGGGGTTCACGCGGCGGCTCGTCGCCGGGCCGCGATCCGTGGCAGGGCCACTACTTCAAACACCTCGGCGATTTCACTTTGAACTGCAACATCACGGCGCTCGAGAACGGGCAACGCTTCAAGATGTCGTGCCGTGTCCAAGAATGAACGGATTATGTCTTTTTGAGGAGAAGGTTTCATGTCGCAGCCATCCATGAGCAGACGTCGTTTTCTGGCCGGCACCGCCGGTATCGGCGCGGTGACCGTCGTACCGCGACATGTACTGGGAGGGCCTGGGCACACCGCCGCCAGCGAGAAGCTCAATATCGCCGGCATCGGTTTCGGCGGGATGGGCAAGCACAATCTCCGCCAGCTCGAGAGCGAGAACATCGTGGCGCTGTGCGACGTGGACCGCCAGTATGTCGCGGGAACTTGCAAGCGGTATCCGAAGGCCAAATTCTACTCGGACTTCCGGGAGATGCTGGACAAGCAGAAGGATATCGACGCGGTGATGATTGCCACGCCGGACCATACGCACGCGGTCATTTCGATGGAAGCCATGCGCCGGGGCAAGCACGTCTACTGCCAGAAGCCGCTGACGCACGACGTGTACGAGGCCCGCATGCTGGCCAAGGCCGCCAAAGAGCACGGCGTGATCACACAGATGGGAATCCAGGGACATTCGAGCGAGAGCATTCGTCTCGTGTGTGAATGGATCTGGGACGGCGCCATCGGCGAGGTGCGCGAGGTGGACGCCTGGTGCAGCCTGTCGTATTACCCGTTCGGACACGCCTATTGGAGTTCGAAGTGGAGCCGGCGGCCCAAGGAAACGCCGGCGGTTCCCGATACGCTCGATTGGGATCTGTGGATCGGTCCGGCCCCGCATCGGCCCTACCACCCGGCCTATCATCCAGGCGTCTGGCGCTGCTGGTGGGACTTTGGCTGCGGCATGATGGGTGATCGCGGCGCCCACACGCTGGACTGTGTCGTCTGGTCTCTGAAACTGGGACAGCCCACCAGCGTCGACGCGACGTCGCTGGGGATGAACCCGGATACACATCCGCTGGCCTCGGTTGTCACGTACCACTTCCCCGCGCGGGGCAAGCTGCCGCCGGTGAAGCTGACGTGGTATGAGGGTCTGCGCCCGCCGCGACCGGCCGACCTCGAGGACGGCCGCCGCATGGGACACCCCGAAGGAGGCGTTCTGTTCAAGGGCAGCAAGGGCACGCTCATGGCCGGTGTGTACGGCGAAGGCGCCCGGCTCATTCCTGAGAGCAAGATGAAGGGATACAAGCAGCCCGCCAAGACTCTTCCCCGGGTGAACGGCTCCCACGAGCAGGACTGGGTGCGGGCCTGCAAGAGCGGCCAGCCCGCCGGCGCGGATTTCGCCTATTCCGGCCCCCTCACCGAGATCTGCCTGCTCGGCAACGTCGCCAAACGCGTGGACACCCGCATTGAGTGGGATGGACAGGCCATGAAGGTGACCAACCTGCCCGAAGCCAATCAGTACGTGCGCACGCCGTACCGCGAAGGCTGGAGCCTGTAATCGGCGGCATGTAGATTTCAGGCGTCCGCGTCCGCGACGCGGGGTCCACCGCAGATCAGCGCGACTCTTGCCGCGCGTCCGACTACGCGTTGGGGTCGGGCGTTTCGGTCTGGGACGTTGGCGCACCGCCGCCGGTCGGCGTTGGTTCGCTCTCTTTCTTGCAGCCGGACAGCGTCGTGGCCAGCAGTACACCCGCTATCGTCAACCAGACCATCGTGCGTACCTCCAACAAATCGGGCCATCTCGGACAACGGGCCTGCGCCCGCCTCTATTACCACAGACGCACGGCCAGCCCGTTCATTGCAAACAAAATCCCGGCCTACCAAGGCTTTGTCTCAGTTCAGTGGAGGGTTGTCATGCTGAACGAAGGGAAGCATCCGGGCCGAGAAGGAGGAGTTTGCGTCGCGTCGGAGGGAGCATGCGGCGGCGATCCCGGCGCGCCGGGATTCGCTTACGCTCAGGATGACAAGCGAGAGAGCACTCGGCCCGCGCGGCCTTTATCGGGTTCCTTATCCAGGCTGGTCGCCCTCGTAAAAAACTTTCACCGGCCAAAGCATAACCGGTATCTTACTTGTTATATTGGTGGAACATGCATGTTCTCGACGAAAGGGCCTTTTCGGTGCAGGCGGAAGACAGGTTGTTGGTTTGGCGGCTCAATCGCGGCGACGCGACCGGTCTGTCGCGTGTGTATGAGAAGTACCGCGACGATCTGCTGCGGCTGGCGGCTTCGATGCTGAACGATGCCGCGACCGCCGAGGATATCGTGCACGACGTCTTCGTCCGGTTCGCCGGCTCGGCTCGGACGTTCCGCCTGACCGGCAGCCTCAAGGGCTACTTGGCCACCTGCGTGGCCAACGCCGCCCGCAACGTGCTCAAGTCGGCCTCGCGCCGGCGCGGGGTCGCGCTCGACGAGGCGATGGGGCTGGCGTGCGACGCCGACGGGCCCGAGCGTTGGATGATCTGCAGCGAACAGTTCCAGCAGGTCAGCGGTGCCATGGGCCAACTGCCGCCCGAGCAGCGGGAGGTGGTGACCATGCACGTGTACGGTGAGATGCCGTTTCGGGAGATCGCCGCGTGGCAGCAGACATCGATCAAGACCGTGCAGAGCCGGTATCGCTACGGCCTGAACAAACTGCGGTCGTCAATGAATGGTGAGGTAACGCAATGAAACCGCATGACAACATGGAACGCTTCGCCAAAGACGCGTCGATTCGCACCAGCGACGCGGCTAACGAGCGCATCCTCAACGAGATGCACGAGGCGTACGAGGAGTCCGCTTCGTCGGGCCGGTCCGCACGGCGCCTGGGGTACTGGGACCTGGTGTTCGAGAATCGCGTTGCGCGTTTTGCTGCCGCGGCCGTAATCTTCCTGGCCGCGGTCACATTGATCGGCGAGCTCGGCCGGATGCTGCCCGGCGGCGGCGTCGCCTGGGCCGAAGTCACCCAGTGCTTTGAATCAGTCCCCTTCTTCAATGCCACCATCTATATGAAAGAGGACGCCACCGCCGAGCCCTGGCAGATGGAGCTCTGGATGAGCCGGGACGGCTGGGCGCGCGTCCGCGTCGGTACGCAAGTGGTTTTCGGTCGTCGCGGCCGGGTCACCGATGCCTTCAACGTCAAGTCGCGCATGGCCGTCGAGCCCGACGAACGCGCCGTCTTCTTCCTGAGAAAGCTGGGCGAGACCGACGAGTTTTCCCTGGACGCCGTCATCCGGGTCATGTTCGGCGGCGAAATGCAGGATGTCACGCCTCTGGTCAACCCGGACGCCGTCATTTCGCAGGACGTGGTCGTCTTCGACGTCGATCTGCCGAGCACGCCCGAATGGGTCCGCATCTGGGCCTTGCGGGAGAGCCGATTGCCGGTGCGCATCCGCGTGTGGGATCCGCGCGACGGCGAGATGACCGACGCCGTGTTCGAGTATTCCAGGGAGCAGGCTGAGGAGTTCTTCGACCCTAACGCCTTTCACACGCTACTGCAAAACGGCCGCGCCGACAGCCGTGTGAATATGGCCTATGCGTTCCTCAAAGACTCCGGGCACCGCGACATTACGCCGGAGGACATCTTTGAAGGATCGGGCTACCACGTGCCCGAGATACAGCAGGTCGGTATCACCCCCGACGGTGCCGTGTGGGTCATCGCCGCCAAGGGGCGAAACCGGATGCCCAACGGATACTCGTTCTTCGGCTTCCGGAAGATCCGCGATGATCTGGGCCGGGACTATGAGAGTTTGTACTGCTCTCATCGTACCGCAACGGATCAGAGCATGGAGGTCTTTGTGCCGATGGACTATCCCTTCGATCGGCGGGTTCCGATCAGCCTGACGCTGGTCTGTGAAGTCGGTGACATCCATCCGCACGTCAAGCGGGAGCTGATCGGTACCGTGGAGCTGACCGAGTGGAAGCAGGGACAGCTCTGGCCCGAAGGTTCCATCACGGACCGAGAATGGGAATTTCGAATTCGAATGGCCCGGAAGCACGCCGACGGCGAGCGCTGCGAGCAAGCCGAACGCATCCTTCGGACTGTTGAAGGAGAACCCGCCGACAGCGCCGCTGCGCTGGAACGCGAACGCATCCGGCTGCGTATGCTCGTACAACAGGGCAAGCTCGACGAAGCGGTGAGCCTGGGCGAGCATCTCTTGCCCTGGCTCGAAAGAGACTATCGCAGCTTCAAGGGATTCGGACCGAACCCTTCCGTATTCAATGACTATATCCTGGCCCTCGGTTGCACCGGCCGATTCGACCGGGCCCAAGAGACCTGGCAACGCGTCAGGGGCATCCTGGCGGACTTGCCTGCGAACCTGGCCAAGCCGGTGCGTCAACGCATGGAAGAAACCATTCAGCGCGATTTGGACGAGTGCCTCCGCGTGACGGTTCCCCGACTGTCTCGCAAGGCCCACCTGACGGTCGAGCAACTCAACGACATTTTCGATATCGACATCAAGAAGAGCGAACTGTTCACAAACTACGTGTTCTGGGATTGGAACCCCGAGTTTGAGAAGCCCAAATACAAGAATTGGGAGAGGCGCCTCACGGAGCTGGCCGAGCATTACACGGGACGTCCCCTTCCTGAGACGATGCAGTTACTCAAGCACAACAGCAAGCAAGAGTATGCCGCCCACAGGCTCAAGATGCCGGGCATCGACGGTTACCTCGTCGAGTTGTACAACCGCCCGCTCAAAAACTACGCCTGCTTCTACAACTTCCCCGAATCGGCCGGACGTCTTCGCATGGAAGGCGAGATTCCCGATATCGAGCTTGCCCACGACCTGGTCTACAGAGAAGGCATCGACCAGCAGCAGCGCATCCGTTGGCTCCTGGGGCAGTTTGGTTTGGAGGTGGTCGAGGTCAACGAGCCGCGCAGCGTATGGGTCGCTCGCCACGACGGCGGAGCGCTCAAGGATCCCGAACAGGTCCGCGCTCCCGTTCCCTTCGACGCCGCCGGCAAGAGCAAGACGGGTACGATGTCCTCGTCGACGCGCGGCGGTTTCGGTTTTGACTACCTCTTTCGAAACTTCATGTGGTGGCAGAACCAGGACTACCACGCCGACGGCATCATCATCGTCGACGAAACCGGAATCACCGAGCCCGTCAGCCGGGACGGGCCCAACTGGGAAGGCCCCGATGCTCCGGCAATGGCCCGCCAATGGTTCAAGGATGAAATGGGCGTCACCTTCACCGAGGAGACCCGAACGATGACGACCTACGTGATTCGCCACAACCGGGAGCGAGCGAAATGACACAAACGCGATGTAACTCGATCTGGAGGTGCGCCGGCATGAACGTCATGTCACGTTGTACCAGGAGATTTTTCCGTTGCGGTTCCCTGTTGAGGGTAATGACGTTTGCAGTGTTCGCGCTGGTCCTGGGAGGATCGACTGTGATGGGTGCTGAGGAACGGACGTATGCCGAGCGGCTGGGCTGGCCGGCGGGGACGAAGGCGGTCATCTTTCATGTGGACGACGCGGGAATGTCGCACGATTCCAACATGGGAGCGAAGAAGGCGATCGAAGGCGGTGTCGCGACGTCGCTGAGCATCATGATGCCGTGCTCGTGGGTGCCGGAATGTGCCGCCTGGCTGAAGGAGAACCCGGAGGTGGACGCGGGCGTGCATCTGACGCTGACGTCGGAGTGGAAGAGCTACCGCTGGGGACCGGTCGCGGGCAAGCCGGCGGTGCCCGGGCTGGTGGATGAGGCCGGCTGCCTCTGGCATCGCGTTTCCGACGTCGTGACTCATGCCTCGGCCGACGAGGTGGAGACCGAGATGCGGGCCCAGGTCGACAAGGCCCTGGACATGGGCATCCGGCCGACGCATCTCGACAGTCACATGGGGACATGCTTCCAGCCGTTCTACATCGAACGTTACGTCAAGATCGGCATCGAGAAGAAGATTCCCGTGATGATGATCGGCGGGCACATGCAGCACATCGGCGCCGAGGCCGCTCAGTTCAAGCCCATGGTGCGCGCGCTGGCCCAGCGGCTCTGGGACGCCGGCTTGCCCGTGCTCGACGATCTCGTCACTCAACCCACGAGGGCCAGGGACTACGAAGGACGCAAGAACGAGCTGATCGCGTTGCTGCGGGACATGAAGCCGGGCGTCACGCAGATCATCGTGCATTGCACCGAACCGACGGAGGTCTTCTCGCACATCTCCGGATCCGGTACGGCCCGCGCGGCGGAGCTGCGCCTCATGACCGATCCCGACGTCAAGGCGTTCATCGAGAGCGAGAAGATCGTGCTCACGACCTGGCGGGAGCTGCAACAACGCCGCACGAAGCAATAGGTCCTATGGGACCTATAGGACCTATTTTATCCTTTGTTCAGAAAGGGGCACGGAATGTCTATCCCTGCGTACGCACAGAGAAGCCGGCGGGGCTTCACGCTGCTGGAACTGCTGGTGGTCATCTCGATCATTGCCTTGCTGCTGGCCATCCTTTTCCCGGGTTTGCGGAAGGCCAAGGAGCACGCCCGGCGCGTGGCGTGCCAGAACAACCTGCACCAGGGTCTCCTGGCGGGCAACATGTACGCGGGCGATTTCGACGGTTACCTGCCCGAAGGCAACATCATCGACAAGTCCGCGCCGGGCTACAGCCGGAGCTGGGACAGCGCCGATCTGCTGACGATGATGAACTACCGGACCATGCTGGCCTTCGGCGCCTACGGCCTGACCGAGGAGCACGCCACCTGCGAGACGGCCCGCAAGTACTTCGAGTCCACCGAGGACTGGCTCAGTCCGCTGCCCGCGACCCGGCCCCTGGTCGAGACCGCCCACGTGGGCTGGATCTATTGGGGCAATCGCGGCGACTGGACCGACCGAAACACCGGCAAGAAATACGTCACCGCCAAGAAGGTCACGGACCAGCCGACCTCGAACACGCTCGTGACGTGCTTCTGCTACAATCGCTACGACGCCGTCGGCTCCGGCGGCAACTGGCCCGCCTGGTACAGCTCCCACGTCGGCGGCACGTTCCAGCACGCCGTCGGCCGACCCATGAAGCCCGATCCCGACGGCCTCGCCGTCGGCTACCTCGACGGCGCCGCCCGCTTTGTCAAATGGAACGACCTGACGCCCAGCAACCACGAAGGCAACTACATCGTCTACTACGATCGTGACACGTAGATTCGGCACGGTGCGCCGGCCCCCATCATCCCGAATGTCCCGAGCGGCAACAGTCTCACAGTGTGCAGAAGGCCTCTTATGAAGTTACCAGAGACATCGCAATTACGTATTCATTTATTCGTATCGCTCCTGGCGGTTTCCTACGCGAGCGCGAACGATCGAAGCAGCGCGTTCACCAACGAGGATGTCTCTCTCGAACGCAGGCAAGCCTATATTGACGCGACTCTCCATTCCAATCCCCGCAACCTGTACACGGAATTGATCCGGCTCAAGCAAGGCGTGAAACCCGACGAAGACGTCATCCGGGGCGGCAGTGGCCTGGCCAGGTTGAATCAAAGACGAGACGCTGCGGATTTCCGCCTCCCGGCGCTTCTCAATATCCTTTATCACTATTCGCAGTCGGATTTGCTAAGTCCGCAAACGGTCGCCGAAACGAAAGACGCGGTTTTGAATTTCAAGTACTGGCCCGACGAGCTGGCCGATTGGAACTGGGAAAAGACTCCGGAAATGGATTCGGGCTACATCTACCACTTGCTGCACGACGGCGATCCCGCGAACGACGCGCTGGCCCGTTCGCACCAGGCCGCATTTGATCGGGTCGATGAAATGGACGACATGTGCTATTGGTCGGAGAACCATTACATCCTCTTCAGTTCGGGGGCCTATCTCGCGGCCCAGCTCTACCCTTCGGAAGTGTTCACCGCTTCCGGCGAAACCGGGGCCCAAAGAATGCGTAAGTTCAAACCTCGCATCATGAAATGGCTCGAACTTCGCTATCGATCCGGATTCAGCGAATGGCTCTCAAACGTCTACTACAACGAAGACATGCCCGCTCTGCTGGCCCTGATCGAGCTGTGTGAAGATCCGGAAATCGCCCAACTGGCGACCATGGTCCTCGACCTCATGATGGCCGATATGGCCTTGAACAGCTTTCGGGGTTCTTTCGGAAGCACTCACGGCCGAACGTATGAGAACAAGATGAGCGGCTACCAGGATCATACCAGATCCGTTTCTCACCTGATGTTTGGAATGAATCGCGCCTCTGTCGGCAACATGACCGCATCTCTTCTCGCTGTCAGTGAGAAGTACCGGTTGCCTCGTGTCATCTACGAAATCGCCAACGACACGCAGCGCCGTGAGTTCGTGAACACGCAACGAATGGGAATCACGATAGACGACAACACTCTCCTGCAGTGGGGGCTGGACACCAGGCCCGTGGAAGACGGTGGCGACATCGAAAACGCCATGACTCTTCTTACCCTGGAAGCCTATGCCCATCGGCGTACGATCGAGCTGTTTCGAAATATGCTCGATTCCTATTGCCTCTGGGGAAACAAGTTCTTCGCTCCGTTCAAAGAGAATCGTCTTCTGATCGAACACCCCGAATTGTTCGACGCCGTCTCGGGTCTGTCTACGGGCGCCACGACCCTGCCTCAACTGGCGGAACTGGGAGAAAAAGATGTCACGCGAAACATGCGTCCCGAAGTCAATATCTACACCTACCGCACGCCGGACTACATGCTGAGCACCGCCCAGGACTACCGGCCGGGATACGGCGGGGACCAGCAATCGATCTGGCAGGCGACGCTCGGCCCCGAAGCCGTGTGTTTCACCACACACCCGGCCAAGAGAGGCGACAGCTCCGCCGAGACGCCAAACTACTGGACCGGATACGGAACCCTGCCGCGCGCCGTACAAATCAAGAACGTCGTCCTGTCTCTATACGATATTGACACAACCACTCAGCTATATGTCAAAGATCAACTGCTCTACACTCATGCCTATTTTCCGAAAGGCAAATTCGACGAATCCGCCAGGCGCGTCGCCGACGAAGGGGTATGGTTCTTCGCTCGCAAAGACAGCGCCTTGCTGGCCCTGTTTTCGTCCGACGCCGCCGCCGACTGGAAAAGCAATGCCGATGACGCCGCAAAGTCCGGCCCCTATGAGATCATCGCCGACGGCCGCAAGACCATATGGATCTGCGAATTGGCTCGCCTCGGTCAAGAGTATCCGGATTTCCAGTCCTTTCAAAAGGAGATCCTGAACGCTCCGCTCAACGCCGATCCCGGTTCTTTGACCGCCAACTATATGTCACCGTCGCAGGGGGTCCTTGCGATGGATTGGGACAGTGACGTAACGCAAAACGGAACGCCCGTGAAAGTGGACGCGTACAAGCGCTACGACAATCCATACGCCAGCGCCGACTTCCCGGCGGGGAAAATCACATTCCGATGCAAAGGCCATTCATTGGTCCTCGACTTTGCCAATCAGACTCGTGATGTCGGCTATCTCGACGCGTCCGCTGCGTTGGCGGCTAAGTGAATCACCACGCCGGCGCGTCCGATCCGGTGGCAGGGCCGCCTACAGGTTCCAGGCCCTGGCGAAGGCTTTGAAGCTGCGGTCGTAGGTGCGCTCGACCTCGTCGGGGAAACAGCAGCCGGGCAGTTGCTTCATGGCCAGGTGGTAGCTCAGACATTCACAGCACATACCCTTCTTGTCGCACCCCGGGTAAGTGCAGTTGCAGTGTTCCAGGTTCTTCTCTTTCTGGCATTCCATACTCTTGTTATCTCCTGGTAAGTGGAAAAAATATACACGCAGCCGTAGGGTGGGTTCTCAACCCACGCGTCCGGTCCGGTTATGCTTCGGAACCGCCGGCCCGGCCTTGCCGCCAAAGCCGCGTGGGTCAAGGACCCACCCTACCTGTTCCTTTTTCGTCGTTTCGTCTTTTCAAACGGGTTGCTCATAATCTTGTAGACGGTGGCCCCGCATTCGAGGCACTTCCAATTCCGTTTCCGGCGGGCGTCGCGAATCCAGAAGATCGCCCAGACGCCGGTCAGCAGCGTGAGGATCAGGTGCGGCGTATGATTGACCCCTTGCCGGCCGACCGCCACCTGCTTGAGGCACTTGCCGCAATAGCCGCTGGCCTCCTGGAATCGACTGAACCGAAACATCTCTGAATTCCTATCTTGCCCAAGGCTCCATGACGCGCTCGCCGGGGGGCGAGCACGCATATTACTGCCCGGCCCAATCGTCGACGCCGAACCGGTCTGCCCGACCGCCGCGGGCAGGGGCATATTCTGCTCGGCACACCCCCGCAACGCAAGCCCAAAAGCCATCGCCGCCGGCCCCGCCGCAAATTGGCTTTGTTTGACATTTCGCGCCCTGGCGCCCGACGGCTCGACCGCCTCGAATCTCCAATCGGCAATCGGAAATCCCCAATGCCGGGCTTCCTGCCCAAAGATTGGCTTCGTTTTCGATCGCCACCCGCATTTTCAGTCTTGAAAACGGCGAAATTGGGTTCGTTTGACATTTCGCGCCGCGGCGCTCGACGGCTCCACCGCCTCGAATCCCCAATGGGCAATCGGAAATCCCCAATGGCGAGTTTCCTGCCCAAAGATTGGGTTCGTTTTGCATCGCCACCCCTATTGGCAGTGTCAAGAACCGCGAAATTGGGTTCGTTTGACATTTCGCGCCCCGGCACTCGACGGCTCGACCGCCTCGAATCTCCAATCGGCAATCGGAAATCCCCAATGCCGAGTTTCCTGCCCAAAGATTGGCTTCGTTTTCCATCGCCACCCCTATTGGCAGTGTCAACAACGGCGAAATTGGGTTCGTTTGACATTTCGCGCCCTGGCGCCCGACGGCTCGACCGCCTCGAATCTCCAATCGGCAATCGGAAATCCCCAATGCTGAGTTTCCTGCCCAAAGATCGGCTTCGTTTTCGATCGCCACTCCTATCGGCAGTGTCAAGAACCGCGAAATTGGGTTCGTTTGACATTTCGCGCCCCGGCGCCCGACGGCTCGACCGCCTCGAATCTCCAATCGGCAATCGGAAATCCCCAATGGCGAGCTTCCTGCCCAAAGATTGGCTTCGTTTTCGATCGCCACCCGCATTTTCAGCCTTGAAAACGGCGAAATTGGGTTCGTTTGACATCCACGGGTGGCAGCGCCAAGGCCGAAGGGAAGGCCTTGACGATGGGCTTTTCGAATCCAGTGTCGACTTCGATACGACAGGGCCCAATTGGGTTTGTTTGGCGCCGCCGGGTTGCCGACCGGGTCGGTTCCCGGTATTGGATCGCGCGCATTGTCTTGCGACACGCCGCTCGCGCGCGAACCCGGGTTCGGCTGGATTCTGGACGAGCGATCATTGACGGGTGAATAACACATAGTCTCAACGCGGTACCCTGTAGTTTCGTTGTGTATTATACAAAGCTTCGCTTCCGGCGTCAAGCAGAAAATCCAGCTTTTCCGGCCGGGAGTGGATCAGTTGGAGGGTAGATGGAACAGTGCATACTGAACTCCTTAGGTAGTGAGGCGCCGTAAAGGGCGACGGTTAGAATGGATTTGCCTGCGACGGAAAGAGCCCGGAGGGCGACTGGAGCCGCAGGCAACCGCGACCCAGGGAGACGGTGCTTATGGCACGAGTATCGAAGTTCGCCGATAAACAGAAGCCACAGATTGCGTTGGACCTGCTGGGCGGAAAACGAACCGAATTGGGACGTGCGGTTGTGGTATAATAGCACTATCTTGCTATTTTGAGGTTTTGTGATGGTTTCACAGGTGGAATTGACACGATTGCTGACGCCGGGGCGGTTCCGTCGCATGGAGCGCGAGTTTCGGCGGCAGTTCGAGCTTGGCCTGGAGACGACGGGCCGGGCCGGGGCGGCGGTCGAGACGCTGTGCAGCGCGGACTGCCGGCCGGACTTCTGTGCCCTGGTTCAGAGTGGCGCCGACGGGCGGCGCCGGTGCCTGGCCGAGCGGCGCCGGGCGGTGGAGATCGCGGCCGAGACGGGGCAGTCGTTCATCACGATCTGTCACGCCGGCATCGTGTTGGTGTGCGTGCCCGTGTTAGAGAAGGCGACGGTCTGCGGCGGGATGTTCTTCGGCAAGTGTCTGTGGGAACCGGTGACCGGCGTGCTGACCCGGGACGTCGAGAAGCGCCTGCGGGGCTTGGCTCTGACCCGGCGGCAGATCGTCCCGGCGCTGCGCCGGTTGCCCATCGCGCGGGGTCGCCAGATTCACAACGCCGCCGAGTTCCTTTTCGACCTGCTCTACGAGGTGGGCGGGTTCGACGCGCGGGTGGTGCGCTGGCGGCGGCAGCGGGCCAAGCAGCAGTCGGCGATCGGCGAGTTCATCCAGGAGCGCAAGAAACTCGGCGCCGAGTGGCAATATCCGCTGGAGAGCGAGCGGGCCCTGCTGCAGAAGGTCAAGATCGGTGACCGGATCGGGGCGAAGGAGATTCTCAACTCGATCCTGGGGACGATCCTGTTTAAGGATATTGGCGACCTTGGAATTTTGAAAGCGCGGCTGCTGGAGCTGCTGAGCGTGCTGAGCCGGGCGGCGGTCGAAGGCGGGGTCAACATCGACACGATGTTAGAGCGGAACCTGTCGTACGTCGACAAGGTGATGCGGATCGGCAACCAGGAGGATTTGTGTGCGTGGCTCAGCACGGCGTTGAACGAGTTCATCGAGTTAGTGTATTCGGCGCAGGACGCGCGGAAGGTGGGGCAGATCCGTCCGGCGATCAACTACATCGAGGCCAACTTCGACAAGCCGATCGCGCTGGCGGAAATCGCCCGGGCGTCACACCTGAGCGTGTCGCGCCTGGCGCACATCTTCAAGGAGCAGGTGGGCGTCACGCCGATCGAGTATGTCACGGGGGTGCGGATGGAGCGGGCGAAAGAGCTTTTGCTGGGCACGAGCCGCAGTTGCACGGAGATCTGCTTCGACGTGGGCTACAACAATCAAAGCTACTTCACGCGGACGTTCAAGTCACAGGTTGGGGTGACGCCGCAGCAGTTTCGCATTCAGAACCAGCGCGGGCGGATGGCCTCCGCCGAGTAGCCTCCGCCGGAGCGTGGGCGGTCGAACGGCGGTTGCGCGAGACTTAACGGCGGGCGTCGTATCTCGGTTGTTTCGGAAGGGTGAAGTAGAACGTGCTTTTGCGACCGACCTCGGATTCGACCCAGACGCGGCCGCCGTGCAGCTCGACGATCTTCTTGACCACCGCCAGCCCCAGTCCCGTGCTTTCAACGCCTTCAGAGGAGGACAGGGTGCAGAACATCTTGAATATCTGCTCGAAATACTGCGGTTTGATGCCCGGCCCGTTGTCGGCGACGTGGAATATCCATTCGGCCTCTCTATCCGTGACGCCGATGCGAATCTTCCCGACCGGTTTGTCGATGTACCGGACGGAGTTCGAGATGAGGTTCTGGAAGACCTGGATCAGGCGGGTCCTTTCACACGCCACGACCGGCAGCGTGTTCTCGATGCGAATCTCGACGTGGTCGGGCGGGGCGATCTGTTCGACGACTTCCCGGACCAGGGCGTGGACGTCCACCCTGTCGACCGGGTTGTCATTGTGTCCGATCTCCGAGTAGCGCAGGATGCCTTCGATCAGACGGGTCATTCTGTCGGCGCGGTTCTGCAGCAGACGCAGGTTCTCCTGTTGTGGCTCGCCGAGTGTGTCGGCGCAGTCCTCGGCAATCCAGTCGGCCAGCATGGTGATGCCGCGCAGGGGCGCCTTGAGGTCGTGGGCGGTGACGTGGGCGAAGTCGCGCAATTCCCGGTTGGAGCGTTCGAGCTCGGTGACGGCGTTCTGCAGGTCCCGGTTCACCGCCTCGAGGTTCCGTTCGGCCTCTTTCCGTTTGCTGATGTCACGCGCTATGCCGAGCACGAGGACTTTTCCTTGAATCCGTACCGGATACGTGCTGATTTCGACGGGTACTGTGGTGCCGTCGTTTCGGTTGAGCACAAATTCGTCCGGTCCGGTCGGCTTTCCCAGGACGTTTCTCGCCAGGGCTGCTGCGGCCCTGGGTATTTGGTTCTTGGAAAGGATGTTCAGTCTCAGGAAGTTTTTTTGGATCAATTCCTTGCGTTTGCAGCCCATGATGCGTTCAGCGGCCCGGTTCCCATCGACGAAGGTGCCTTTGAGATCGCAGAGGTAGTAGCCGTCCGGAGCGTATTCGAAGATCGCCTGGAATCGTTCCTGCGATTCTCTCAATTCCTTTTGGGTGCGTTTGAGCTCGGTGATGTCTCTCCCGGCTCCGAGGATTTGGACGACCTTTCCGGACGCGTCGCGGATCGGCCTGAGATTGGTGAGGACGTCGATCGTGCGGCCGTCTTTCGTCTGGCTTCGGAATTGGAAGTTCTCGATGTTCCGGCCTTCAGCCAGCCGCGCCACGGCGGCCGTGGTTTCCTTATGAAACTTTCGGCAGATAAGATCGAGCACGTTCGTTCCGATGACTTCTTCGTCGCGGAATCCCAGGCGCTCCTGCCACGCCTTGTTGACGAAGAGAAGCTGTCCGTGGGTATCCATCCCGAAGACCATGTCGGTGGACGTATCGAGCCATTCGTTGTACTGCTTCTCGTGTTGGTTGACCTGGCTTGCCAGGGCCTGGCGGCGCGTGATATCTCTGAAAACGACGATGACGGCCGGCAGTTCGCCGGGCCCCCGTTGCAGGCAGCGCGCGTGGACTTCAGCGAGGACGTGCGAACCGTCCGAGGCACGCAGAGAGACGCCGATGGGACGTGGCGGAAGTTTCGTTTCACAGGCCCGGCGGAGCAGTTCGGTGAACCTTGCCAGGTCTTGCCCGGGATTGGCGAGCCAGCGGCTCTGCGGCGGGCTCGCCGCGTCGCTCTCGGGCTGCCAGGCCAGGCGCCGGCGGAAGGCGGTGTTGGCGTGGCGGAGAAGTCCGTCCGCTGAAAACAGGGCCGCGGCATCGGGAATCGCCTCGATAACCGTCGCAACCAGTGCCTCCGACGCAGCCGCAGAGCCGTCCCGAATCAGTTTTACTGTTGCCGTCTTGTCGCTCATATGCACATATTCCTCACTGGCTCGGTGCGATCCTGTTCTGTCTCGTCACTTTCGGCCCGTTGCGCCGATCCCGTCGGAAGCGGTTCTCCGTTCGTTTGTGTTTTCTTCACGGGCAAGGTGAAGCGGAAGGTGCTTCCGCGCCCGACCTCGGATTCGACCCAGACGCGTCCGCCGTACATCTCCACGATTTTTTTGACCAGCGCCAGGCCGACCCCCGTGCTCTCGAACTCGTCGCGCGGGGCCAGCGTTTGGAAGATGCGAAAGATGCGCTCGAAGTACTTTTCTTCGATGCCGGGGCCGTTGTCGCGGACGCTGAACTGCCAGGCGTCGTCGCGCTGCACACAGGCGACTTCGACTCGCCCATGCGGCTTGTCCATGTACTTGACGGCGTTGGTCAAGAGGTTTTGGAAGACCTGCGTGATTCGCGTCTTCTCGCACTCGATGACGGGCAGGGGGCCTTCGAGGGCGATCTCGACGTGGTCCGGCGGCGCGATGGCGTCGACGATATCGGGCAGCAGCCGGTTGAGGTCGACGCTCGTCCAGCTTTCCTTGATGCGTCCGACCCGCGAGTATTGCAGGACGCCTTCAATCAGGTTGTGCATTCTGTCGACGCGGCTTTGGAGCAGGTCAAGCTGCTGCCGGCCCTCGTCGCCGAGCCGGTCGCCGTAATCGGTGCACAGCCACTCCGCGATGAGCTTGATGCCGCGCAGCGGTGCTTTCAGATCGTGCGAGACGATGTAGGCGAAGTGCGTCAGCTCTTCGTTGATGTCTTCGACCCGGCGCAGCTCGGCCGTGCTCGTGACGTCGGTTCGGGCGGCGAGATCGTCCTTGCCGGTCTTGGTGACATCCGGAAAAAGCCTTCGGAGCGTTCGCGCGGACGCCGGCAACAGGAAGGCGGCCATGGCAGGCGCGAGTATGAGGCCGCCCAGGGCCAGGCCGGTGAGCATCTGGAGGTACAGCCGGCTGACGTGCGGGATGACATCGGCAGGCAGTTCCGCCCGGGCGAGCGTGTGGCGGAGAATGTAGTGGGACGTCACCGCGGCGTATATCGCCAGGGCCATAATGCCTAAAGAAAAGACGAGGATCGTGCGGCCGCGAAGAGTCGACCTCAGCGGCCGGGCCGGTTGTCCGGGTCTTCTTCGATTCCGGTCGTTGTCCTCGACGGATCGATGTATGTCGCAGTTATCTGGCAGCATGGGTCTGCATCTCCACTTTCGGTGTCGCCAGCCGGTGCCGGGGCAGCGTGAAGAAGAACGTCGTTCCTTTTCCCAATCGCGATTCGACACCTATGCTGCCTCCGTGCAGCTCGACGATTTTCTTGACGATCGCCAGCCCGATGCCGGTGCTTTCGCACTCATCACGCGGCGCGAGCGTCTGGAACATCTGGAAGATTTTCTCGAAGTATTTCTCCTCGATACCAGGACCGTTGTCCGTGACGGTGATTTTCCACACGTGCTGCTCTTGCGTGCAGCCGATTTCGATGCGTCCGTGAGACTTGTCCATGTACTTGACGGCGTTGCCGATCAACTGGTGGAAGATCTGCTGGACGTGGCCTTTCTCACAAACGACCAGGGGCATATTCTCGTCGACGGCGAACTGAATGTGCTGCGGCGGGTTGATTCGGGCGATGGCCTCGGCGACCGCCTTGTTGACGTCGATTTTCTCCCGTTGCGCCGCGACTCTTCCGATCCGGGAATAGTGCAGAACGCTGTCCAGCAGCTCATTCATGCGGGAGACTCTCGCCTTGAGCAGGCGAAGCTGTTCCCGGCCCGGGTCGTCGAACATCTCGGCGTAATCCGAAGTGATCCAGTCGGTCAGCGTCCCGATCGCGCGCAGGGGAGCCTTCAGATCGTGCGCGGCGACGTAGGTGAAATCCTGGAGCTCCTTGTTCGAGCGTCTCAACTCGGTCACAGTCTCGGCGAGATGCTCGTTGGCGTTGGCCAGGGCGCGCTCGACTCTCCGGCGCTCGCAGGTTTCGAGCTGCAGCGCGAGCATGTCGGCGATGGACGCGGTGAAGTCCTGCTCTTCGAGCGACCACTCTCTCGGCGGCCCGACGTGCGCGCAGCATACGAACCCGAGCGTCTTTCCGTGCGGGCGAATCGCGACGCCCATGGCCGAGGTAATGTCCAGGGGGATCAGGTAGTCGTGCAGGATCTCGCGCCCGCGCGGGTCCTGGCGGAGGTGAGCGAGTGCCACGGTTCTGGTGTCTTCTATGGCCTTGAAGAACGCCGGATAGTCAGTGGTCTTGAAGCACACGCCACTTTCGTGAGAATCCGAGGCCGCTCTGTACAAATCCTGACAGGCAAGCTCCGAAGCCGTATCGTCGAAGAACCAGACGCTGACACGCTCGACGGAGAGTGTTTTGGCGACTTCTTCGGTTGTTTTTCGAATCGTGCTTTCGAGGTTGTGCCTGGCGTTTTTGGTCAAGCGCAGCAGCGTCCGCTGATGATGGAGGATGCGTTCGGTACGCTGCTTCATCGCGCGTTCGGCGCTCTTGCGGACCGCGATTTCGCGGGTGAGCCGGTCGTTGGCGGCGGTCAGTTCCGCGGTGCGCGCCTGGACCCGGACTTCGAGTCGCTCGTTGGCCTTGACCAGCGCGGCGTCTCGCTGCTGGATTTGTTCGAGCATGTCGTTGAACGCCTGCATGAGAAGCCCCATCTCGTCGCGGCTGTCGTAGGCGGCGCGAACGTCGTATTGTTTTTTCTCCGAGACGAAATTGGCCACGCCGGCCAGATAGAGAATGGGAGAGGAGATCAGGCGCTGGAGCCGCGCCGAGACCAGATAGGCCGCCGCGCACGAGAGCAGGACGACCGCGGCAATGATGATCGCCGAGCGTTTCAGTCGCAGATGCATGGCGTCAAGTGTAGCTTTGAGGCAGACGGTGCCGATTTCACGATCCTGCCGGAGGATGGGGTGGGTCAACGTGAGAAAGCCCCCTTTGAAGCGGTGGCGGCTTTCGGCCGGGGCCGGACGGGGGATCGTCGCGGTCGTCCCGTCACGGGTATAGACGGCGAAGAGGCTGCCGTCGTTAGTGTAGACGCAGGCGACCAGAATGGAGGGAAGCACCTCGACGCTGCGCAGGACGTCGGTCGCGTCGGCCGGATCTTCAAAGGTGAGCGCCGCCCGGCAATTGTTTCCGAGGACCTCGGCGTGACTGGAAAGGTCACGGACCAGGGAGTGTCGCAGGCTGTTCCATTCCCACGCCAGGAAGATGACGCCCGAAACCGAGAGCGCCGCGACACAGGTGATCATGATGACCGCCATCAGCTTGTATCGTATGGACAGGTCGCGTACCAGCGAGCGCCGTCGGCGTTTCCGGGCCGTCGAGTGCGAGTGGCTGTCCTTCGTCATCCTGTCCATGCGTACGTTTGCGTTGCCGCCTTTTTCCGGGTCGTCGTCTTCGGTATTCGATTGTCTACTGCGGGCTTCATCGTCGTTTCGCCCCTGCTGCGGCGTTGCCTTTGGGCAGGGGCTCGACGCCGCGGTCGGCGGTTCCGTCGCCCGCGTGCACTGCGTCTCAGTAGTATCGTCCTGCCATGGGGCTCGATGGAGTGTGGAAATGACTTGGCCGGCCCGGTGGATGTTCCGGCGGCGCATATCTTTTCCCGGTTGGCGCAACGGCGCCGGCGTAACGCCGGGGGCGTCGGCGTGAGGGCGGCCCCGCCCGGCGGTCGGACAGTTGCCCGCGTCTGATAAAAGCGGCTTTGCGTTCCCCCAGTGGGCCGGCGGCGCGCCATCGTCCCATTCGGGCCGCGTGGCAGGCCGGCTCGATGTCTTCGAGTGCACCGGCCCCGCGCGCCAGGCAAGAACGCGAGCGAGCAGCACTTTTTGCCGCGCGTGGGCAATCGCGGGCGATGCGCCTTTGGAATGGCTCTGTTTTATCGGGCGATCTGCACCTTGCATGGCCGGCGACCGCTCTACCGGCTTTCGATACGGAAGTGCTTTGGCCTTGACAGTTTACCTATCCTCTCATACTATCGCGTCAGCTTGTATGTACGTGATGAAGGCGGCTGGCTCGCCTTCTGAAAACGTCTTGTGACTGGAGTTCAAGCCGGAGGCGAACGAGCCTCGGCAAGCTGGCTTGACGGCAAAAGGAAGGATCGCGCCGAGTAGAAGCCTATGCGACGAGGCATCGCCATTTTAGGATCGACCGGGTCGATCGGCCGCAATGCGCTGCGGGTCATTGAGGCTCTCGGACCGGAGTATGAGGTTGTCGGTCTCAGCGCCCACAGCAGCGTGGAGCTTCTGGCCGAGCAGGCCCGGCGCTACCGGCCCCGATTCGTGGCGGTAACCAACGCCGACTGCGCCGCGGGCTTTTCAAAACTCGTTTCCGATCTGGATCTGGAAATTCTCGTCGGGCCCGAGAGCCTGACGGAGCTGGCGCGGTGCGCCGAGGCCGACACGGTTTTGACCGCGGTGGTGGGAGCGGCCGGTTTGCCGTCGGCCCTGGCGGCAGCCCGATGCGGCAAACGCCTGGCGATAGCGAACAAGGAACCGCTGGTGATGGCCGGGGAGCTGCTCACGAGCGTCGCGCGGGAGCACGGAAGCACGCTGCTGCCGGTCGACAGCGAGCACTCGGCGATTTTCCAGGCGATGCAGTCCGGCTCGGCCGCGGAGGTGCGACGCATTCTCCTGACCGGCTCGGGCGGGCCGTTTCGCGGCGCCACCGCCGAAGAGCTGGAAGAAGTCACGCTCGAGCAGGCGCTGGAGCATCCGGTCTGGCGGATGGGGCCCAAGATCACGATCGATTCGGCCACGATGATGAACAAAGCGCTGGAGATCATTGAGGCCCGCTGGCTGTTCGAGGTGCCCGTGGAGAAGGTCGAGGTGCTGATCCACCCCGAGTCGATCGTACATTCGCTGGTGGAGTTCGTGGATGGATCGGTGATCGCGCAGCTCGGCGAGCCGGACATGTGCCTGCCGATCCAGTACGCGCTGACGTACCCGGGCCGAGTCGCGGGCGTCGCGAAGCCGCTGCGGCTCGAGGATATCGGGCGGCTCCATTTCGAGAAGCCCGCGCCCGAGACGTTTCGGGCCCTGACGCTGGCCTACGAGGTCGCCGAGGCGGGCGGCACGGCGCCGGCGGTGTTCAATGCGGCCAACGAGGCCGCGGTCGAGCAGTTTCTCGCCGGACGAATTCGATTTACGCAGATTATGGAATTGGTCGAGCATTGTTTGGGCCGACATGAGGTCGGGCACACCGGTTCTCTGGACGAGCTGCTGGCAGCGGATGCCTGGGCGCGCGCCGAAGTGGCCGACGAGCTGCGCCGGACGGCTCGCACCGCCGGACGCTGAGACGAGTGAGCCGACCGGAAAAGCATGAAACCACAGGGACCGATGCCAAACCATCGACCCTGTCCTTGGAGTTTGTTGATGTCAGAGAGAGAAGGATCGTCGAACAAAATCTTGAGCGCCTTGTTTTGGGTCGCGGTTCTGGCCGTAGGCGGGTACCTGATTGCGCAGAACCTCGGGGTCGTGAGCAATGTGCTCGTGGTTCTCGTGGGCTTTGGAGCCGTCGTGCTGGTCCACGAGTTCGGACATTTCATCGTGGCCAAGCTCTCGGGGATCAAGGTCGAGGCGTTCTCGATCTTCATGCCGCCGACGCTGCTGGGAATTCGCAAGACCAAAGCCGGGTTCAAGCTCCGCCTTCTGCCGAGCTTCTCCTCCCGCAAGGGGGCGGAATCTGCCGAGGAGGTCGAGCCGCCTGAGGAGACGGAATATCGCGTCGGCCTTTTCCCGTTCGGCGGGTACGTCAAGCTGCTGGGCCAGGAGGACACCGGGCCGGTAAAGCAGAACGAGGACCCGCGGTCGTTCGCCAACAAGCCGGTGGGTATTCGGATTGCCGTTATCTCGGCCGGCGTGACGTTCAACGTCATCAGCGCAATCATCATCTTCATGACGGTGTTCCTGGTGGGGATCGAGCTGCCGCCGCCGGTGGTCGGGGCGGTACGAAGCAATTCGGCCGCGGCCAGGGCGGGTTTGCAGCCGGGGGACGAGTTCACCGTGATCGACGGCCAGGACAAGGACCTGGACTTCAGCGACATTCAGATCGCCGCAGCGTTGTCCGACGTCAATGAGCCGGTCCCGGTGACGGTGCGCCGGGCCGACGGATCGACGAAGGAACTGTCGCTGGTGGCCGAGGACGTTCCCGGCGCGGAGCTGCGGGAGTTCGGCATCAGCACGCCGTTGAGCCTGGAGATGGCCAATATCGCCGAGCCCAACGTGCTGCGTGAGCGCACGGGTCTTTTGCCCGGGGATCGCATCACGGCCGTGGACGGCACGGCGGTCGCCGAGCACTGGGATTTTGCGGCGCTGGTGGAGAAGGACCTTTCGCAGAGTGTTTCCGTCACGGCCGAGCGCGTCGGCGCCGACGGCAGCACCGAGCAGATACAGACGGAGCTGGCGCTCGACTGGCGTGCCGCCGACGGAGCGGAGGTCGAGACCGAGGCCGATCTGAACCACGTTTACTCCATGGTTCCGCGCCTGTGTGTGACGGTCGTGGGGGACGAGCCGATTTTCTCCGGGCGGACCGGCCCGGCGCCTGCCGATACCGCGACGCTTCGGACCGGCGATATCATTCTCGCCCTGGGCGACGTGGCGTATCCCACCTACAAGGAGATGCGCGAGGTCACTACCGCCTACGAGGGCAAATCGCTGCCCGTGGAGGTTCTGCGAACCGATCCCAACGGTCTCGAGCGAACGTTGACGGTGAATGTCAAGCCCAGGAGGCCGGGCGGAGGCGACCGCGTGGTGATCGGCATTGGAGTGGCGCTGGACGCCGCGCATGCGGTGGTGGCCAAGACGGTCGCGTCGCCGACGGGACCGGCGGCGCTGGACATCCATCGCGGGGCGCGCATCGTCAGCGTCAACGGCAAAGCGGTGTCGAGCTTCTACGACGTCATCGCCGAGGTTCGCCGCTGGAACGGCCAGCCGGTCGTTTTCAAGTACAAATTCGACGGTGAGAACGAAGGCGCAGTGACCCTGGAAACCGCCGGCGCACAGGAGCCAATCCAGGTCAGGTCCACGCTGGCCGAGTTTCTGCCCTACAGGTCGATGGAGCGGGTCTACCGGGCCAGAAGCCCGCTGGAAGCCATCGGGATGGGGTACCGCCGCACGGTGCGCTTCATCGTGCTGACGTACATTACGCTCAAGCAGTTGATTTCGGGGCTCGTCAGCCCGAAAAACCTCATGGGACCGGTGGGCATCATCGCCCTGAGTTACCAGGTGGTCGCGCAGCAGCCGCCGGTCTACTACGCCTATTTCCTCGGCCTCATCAGCGCCACGATCGCGGTGATCAACTTCCTGCCCGTGCCTCCGTTTGACGGAGGGCTGGTCGTTCTGATGCTGGTCGAGAAGATCAAGGGCTCGGCGCTGAGCGAGCGGGCCCAGGGGATTCTGGCCTACGCCGGCTGGGTCCTGGTGCTGGCCTTGCTCGTCTATGTTACATTCAATGATATTGTGCGCACTTTTTTCAGTTGAGCGATGGCAATTGCCGATAAACGGAAGGGGAGAAGAATTGACGGTCCGGACCGGAGAAAGGATTTGAAGGTTTACGCATGTTGGTAGACAAACACGCCGGTGAGACACTCAAACGCGTTGACGAGCAGGTCTATGAAGTCATCGAGCCCACGCAACCCCGTACGCCGGACGGCGCCGAGTATCATGCGAATTTGCTCGATGCTCTGGAAGAGGCCGATGAGGAGGTCTCTGGCCTGATCGGGGCCGAGTACGATCGTCAGCAAAACACGCTGCCGTTGATCGCGGCCGAGAACCAGTGCTCGCGGGCCGTGCTGGCGGCCCTGGGTTCCGTGGTCCAGAACAAGACCACCGAGGGCTTCGTGGGCGCCCGCTTCCACGGCGGGTGCCAGGTCGTCGATTCGCTTGAGGCCCTGGCGATTGCCCGGGCCCGGGAAACCTTCAACGCTTGCTACGCCAACGTCCAGCCCCATTCGGGAACCAGCGCCAACCAGATCGTTCTGACGGCGATTCTCGAAAGCGGCGACCGCATCCTGAGCCTGGCCATGGACCAGGGCGGACACGTCTCGCACGGAGCGCGCGTCTCCTTTGCGGGCCGCTTCTTCGAGGTCGAGAATTACCACGTCGATCCGGACAGCTTCCTGCTGAACTACGACGCGATACGTGAGCAGGCGCGGCGCTTTCGACCCCGGTTGATCGTTTGCGGCGCCAGCGCCTATTCGCGCACGATCGACTTCGCCGAATTCCGCGCCATCGCCGACGAGGTCGGCGCGTATCTGCTGGCGGACATCTCGCACATCTCGGGCTTGGTCGTGGCCGGGGCGCATCCGTCGCCGGTCGATCACGTCCATTTCACCACGACAAGCACGTACAAGCCGGGCGGACCCCGCGGCGGACTCATTCTCATGGGCAAGGATTATGAGAGCCCCATCCAGGCGGGCAAGCGGGCCGTGCCGCTCTGGGAACGCATCGAAAAGACCACGTTTCCCGGCTTTCAGGGGACACCCTATCTCAACAACGTCGCGGCCAAGGCGGTCTTCTTCAAGGAAACGCTCTCCGAGGAGTACCGCCGGCGCCAGTTCAAGATCGTCGAGAATGCCCAAACCCTGGCCCGGGAGTTTGCCGGCCTCGGCTACGACGTTCTGACCGGAGGGACCGACAACCACATGTTCCTGGTCAACGTCGCGCATTTCCGCAAGGGCCTCACCGGCCTGATCGTTCAGAAATGCCTGGAGGATTGCGGCATCATCGTCAATATGAACCGCCTGCCCTACGACCCGCACAACGCACGGGTCACCAGCGGGATGCGCCTGGGCACGCCCATCGTCACCCGCAACGGCATGGGGCCGGCCGAGATGGAGATCGTCTCGCGGCTCGTCGACGGCGTCCTGACGCAGGTCGAGATCGGCGACGAATCCCGCTACCGACTCAGCGACTCCCTGAAGGACGATACGACCGCCCGCGTCGGTGAGCTCTGTGGCAAGTTTCCCATGTGGTAGGGGCAGAAGCGGTTTCTGTCATCCTGAGCCGCAGGCGAATCCCGGCACGCCGGGATGGCCTGCGAACGAGCGGTCTCTTCCGTACGCAGCCCAGATCCTTCACTGCGCTGCGCTTCGTTCAGGATGACAAACCGCCCAGGAATCAGTCAGAACCCTGTCAAACAGTTCGGGTGTGCGCCGTTCGGATTCGTTCCAATGTTTCCATCAACGGCTTGAGCTTTAGGACCGTCTTGTAGACCAGGACGTTCGTGCCGACGTTCGCTTCGTCCCGCAAGGATTTTTCGGGCACGGCCATGAGCACCTTGTGCCGGCGGAACTGCTGCAAGACGCTTCGCTTGTGGGCTAAGTACTCGGGCGTCCAGAATCCGACGATCTCCAGGAGCACCTCGGTCCCGTCGTCGTGGCGGAAAACGAAATCCGGGACGAACGTCCTCTGATGCTCGTGCAGGATCGCGCCTTCGCGCGACAGTTGCCACCCGTCGCGGCGCGGGCCGAATTTGCGGGCCAGCGATTCCTCCAGCGCCGAATCGAATTCCTCCGGCGGCGGCAGATGCGCGGTGAAGCCGTCTTTGTCGGAGAGGACGAGCTTGACCGGCTGGTTCCAGGGCGTCTTGAGCGAGGCAATGGCCCGCCAGTTGCGACAGCTCAGCAATGCCGGAAGAAACCTCGCGAAGTTCACGCCGTAGCGCCGCGTCTCGCGCAGCACCGAGGCGGGCCCGGACAGCGTGATGCGATAGTCCGAGGGCCCCACCTGTGCGATTTCGTGCAGCAGCCGCGCGAGCTTGGCGTACCGCAGAACCGTTTTGAAGTCCTCCCCCGCGCGCACGACCATCGTCTCGGCTCCGTAGAGACAGGCCTGCAGTTGCGCGACGTTGTACCGTGACAGCAGCGCCGCGGCGCTCGGGTATCCGTCAAAGCTTTCCAGACGCTGATACTCGATCACGTCGGCGTAGAGCGCCTCGTCGATCTCATCCCACGACAGCCCGAGCATCTCGGCGAGTTGGTCCTTGACGTGTTGCTCGTCGTTCTCGAAGAGCCGGTCGACGCGTGTCACAAGCGGATGAAAGCGGGCCGCCTGCGAGAAGACCTTCAGCCTCAGCCGGGAGGCTTTGCCCTCGGAATCGGTGTGGTACGTGCTCTTGTCGTCGAGGAGTTTGCAGAAGGCCTGAACCCGCCGGACGGGACAATCGGGCTCGTTGGCGAAGAGCGTCTCGATCTGACGGTGCAGGGTGCGGCGGCGCTGCCCGATCCCATCGCGGTAGATCGCGAGCATCTGCCGCGCGTACTCTGTGTAATGCCGATGACGGCTCTGTGTCAGGCGGTCGGGCACTGCTTGTCCCGACCTATATTCGACGATGGACTGTTCCTTCGTAAGCATCGCTTCGCCGCCGCTTGCGCGAGCGGTGTACCTCCTTCGTTTTTTCGCAGACCACTTCGTACAGAGTCGCCCGGGCGCTGCCGACGCGGCGCAGGACCCGGCCCAGCCTCTGCTTGGCCTGGCGCGTCGAGCCCTGTCCGCCGATGACCACCGCGACCTTCGCCTCCGGGACGTCCACGCCCTCATCGAGAACGCGATTGGCCACGAGGACCTCGAAGTCACCTTTGGCCAACCCTTCCAGCACGGCCAGACGCTCGCGCTTGCGGGTGTGCGACAGGATCGTCGGCGCCAGGAAGCGGCGCGAGACCTCGATGGCCATCGCGTTGGAGCCGGCGAAGACGAGGATGCGCTCGCCCTTGTGCAGCCGGAAGATGTCTTCGAGCACCCGCAGCTTTTCGGCGGCACGGTTTTCGATGGCCTGCTTGAGATGGTACGCCTTCTGCGCCTGGCGGGCGCGGGGCTCGTTGCCCGATTCCTTACACAGATCGCGCCAGCCGTAACCGGGTAGCTCTTTGCGCCGCGCGGCCAGGAAGTGTCGAATCAGCCGGTTGCACTGGTCGTAGGTCGCCTGCTCCTCGGCGGTCAAAGCCACGGGAATGCGCACGACGTCGAAGTCGGCCAGCGTCGCGCCTTTGACCTGCTTAAACGGCAGCTCGTAAACCACCGGGCCGATGAGCCAGTCGAGATCCTCGTGCCGGTCGTTTGCGCGCCGCGTGGCAGTCGTAGAAAATATGGAACGACCGGCTCCTGGAGTTATGGTCGATAGAGACCATGGGCTCAGCGGCGTGTGGCCGCTGGTTATCGCGGGTTACTCTCGGCGATAGCAGAGCCGCCTATGAATCGTTCTTA